>Ga0334722_10000574_pt1 | contig 52686 bp, 39 predicted proteins | sample C3_bottom_MG_FD_207210 | JGI IMG/M metagenome (GOLD analysis project Ga0334722, IMG submission 207210) | Sediment microbial communities from Yellowstone Lake, YNP, Wyoming, USA - C3_bottom | ecosystem: Environmental > Aquatic > Freshwater > Lake > Sediment | place: USA: Wyoming | collected...
TGAAGCCATGGAGCGGTCGGCGCAGACTCGCCGATGGGTGCGCGTCAAGGGCATCGCATGAAGGGGGCCGCATGAAGATCGGGGTGTTCGCCGTCCTGTTTGGCAACAAGCCGTTTGAGGAGACGCTCGACTACATCGTCGGGCTTGGGCTCGAGGCCGTCGAGATCGGAACCGGGGCCTATCCCGGCAACGCCCACGCGAATCCCGCTGTACTGCTGGCCAGCGATCGACGGCTGAAGGCATTTCGCGAGGCCATCGACCGGCGGGGGCTGACGATCAGTGCCCTCAGCTGCCACGGTAACCCGGTGCATCCGCAGGCGGCGACGGCGAAGGCGCACCACCGCGTGTTCGAACAGACGGTGGCACTGGCGTCGAAGCTCGGCGTCGAGACCGTCGTCACGTTCAGCGGTTGCCCTGGATCGGACCCGCGAGCCACGACGCCCAACTGGATTGTGGCGCCATGGCCCCCGGAGTTCTCTGCCGCGCTCGAGTGGCAGTGGCGAGAGCGTCTCGTTCCGTACTGGAAGCAAGCCGCGGCGCTGTGCCGGAAGGCGGGTGTCCGGGTGGCCATCGAGATGCACCCGAACTTCAGCGTCTACAATCCCGAGACGATGAACCGCTTGCGGAGCCTTGCGCCGAGCGTCATCGGGTGCAATTTTGATCCGTCGCATCTGTTCTGGCAGGGCGCCGATCCGGTGTCCGCGATTCGCGCGGTTGGCGACGGCATCTTCCACTTCCACGCCAAGGACTGCAAGCTCGACGCCGCCAACATCATGGTGAACGGCGTGCTCGACGCCAAGCCCTATACGCGTGAGCTCGAGCGCTCGTGGATCTTCCGGACGGTGGGGTACGGCAACGGCGCATCCGTATGGAAGGCGATGGTGAGCGCGCTCAGACTCGCGAAGTACGACCACGTGCTCAGCATCGAGCACGAAGACAGCCTGATGTCCGGTACCGAGGGGCTCAAGAAGGCCGTCGCGTTTCTCAAGGACGTCGTGATCGCCAACCCCGCGGGAGACGCGTACTGGGCGTAACGAAAACCACCCCCGGAGTGGTTTCCCTGACCGTTCGGTAGAAACCACTCCGGGAGTGGTTTTCGTCAGCGGCGCCGAACTGCGCGTGCTTTGATCGGGCCCAGCGCGTCTTCGACGGCCCGAATGGCTTCGGCGCGGCCGGGCGTCGTGGCCGGCATGGACCCGAAGAGGCTGACGGCCGCCTCGTACTGCTCGATACATTCGGCGGTCCGTCCGGCGTCGCAAAGCGCGTTGCCGAAATGGACGCGGACTTCGGGGCTGGTGGGCGCGAGCCTGGCCGCCTCGCGGAAGTGCCGGAACGCCTCCTCGAAGCCCCGGATTGATGCCAGCGCGAGCGCAAGGTTGCCATGCGCTTCCATGCTGTCTGGCTGGATCTCCAGCGCCCTCCGGTACTCGGTAATGGCCTGCGTGACGTCACCACTCTGCTGAAGCGCCACTGCCAGATTGTTGTGCGGGCTCGCGCTCTGCGGTGCTAGAGCCACGGCGCGCCGATGCTCGACAATCGCTTCGTCGAGTTGACCGGCCTCGGTCAGCGCCAACCCCAGGTTCGAGTGGGCCTCCACCGAGTCGGGTGCATACCTGGTGGCCTCGCGGAATTGCGCGAGCGCGTCGGAAGCCCTGTTCTGCCCGCGCAGCAGGATGCCCAGCGCGTTGTGCGCGTCGCCGCGTTCCGGATTCAGGCGGATGGCCGTCGTCATCGCGTCGATGGCCGCCCGCGCATCTCCGACCTCCTGGTACGCCTGGCCCAGCCGGAAGTACGGCTCGGCATGACTCGGGTCGATGGAGATGGCCCTGGTCAGGACAGGAATCGCGTCGGCCGCAATCCCCTTCTGCAGCAGCAGCGTACCCATGTTGAGATACGTCTGGTCGTGGACGACGTGGATCGGGATGTTCGAGATCACGGCGACAACCCCGGCCCAGGCCAGTCCGGTCAACCATCCGCGTCTACCGCGCAAGCCCGCAAGACCGCTCAACCCGGCGGCCGAGAACAGCAGCACGACGGGAACGATCGGATGCCGGTAGCGGGCGACGACGAAGAACAGCGCGACCGCGCCGGCCAGTCCGGCAAAGACGCCATAGAGGATCAGCAGCCGCCTCCACTCCGCGCGGTACACCCACACCCCGAAGGCAGCCAGCGGCAGGATGACGCCGAAATTCAGCCAGAGCAATCCCCTGAGGAGGCCAGAGTAGTCCGCGTACGCCTCAATCGATTCGGTGTCGGGCAACTCGGCGGCGTTCAGCGTGTAGAACGCCTTTTTCGCCAGCAACGCGAGCCAGTGCAGTGGCTGGCTCCTGATGTAGTCGAACGCGCGACCGAGCCAGTAGTTCGACACTTCGCCCGGGCGCAGCGCCCGCCCGGCCGCCGCCGACGCGATCCGGGTCGCGTCCTCGCGCTCGTAGACGGCGTCGCCTCGCTCGGGGACGAGCGGCTCGTAGCTGCCTGAGGCCGTCGGGTTGTTGCCGATGTAGAAGTTCGGTCCGAGCTGCGATGTCGAGGTGAGGAATTCGCCTCCGACCACAAAGTTCCGGACGCCGACCGGCACCAGGACCGCCAGCGCGGCCAGCGCCACCACCGCGCACCACATCAGGCGACGCGGGGCCGGCACGTCGCGGAAGCCGAACCACAACCACCCACCCATCACCAGATAGAGCACCCTGGCGTTTTCGCGATTCAGTGTGAGCAACGCCGCGACCACGCTCACGGCCGCGAGCCACGCCCATTGGCGGCGCGCCGTGAATGTCGCCAGCAGCGAGAGCATCAGCGTGATCAGGAAGATGTCGAGAGAGGATTTCTGGATGAGCCCGTCGAAGAAGATCGCGGGAGGATAAATCGCCAGGAGCATGGCCGCGATGATACCCACCCGGCGAGAGAAGAACAGGTGGCCGGCCAGTCCCAGAAGGACACACGACGCGGCGCCGAGCACAGCCTGGACGCCGCGCACCAGTTCGAGGCTATGGCCGGCAAGGCGGAAGATGATGCCGAGACAATAGGGATAGAGCGGCGTCTGGTAGAAGACCTCTTTCCCGAGCCACTGACCGCCCGCGATTTGCAGGGCCCACGCGTCGTACTGGCGGCTGTCGCCCATCAGACCGGAGAGCAGGGGACTGCCGTTCAGTTGAGCCAGGAACGCGAGGCGCAACGCCAACGCGACCAGGGCGACGGCGGCGAGTGCCAGCCATGGTGGAGTGTCTCGACGCGGCATGCCCTGTCTACTTCTTCACCTTTCGCAGCGTACGCACGACGCGACCCGTGGTCCCGTCATCCAGACCGATCGTACCCCGGATGACGTAGTCGCCGGGAGGGAGCGCGCCGAGGGGCACCGAGCCAGTCGCGACGACCCGGGTATCGCCGGCACGAGTCAGCACCAGCGGGATCGACACCACTGCCGGACCGCCAAGCGAGAGGGCCACCTCGAGCGTGGCCGTCATGCGCTCGCCTCCCTTTCCACCGTAGATGTCGAACGATGCAATGGCTGTGGGTTCGGAGCCAAACTCGAGCCGCACGCCGACTCCGCTTTCCCGAGCGACACCGAGCATCATCGACCCCAGCGACAGTGGACCGACTGTCGTGAGGCTGGCCTCGATTGCATCCTCCGCCACGCCGATCCTGCCGGACTTGTCGATGGCTGCCACTCGCAGCCGGTAGCTGCCGGCGGGAACGACCATGGCACCCAGCAGTGGACGCAACGTGGCGTCCGACGCAAACCACCGAGCCACGACGCGACTGTCATCTTCGATCAGCACCGCCCCGACCGAGTCGAACGACACACCAGCATCGGCAGGCTCCACGACAATTCCTACGCGCAATCGACCATCGGCTTCCCGCATGCTGAAAGCGCCGACGCGCAATTGAAGTTCGGCGAACGCGTCGCGGGACACCAGCAGATTGGCAACGGTGGGTCGCGTTGTCGAAGTCGCGCGGGACGTCTCAGCGAAAGCGATTTCCGGCCGGGCGCGCACAGTCACGCCACGTCTGGCGACGCGTACGTCGAGGGTCCGTCTTTGCTTTGACGCGTCGCCCGGATCGGGTTCGAGTTCCGCGTTCCAGAACGCCGACGTCTCCCGGGCCACTCGGAGCAGGGAACCCGTGCCGCCAGCATCCAAAGGCAACCGCGTGCCTCCGGTGACCCCCGCAAGGTGTTCGATCCCTTCCAGCGGATTGTCCGAGCCGAGCGAGGTGGACCCCGCGATGTTGTCTTTCCAACCCGAGGCGTTCATGCCAATGTCGGCCGGCTGCACCACGTAGAAGTTGGCGTGCGCCGCGCCAGCAGCCGCCGTGATCACCCTGAAATGGTCGGGCAACAGTTCGCACATCCCTGGCAGTTTCGTCATGGCCGCGTCGCGCCGCGGAGCAGCCAGCCCCGCTGTGAACAGGATCACGGTGAGGGGCGAAGCTCCGCCCGCCTGAGCCTCGAGAAAACCATCCAGTGATTCGAGGAACCTGCGCGTCCGGCAGGCCAATTCCGAGCCGGTTTCATTGCGGGTGCCTTGCGCCGCCACGCCATCCATCGCACGCCGTACGCGGGCGGTGTCCGATGTAAACGGCACTTTGATGCCGCCGAAGGGAAGCCCGACGATGAGGATTTGGTCGGCCGGCGTCATCCGCTCGATGAGCCCGTCGACCGCATTCCGCAGGAGCTGTTCCCGCCCTGCCACGAACGATTCCTCGTCGATGATGAGCGCGAAGCGCCGGCCGACAATCACGCCAGCGTTGGTGCCGTACGGTGGCGGCGCGCCGCCCATGCCCGACGCGGCTGCTCCCGGCGCGGGGGCCGCTGTCGAAAGCCTCAGCGACCGCAGCAATCGCAGCCGGCCGTTGATCCTGACTTCGACCTCCGACGCCCGGAGATCGAGCATGGGCGTACCATCCGCCTGGGCCGCGATGAAGTCGACGACGGGCCCAGTTGGACGCTCGCTGGCCACGCGAGCCTGGCGCGCCGACAGCACATGTGTCGAGCTGCCGGCCACCACCGCGACTCCGATCAGCGACATCGAGACGAAGCGACTGAATGACGACATCCGCTTCTCCCGATCGACAAGAAAGGCCGGTGGAACCCGGAAGGGGCGCCACCGGCCGTGTAAATCAGTCCGCTCCGCGGCGGACCAGAAGGTTTTCCGGGCCTACCAATTGAGCCGGATCATCAACTGCCCAATCCGGCCACCCGGATCGTACGTGTTGCTGGCGTCCGTGTAGCCGGACGTCACCTTGAAGATGGTCGCGCCGCTGCCCGGGTTCGCGACCGGATTGAAGTTCGGGTTGTCGAACACGTTGAGCACGTCAGCGCGCAGTTCAATGTTGATGCGACGGACGATGTTGACCCGCTTGATGATGGCCATGTCAAACCGGGAGTTCCACGGTGCATTGACTACTGTGGAACGCGGCGCGCAGTCGCCGGGACGCACCTGGATGCAACTCTCGCTGTTGGCCGGCGCGATGTACCTGCCGGTCGGAACGCCAAGCCCGCCGGTGGCCGATGCGTACCCGTCCGCCGTCGTCGTTGACGCGCTGAACGCGCGGCGGGTGTTCAGGATCACATCGTCGGGCAGCATCCAGATTTCCTTGAGGCCGCTGGTCGTCGTGGTGCTGGCCTTGAAGTAGTACTTGTACATGTCCTGGAGTTCCTTGAGGGTCATGCCGACGAGCCGCACGTTCCCCAAGTCCATCGTCAGACGCTGTGCTTTGCCTACCACCGTAATGCTCCAGCCGCCCGCGAAGGCGTCGGCGAGTCTGCTCATCCCGCCGCCGATCGACTGGCCGCGCCCAATCGGAATCTGGTAGTCGGCCTGCAGCTTGATGGAGTGCCGGAGGGCGTTTTCGGTCTGGGGATACATGGTCCGACCGAAGGAGAAGCCTTCGAACCCGCTCCCACGGGCGTAGGCCAACTGATAGTTCATGTTGGCCGAGAAGCCCTTCGAGAGCCGGCGACGGAGTTCGACCTGGAACGCGTTGTAGCCGGTCTTCGCACCGCTGTCGGTCACGCTGACATTGTTGGCCGCGGGGTTGAGCAGGAAGAAATTGGGAGCAAACCCGGCCGCGATGCCATTCGCCAGGAACGTCGATGAGCCAACCAGTGTCCCGGCCGCGCCGGTGACACTGGGATTCGTCTGGACGGAATTGCCCGCGAGCGAAGTCCAGCCGGAGCCGGTGTAGGACGCTGCGTTGGTGGTGTCCGTCTTGCCGTTCAGGTATGCCAGGGCGATCGGGAGGGGGGACGTCCCGGTGCCGGCGCCGAAGTAGGCGACCGAACCGGCGCGGGTGCCTCCCGCGATGTTGTTCGCCTTGAGGTTGGCCACCATCAGCTTGAACTCGTCGGTGAACCCGATCTTCTTCAGGGCATCGGCCCGGAGCGTGTTGTAGCCAAGAGACGACCACTCGTTGGTGCCGTAATTGCCGATGTAGCGGAGCTCGACCGCCATATCTTTGCCGAGCGACCGCGCAAAGCCGATCATCCAGCTCTGGACCATGCCGATCTGGATCTGCGGCGCGAAGAGCGTGAGGCTGTCCTGCCGGCCCGTGCGAAGCGCGATCGGGTACGTCGGAGTCAGCGACGCCAATGGCGCCGTTCCCAGGCGGCTGGTCTGCGAAAACAAGAGCGGCCAGGATTCACCCGCCAGCACCAGGTTGCCCACGTTGGCGTTGCGGGTGCTCGAGGTCGTCATGCCCGGGTTGTTTGGCCAGATGCCGTCGAACGTCGCGAGCCCCTGACGGTCGTAGGCGATTGAGTATCCCGCGCGGAACGTGGCCTGATCGGGGTCGCCGAACAGAGCGCGCAAGAAACCCTTCTGGACGTTCGGCCGCCACGCGACGCTGAGCGACGGCCCGACGTTGTTGTAGTCCGTCTTGTAGCCGAGCGTGCCCGCCTTGATCTGGTCGAACTGCGGAACGACGCTTGACTTGACTCCTGGCGTGGCGAACTGGCACCTGGTGTACTCGCCACCCGCGCCAAGTCCCGAGACTCCGCACGCGCTCTCCATCGACACCGATGTCATGGAGCTAATCGACGGCTTGAACGGCATCTGGAGATCGTAGCGAAGACCGCCCGTCAACGTGAGTGTCGACGACAGCTTCCACGAGTCCTGAAGGTAGGCTGAGTACTGCGTGAATCCGCCCTTGAGTTCGCGCGGGGCATTCTCCACGAACTTGCCCGTCGCCGGGTCTACCACCCACTGGGTATCAATGCTGGTGACGCGTCCCGTGAGCACGGCGTACAGGTTGCGCGCCGCGCTGGTGGATGCCAGGCCGGGGAAATTCGCTGCGCCCGCCGAGCCGGTAAACATGGCATTGGCAGGATCGAAGTTCGTGTCCACACCGTATTGGACGGCGGGCACCATGTTCTCACCCCCGGACGTCACCTTGGAGAGCATCCACGAGGCGCCGCCGGTCAGCGTGTGCCGACCCCTCTGCCAGGTCACCAATTCGTCAACTGAGAACGTCGGAGCCGACCGCCAGCTCGGAGAGTTGCTCGTGAACCACGCGGTGGTGCCATTTCCGTAGCCATTCGTGTTCCCGACGTAGGGGGCGTACCCGCCCAGGTCCTTGAAGGTGCTCGGCGCGTTGCCTGAGTCGATGGCCGACGGGAACCCGAAGTTCGAGCCTTTCAGGAAGGAGTTGACGCCGCCGCGCAGTTCGTTCGTGATGTTCTTCGACAGGACCGATCGCACGGCCAACGTCGCGACCGGGCGTTTCGACACGAAGTCGCGGTGATTCGGCGCACCCGGGAACCGTGGGTCAGCGCTGTTGAGGTAGTCCGGCGTGCGCTTGGCGGTGACAATCGCGAATGACGAGCTCACCCGGTGCGCGTTTGTCACGTTCCAGTCGATCCGGAACGTCGGCTGCGTTTCATTCAACTCGGCAGGCGAGTTCCACACGTAGGTGTCGAGCAGCGGATCGTTGTTGGCTGTTCGTGTTCCGGTCGTGAGCATCGAGGCGTTCATCAGGCCGAAGATGCTGGCGACGGTCGGGTCCTTGACCGACGTCTGGCCGTTGGCCGCGGCCAGTGTCAGCAGGTTGACCTCGCACGTGCCGGTCGAACACTGGTACCGGAAAATGCCGTCCATCGAGCGCGAGTTGTAGACGGTCCGCGACCGCGGGAAGGTGAACGGGATCACGATCTTCTCAAAGTGCCCGAAGAAGAACAGCTTGTCTCTCCCGTTGAACAGGCCAGGAATGACCACTGGGCCTCCAAGCCGTCCGCCCCACTGGTTCAGCTTGAGGTTATTCTTCGCCACGCCGTTGATGCGGTTGAAGTAGTAGTTGGTGTTCAACTTCGGGTCGCGGTAGTACTCGTAGGCACTGCCCGTCAGCCGGTTCGTGCCAGACCGGGTCTGGAACGCCATCGTCGCGGAGCCAGCGCCAGCGGCGTTGCTGGCTCCTGCCGCCGCCAGCGTCACCGACACCGCTTCTACGGCGTCCTGCCGCGGCGTGACCGTTGCGAAGAAGCCGTCCGAGTTGCGCAGGTAGTTGTCGTTGTTGCTGACGCCATCGAGCGTGATGCTGACGAAGGATTCGGGCAAGCCGTTGACCGTCGAGTTGCGGTTCGTGTCGCCCGTGTTGACGCCCGGCAGGAACGTGACGGCGTTCAGGGCGTTGCGCGTCGGAGTCGGCAGGCGGGTCAACTGATCCGAGTTCAGCATCGAAGCCACCGTGGCGGTTTCGGTGTTGATCAGCTCGGCGCTGCTCATGACCGTCACGGTTTCTGAGAGATTGCCGATCTCGAGCGTGAGCGTGATCGTCATCGGCTGACCGACCGAGAGGCTCACACCCTTCGCGATGGCAGTCTTGAATCCGGCGAGGGCCGCCGAGATCGTATACGAGCCGGCCTGCAGTGCTACGGCGCGATACCTGCCGTCCTCTCCGGAAACGACTTCCGTGGACGCACCCGTGGAGTCATTCTTGATGACCACTGCCACGCCGGGAACAATCCCCCCGGCCGAGTCTCTCACCACTCCCGAAATCGAGGCGGTGGATTGTGCGTAGGCAGTTGAGAGACCGAACAAGACGAGGAGCAACGCGATACAACTACGCCTTACGGAACGCGACATCTCGATACCCTCCCCCACAGAGGTACGAACGCGCAGACACCCCGAGGACCTTTCCGCGGTAGCCAGGGAGCATGACGCTGGATAGTTACGGGCGAGTCTACGCCGCCGTCGTCGGGCGGTCAATGACTTTGTAGGCCTTTGTAGGCCTTTACGCGGTGTAAACCGGTCGGATATGCGGCGGTCGCCGTCAATCACTTGGCGGATCAGTCGGTGATGGCGGACAGATGCCCGCCCGTCCACCTGAGTGCCGGAGACTGCCCGCCCGATTGTTCAGGGCGAGGCGTGCGAGGCCTTCTTCGGATTGAACGCGAAGGCGAACATGACGAGGACGAGCGCTGCCGCACCTGCCGGGATGATCCAGATGTTCGGCCACGCATGTGTCGCGACGCCGCCTGCGCCGGTCGACGTGTACATTTCGACGACGCGTCCCGATGCCAGAGCGCCGATGAACATGCCCACGCCGAGCGTCACGAATGCGATGAGGCCTTGCGCCGCCGCGCGGATCCTGACGTCGGCCTGCTGGTCGACGTAGATCTGGCCGGTCACGAAGAAGAAGTCGTAGCAGATGCCATGCAGCAGAATGCCGATGTAGAGCATCCAGACCAGCGTGTCGGCATTGCCCCACGCGAAGAGCAGGTAGCGCGCGGCCCACGCCGCCATGCCGATGAGCAGCATGCGCTTGACGCCAAGGCGCACGAGCAGCCACGGCATGATCAGCATGAAGCCGATCTCTGACATCTGACCGAGCGTCATCTTGCTGGCCGGCTCGACCATCCCGATCTCGTTCAGGAACGGATTCGTGAACGTGTAGTAGAACTGCAGCGGGATGCAGAGCAGAAAGGAGCCGATCAGGAACACCGAAAACGAGCGGTCCTTGAGCAGCGCGAGCGCGTCGAGCCCGAGGATCGCGCGCACCGTGACCGGCGCGCCGGCCATCTTCGGGGGCGTGTGCGGCAGCATCAGACAGTAGAGGCCCATCACGGCGGATGCCCCGGCGGCGAGCTGCAGCGGGAAGGCAGACGCCTCGACGCCCATTCGTCCGACGACGAGCCCGGCCACAATCCAGCCAATCGTGCCGAGCACCCGAACGCGCGGGAACTCGCGGGCCGGATCCTCCATGTGGTGAAACGACAGCGAGTTGGTGAGCGCCAGCGTCGGCATGTAGCACAGCGTGTAGCCGAGCAGCGCTACATAGAATCCGGCGAACGTCGTCTGCGTCGAGGCAAACCACATGAACGCGGCGCCGGCCAGATGCAGGACCGCCAGGATTCGCTCGGTCGAAAAGAACCGATCCGCGATCATCCCGACGAAGAACGGCGAAATCATGGCCGCCAGCGCGGTCGTGCCGTACGCGAGTCCGACCTGCGTGCCGTCGAACTTCAGCGTGGTGAGCAGGTAGGTCCCCATCGTGACCGCCCACACGCCCCAGATGAAGTACTGCACGAACATCATCGCCGACAGTTTTGCGCGGATCATAAAGGCTCCTTGGTGCCTGGGGATTCCCGGCACCCAGTAGGGATTGGGGATTGGGGATTAGGGATTAGCCAATCCCTAAACCCTAAACCCTAACCCCTGATTTCGATGGCGGCCGACCTGGGATAGGCGAAGCTGGCTACAGCGGCCGTAGCTTGATATTCCGATAACTCACCTTGTCTCCGTGGTCCTGAATACTGATGCGCCCGCGGACCGCTCTGCCGAATTGCGGATACGGCTTGAACTTGCTCTTGGCGACGCGTTCGGTCCAATCGGGACTGCCCACCTCGAACTCCACGATCTTCACACCATTCAACCAGTGCTCGACGTGCGCACCCTTCATCACGATCCGACCCTGGTTCCATTCGCCCGGCGCTCGCGTCACGTCCTTGGCCGGCGCGTACAGTGCGTAGGCGGACCCTGCCGTGGTTTCCGGCACCTTGCCGTCGGCGTGGCCCTTGTTGTCGAGGATCTGATACTCGGGCGCGCTGTGCCACACGGCCGTCGAATCCTCGGTGACACGACCGAAGACACCGCTGTTGCCAGCGGGCGCGATCATCCAATCGAACGCCAGTTCGAAGTCGGCAAACTCGTCGACGGTCACGATGTCGCCGGCCGTGGCGGAACGCGTCAGCGCCCCAGCCTCGACAGTCCAACCGGCCGGCATCTCCGTCTTCCGAAATCCCCGCCACCCGGCGGTCGTCTTGCCGTCAAAGAGCAGGCGCCAACCGGCGGCTTTCTCAGCGGCCGTCAGCGTGTTCGCTCCGGGTTGCGCTGAGGCGGCCGACTGCGGTGACGACGTGGCCTCTGCGATCGACATGGCGGCCAATCCGGCGCAGAACAGCAGCAGCATCATTGCGGTCGTGGTGGGTCGCATCAACGATCCTCCGGTGTCGGCGTAAAATGTCACCCCTCCCGAACGCGTGTCAAGCAAACACTTGCGATAGAATCGCGGCGCTGCCATGAATAGAACACTCGGCGTTGGAATCGTGGGGATCGGATGGGTCGCGATGGAACACCTCAAGGCGTTCACGCGCAACCCGCACGCGCGTGTGGTGATGTTGTGCGATCGCGATGAGGCTCCTGTGCGGCGGCGTCTGACGGATGCCGGCGTCGATGTCGGCGCGGCACGGTTTACGCGCAGGTACGACGACCTGCTGGAGTCCAGCGAGATCGATATCGTGTCGATCGCGACACCCAACCATCTGCACGCGGACCAGGCCGTACGGGCGGCGCGGGCGGGCAAACACATCCTGCTCGAGAAGCCCACCGGGCTCGACCTGCCCGAGTTGCGGCGCATCCGCGATGCGGTCCACCGCGCCGGCGTACGCACGATTGTCTCGTTCGAACTCCACTACAACCCCTATCTGAAGTTTGTCCGATGGATGCGCGAGAGCGGCCGCCTGGGGCCACTGCATTTCGCACGAATCCAGTACCTGTCGCGCGTCACCGACTGGTACGCCGGCTGGTCGTGGGTGCGCACCACGCGCAGCGGGCGAAGCCATCTGCTGGCGGCGGGCTGCCATGCCGTCGATGCGTTGCGCTGGTGCACGGGACTCGAGGCGACCGAGGTGTCGGCTTACCATAGCCGCCACACGCGCGGGTATCAGTGGCCCACCACCATTGCCGTCAACGTGCGGCTCGGCAAGCCCGGTGGTCGAGCCAACGGCGGCGTCATCGGCCACATCACCAGTTCGACCGACTTCCAGATGCCCTACACCTTCGGGGTCGAGTTGATGGGAGAGCGCGCCACGATTCGCGACGACCTGCTGCTGTGGAACGACGTGCCGCTGGATGGCGCAGCGCTTCAATCGGCATGCCCGGTGCCAGGAGTGAGCTTGAGGGACGACCGGACGTCGACCGGCGCGCCCGCGATTCGAATCGTCACGCAGATGCCTGGCTCGTCGGACGTCACCCACCATCCGTTTCAGGGCGAAATCGACGAACTGGTCGCCTGCGTCATCGAGGACCGCGAGACGCACATCAGCATTTTCGATGCTCAGCGCACCATGGAGATCTGTATTGCGGCGGACCGATCGGCAGGCCACGGCGGACGACCGGTGCAGCTGCCGCTGCTGAGACGACAGGCCAGCAGTCCTGGACTGATTTCTACCGAGCGGTAGCGAGAAATCAGTCCAGGACTGATTTACTTGGCCCGTCCGCCTTCGCCAGCGGGAGCCGGACCGAGAAGATGCTCCCGCCAGTCGGATTAGCGGCCACCTCGATGGTTCCGTGGTACCGCTCCGCGATCACCTGGCAAATCGACAATCCCAGCCCGAAGCCCGGCACCTTCTCGGATCGCGCCGGGTCGCCGCGAAAGAAGCGGTCGAAGATCTTCGGCAACTGCTCGGCGGGAATTCCCGGACCGCTGTCGGCGATTGACATGACGGCCGTGCCCATCGACTCGGCGATAGTTGCGACGACACGCCCGCCCTGGGGCGAGAACTTGATGGCGTTCTGCAGCAGATTACCAACCAGGAGCGCTAACAAGCCCGGTGGCACCCGCACTTCGAGGCGTGGCGACGACTCCACCACGACGTCGATGCCGCGACGGTGTGACTCGGCCTCCAGACGGCCGCGCGCCTCCTCGAGGATGTCGGCGGTGACGCTGACCGCGTTGCTGTCCGGCCACTCTGGCTGATCCGTGTCGAGGCGAGACAGCGTCAGGAGCGTCTCCGTGAGGTCAGTGAGTCGCACCGCCTCGTCCAGACTCGACTGCAGAATGCTCTGGTACTCGGCGGTTTCGCGAGTGCGCCGCAACGCGATCTCAATCTCTGATCGCAGGCGGGAGAGGGGAGTCCGGAGTTCGTGCGCCGCGTCCGCGGTGAAGCGGCGGTGGGAATCAATGGTTCGCTCGAGCCTGTCGAGCATCGCATTCAGCGTCGTCACCAGCCGCCCGATCTCGTCGTCGGTGCCGGGGTGGGGAAGGCGACGGCCTCCGATCCCTTCCCCAATCTGCTGGGCCATCTCCAGCGCCCGCGAAACCGGACGCAACGCGCTTCGCGCGAGGAGCGTGCCGGTGACGATCACCACCACCAGCACTGCGACCGACGTCACAATCCAGAGCAGACGAGCGGTTCGCAGAAACGCGTACGTTGGGCGGAGCGGAGTGCCCACTTGCACTGCGTACGGGTACGACCCGGTGGCACCAATGGGGAGCGTCAACAGGCGAACCGGTTCCCCATCGTGCCAGGCGGCGGTTTCAATCGTGGTCTCTCCGCGCCGCACTCGCTCGACGAGTGCAGGAGGAGCCGGAAGGTCGGTGTGCCCGAGGGTGGCGCTCCGGAGCAGAACGGTGCCGCGGTCGTCGATGATCTGTACCAGCTTGTCCAGCTTGTGTGACCGGAGGTTCGCTGAGCTGAGGTTCGCGGAGGCGGGCAGCGCATCCAGTTCGTGCAGGTGGATGCCGGCCGGGCTGTCGAGCGACGAACCCGCTTCGGTCTCGGCAATCACGAGCAGGGCCGCGTCGAGTTGGGCGAAGACCGTCCGCGTGAGGAGCCAGTCGGCCGACAGCGCCACCGAGAGCAGGATGGCCGTCGTTGTCGCGGCATGCCACAACGCCAGCCGCGTCCTGAATCCGGTCCGCTTCACGCCCGCTCGCTTCCGAGGCAGTAGCCCCGCCCCCGCACCGTTCGGATCAGCGGCGACGACGATCCTTCGTCTATCTTCTTTCGAAGGTGACTGATGTAGACATCGAGAAGATTGGATGCCTGGTCGGCGTCTTCATGCCCCAGGTGTGTCGTGAGCTCAGCACGCGTCAGGACGTGCCCCGCCTGCTGCGCGAGCGCGTTGAGCAGCGCGTATTCCTTCGCGGTCAGGTCGATGGGCTGGCCGTTGCGCGCGACCTCGTGGGTGATGGGATCGATCGTCAGGTCGGCCACTTTCAGCAGCGGCGGGCGCGCGTGCTGCGATCGCCGCAGCAGCGCGCGGATTCTCGCCAGAAGCTCCCAGAAGGCGTAGGGCTTGGTCAGGTAGTCGTCTGCGCCCGTATTGAGACCCGTCACGCGATCGGAGAGCGCGTCCTTCGCCGTCAGCATGAGGATGGGGATCGACTGATCGCGACGACGCAGGTCGCGACAGATCTCAATGCCCGGTTTGTCGGGGAGGAGCCAGTCCAGGATCACCAGATCATGGCCGCCGGCTTCGAGCGCCTGCTCGGCCGCGCTGCCATCAACGGCGATCTCGATGGCGAAGCCTTCTTCCTCAAGGCCTTTTTGCAGGATGCGTGCACCCTTGCGATCGTCTTCGACAATGAGAATCGTCACTGTTGTCCGCCTACCTCAGCAGCGCCCTCAGGCCGGCGAACGATTCGCGCGTGCAGTCCATGGGCGACTTGCCGTCCGGGTACGTCTCCTGCTCTACCACGAACCACTCAGTGCCGCCCTTTGAGGCGCAGGCGGCCAGGACGGCTGGCCAGTCGACGGAGTCCTGCCCGACGATCGCCTTCTTCGCCGTGTCTTCCTTGCGCACTGTCGGCTTGATGTGCGTCGTCCTCGTGCGGCCGGGGTACTTCAACACGTACGCGGCTGGATCGAATCCGGCCGCCATGGTCCATCCGCAATCCTGCTGCAGGATGACGTCGCGACTCGTGCGCTCGGCGAACAGATCCCAGTACGTCTTGTCGCCGTCCTTCTTGAACTCGCCGGTATGGTTGTGGTATCCGCACGCCATCCCGAGCGGCTTGAGCGTGGCTGCCAGCTGGTTGAACGTCTCGGCCAGCGTCTTGCTCTTGTCCGGATCGGTGAACGCCGGGTTGCCTGGCACGATGAGAAACGGGCAGCCGATGGTCTGGTGGAACTCGATCGTGGCCTTGAGGGCCTCGCCCTGCAGCGTGTCGAGCCCGATATGCGTGCCAGCCACCTTGAGTTTGAGCACGTCGAGCCGTTTCTTCAGATCGGCCGCCTTGTCCACGTAGCCGTAGTAGCCGGCAAACTCGACCCCCTCGAATCCCATGGCCGCCACCTGCTCGAGGGTCCCGTCGAAGTCCCGCTTGCAGTCGGCTCGCACCGAGTAGAGCTGGAGCGCGATTGGAATTCGACCCGCGGCGCCGGTTGGCGCGTGGCGCGAGAACGCCAGGGCCAGCGAGGCCGCTCCAGTCATGCCGAGAAACGAACGCCGCGTGAGGCCGTTGTCAATCGTGTTCACAAGCATCTCCCTGCCCGGTGTCATCGTACTATGCGACTGCGCTCTCGAGCATCGTGATGGTCGCCGCGTCGGCGTCGAGCTCGACGGGGATGCCGATCGGCAGCGTGAACTGACGGTCGACGTGGCCGATCATGGCGCCGGAATACGCCGGAACGCCGAGCGGCTTGATGTGGTCCTCGAGCAGATCGGGAATCGTCAGCGATCCGAACCCTCCACTGGGTGCGCACTTGTCGCAGGTGCCCCAGATCACGCCTTTGATCTGGCCCAGGATTCCGGCCAGCTTGAGCTGCGTGAACATGCGATCGAGGCTGTAGGGTTCTTCCTCGACGTCTTCCAGAAAGAGGATGCTGTCGCGGAAATCCGGAAGGTAGCCCGATCCGATGATCGTCGTCAACACCGTCAGGTTGCCGCCCAGTAACCTGCCGCGGGCCTTGCCGCCGGTGATCGTGCGCGTGCGGTTCTTCACTGGCACCAGCGTGTCATTGGGCTCTTTGAGGTTCGCAAAGGTGGCCGTCTCGGCGTTCCACAGCACCCGCTTCATCCAATCGAGGTTGAACGTGTTCCAGGTGGACGACCCGAGCGGTCCGTGGAATGTGACCAGCCCGGTTCTCGCGTGCAAGGCGAGCAGCAGCGCCGTGATGTCACTGTAGCCGACGAGTATCTTGGGCGATTTCGCGATGGCCGCCCAATCGAGCAGCGGCAGCAGCCGCGCCGCGCCCCACCCGCCCCGGATGCAGTGAATCGCGTTGACCGATGGATCGGCAAACATCGTATTCAGATCGGCCGCCCGGTCCTCGTCTCGTCCCCCGAAGTACCCGCGGCGATCGAACACATGCTTGCCGAGCTTGCCGTTCAAACCAAGTGCTGTCAGCGATTCCAGCAGGATGTCGACGGCGACCGGATCCCACTGCGCGCTCGACGGGATCACGAGACCGACGGTGTCGCCGGTCTTGAGCCGCGCTGGTTTGACCGTACCCCGCGGCACCGGCGTTGGCGCGCGCTGGGCGCCTGCGCCCTGGGTGCCGGCGGGCCTCGCGCCAGTCATCAAAGACCCGAACAGCGCGAGGGCAGTTGACGCCAGGACATCGCGGCGAGTGGGCATGCCCGCATGCTACGCCGGGGGCCAACGGGGTGTAAAGACGCATTCGCGTTTTCGGGCCTATAATGCACACGGTTCAGCACACTCGACTCCCTGAGAGACGCCATGACCAACCACCGACGGTACGGCCGGCGACAATTCCTCAAGACGGTCCCGCTCGCCCTTGCCGGGGCCGCGGCATTCCCCAGCATCGTCAAGGCCTCGGCGCTCGGCCGGGCGGGCGCCGTGGCGCCCAGCGACCGCATCGTGATGGCGGGCATCGGCTTTGGCATGCAGGGGCCGTCGAACATGAGTACGTTCCTCGGCAAGAACGAGGTGCAATGGGTGGCTGTCTGCGACCTCGATGATGTGCCGCTTCGCAAGGCGCAGGAGAGGGTCAACGCGCGCTATGGCAACAAGGATTGCGCGACGTACAAGGACTACCGCGAGTTGTTTGCGCGAGGCGATCTCGACGCGGTGTCGATCGCGATTCCCGACCAGTGGCATGCCATCGTTTCGATCGCGGCGGTGCGAGCCGGGCTCGACGTGTACGGCGAAAAGCCGTTGACACATAGCCTGCGCGAGGGCCGGGCGCTGTGCGACGCGGTGAAGCGATACGGGCGCGTGTGGCAGACGGGAAGCTGGCAACGGTCCGAGGACAACTTCCATCGCGCCGCTGAACTGGTCCGCAACGGCAGAGTCGGGAAGATCCAACGAGTCGAGGTCGGCCTTCCGGAAGGCCATCACGACTTCGCGGGGACATTTGGACAGGAGAAGATCGAAGCCCCGCCCGCCGGATTCGACTACGACTCATGGATCGGCCCGGCGCCGTGGACGCCGTACTGCAAGGCGCGCGTGCACATGAACTGGCGCTGGAACATGGATTACGGCGGCGGCCAGTTGATGGATTGGGTGGGGCACCATCTCGATATCGCCCACTGGGCGCTTGGTCTCGAGCGGACTGGGCCGGTCGAGGTGCGGGGCACCGGAGAGTTCCCGACGAAGGGCATCTACAACAGTCCGACGAAGTACTGGGTGGAAACCCGGTACGCCGACGGCACGCCGATGGTTCTGGCCGGCGGCTATTCCGAGATCCAGAGCGGTACCAAGTGGATTGGCGAGTCTGGCTGGGTCTGGGTGGACCGCGGCGGACTCGAGAGCCAGCCGGCCCGCCTGGTCAACGAGATCATCGGCCCCAACGAAACCCGGCTCTACCGGTGCCGGGACCACTGGCAGAACTTCCTCGACTCGGTGCGGAGCCGAGCGCTGACGATTGCGCCTGCCGAGGTGGCTCACCGCTCTGCCAGCGTCGGGCACCTTGGCGTGATCGCGATCGAAACCGGCCGGACCATCAAGTGGGATCCAGCCACCGAGACCATCATCGGCGATGCCGCGGCCGAGCGGCTGCTGTCGCGGTCGTATCGCAAACCGTACCAGATGCCGGTCTGAGGGGAGGTGCATCATGTTTCTGCATCAATCGCAGTCGCGCACCTCGCCGGTGAGGCGCGTGTCGGCGAGGCGCTGCGTCATGGCATTCGGGATCGCGGTTGTGGCGACCGTGTGCCCGGGCACGGTGAGCGCCCAGGCACCAGTCGGTGCCACGGAGCGCGGCCAGGCATCCGCCAGCGCCTCTTCGCTCGACCAGATCCTCAAGCAGTTGTCCACCTACGACGGCGGGATTGAGAGCGACGCCGCGTGGAAGCTCCGCGACTACGTGTACGCCCGGAAGGACGAAGCGGTCGGCAGGGCGGAGTGCGAAGGCAAGCTGCTGCCATTCTTGAGATCACCCGCCACGCCGGCCGCGAAGATGATTGCCGCCCGTTATCTTCGTGTCATCGCGTCTGACAGCGCCGTCCTCGCTCTCCAGGCGATGCTCGTGGATGAGCGGCTGGCGGATCTGGCCATTTACACGTTGCAGCAGATTCCTGGCGGCGCGGCCGAGGCCGCGCTGATCCAGACCACGAAGACCGCAGCGGGCGCCACGAAGATCGCCTTGGTGTCGGCGCTTGGAGAGCGTCGGGCTGTCGCCGCCGTTCCTGCAATCGTGCCGTTGCTTCAACAGCCGGCAACCGCCGCGATCGCCGCGACCGCGCTCGGAAGAATCGGGGGCACAGAAGCTGTCGCAGCGCTGACCGTCGCATACGCCTCTGCGCCGGCCGCGCTAAGACCCGTCGTCGCCTCGTCTCTGCTCGCGTGCGCCGAGACCGCATTGGCCGCAAAGGACAACGCGACCGCGTTGCGCCTCTACGAGACGCTGACCTCGGACGCGGCGCTTCCCATCAACATACGCAAGGCCGCCGTGGCTGGACGCCTCTCCGCCTCGGGCGACAGAGTTGCGCTGATGCGGTACTTCACCGAGCCGGGCACCTCGATGAATTCCAGTACCCCGCAGGGCGTGGCGACGCGTGTCGCCGTCGGTTCGGATCCCGCGTTGCGAGCGGCGGCTATCGCGAAGATTGCCGACCTGTTCCCACCGGAAGAGATTGCCCCAATTTGCGCTCTCCTCTCGAGGCTGACCGACTCAGAGAAGATCCAACTGCTCGCCGTCCTGTCGGCATACCCGGGCGAGCGAGTGGCTCCGGCTGTGATGATGGAGTTGACCAGTCCGACCGTCGAGGTGCGCCTCGCGGCGTTGAAGGCACTCGGGGCCGCCGCCGGCCCTTCCGCAGTCCTGCCGTTGGCTGAGGTGGCTGCGATGCGCCGCGGCCCCGAGCAGGCGGCGGCGCGCTCCGCACTCGGATCGCTCAGGGGCCGGGCCGTCGACGACGAGGTCATCGCGCAGCTCGCACGGAAGCCTCCCGATGGAATAGCGGGGGAGCTGCTCCTGAGCGTTGGCGACCGGCGCATCTTTCCTGCAAAGGCAGTGGTTGCAGCCGCTCTGACGTCTCCATCGCCTCTGATCCGCATCCAGGCCCTCAAAGCTCTGCGCGGCATCGGCACGCCGTCGGACATGGCCGCTGTTCTGGATCGGCTCCCGGCCATCGAAGACGAGACGGAACTGGCTGAAGTCGAGAAGACGGTGGCTGCGCTCGCATTGACGATCGAGAATCCGGACGGCCGATCGCGCACCGTCAAAGCGAGACTGGCCAGCGAAAAGCTGCCGCGATCGCGGATGCAACTGATTGGCCTGCTCCCGCTCATCGGAGACAACAGCGCGCTGCCGGCGCTGCGAGGCCTGCTGGCTGATGAGGATGCCGGCGTCTTTGATGCGGCCGTGCGCGCCATCGCTGCCTGGCCAACACCAGCGGCGCGTGAGGATCTGCTGCGGCTGGCGCGTGACTCCCGCGTTGAAACCCATCGGCTGCTGGCCATCGGCGGACTGGTGCGCATCGTTGGCCTCGACAAGTACCGCGACCAACAGTCGAGCGTCGCCGACCTGCGACAGGCGGCGGGCTTTTCATGGCGGCCGGAAGAGCAGAAACTAGTACTCGGGGCGCTCGCGCAGTTTCCCTGCCGCGAAGCGCTGGAACTGGCTGACGGGTTCCTCCGGGAGCCTGCCGTGAAAGCCGAGGCGAAGGCAGCGATCGACAGGATCACCGCACGCCTCGCCAGGGAGGCTATTCGCAAGTGACCAAGAACACCCTCGCGTGCACGATCATCGCTTCGGTCCTGCTGGCGTCCGTCTCCGCCGGTCGGGGGCAGGAGAACGTGGAACTGAAGCTGCAACTTCCCAAGCCGATGTTCATCGGGACGCCAACCAACATCAAGAGCGCGAATCTGGAACCGATCACGGGCAAGTCGCGCCCGCCGTTCATGGTGCCGGTGGGAACCAGGCTGCTGTCGCTGAAGCGGCCGGTCGCGTCGAGCGACAGGCAGCCCGTCATCGGCGAGCTCGAGATGGTGACCGATGGAGAGAAGGAAGGCGGCGACGGGTACTTCATCGAGCTTGGGCCGGGAAAACAGTGGGTCCGGATCGATCTCGGGGCCTCCTGCGCGCTGCACGCGATCCTCGCATGGCACTACCACAGCCAGGCGCGCGTGTACCGGGATGTCATCGTGCAGGTCTCAGATGATAAGGACTTTCTGAAGGGTGTGACCACCATCTTCAACAACGACCACGACAACTCGTCCGGGCTCGGCATTGGCAAGGACAAGGAATACATCGAGGTGGCCGAGGGCAGATTGTTCGATCCCAAAGGGGTCAAAGGGCGATACGTACGGCTCTTGTCAAATGGCAACACCGCCAACGACCTGAATCACTACGTCGAAGTCGAGGTCTACGGCACGCCGGCAAGATGAGCAGAATCGCTTTCGGCTGTCTGATGGCGATGGCGCTGGCCCTGGCGCTGGCGTTCCGTCTCCCCGCGCCGGAACTCCGGCCCATGCACCATGACGAGGCCAATCAGGCGGTCAAGTTCGGCACGCTGCTCGAAACAGGCGCGTACGAATACGACAGGCAGGACCACCACGGCCCGAGCCTCTACTACCTCACCCTACCCATCGCGTGGGCACGGGGCCAGTCAACACTGGCGTCTCTTGACGAGCGGACGTTGCGGTTGGTTCCAGCGGTGTTCGGGGCCGCGCTGATTCTGCTGCTGCCAGGGTTGGTTGGTGGATTCGGGAGAAGCGCCGTCGCGGCGAGCGCCTTGCTGGTTGCCCTGTCGCCGATGCTGACCTACTACAGCCGTTTCTATATCCAGGAATCGCTGCTCGCGTTCTTCGCGTTCGGGTTCCTGATCGCGCTGGGCCGCTACGTGCAACGCCCCGGTTTCCGTGCGGCGTGCTGGACCGGCGCGTGCGCAGGCTTTGCCTTCGCCACCAAGGAAACCGCGGTCATCATCCTGCCAGTGGCGGTGGCGGCAGCGGTCATTTCACATCGATTTACCCGGGCCCCTGGCGAGACGCCGCGTGCGCGGCCAATCCACATCGCGGCAGGGCTCGCCGCCGGCATCGGCGTGACGTTTGTGTTCTACTCGTCTTTCTTCACCCATCCGTCCGGAATGTTCGAGTCGTTTCGTGGGCTGTCGACGTACATCGATCGCGGCGTGGCCGCTGGCCCTCATGCGCAGCCATGGGACTACTACCTGCGCCTGCTGCTGTTCTCCTCGGCGGGTGGTCTCGTGTGGACCGAAGGGCTGGTACTGGCGCTTGCGCTGGCTGGCAGCCTCATGGTCGTTCGCGGGACGAGCACGGGGTTCTGGCCAAGGTATGTTGCGCTCTCCACGGTGACGACAGCCATCGCGTTCTCCGTCATCCGCTACAAGACCCCGTGGAACGCGTTGCCGCTCTATATCGGGGTCGTGTCGCTGGCGGGACTTGGGGCCGCGGGCATGATCGCGAGCGCTCGGCCGCGCATCGCGCGGGTCGTTGTCTGTGTCGTGCTGGCGGCTGGGGCCTGTCATCTTGGCGTGCAGGACTGGCGGGCCAACTTCAGGTATCCAGCTGATCCGCGTAACCCTTACGTCTACGCGCAGACGAGCCCGGATCTTCTGCGGCTGACGCGGCGCATCGCCGATCTGGCCGCGGTGCATCCCGATGGCAACGGAATGCTCGTCAAAGTGATTGCCGGCCCGTACGAACAGTGGCCGCTGCCCTGGTATCTGCGTCGCCTGACGCGCGTGGGTTACTGGAGTCGCACGGCGGAAGCGGGCGCGCTTGGCGGCGTGCCAGTGATTGTCGCGTCGCAGGAGAACGCGGACGAGGTCGCGGCGGCGGTTCGCGATGGATCCGTTTCAGAGTTCTACGGGCTTCGGCCGGACGTCCTTCTGACCGTCTACATCGACCGCACGCTCTGGTCTCACTACCTCAAATAGGGATTTCCCGGCACCGGGTCGTCCCCCGATCCAGGGACCCGCGCCGCCCACAGCATGCCGCGCTTCATGATTTCGCGCGCCTCCGGCACATCGAAATCGGCCGCGACGTGCCCCAGCGTCGAATGGAACACCCGTCCCTTGCCGTAAACCTTCTTCCACGCGACTGGCATCACCACGCCCTTGATGGCGGGCACGAACTGCCCCGAGAACGTCGTCGTCGCCAGCACCTCCACGCTCGGATCGACGAGCATGTAGTACTGCTCCGAATGCATCCTGAACGTCGCGAGCCCCTTCGTGATCGGATCATCGCGGCGGGCGATGTTGACCTCGTAGTCGGTGATGCCGCCCGGATGAGCGGCCCACGAGCCGCCCACCATGAACTCATATTCGGTGTTGGATCGGAACGCGTCGCTCAAGCCACCATGCCAGCCCGCAAGGCCGACTCCGCCGCGGACGGCGTCGAGTAGCCCCTTCTCCTGCGCTCCGGTGATCTGGCCCATGGTGAATGCCTGGACGATGAGCGACAGGCTCTTCATCTTGTCGGCGTCGAGATACACGTCGAGTGTATTCGCGATCTCCACGTCGAACCCCCTGGCGGCCAGCCACGGTGCGAAGATGTCGACCGTCTGCTTCGGCTGGTGTCCGTCCCATCCGCCCCACACGATCAGCACCTTCTTCTTGGGCGCTGCGTTCTGAGCCACGATGGCCGCGCTCATCGCGATCACGGCGCCCGTGACCAGCGCCAGGCCGAGGGTTGCGCGGAATCCAAGTCCTTGTCTGCTCATGACCATCGCGCCTCCTGCTACTGCTCCAGCTCGCGGATCCAGATGTTGCGATAGCGGACAGGATGCGAGTGATCCTGTAGCGAGATGGGCAGCCTGGCGGCGTGCGCCTTGTACGCCGGGCGCGCTTTGTGTGCGGTTGGCCCCGTCAGTTCCTCGTTGTCCTGGACCAGGACGCCATTGTGGATGACGGTGACGCGCGCGGGCGCCTGCAGTGCACCATGGTCGTCGAAGCGGGGCGCGTGGAACACGATGTCGTACGTCTGCCAGTCGCCCGGGCGTCGGCTCGCGTTCACCAGCGGGGGATACTGACCATAGAGGGCCGCGGCCGAGCCGTCGGCGTACGTCTTGCTCTCGTAAGAGTCGAGCACCTGGACCTCGTAGGTGTCCATCAGGAACACGCCGCTGTTGCCGCGATCCTGACCCGCGCCGACCGCCGGCGCAGGCGAGGCCCACTCCACGTGAAGCTGACAGTCGCCGAAGGCTCGCACGGTCTTGATGGTGCCCGTGCCCTTGACGACTTCCATGTAGCCATCGCGCACCCGCCATCCCGCCGGCGCGCCTTTCGCGTTGGTCCACGCCGAGAGATCCCGGCCGTCGAAGAGCACAGTCGCGTCGGACGGCACCGGGGCAGCCGGGCCCGCTGGTCCAGGGTCGACGACCGGCGGCATCGGACGGGCCTCGTCATGGATGGCCCATTTCTTCATCTCGGCAGCGCGCGCACCGGATTGCGGCCCTGCGGCGACGGCCGTGATCCCGAGCAGGGTCACGGCCACCGACGTGATGATGGCGAGCGTGCGCGTCGTTCTTCTGTGCATCGTGTGTCTCCCAGACGGAAAACGGGGTCTGACCCCATGTTCGGCTCCACGCCGAAGCACATGGGGTCTGACCCCCTCTATGCCGGCTGGCGACGATTCTACGCGGATCAGCCGTGGAAGGGGAGGTGTCAATTCGAGGTGCCAGACGCCGGGGCTGAAGCCCCGGCCTCCAGAACGCGGCCCCAGGTTTCGCTGACCGCGGCGGTTCATCTGCATGAAGTCAGAGTCTTCGAACTGGAGGCCGGGGCTTCAGCCCCGGCGCCCGACCCGCGTGCTAGAGTGACCGACATGCACCGGTTTCAGCACGCCGCGATGGCCGCCCAGTTCGAGATTCGGTGCACCTGTGCTGATGGCGGCTACGCCAGGCAGGCCGCCCGGGCTGCCTTCGCTGAAGTGGATCGACTCGAGCTGCAGTTGAGCCGTTTTGTCGAGAACAGCGACATCACGCGAATCAACCACCTTCTCCCGGGCGAATCAGCCGTCGTCTCCTTCGAGACGATGCAGTGCCTGCGGCTGGCCAGCTTGATACACCTCGAGACCGGCGGAGCATTCGACATCGCCCTTGGAACGGGGTTCGAAACGCTGGAACTGCTGGCAGAGCAGTTCACGGTGAGGGGAGGTCCGCCTTCGCTCCGCGAGCTTCCGCCTTCGCCCTTCGGGCTACGGCGTGACGAATCCCGAGCAACCGACCAGGGATTCGTCGGCGTGAGGCTCGATTTGGGGGCTCTCGGCAAAGGGTACGCGGTGGACCGCATCGCGGATGTCCTGGAGGATTGGGAAATCAACGAGGTCTTGATCGATGCGGGATCGAGTTCGGTCCTGGCGCTCGAACCACCGGCCGGCGAGGAGGCCTGGCCGCTGACGATCAGCGATCCCGCCGATTCGGGCGCGATCCTCGCGCGGATCTCGGCGCGACAGCGCGCGCTCGGCGCGTCAGGGATCCGAAAGAGCGACCACATCGTGAATCCGCTCACGCGGGCACCGGTGAGATCCCGCCAGGCGGCCTGGGTATCGGCGCCGAGGGTCGCGCTCGCCGCCATCAGCCGGCGCGCGGACGTCGATGATTCGCCGACCGCTGTGGCGGACGCGCTTTCCACCGCATTCATGATCAGCCCGGTCGAGGAGATTGCTGCGTACTGCGAAACGCACCCAGGGCTGGAGGTCTGGATCCTGGAACGGAATCTGACGCATTTTCCTGCCGCGGCTGCACCCGACAACGAGTAACATCTGCCGCAGCGCACCAACGCGCATGTCGCCGGAGAGACCACGATGGATGATGACAACGCCGTTCCGCCGCTAGTTTCGCGCCGCACCTTTGTCGGCAGTGTTGCCGCCGCAGCTGGGTTCATGATCGTGCCGCGTCACGTGTTGGGGGGAGTCGGCTATCAGGCGCCGAGCGACACGTTGAACATCGCGGCGGTGGGTTACGCGCACGGCATGGGATCGAGCAACATCAGAGCATGCTCCAACGACAACATGGTGGCGTTGTGCGACGTCGACGAGAGCGAGGCCGCGATCAAGGCGGTCACACGCTCGAAGATCATGGACATGTGTCCCAATGCCGTTCGGTACAAGGACTACCGCGTCATGCTGGAGAAGCAGAAGGACATTGATGCGGTGATCGTCGCGACGCCGGATCATGCCCACGCCGCCGTGGCCATGGCCGCCATGCAGCTGGGCAAGCACGTGTACGTGCAGAAGCCGCTCACGAGAACCGTCTCCGAGGCGCGAATACTGACCGAGGCAGCGCGCCGGTACAAGGTTGTGAGTCAGATGGGCAACCAGGGGAGGTCGGGTGAGGGCGTGCGCCTCATCCAGGAGTGGATCGAGGACGGTGCGATCGGGAACGTACACGAGGTGCACTGCTGGACCAACCGTCCCATCTGGCCGCAGGGCATGCCACGGCCCACGGACACACCGGCCGTGCCAGACGGGTTGGACTGGGATCTCTGGATTGGGCCGTCGCCGATGCGCCCCTATCACTCGGCGTACCATCCTTTCAGTTGGCGCTCGTGGTTCGATTTCGGAGCAGGCGCCCTGGGCGACATGGCCTGCCACGTGATGGACGCGGCCTTCAGCGTCCTGAAGCTCGGGTACCCGACCAGCGTCACGACGTATCTGGCTTACCAGGTGCTCGCCGTGCAGCGCGAGGACGGCCGAACGGTCAACCAGCGGTTGCAGTACAAAGACAGCTATCCGCCGGCAACCATCGTTCACTACACATTCCCTGAGCGCAGCAAGAAGTTGCCGGCCGTCAAGCTCCATTGGTACGACGGCGGGCTGCTGCCTGAGCGCCCGGAGGAACTCGAGCCCGAGCGCCGCCTGCCCGAAAGTGGAACGATCTTCGTCGGCGAGAAGGGCAAGTTGATGTGCGAGACGTATTCGGAAAGCCCGCGCCTGATCCCAGAAACACGGATGCAGGCGTATAAACGTCCGAAGCCGACAATTGCGCGGGTGCCCGGTTCCAAACACGAGCAGAACTGGATCGATGCCATCAAGGGCAAGCAGAAGGCCACGTCGCCGTTCGACTACTCCGGGCCGTTCACTGAAACAGTGCTGCTTGGCAATCTCGGCGTCTGGTTCCCCGGCACGAAACTGATGTGGGATGGTCCCAACATGAAGGTGACCAACCTCCCGGAGGCCAACGACCTGGTGCAGCACCACTATCGCGACGGCTGGTCTATCTAAATGAGAGGGCGCGAATCGGAGAGTTGTTGCCTGACGTAGGCCGGGGCTTTCCGCCTCCGCGCGTAGCGCTACGGCGAGACCTCGACGAAGCTCGAAGAGCGAAGTCGGGCAGCCCCGGCGAACACGGCGGGCCTGAAGGCCCGCCCTACATCCGACACGGCTCCAAATCCTGGCCCGCTATCTAGTGGCTGTCACAATATCTGTGCGATAATCGGGTTCGGTATTGTCTGTGATTTCCGGGGAGATTTCGTGAAACAAGCCAGACTATTCCAGGCGGCGGCCGCGTTGGTCGCGCTTGGTGTGTGTGTCGTGAATGTCACCGGTTGCAACAGTTCGCCCACGGCGCCGTCGGGGTCGGCCGTGTACAGCCAGAGCGACCTGCGCGTTGGGACGGGCGCGGCAGCCGGCAGCACCAGCGTCATCACGGTGAACTACAGCGCGTGGTTCTACGACGCGGCGCAACCCAATCAAAAGGGCGTCCTTTTCGATTCGACGTCGGGCGGGGCCACGGCGACCTTCACGCTTGGATCCAGCAGCGTGATTGCAGGCTGGGAGCAGGGCGTGGTGGGCATGAAAGAAGGCGGGCTCAGAAGGCTCGTGGTGCCCCCGTCGCTTGCATATGGCACGACGCGCTACGGCCCGATCCCGCCCAATACCACGCTGGTATTCGAGATCGAACTGGTGGTGGTGAACGTGGCGCCGACCATCACGACGCAGCCGACCGATCAGACGGTGGCGGCGGGTCAGACGGCGACATTTTTCGCGGCGGCTGCCGGGGCGCCGACGCCAACGGTGCAGTGGCAGGGGAGCACCAACGGTGGCACAACCTGGACGACCGTGACGAACACGGCGCCGTACGACGGAGCGACGACGACCACCCTGAGAGTGATATCGGTGACGACGGCGGTCAACGGCTTCCAGTACCGCGCAGTATTCACCACGGGCGCGGGTTCCGCGACCACGAACCCCGCCACGTTGACCGTGAAGTAGTGGTTTCTTGTTGGACTCGCGGCCCCCTCAGCGGCCGAGCAGTCTCAGTCGGATACCGATTCGGAACGTGGTCAACCGATCATCCATCTTGCCCTGATCGCCGTCACGCGACGCACCTTTGAGTCTGGCCCGCTCCGCCTCTACGTAGAAGCCGAACTTGGGCTTGACCCAGAGTTCAATCCCTCCGCCGTATGACACGCCCCACCCGGCCGTCCTCAATACGAACTTCTGCGTGCCGCCAGTGATCGACTGAGAGCGGCCGTCCGGGGTGGTGACCGTGCGATCGTCGTTGGTCTGCGTCGTCGTCCACGTCGCCTGATGGCGATTTGCCCCGACTAGCGCGTACATCCTCACCATGCCGAGCGGGAGGCCGACTTTGCCATAGGCAGACAGCACCGTGGTAGTGAGCGAGCTGTCGAAATGGTAGAACCCACCGACCCCAGTAATTTTCAGGGCCAGGGGCCTGGCGTAGCTGCCCTCCACGCCAAGGTAGGGTTTGACCCACACCGTCGCTCCGGCGGCCCAGGCAAGCCTCGAGTCGCTGCCAGTGCAGTCGGTCACAGTGCCACACGTCGTTGCGCGCTGGTTGGCATACGTGCCCCGACCGCCACCGCCGAACAGGACGAGACCTGTCGGTGAAGGCCTCCGCTGCGCCTTGGCACTGATACGCGTGGATTCCTCTCCGAGCCACTCGGTGGGTACAGGTCCCTGTCTCAGCCACACAGCTGGTGCAGAGGCAGTGACCTCGACCACCATGGTCGTGACCTTGCGCAAGAGGAATACGCCCGCCAGTTCCCGCCGGGAGCACTCGATCTGCGGAGGTTGCGGCTGAAGCCCCGGTTCAACCAGCAGGACTCGCCGCATGGTGCCGCACACCTCAACGAAGACTTGAACGTCGGCTTCGGTTCGCCCGTCGCGTGGAGGCAGATTCATGGGCAGCGTGGCTTTACCAGTCGCGTCGGCAATGGCCGTTCCAATCGTGGCCGCATTCAGTGCGAGCTCGATGGCTGCCCCCCGCGGTGCCTTCGTCACCATCACAGTCTGGGCGGTCGTGACGCCGACAACCACGGTCAAATTGAGCACGGCCGCAAACGCCAGCGGCCGCCAGGGTGCCTTCATGCTTGCCTCCTCGAGTGTCCCGAATCCGAATATCCGTCCACGTATGTTACCCCAGAGCGTTTCGACGTACAAATTCCAGCGTTGAATCGGCGCGCGGCGTCCCCGCCGGGTGGAGGCGACGAGCGGATCGCGCCGTTCGCCGAACGTCGCTCAAACCGTCGATCGAGTCCGCACGTGGTCACAGCGAGAAGTCGTGGTTTCGATTCGTCGGAAAGAACCGAAGATACGTGGCTTCAGTCACCAAAGAGATACCCACTAGGACTGCGATCAACTCGATTCGGTCTGCGGCAATCGGGCCATTGGTTCGGCATTGATGTTGCTTAAAGTGACCCTGAGCGCCGAGGGCATAGGCATGACCGAGGCGCGTGGCGAGCATGGCTGTGGCTTGAATCGACGTTCAGAGGCCCCCAAGTGTCCCATTTTCGGCGGCTTTTTCACGATGGCGTGACAGTAACCGCCTTGTTTTCTGGCGTCTGCGCCCAGACTACGCGTGTGCGCCAGCGGGGCGGTTTTGCAGCTGCCGAGCCACATCTGGTAGTGCGCAAGGGAACAGGCTCGCCGCAAGCGCGGTGTAATAATTACCAAAGAGGGTCGGCCTTGATCGAAGTGGCCGGTCGGAGTGGAGCGGCTCGGCCGCCAGCGTCCGTCCGGTCGTTCATCGACGAGCGCCTTCAGGAGGTGTAGCGTGTCAACACTCGACATCGCTCTACACAAGACCAACGCCCTGCCGGAAGTCACCGACGACGAGATCTTGCGGTTTCGCACCTCAGAGAGACAGATGCATTGGGCGGTCGCGATCCCGTTCATGATTTGCTATTCGACCGCGATCGTGCTGATCACGATCTACAATCCGCATCCCGAGCGCCCGTACCGCGCGGTCGTGTCGTGGATCCACCGAGGCTCTGGCCTGGCGTTGTTCACTCTGCCGCTCTGGACCATCATCCAGCATTGGTACGACGCCGCGATCCACCGCGAGAATATCTGGGAAGTCTGGCGCTGGACGGTCGCAGACCTGAAGTGGCTGTTTCTCATGGGGCCGTCCACGATCAGCAAGAAGATCGTGCTCCCGGATCAGGGGAAATTCAACGCGGCCGAAAAGATCAACTTCATGATGTTGATGACGACGCTGCCGCTCTATCTGGTCAGCGGTTTGGCGATCTGGTTTCACCAGTACGTTTTCTCTGCGTGGGTCCTGCACCTGTCACTGGCCGCCATCGCGACGGTCCTGATGGGCGGGCATATCTTCATGGCGACCGTCAATCCAGACACCCGCGTTGGCCTGTCCGGAATGGTTACGGGATATGTGAGCCGTCACTGGGCGTCGCACCACTACGCACATTGGTATCGAAAGAATTATCCGATTGTTGTTTCAGTGAAGGGGGCGGCGATCGAGTCCCCCATCGAATCGCCGGCTCACGTCGGGACTGAAGCGGAGCATGCGCCGTCGTTCGAGACTCTGCCAGAAGTCCCAGCCTGGCTTGTGACCGGGCAGGAATCTGGAGTGTCGGACGGGATCGACGACGCGGAGTCTTTCCGCCCATCGGCCGATGGCGCCCGCGCTGGCAGCCGCCAGCTGCGCCTCGTCGTGGCGCACCCCGAACATGGTCTGCACAAACCTGCGCCCGCCGAGCCGATCACCGACGATTCCGCAGCGCGTGAGGCGCGACGTCTGCCACCGTTCATGTACCCACGGCAGTCGGGCTCCCGCACAAAGGTACGATAAGAAGCTGATTGGTCAGTAAGGCGGGACCGAAGCGGGCCGCGCGGGCGCTCCGAGCGGAGCGCCCGCTCGGCCCGGATACTATGCGAGCACTCTGATGACGACGCGGCGGTTCTGTGCGCGACCGGCCTTCGTCGTGTTGGGCGCGACCGGCTTGTCGGCGCCGTAGCTGAAGGTATTGATCTTGTGGAGCGGAATCTGGTGCTGCGTGTACAGGTAACGCTTCACCGCCTCCGCCCGCTCGAGTCCGAGACGCTCGTTGATCGTCTTGGGCCCCGTGGCGTCAGTGTGGCCCTCGACCTCGAAGTAGGCGCCTTGCGGGTCGGCCTTGAGCTTCGCGACCAGCTCGTCGATGCGCGCCTTCGCCTCAGCCGGGAGCGTCGTGCGCCCGAACTGGAAGTTCCCCTGGTCGTCGCTGAGCACGACGGTGTACATGAGCCGCTTCGACGCGCGGTCGATCGCGTCGGCCTTCGCATCAACGGCCGAGGCCTTTGCGTCGGCGGCATTCGCCGACTGACCGGCCTGCTGCGCGGCCAGTTGCGCCGCCTGAGCCCTGCCGTCAACCTCGCCGATCTTGCCTTCGTTGGCTTTGGTGCGTTCCTGCGTTTCCTCGAGCGATTTCGTGATCGTCTCGACCTTGTCGTTCACTGTGCCGACGCTCTTCGAGACGTAGCCCTTGGTGGCGCACGCCGATCCTCCGGCCGCCACCATCGTCAATACTGCGATCACTCCAAACGACCTTCGCATACTGCCTCCTTTGCTATCTCCCATTCGTGGATTCTGGTTCATGACTCGGAATCTGGCCCGCGACATACCCGCTTCGGGTGCGCACCAGCAGACCTTTGCGCCGGGTTCGAAGTGTCAGGGCGTGCCAGCCAGACTGGCGGCTCGGCTCGAACCCAATCTGATACCAGCTGTGAAGCTCGGCGGCGATTTGACGGGCGGCGAGGCTGGCGTGGGCCGGTGCGCTCGCGAGGAAGAACAGCCCGCCCGTCCGGTTGGCCACCGTTTCGATCGGTCGCGCGGATTCCGCCGCTTCTCCGCCCGGAGGTCGCCTCGCGTCGCCCGGGTCATCCAGAGGCGTCACGACGGCGATGACGTAGACGGGCACATCGATTGCGCTGACGAGTTGAGAGACCTCCGAAGCCGAGTGGGTACTGCTGGTGTCGACGCCGTCGGTGAGGACCACCACCACACGACGAGCGCGTGGCCGCGCGACCGCACGTTGTGCCACTTGCGCAATCGCGTCGTAGAGCGACGTGGATCCAAAGCCCTTGAGGGGCGCCAGTTCCTTCGCCACATCAGGCGTGACCGGCCCAAACGGCCGCTCCTCGCGGAGCCCCGAGTCAAAGGTGAAGATGGCAACTTCGTCTTTGTCGACGTCCAGCCAACTCACCAGATGCCCCATCGCATCCCTCGCCGCGGCAAGCTTCGCTCCAACTGACATACTGCCGCTGATGTCCAGCAGGACGGCGACACTGGCGGCGGCCGGCTCGGCGCTGAATTGCACGATCGGCCGTCGCTCCCCAGCGTCGAACAGCTCGAAGTCGGCGGGCGACAGCCCCTCCACACGTCGACCGGCTCTGTCGTGCACGACGACGGTCATGGCTACCAGATCCGTGCCGGCTCGGAATGTGGGGCGCACCTGTTCCTGCGGAGCCGACTGGCTGGCAAGGCCCGTTGCCCCAAGAATCAGGCCCACGATGGCGAGCGAGAACGATCGCATCGTGGTTCATTACTTCAATGAGCTTGCCAACGGCGAACCGGCGAATCCCCAAGGAAATTGGGCCTGAATCGCACTCTCCTGGCGCCGAACGGCCAGCCTCATCCGGTCACGATTACCCGGTCTCCCCCGAAGGATGTAAGATCTACATTACGGCGTTAAACCCATGAACCCTCAAATGATGACCACGGGCACGCCAATTCGGAGCTGGCGTGTAATCGCCACCGCCGCGTTGGCGGGGCTGGTTCTGGCGACGGCTCCGGGTCTGTCCCTGGCCGTCGACCAGCCCGGTGCGCTGGCGCGCGCGCGAGTGGCCTACAACCAGCAGCGCTTCGACGAAGCCATCGCTGCGGCGCGGGAAGCCCGGCGCGTGCCCGAGACGGCTTCTGCAGCGCAGCTGCTCTTGGCAAGGGCGCTCATCGAACGGTACCGAATCGCTGGTGATGCCGCCGATCTCGCGACAGCCAGAGAGGCGCTGTCGCTGATTGATCCGTCGAAGCTCATGCCCCGCGATCGCGGAGAGATGCAGATTGGTCTGGCCGAATCGCTGTTCCTCGACGACCGGTTCGGTGCGGCAGCCGATCTCTTCGAGGACGCGATGTCGCGGACCGGCGAACAGGGATACGCCCCACGGGAACGCCTGCTGGGGTGGTTCGCGACGTCGCTCGATCGCCAGGCTCGTCTCGAAGAAACGCCAGCACGACGACGAATCTACCGGCGGCTTCTGGATCGAATGTCGAGGGAGAACCGGGTCGGGTCGGGCTCGGCAGTGGCGTCCTATTGGGTGGTCGTCGCGACGTTCGGCGCCGACGATGTGGCGGATGCATGGGATGCCGCGGTCGCGACCTGGATCCGTGCGCCGTTGATTCCCGGCGACGGAGTCGCGCTCAGGGCGGACCTCGACCGCTTTGTGCTGGCAGGGATCATTCCGCGCCTCGCGAAGCTGGCCTCGGGCGGGACCGATGCGGAGCCGGCGGCAGAAGCGTTCCGAAAGGACTGGGAATCGGTCAAGCAGACGTGGCCGATCCGGTAGCGGAGGGTCTGGTCCTCACGAAGGGTCGGACCCTGGACGGCGTGTGCACGTCTGGCTCGAGGGCTACCGTTTCGCCAACAGGCCCGCCAGCGTCGCGGCCTTGTCGGCGAGTTGTTCGGCAAACGCCAGGTTCTTGACCTTCAGCGCCGCTTCCGCCTGTTCCGCGAATCGCTTGGCATCGTCATACTGCGCTCGGGCGGCCGTTCCGAGTGTCCGGACGTCGATCTTCTCCAGGTCCCGAGCCGCGCGAGTGAGCAGCGCACGGATCTTCTGCTCGAGTTCACCCACATTGGCTGTTGTCTGCAACGACGGTGCGGGCGCCCCGACTGCGGCTGCGGGTGTCGTGACCGGCTGTGGTTCGGTCTTTTCCGGCGGATCAGTCTTACGCGTGGTCGCCGGTCTTGCAGGCGTCGTGCGCGGAACGCGCTTGACGGGCGTCATGGCAGTTGGCGTGTCCGACGGCTGCGCCACCGGCGGAGCGGGCTCGGTCATGGGCGGATCTGCGGGTCGTGGGGGAGCTGGTACCTCGAGCGCAGGCCCCTGAGGCAGTGTGCGCGCCTGCACCCCTGCGCAGGCCATCGAGACCGACGCCAGCAACGCCATCGATATCGCCCGCCAGCCGAGCATCACCTATCCATTATGAACGATATGGGCAGCGATCGTCGCATCAGCCTTCGGCCTGGGGCAACAGCAGCCGAACGACAGTCCCGTGGCCCGGAGTGGAGTGGACTTCGATGTCACCGTCGTGCAACTGAACGGTGCGATAGACCACCGACAGCCCGATACCGCTGCCTGCACCCTTCGTCGTGAAGTAGAGATCGAAGATCTTTTCGAGGTGTTCAGGCGTGATGCCGACGCCGGTATCTTCGAACACCACCTCCACACGCGAATCAGCGACGGCGGCGCCGGAGATGCGCAGGCGTCCACCCTCCGGCATCGCCTGCAACGCATTGAGTGCGAGGTTCATGAACGCCTGTTGAAGCATGGCCGCATCGCCCCTGAGTTCGGGCAGATCAGTCGGGCATTCGAGCAGGATCTCAATCCCGCGCTGCCGGGCGTCTTCCGCGACCACGGCGACAACCTGATCGACGAGACGGCGAAGCGACACCGGGAGCAGCTTCATATCTCCGGGCCGCGCGAACTTCAGGAATCCTTGAACCACCTCGTCGAGGCGCCGCATTTCTCCGGCAATGATATCGGCATGACCCAGTGCCGCGGCCACGTCTGGCCCCGGGGTGCGGCCGGCGCCGGGGCCATCCGGATGCGAAACGACCGGAACCGACAGTCGCTGTTTCAGCAACTCGAGGTGAATCATCGTGGCGTTCAACGGGTTCTTGATCTCGTGCGCCACACCTGCCGAGAGGCGATTGACCACCGACTCGAGCTTGGCCTTCTGCCCTGCCAGTTCCGTCCGATCAGCAGACAACTGCGCGCTCACGTTGTTGAAGAACCCACCGAGGTCGCCAAATTCATCGTGCTGCGGCAGGTCGACTGCCACGCCAAACTCACCGCGCCCGAGTCGGGTGAGTCCACTGCGGATGACGTGGATCGGCCGCAGCAGCACCTGCGCCAGGAGCATGGCCACCACCAGTGCTCCGACGAGCGCGCCCAGAGCCGTCAGCAGCGCCGGCTGGAGTGCGGTCGTCAGGTCTCGCCGCGTGAGCGGCATCGAGACGCCGATCCGGATAGATCCGAATCTAGCACCGTCCATCAGGAGCGGGCGCTCGATTTCGAAGGTGCCGCCCTCTTCGCCGTAGATCGCGCGGAGCTGCGCAATCACGCCCTCGTCGAGCAGGATCGAGAGCTTCGGGCGAGGGGCAAGCGTCTGCCCGACTTTGGCCGCGTCGCTGTGCGCGATCACGGTGCCGTCGGCGTTGACCATGGCAGCGTAGGTGACGTTTCTCGAGAAGACACTCGACTCGAGGATGGATCGGAGGCCCCCGTCGGCTCCAATGGCTGTCGTGTCGTCGCCCGACTGTGCGACGACCACGCGGGCGCGATGGAAGATGGCGCTGGCGAGCAGTTCGGCGCGCGCGGCGCTCTCCTCGACGGTGATGCGCGCCAGAGACGTCAGGTACAGCCCGCTCAAGACCACGACGGCGAGTCCGACGATGGACGTGACGCCCGCGACCTGCTTCCCTTTGATCGTCAAGCGCATGGGCTACGCGCCTTCGTCGCCGCCTTGAATCCGAAACCGATTCAGCTTGTTGTGCAGCGTCTTGAGGCTGATCCCAAGCATCGAGGCCGCCCGTGTCTTGTTGTTGTTCGTGGATGCCAGCGTCATCAGAATCAGCTGTCGCTCGGCTTCCTCGACCGTCGTCCCCGGTGTGAGCGCACTCGCCGACGCGGGCTTGGGTGCCGCGCCGGGCAGCCCGGGCAGGTCGCGGGTCTCGATGAACCGTCCCTTGGCCACAATCGTCGCGCGCTCGATCGCGTTGCGCAGTTCGCGAATGTTCCCGGGCCACGAGTGCTGTTCCAGCGCCCGCATGGCGTCGGGGTCGACGCCGGCCACCGAGCGATCGTTTGACGCGTTGAACTCCTTGATGAACGCCTGGATGAGCAGCGGCAGATCCTCCAGCCGATCTCTCAGCGGCGGCAGGCGGATGCCGAACACGTTGAGCCGGTAGAACAGATCGCCGCGCAGCGAGCCTTGCGCCACCGCCTCGTGCGGATCCGCATTGGTGGCGGCAATGACCCGCACGTCGACCGTCTGTTCGGTGCGGCCGCCGAGCCGCCTGAACGAGCGCTCCTGGAGCACCCGGAGCAGCTTGACCTGCGTCGCGGGCGTCATCTCGGCGACTTCGTCCAGGAACAGCGTGCCTCGGTGGGCCAGTTCGAAACATCCCTGCCGGCGCTCCATCGCACCGGTGAACGCACCCTTCTCATGCCCGAACAATTCGCTCTCGAGCAGCGTGTCTGGAATCGCCGCGCAGCTGAGCGGCACGAACGGACCGGCTGCGCGGGCGCTCAACCGGTGAATCGTCTGGGCCACCAGTTCCTTTCCCGTGCCCGACTCGCCCGTGATCAGGATGGAGGCCGTGGTCGGCGCCGCCCGCTCGATAATGTCGTAGATGGCGCGCATCGACGAACTGTTGCCGACCATCGGGCCGAACGACCCGTGCTCGCGGAGCTGGCGCCGCAGCACCTTGACTTCCCGGATGGTCAGATGCCGCTCGACGATGTTCTCGAGGAGGATCTTCAGGCGCGCCAGGTCGACTGGCTTGGTCAGGTAGTCGTATGCGCCTTGCTTGATGGCCTCGACCGCCGATTCGACGGTTCCCTGGGCGGTCAGGATCACTGTGGTGATGTCGTCGCCGCGCTTCTGGATCGCGCGCAGCAGTTCGAGCCCGCCCATTCGCGGCATCACGAGATCGGTGAGGACGATGCCAGGCGCGAACGTGTCCAGGCGATCGATCGCCTCGTCTCCGTCCCCGGCCGAGGCGACCGTGTAGCCCCACATCCCGATCAATTGCTCGAGCCCGACACGTGCGGCCTGGTCGTCCTCGACGACGAGGACCCGCTCACCCTCTTCCATGCCCGGGCTCATGTCCACGATCCACGACTCCTCTGGCGAAGCCCCCGCCAAAGCGAGGCCGCTTGTCGAACGGTCTGCTACCCAGTCTGTCTCATTGTCTCGTGAACCTGACCTGTGTGACAAGGACGTTACGGAGCCGCCGATGCGATCGGCGCCCACGTGGATGTGCGAACTCGAGGCCCGGCGAATACAATGGGACGTGCTTCGTACCGAGCTTACCGGTCGTCGGAATGCGCCGCACCGGCATGTGCGAACGTTGGTGGCGGGCTTCGCGCTCGCGGCTGTTGCGCTTTTGACGTCGTGGACCGTCGAATCCCGGCCGGTGGTCCAGCCGCAGCCGCAGCCGCAGCCGCTGCCGCCGTTCCAGCAGTTCGTCGCCGAGGTGCGCCCTGGACTCTTGAGTGATCGCTTGCTGCAAGTGCACTACGCGTTTGAAGAGCGGCAGACGCGTTACCGCCACGACGCCAGTGGGAAGGTGATCGAGACGATCGACACGATCATCGAATGGTATCCCGCGCTCGAAGAGGAACTCGACTATGAGCGGGTCGTCTCCATCAATGGCAAGCGCGTCGCCTCCGCGGATCTGGATCGGCGTGATCGTCAGCACGAGAAGAAAGTCCGGGATTGGGCAGCCAGGGTGAGAAGGTCAGGATCGACGCCGGCCGACTGGCGCCGTTCCAAGGAGGCCATCGAGCACGTCAAGGAGCGCGGCCTGGTCGACGAGTTGTTCCTGCTCTATGAGATCCGCATGCTGCATCGCGAGTTGATCGGTGGCCGTCCGGCCATCGCCTTCTCGCTCGTGCCGCGTCCCGGGTTCCAGCCGAGGCACCCCGATGCGCAGCTGGCCCGACATTTCGGCGGCCGCGTCTGGATAGACGAGGCCGACCGCCAGTTCGTCCGGCTCGAGATGGAAGCGCTCGACGACGTGTCGCTCGCGCTCGGGTTCGTCGCACGGCTCAACAAGGGCAGTCGTGCGGAGTTCGACCGGTCCAGGTCGGAGGACGGGACGTGGCTGCCATCACATGCACACTTCGTCGCCGGCGGACGTGTGCTGCTCGTCAAACGGATCGAACTCGACCAGGTCAGCGAATACCGCAATTACAAACCACAGGCCATCGACAGGATTCCCTTCCTCGGCGACGTCCCGAAGGCCGAGTCTGCGCCAGGCCTGGCGGCGGCGCTCCGCACATTCGCCGTGGGGCAGTAACAGCCTCGTCTCTGATCCTTGCAGCCATGCTCCGGTGAACCGGACCTTTCCGGACGGATGGCGAACGCTGACAACTCCCGAAAGCGCTTACGGCCAACGAAAGCCCCGGGTCAGCTTTCGCGTGTTCTGCCGTGATTTTCCGCACCTGCCTCTCCGGTACCGATCTTGCTCCGTGTCAGGCCAGGCCTGACCGCACACGGATCGACGGAATCGGGTCGGTGACGCCCATGCGGCGCCGAGTGCGGTGTTGTGTCGACTCGAGACCGTGGACGATTCTCGAATGGGAGTGCCGAGCGATGAACCTGCAGCCCCTGGCCAAGACCTCTGACGCCTGCGGTAGCGCACAACCTCCAACCACCGCGCGACGTGACCGCCTGATCCAGATGCGATTCCTGGAGGAAACCCGAGCCGTGTCTGTCGGTGACCTGCGCGACAACGAGATCACCCGCTACCAGGTGACCAGGTTCTACGACCACCAGATCCGCAACAGCGGCTACTACGAGCAACTTCGGCACCTCGTCGAGCCGTCGCTGAAGGAGTTCGAGAGCCCAGGGTCTCTAGACACCAGCGGCGAGCACGATAACACCGTCGTCACGGGCCTTCAGCACAAGTACCCGCAGACCGGTCTCCTGCTGGTGACCGATCGCTGCGCCTCCTACTGCCGTTACTGCTTCCGTAAACGCATCGTTGGCAACGATTCGGACGAAATTGCACCGGACTACGCGAAAGTGGCGGAGTACATCACCAGGCATCCGGAGATGAACAACGTGCTGCTGTCGGGGGGCGACCCCATGGTGCTCAATACCAAGCAGCTGCACGCGATCATGGATCACTTGCTGCCGATTCCCCATCTGTCGTCGATTCGATTCGGCACCAAGACGATTGCGTTCTACCCGCCGCGGTTTGCCGACCCGGCGCTCCCCGGGCTGTTCCAGCGAATTCTCGAGGCGGGCAAGGCGGCGGTGATTGTCGGTCATTTCGATCACATCGGGGAGATTTCCGACGAGGCGGTGGCGAACATCCAGAAACTGAGGGCGGTAGGCGTACAGTTTCTGAATCAGGCGGTGCTGCTGAACCGCATCAACGACGACGCCGAGATCCTTGCGCGCACGTTCGCTCGCTGCCACGAAATCGGCAGCCGGCCGTACTACCTGTTCCAGGGTCGTCCGGTGAAAGCGGCGTCGCACTTCCAGGTGCCGTTTCGCCGTGCGGTTCCCATCGTCCGGGGCATCAACCAGCGGCTGAGCGGAATTCAGAAGACCTTCAAGTACATCATGTCGCACTACACGGGGAAGATCGAAATCCTCGACCTCGGCGATGATGGCCGGCTGTATATGCGATACCACCAGTGCAAGGACGCGAGCCGGATTGGCCGGGTCTTTTCGCGCCCGTGTCCCGACGGGGCCTGCTGGCTCGACGATCTTCCTGAGTCATGAACATGACTGACGTTCAGTGTGGTGTCGTCGGGAGCGCGGTGGGAGACGAGGGAACTTTCGCTCGTCACTCCGCTGTGTCGACTGGGCACCCCGTGGCGACGCAGGCGGCGCTCGAGATTCTGCGCGACGGTGGCAACGCGGTGGATGCGGCAGTGGCCGCCGCCTGGTCTCTGTCGGTGTGCGAGCCGAGCGCCTCCGGTCTTGGAGGCCAGACCACGGTGCTGATGTACCGGCCGGGAGATTCGCCTCGAGTCTTCGATGGGCACTCGTACGCGCCACGAGCCGTCTCGATGAGCACGGTAACCCGCGCGGAGCAGCTCACGGGCTACCGGGCGTGCGTCATTCCGTCCACGGTCGCGACGTTATGGCACGTGCATCGCCGCTATGGCTGTCTTCCGCCGGATCGGGTCATGGCCGCTGCGATCCGCATCGCTGAGGACGGGTACGAGGTGTCCCCGCTGCTGCAGCGCCAACTCCGATACACGTTTCGAATCCTGTCTCTCTCGGCGGCGATGTGTGGACTCTTTCTGCCTGGCGGGCGTGTGCCCGATGTGGGCTGCCGGCTCCGTCACCCTGCGCTGGCCGCGACCCTGCGTCGGCTTCTGGTCGCCGGAGAGAGCGACTTCTATCGCGGGGCCCTGGCCCGGGAGATTGTCGACGACATGGCGCGTCATCGCGGGCTGCTCGACGCGGAGGATCTGTCGGCGCTCACCATGCCTGTCGAACGCGCTGCGCTCGTCGGGAGCTACCACGGCTATCGCGTGGTCACCGCCCCGCCGCCGGCTGGAGGCCTGCAACTGTTGCTCGGTCTCAAGGTGCTGGAGCACCTCGAACGCGATTATTCGGTGGTGTCGCCTGAGCTGTGGCGCGCGCGACTGGCGCAGGCCACCTACCTTGTGTTTCGTGAGCGGGAGCTGCGCGACCGCACGTTCGACGAACTGCCCAGCGAGATCAACCAGACCCTGCAAGACAACTGGGCGGCCGCCATGGCCCGAACGTGCGGGAAGCAACCACCCGCGCCGAACCACACTGCCGAAGAACCCGGGGACACCACCCACGTGTCGGTGGTTGACGCCGCCGGGACCGTGGTGACGCTCACCCAGTCGATTCAATCCGTGTTCGGAGCCAAGGTGGCCAACGCGCAGCTCGGGTTCGTCTACAACAACTACCTGAAAGCGTGTCCCCGCACGCGCCACAGGCGGCAGCTCGCCAGCGGCTGTCTGCCGCGCTCAAACGTGGCCCCCACCATCGTTTTCGGTCGAGGGTCTCAGCACGATCAGCCAGTACTTGCTCTTGGGGCGGCCGGGAGCCGCCGTATCACCTCGGCTCTCCTCCATGTCATTACCGGCGTACTGGACCGGGGTCTTGGGCTGCGTGACGCGATTTCGGCTCCCAGGGTCCATGCGTTAACCAGCGGCAAGGCCTGGATCGAACGGCCGGCGGCAACCACGGAGCTGCTCGCCGAACTGGAGGGACTGTCGCTGCGCCCATCAGTGAAACGACCGCTCGATTTCGCGATGGGGAGCGTGCAGGCCATTCACATTCTCAGGGACGGTCGAATTGACGCGGCTGCCGATCCTCGCCGGGACGGCACCGCGGACGGAGTCTGATCAATGCGGGTCACCAGCAACTCTACTCGCGACGGTCGCGACGGCCGGGCAATCGCGGTGCCTGTGTGGCCGTTATGGGTGTTGCTTCTTGTTCCGCTTGCCATTGCGCTTGGCAAGCTCCCGGCGTCACCAGTCTCGGCGCTCTTCTCAGACGTGTTCTCCCTCGGCCACGTCCCGACGTCTCTGCACCGACATCTCGAGTACGTCTTCTTCGTCCCGTTGAGTGCCATCGTCGTTTCGGTGTTCAGGCTCACACTCGGGCTCCGGGTGCTTGGCTTCTTTCGGCCGATCCTGCTGGCCATCGCATTCCGTGAAATCGGCATTCCGCTCGGCCTGATGTTTCTCGTGGTCGTCCTGGTGTCGGTGGCCGGCCTGTGGCCGGTACTCCGAACCACACCCTACTATGCGCGGGTTCCGGTTCTGCTCAGCGTGTCGGCGGCCTTCCTGGTCGTTCCCGTGATGGCCGCTCGCTGGTTTCCGTGGACGTCGCTGGTCCACCTCGCCTACTTCCCGATCATCGCGCTCTGCCTCATTTCCGACACGTTTGCCAAGCTGATCGAGAGGCGGGGGCTGCGAGTGGCGGCGTGGCGGGCTTCGGCGACCGTAGCGGCAGCGGTGGTCATCACACTGGTATCGAACATCCACGGGGCCATGCAGTTGCCGCTTCGGTATCCAGAACTGCTGATTGCGCAGGTTGGCTGCATTCTGGTGATCGGCCGGTTCTGTGCCTGGAATGTGCTCGACGGGTGGAGTGTCTTCGCCGCGTCCGACCGCAACGCCCGGGTGAGGTCGGCGGTGCCAGGCGATCAGACGGATGCGGAGCGAACCGCCCAGTTTCGGCCGCTGGCGCCGGAGCGGGGACCGGCGTCCAATTCGTAGCGGGAGAATCGTATGAAAGTCGCCATCGTTCAGAACAGAGAGTCCGGCCGCGTGATCAGCACGTTCGGCCAGCCGTGTCCGGAGGTGTATTCGTCTCGTACTCTCGAGGCGACCGCCGAGGGCCTGCGAGATGGCGGGCACGTCGTGCTGACGATGGAAGGTGACACCCACCTGCTGGCCGAACTCTCACGATTCATGCCGGCCGATGGCCAGGGAGGCCCCGGGGGCATGGTGTTCAACATGGCGTACGGCATTCAGGGAGACTGTCGGTACACGCACGTGCCAGCGATGCTCGAGATGGCCGGCATTCCCTATACCGGGTCAAATCCGCTTGGCCACGCGCTTGCCCTTGACAAGGTGATCACCAAGACACTGCTCCGGAGCGCCGGAGTGCCGACGCCTGACGATTGCGTGATGCGCGGCGGCGATGACCCCTGGCCCAGATCGCTGCAGTTTCCGCTCGTGGTCAAGCCGCGCCACGAATCCACGAGTTTCGGGCTTCGCCTCGTGCACACACCCGAGCAGTTGCAGGAGGCCGTTGAGGCCGTCACGGACAAGTACCTGCAGGACGCGCTCGTCGAGGAATACGTCGACGGCCGCGAGGTTTGCGTGGCGATGCTTGGCAATGAGGACGTTGAGGTGTTGCCGCTGGTGGAGCAGGACTTCGGCGACCGACCCGTTCGCATCGTGACGTGGGAGGACAAGTACCACAAGTCCAGCCTGCCTGCGGGCAAGATCTGCCCGGCCCCTCTCGACGAGAGCCTGGCGAACCGCATCCGATCTATCGCGGTGGCGACCTTCCGCGCCTGTCATTGCCGCGACTATGCCCGAGTTGATCTGCGCATTGATCGCCGAGGCCGTCCGTTCGTGCTGGAGATCAACTCGATGGCGTCGCTCGGGGCAGGTGGGTCGTACGTCCTCGCGGCTGGGGCCGCCGGGTACTCCCACGCGGGCCTGGTGAACAGAATTCTGGACCTCGCGCATGTTCGCTATTTCGGCGTTCCCGCACCCAGGCCCGACAGGGCTGCAACAGAAGCGTCGGTCGCCTGGTTAAAATCGTCGAATCGTTGACCTGCGGGTCGCTGGCAATCGGTCAACTGCAGCAGGCGGACCCTGTGCGCTATTGGACAGTCCTCCTGTCGGCTTTGGATCGATGATTGGGCCAGACGACACCACTGCGGGAATCAACCGATTCACGTTCTGCTCAGGTCGGACGCGCCGTCCGGGTAAGGAACGCCATCCTCACGAGGTCTTATGAAGCAGAAGGCCGGCTTTCGGAGCGACCCAGAGAAGGATGAGGTCGGTCGACAGGACGCCGAGACGCACCGCGGAGTCGCCGAGGTGCACCGCGACGAAGCCGAGTCTGCCAGGGTCGAAGCGGAGCGATTCCGGCGACTGGCTGAGGAGGCGCGGGAGGTCCACGATCGGCATCGAGCGGAGATTGAAGCGATCCGGGAGGAGCGGGAGCAGTTGCGCATGGTCGGGGAGACCGCGCGGATCGCCGGTGAGACCGCGAGGGTTGCGGGTGAGGACGCGCGAACAGGAGCCGAAAGCGCCCGTCAGGCGACCATTGAGGCCGTGCACGCGACAGCAGAGTCGCTGCTCGCGACACTCGACAGCATGAAGGTGGTTGAGGAGATGCGCCGAACCCTGCGCGACATCCGCGACGTCGCCAAGCTCACCAGCAACTGATCGCTCAACCAGACTCCCACTATACTCTCGGAAGATGCACTGCAACGAACTGCGGCTGACCGGGTCCGGCGGCGCGAATCGGGTCATGGAGGCGGAGTTGAAGCGCCTCGTCATGCGGTCTCCCTTCGACGTCCGCGTGCCGAGGCCGCGGCGCGAGGGCGAAGCGACGCTCCTCTATCCGTTCGATGCCCGCATTGGTTGGGTGGCTGCGTGTCATCACCGGACGTCTTCGCGGATCTCGTGGGATCTGTTTTCAAGCACCGCTGTCCGGCTCGAGCCGCTCTTCGAGGAGCTTCTGCCGGCCTTGCAGTCCGACGATCGGCTGCCTGCGGCAAAGACGCTGCGTCTTTCGGTGGATCTCGGATCCGCGCACGATTTCGAGGCCGGGCCGCTCCAGTTGCGTGGAGTGGTGAAGAACGCGCTGGTCGATGCGCTCCGGTCGCGTGGCGTGACAGCGGAGGTGGATGCCGACTCGCCCGACGTGGTGTTTGTCGCACGGCGTGCCGGGACACCGGAGAGCCGGCGCACCGTCATCGGCATCGACATTGGTCTGGGCGCGAGACATCGGCGTGGCGCGCGCGTGGCCTCCGGCCCCGCGCCGCTGCGCGAGACCATGGCGGCGCAGCTGATCATGCTGTCGCGATGGGACGCGCGATCCGAGCCGCTCGTCGATCCGATGGCCGGCGGCGGCACGATCGCCATCGAAGCGGCCGGCCTGGCGGTCGGCGCAGCGATCCGGCGTCCGGCGGATCTGCCGTTTCGTCATCTCGCGGCATTCGACGGCCTGCCAACCGCGACGCCGGATCTGTTTCCCGGCACCGTGCCGAGGATCCTCTCGCTCGATGTTGACGAGGAGCGGATCTCCACGATGGTCGGGAACCTCCGGGCGGCCGGACTGACGGGAACGTCTCACGAGGACGCGATCGTGATCGGTCAGAAGGATATGCGCGCGTTGACTCCGGAATACATCGCCGCCATGCTGCCGCGCGCGGCGGGCATGAAGGCGGGCGTCTTTTGTTTCAACCCGCCGTACGGCGTTCGGATCGGCGGAGAGCAAGGGGAAGAGAAGCTGCTCGACCTCTATACCGGAATGGGACGCGCATTGGCGCGCTTCAGGGGCTGGCGCGCCGCCTGTTTCGTGGCCAACGCCCGTTTCGTCCAGGCATTTGGACACGTCCCCATCATGACCAAGCCCGCCACAAACGCCGAACTGCCCGGCGCCTTTCTGGTGTACGACCTGTAGGTCAGTGCTCTTTCACCCACGCGCGGAAGACCTTGGCGCTGCCTTCCATGAGCGCCTGGTGCACTCGCGAGTGCTGGCAGGCCATCTCCAGATCGCCTTTGTCGCGGACCCACTTGGAGTCGAACATGCCGAACGAAAACAGATGCATGAGATCAGCGGGACCATAAATCGGATCGGGAATGAACTCGCCGAAATCGAGCACCTTCTTCGGGCGTGCGCCCGCGACGAAGTCCATGTCGCAGCGCACCTCGTTGTTGTCCCGCAGCAGGAACGAGAAGGTCTTGACGGCCCAATCGAACTTGCCGGGGCCGAACCCGAAGAAATTCGGAATTGGCGCGTAGTCGATGAACGGGTAGCCGATGGCGACTTCCAGCTTGTAGCCAGGGCGCGGGTTCTCGACGACGTGAATGAAGTCGGGATGCTGCACGACTGAGACGGCTTCCTTGAGGACCTTCTTGTAGGGCCCGACCCTGATGACAAAGTCGTGCAGATAGCAGGTGTACAACGACCAGCGGTAGGTCGGCCCGATCAGATTCCAATCCCGAACCTCGTTGAGCTGGTTGTCCGGGTACCGCCCGCATTGTCCTCCGGCGGTGCAGTACAGCATTTGCTTGAAGGTGAAACCGCCGGGGTCGCCGTCGGAATAGACCCAATGCGACGAGTTCAGGAAATGGCGCAGCACGTAGTCCTTCAACCGCTGCTCCGGATTCGGACCGGTGATCCTGCCAAATTCGTTGTGCTGCAGCGCACCGATGGCGGTGAGCGTGCGGCCGCCGATGGTCACGTCGGCCAGATACCCATACGCCTCGTTGTGCAGGTCGTACTTGCGGTTCAAGTTGAGACGGTGCAGCTTGATCTTCCTGTTGGGATCGCGGCTCCAGCGCTCCAGCTCGAGGCCATCGCCAAGGGCCTCCTCAGTCTTTCTCACGAGTGACCGTTCGAAGTCGGAGAAATCAGTCGGAACGGATGGGTCGGGCGTGTGTGGATTGGTCATGTCCTCGGGTCCTTTGGGGGTTCTGGCCGAGTCTGATCGTTGTTGAGGGGAGGTGTCAAGCCAGGTTCATCTTGCGCAGTAACGCTTCGAATCGAGGGTGGGTGTGCAGGCTGGTGAATAGAAACGACCCCTTGACGCCATAGATCGCACCCGAGCGCCTCGCGAACGCCTGTTCGAGCCAGTCGATCGCCTCGTCGGCTTCGCCAAGGCCGGTGTGGACGTACGCAAAGTGATACGGCGAGACGAACGCGTGGGCCGCCATGTCGTGCAGCCGGCTGAGGATCCGTCGTGCCTGCTCGACGTCGCCAGTGAGGGCGCAGGCCTGCCCCAACTGGGCGAGAAAGAGCGTGTCGCCAGGCGACAGCTCGACGGCCCGTTCCAGGGCGGCGAGGCCTTCGGCATGCTGGCCGTGAAGAATCAGCGCCCAGCCGAGCGTCGAATGACACCGGGAGAAACCGGGCTCCAGCTCCACGGAACGCCGCGCATCCTCTTGCGCCTCGTCGACGCGGCCGGCCCGCAGGAGCATCGTCGCGACGTCCGATCGGGCGGTGAGCGGATCGAGTTCTCGCGCGCGCCGCACCTCGCGCAGGGCGTCATCGTAGCGCTGGAGCGAACTGCAGAGCCAGCTGTAATGGTCGTGTACTTCGGCGCTGCCGGGGCTGATCTCGAGCGCCTTCAGGAACTCCCGTTCGGCGCCCTCCCAATCGAAATCGAAGACGAGGCGGATGAGCCCCTCGATGCCGTGCGCCTCTGCGAGTTCGTCGTCGAGCGCGAGTGCCAGCGCTGCCGATGCTCTGGCGCGCTCGACGGTTTCTTCGGGCGACCTGCCCATGCTGCCCTGGGCGCCGGACTCCGCGAAGAGCTGCGCGATGCTGGCGTGAGCCAGGGCGAACCCCGGGTCGCGGGCGATGGCCCCCTCGAATTCCCTGAGACTTCGGCTGAAGCTCTCGGGGGTGAACCGATAGAACGAGCTGCGGCCGCGCAGGTACAGATCGTAGGCCTCGAAATCGGCCGTTGGCTGGCGTCCAACCCGCGCGCGTTCCTGGCTGGACAGTTCTGCGCGCAGCGCATCCGCGATCTTCAGCGCGACATCGCTCTGAATGGCGAAGATGTCGGTCAGGTCGCGATCGTAGGTGTCGGCCCAGATGTGTTCGTCGGATTCGCCGTTGATCAGGACGGCGACGATGCGGACCCGGTTCCCGGAGCGTCGGACACTGCCGTCGAGCAGCGTGGCCGCGCCGAGCTTCTCCCCGATTTCGCGCAGGTTCCGATCGCGGTTCTTGAAGGCCATCACCGAGGCGCGCGAGATGACTTTGATCGATCGGATCTTGGCGAGATGCGCGATGACATCTTCGGTGATCCCATCGGTGAAGAACTCGTTTTCCGGATCGCCGCTGTAGTTGACGAAGGGCAGGATCGCCACCGACGCCGCTTTCGGACGTCGTCCGGCCGGAGCGTTGGCCCGCGACAGCCCGGCCAGCGCCGACGCGAGTTCCCGCGCCGACTGGAATCGGCGCGCGGGTGTCTTCTCGAGACACTGCGCGACGACACGGTCGAGTCCCGCTCCCAATTCGCCTCGAATCCGGCTCGGGGCGGGCGGCGCGTCGCGCAGAATCGCGGTCAGCGTTTCAATCGGACTCACGCGCGCGAACGCGCGCTGGCCCGTGGCCATCTCGTGAAGCACGCAGCCAAAGGAGAAGATGTCGGCGCGCGCGTCGGTGGCTTCTCCCCGCACCTGCTCGGGCGCCATGTAGCCGACGGTGCCGAGCACGACGCCAGCCAGCGTCGTGCCGGCCAGCGTCGTCGCGTCTCGAGCGGCGGAAGCGGCCTCACCATCACGCGTCGCCAGGCCGAAGTCGAGCACTTTGACTCGGCCGCTGCGCGCGAGCTTGATGTTCTGCGGCTTGAGATCGCGATGCACGATCCCCTGATCGTGCGCGTCGGCGAGCGCCTCAACGATCTGGCGGGCGATCGACAGGAATTCATCGAGCGGGAGGGCGCCGGATTCGAGCCTTTCGGCCAACGTCGGCCCGTCGACCAGTTCCATGACCAGAGCCCGCGTGTCGCCGCTCACCTCGAGACCGAAGATCTGAGCGATGTTGGGGTGATTGAGCTGAGCGAGCAGTTTGGCTTCGCGCTCGAAGCGGGCCAGACGCTCGGGATCCGCGGCGAACTTGTCCGGCAGAACCTTGAGCGCCACCTCGCGGTTCAGCTTCGAATCGAGTGCGCGATAGACCACACCCATTCCGCCTTCGCCCAGCTTCTCGAGGATTCGATATGGCCCGAGATCCTGGTTGATCAGCATCGAATCCTCTGCTGGGCTACGGCGAGGCCTCGCCAAAGCTCGCACAACGATGCACCGCGAGCGACGGCGGGCCCGCCTTCGCCCAGCTTGGCGGTGATTTCGTACGGCCCGACGCGGGTGCCGACCGCTACCGGCATCGAATGCTCCTGTTCCCGGGTGCTGACAACAGCTTGCCTTCTTGCGCGGAACTTGACAAGCCTGCAGCCGCCGCGCCTGCGGAGTCTGGCGTGCCGTTGTTGTACGATGGAGGCATGAGCAACATCGATACCCTCCGCTACCCCGTTGGCGAGTTCTCAGCGGTGATGGAATCCGACGCATCGATGCGCGCGAAGTGGATCGACGAGATCGCCGCGGCGCCCGGCGTCGTCGCCGACCTGGTTGCCGGCATGACGCCCGGACAGATGAAGACATCCTACCGCCAGGATGGGTGGACGGCCGCGCAGGTGGTGCACCACCTGGCCGACAGCCACGTGAACGCGTACATCCGCACGCGCTTCGTGCTTGCGGAAGACAACTTCACCGTGAAGCCGTACGACGAAAAGCGGTGGGCGGAGTTCGTAGACGCGACCGATCCCGACGTCTCATCCTCGCTCCACATGCTGCGTGGACTGCACGCGCGGTGGGCCACGCTGCTGCGGACACTCGGGCCGGATCACTTCTCACGACAACTGCGCCATCCGGAACGCGGCCCGATGACGCTCGACACACTCGTGCAGTTGTACGCGTGGCACGGACGGCATCACGCGGGCCATCTGAAGATCATCAGGGGACAGGCCTGACGGCCCATCCCCTGACCGGCGCCGGCGCGAACTCGACTACTTGAGCTTGGGTCCCCTCACGGTGTCCCGAGCCTGCGGATCGTCAACCTTGCCCACCAGGATTCCGCCCTTCCCAGGGACCCAGGCCTCGGTGAGGTAGCGAATCGTGCCTGAGACGTCGAACACCAACTCGGCCCTCTGAACGTCTCGCTGGCTGAGCGTTTTGATCTGCGGAATCTCCACTCCAGCCCCGCCCTTTTCCGGCGTGAGCACCACGTTGCCGTTCGACGCGACGCCAACCGAGTAGTTGCCCGCCTTGAACATCTTGCCGGCTGCGATGAAATCGAAGCCGATGCGCAAGTCGGGCGTCTGGGCCTGTGCCCACGCGCCTCCTGCGAGAATGAGTGCAGCGATGACGATACCAAGACGAATCACACGACCGAACATGACATACCCCTGTGCTGCGCGGAATACCGCCCGTCCCGTTTCCGGTTCGCCGAAGACATGCGCAGCAAGAACATGTCTCCGCGCCCGGTGCTCTCTCACAAATTCCATACGACCGGGAGACGCGTCTGTTTACGCTGCTCGGGCGTTGAGAACAGCAACAGGGTCTGCAATTCAGCGTGTAGAGAATTTCAATCAGGTGAGGCTCGACGATCGCGGCAGGAACCGCCATGCTACTATTCCGCCGATCACCACATCAGGAGCCCTCATGCGACATGTGTACGCCCGCCCAATCAGACTCCGTTCGTTCGGCCTTCCCGCGGCAGCACTCGCGCTGGCCGCCGCCGCGCTCGTTTCTGCGACCCTCCGCGCGCAGCAGGTGAATCCGTCGTCTTTTGCGGAACTCCGCTGGCGCTCGATCGGCCCGCCTCGGTCGGGGTACGTGTCGGCGCCGGCCGGCGTGCCTGGCGATCCCACGACGTACTACGCGGGGATGCCCGAAGGCGGTGTGTGGAAGACCACGAACGGCGGTGTCACGTGGAAGCCCATTTTCGATGACGTGCACGTCGCGTCGGTTGGCGCGGTCGCCGTCGCACCATCCGATCCGAAGATCGTGTACGTCGGCACCGGCAATCAAACTGGCTGGGCGTTCACAACCGGGAAGGGCATGTACAAGTCGACCGACAGCGGCAAGACGTGGACGAACATCGGGCTTCCCGCGTCGCAGTATATCGGGGGCATCGTCGTCGATCCGCGAAACGCCGACACGGTTCTCGTCGCCGCCATTGGTCCGCGAGGTGCGGGCTCGGGCCGTGCGGGGCGTGCCGCCGCCGGCGGTGCGGCCGCCGGTTCAGCCGCTCCTGCTGCAGCGGCTGCTGCCGGGGCGACCGAAGCCGTAGAGCGCGGCGTGTATCGATCGACCGATGGCGGCCGTGCGTGGACGCGCGTGCTGCCTGCCGACGGATCCTCCGGCGCGTCGGATGTCTGGATTGACTATGGCGATCCGCAAGTCGTGTATGCGCTGCTGTCGGCCGGTGCTGCGCCTCCTGCCGCGGCCGGCGCGCCACAGGGCGCGACGGCGTCCGGGACCGGACTCCACAAATCCACTGACGGGGGAGTGAGCTGGCAGCCGGTCAATGGACGGGGGCTGCCGGACGGCGCGCGCATCTCAGCCTTCTCGGTTTCCTCGGGGACGCATGGACGGCGGCTGTATGCGATGGCCAGTGCGGGCGGTGGCGGCCGCGGCGCTGGAGGCGGGGGAGGCGGTCGCGCCCTGTATCGATCTGACGATGGGGGCGAGACCTGGATCTTCGGCACGAGACAACTGGCGAGCGCCGGCGGCAAGATGTACGCGGATCCGCAGAACCACGACGTCGTGTACATCATGGGCACCGCGATGTACCGATCGACTGACGCCGGGCAGCACGTCGCCGCATTCTGGGGCGCGCCGAGCGGCGCCGACCCGCGCTATCTGTGGATCGACCCGACGAACTCCAGACGGATGATGGCCGGCGTCGATCAGGGCGCGGCGATTTCGGTCGATGGCGGTGAGTCGTTTACGCCGTACTACGGTTTAGCCAACGGCCAGTTCTATCGCGTCTCGACCGACTACGACTTTCCGTACCACGTGTGCGGCCCGCAACAGGATTCGGGCACGGTCTGCGCGGCCAGCCGCACCGATTTCGGCATCATCCGGCCGAACGATTGGTACTCCGGCGGCGGATTCGAGAACGGATTCCTGATCGCCGATCCCCTCGACAAGCGCTACATGTACACGCAGGGTTGGTATCACGTGCTGCGCCGGTTCGATCGCACGACCAGCCAGGTCGTCGTGTTGTACCAGCCGAAGCCGGACGAGCGCTTCGGCGGCGCACCGCCTCTGGTGTTCTCGTCGAAGGAACCGCGCACGTTGTACATGGCCGCGCAGCATGTGCTGGCGTCCACCGATCGAGGGTTGACGTGGCGCGTCATCAGTCCGGACCTCCTCCTGCCGCGCGGCGGGCCGGCACCGGCAGCCGCTCCTGCCGCACCTGCGACCGGCGTCGGCGCGCCGGCCGTGGGAGGATCAATTCAGTCCCTGGCGATCTCGCCCGTGGCCGCGGGTGTGATCTGGGTCGGCACGAGCAACGGACTCATCCACGTGACCCGCGATGCAGGCAAGACGTGGACCAACGTCACGCCGCCGAATCTTCCGGCGTCTGGCATCAACGTCATCGACGCGGCGCACGCAAACGCCGGCACCGCCTACGCCGCGGTGCTCTCGCGAGATGCGCATCCGCACATCTATCGCACGACCGACTACGGCCAGAACTGGCAGGAGATTTCCAGCGGCCTTTCCGACGGCGAGGTGGTGCGCGTCGTCCGCGAGGATCCCGTCGATCCCAACCTGCTCTATGCCGGGACGGTCACGAGCGCCTATGTCTCCTTCGACCGGGGCGATCACTGGCAATCACTGCAACTCAACCTGCCATCGACGGTCGTCAGCGACATGACGGTGCACGAGAACGACCTCGTCATCTCGACCTACGGGCGCGGTTTCTGGATTCTGGACGACGTGTCGCCGCTGCGGCAGGCGAGGGCCGCCCTGGCATCGACCGCGCCGGCGTTTCTCTTCCGGCCGTCTCCCGCGTCTCGCGCGCGGTGGGACAACACGCAGGACACGCCGCTGCCGCCCGAGATGAAAGTCGGTGACAATCCGCCCGAAGGCGCGATCATCGACTATTACCTGGCCTCTCCGGCGTCCGGCAAGGTGACGCTGGCGATCAGCGATACTGCCGGCCATATCATTCGAGAGTACTCGAGTGTCGCGCCTCCGCCGGACTCGACGATGGCGAACGTGCCGGATTACTGGCTGGCGCCGCCCGTGGTGCTGCCGACGACCGCCGGAATGCACCGTGTCGCCTGGGATCTGCGCTATCCCGATCCGCCGACGCTGAACTACGGCTACAGCGGCAACCTGCTCGACTATCGCGAGTACACCCTGAGCTGGCACGCGCTTCCCGGACAAACGCCGCGAACGACACTGGTCGGGCCCATGGTGTTGCCCGGGACGTACACCGCGAAGCTGACCGTGAACGGCCAGAGCTACACGCAGCCTGTGACCGTGGTACCCGACCCGCGCGTGAACGTGCCTGCGGCAGGCCTCGCTGCACAGTTTCACCTGCAGCAACGCATGGTCGCCGGG
>Ga0334722_10000575_pt1 | contig 52674 bp, 42 predicted proteins | sample C3_bottom_MG_FD_207210 | JGI IMG/M metagenome (GOLD analysis project Ga0334722, IMG submission 207210) | Sediment microbial communities from Yellowstone Lake, YNP, Wyoming, USA - C3_bottom | ecosystem: Environmental > Aquatic > Freshwater > Lake > Sediment | place: USA: Wyoming | collected...
TGTCTGTGGTGACGGATGCGTTATCGGTGGGGCTGGTCGATGTGTCGGCGGCGGTGATCTCTGTAGGGGCTTCGTTGCTGGCAGTGGTGGGGACGTATCGCGGAATTTTCTGGGTGATGACCTTGGTGTCGCCCAATTACCTGCATGCGCAGGGGTGGGGCCAGGATGACGAGGGTCGATGGTTTAAGAGCGACGAGTCGGATGAGGATGATGTGTACGCCGGGGGCTACACGGAAACGGACAGCGAGGGGCGGACGTACAGCTACGACGCGAGCGGCAATCTTGAGTCGATTGTAAGCGCCGATGGCTCGTTGCGTGTGCATGAAGAGGGGCCGCTCGGTGAGGACATCGTAGTCGAGGATCGCGAGGGGCGGATTGTGTCGGTGTCGGCGAATGAATCGTCAGAGCCGGTGTATGTCTCCGATGACGAGTACGCGGCGGCGAATCCTGATACGCATCATTTGCCGGCGGGGGAAGAAAGTGCGGGTGTTTGGCCAGAAGCGGCGGTGCGGGAGTCGTCGGATTTGTTTCATCAGTTTGGGGAGGTGGAACAGTACGCTGCGGATAGGTGGGAAGCGGAGTACATCAACGATATTCGGTCAGCGGCGGAACGTGGTGAGCTGGAAGACGTGGAGGTGGAGGGGCAGCGTTGGGTGCCTGGGGATGAGGATGGGGCGGGGTATTGGGATAGTAAGGAGTTTCCCGCCGGCGATTTCAGTATGCGGGACCTGAAAGAGATCGGAGATGGTCAGTGGCTCGGGATCAAGGATGCGGACAAACAAGCGCGGGCGCGAGCGGAATATGAACGTCGTTCGGGTATGTCATGAGGAAGTCTTTGCGCCGTGCGGTGGCGGGGTTGTTGATAGCGCCGTTTCTATTCTCACTGTACCCGCAGAAAGAAAGTGCAGCGTTTCTGCCCGCTGCAATTCCGGTGGGGGTCGCGCTGCTCGATGCGGCTGGATCTGTGACAGTCGCGGATGCGGCTGCTACGGGCTTGGTGACGCTGCTCGGGGCGGTCGGTATGGCGGCGATTCTTTACGGGCCGAGTGATACGGGGAACGCGCAGGGGCAGGTTCGGGTGCCTCTTTCGACTGCGGCGGGTTCTGCGACCGCGATTATTCCGCCGGCTGCGCCGAGTACCGCGGCTGCGGTGCGCATGTGGCAGTACTACTGCGCGAGCGGGTGCGGGTGGAGTGGTTCGGGCTATGTCTATGCGTCGGAGCAGGCGGCGGCGGATGGGTTTTGCGTAAGGATGAATCACGGTACGACCGGGACGATTCGCCCCGGGGATCATCCGGCGTGCGATGGGGGTGGTTACTACAACGATTCGCTGTTTTATCTTCAGTATCAGGATCAGTGCCCGGCAGGGTATTCGACGCCAGTGTCTGGTACCTGCACGGTGTTGACGAACGCGCGCGCGGCGGTGGCCGATAAGAAGGCGGACTTTCAGCGCTCGGGTACGACGTTGAGTCAGTACGCGGGTGATGATCAGGGGCCGAGTGTCAAGCCGTTGGTGTCAACGACGACGAACACGAACGATACGGTAAGCGTGTCGGGCCAGGATGCGGCGGGCAATCCGCGGCGGATCTCGGTGCAGGCGACTGCGGATAATGGCTCGAAGATCCAGGTGCAGACGCAGATGAAGGATGCGAACGCGAACACGTATGTGACGAATCAGACGATCACGATTAGCCCGAGCGGGTCGGCTACGAGCGTTACCACTGCGCCTCTTGCGCAAGCTCTTACGCTTGATCCTACAACAGGTCAGTACACGCCTACGACTGGTACAGCGGCAACGGCTACGCCTTCATTGAGCATCAATTTCCCAACGGACTATGCGCGGGATGCAACGGTAACGAGTGCGGCGACTCAGGCGCACACGGATTCCGGGAAGCTCCATGATGATCTGCTGAAAGTCGAGGGCGTAACTGCGCCGAGTGATCCCACGGTCAAGAGTACGGACGATGTGAAAGGCACGTTGCTCGATAGCTCGTTTTCGGGCTTGAAGTCGTGGACGCTTCCGGCGCGTTCTGTGTCGTGTCCGACAGGCACCTTTAGCGTGTGGGGATCGAGCTACACGATCGACGCGCATTGCACGTTGTGGGCGGGGGTGTCGTCAACGATCCAGGCGGTGATGCTGCTGTCCTGGTCGTTGCTTGCCATGTTCATTGTCCTGGGAGCGTGATCGTGCTGAACGTTCTATACATCGTTGGCGCGTGGTTGGTGCGCGAGGTCATCTTTAAGGCGGCGATTATCGCCGGGCTGTATTGGCTCTTGGTGTATCTGATGCCCATTGTCTGGGATTACGTCAGTCCGTTCGTCGGCACGTCGAGCCTCACAAGCCTTTTCGCGGGGATTCCGGATGGCGTGTACTGGGGTTTCTATGCGCTGAAATTCGATGTCGGATTGCCGTTGATTATTTCGGCGTACGTGTCGCGGTTTCTTATACGGCGGTTGCCGGGGGTTGGGTGATGAGGATGAGTGCTGCGGCGGTGTCCATGGGATTGCTTAATGTTGATGATTGCATGGTGTTGCTTGAAGCGTTGGGTTCGTATTTGTGTATGGCGGACGCGGAGCCGGTTTTGCTCGAAGGTGCGCGGGCGTTGTATGTGCGTCTATATCGGCTGTTCGAGTTGGCGTATCCGGTCGCGTTTGCCAACTGGAAAGCGGATACGGGGTATGACATTGATATGGGGGGCTTGTGACTACGCCGCGAAAAGTTGATGCGCGGGTTTCGGTTCCGGCTTTTCATGAGCGGCAGCATTACGCGTGTTTGTTGCGAAAGGACATTGGTGATGCGTTGCGGGTGCGGTGTCGCGCGTTGAATTGTTCGCAGGGGGTGTTTTTGGAGCTGCTCTTGCAGAAGGCGTTGCTTGCGGAAATGGTGACGCCGGATGATGTGTATTTTTATAGTTCATCGGCGCGAGCGGCGCGGGCGGTTTATGACCGTTTGAAGCATGAAGGCATTTGGTACGGCAACAAGGTGAGCGATGCGAGGCGGTCGCAGTTGTTGAAAGAGTTCGCGGCGATGGCGTTGGGCGAGCGTCCTGGGCGGTATGCGCGCAAAGATGTGTTACCGATTGAGGAGCAGACGCGGCGTCAGATTGAAAATGGTAGACGGTCGCGGGGCAACCGCGGTGGTGTGGGGCGCTGATGGCGAACACTGCGTACTGCGGTTCTCCTGGGTCGGGTAAGACTTACGAGGTTGTAACCGAGGTCGTCTTGGTGGCGTTGCGTACGGGGCGGCGCGTCGTGTCGAATATCGCGGGGCTGCATTACGATGAAATGCGGGCGTTCTTGCTGCTCAAGGGTGTGGCCGAGGATGCGATCGGTAGTTTCCTGCCGGTGACAAAGGAACAGATCGGGGCGGCGGGGTTTTGGGCCGAGGATGGGAAAACGACGATCGTGCAGGGCGGGGATTTGGTCGTCCTCGATGAATGCTGGCGGTGGATGGCGAAGGGCCAAAAAATGCCGGATTCCATGTTTGCGTTCCTGCGCGAGCATCGGCATTTTGTTGACGCGCGGGGCGTGTCCTGTGACGTGGTGTTGATCACGCAGTCGATCACGGATCTTGATAACAAGGTGCGGGTCGTGGTTGAAAAGCATTTCGTCATGGAGAAGCTCAAGCGCCTGGGCTTGACGAAGCAGTACACGGTCGATGTGTACAACAAATGGAGTAGCACGAAGAGTAATTTCCTGCGTCAGATCGTGCGGACGTACAACAAAGAGTACTTCAAGTTTTATTCGAGCTACGAGGGCAAGGGCGGGGACGAGCGCGAGGTTGATAAGCGCATCAATGTGCTGCGGCGTCCGATCGTGGTTATTGCGCTGGTGTGTGCGCCGCTGTTGTTGTTCGGGGGCGTGTATGGAACGTGGCGCATGTGGGACAAATACGCGCATCCGAAGCCTGTTGAGGTGGCGAAAAATGAAAAGGCGGGCGCGGCGACCAACGATTTAAAGGAAGTAAAAAAAGTAACTGCCTCGACGCCGAGCGGTTCGGTTGCGGGTGCACCGTCGAGCGGCGGGGGTGCGGGCTGGCGGGTCGTTGGTTTGTACAGCGTGGCGGGGCGCGCGGTTTTCATGGTTCGATCGGGCGATCGTGTGCGCTATGTCAATGCGCCGACCGCGTACCGCTTCAATGGTCTTAACGTGGAGCTTTTCATCGATGATCAATTTGTCTCGTCTTATGGTGGCTCTGCTCCTGGTGTGGGCGGGGGCATCCTGGGGCCAAGATAAGTTCGACCTGGTGTTTGACCGGGTGCCGACTTATGAGCTTGTACGTGTGGTGTACGCCGAGCTGCTGCGCGAGCCGTTCGTGGTCGATGGCTCGATCGCGCGCGAGGACAAATTGACAAGCATAGATTTTCGCGGTGCGTCTGGTGAACAGGTACGCGCGGTGCTTTCGCAAGCTCTTGCGTTTCAGGCGTTGAGGGTGCGGCGGGTCGATGGGGTCAACGTTATCGAGGCGAAAGGCGCTGATGATGAGATGCGCGAGGTTTTCACATACAGGCCGAAGTATCGGACGACAGCCTATCTTGAGGCGGGCGTGCGCGCGTTCGTGTCGCGGGGGCGGTTCGGCGGTGTGGCGGCGGGCGGGGGCATGGTCGCGCCGGGTGTCGGCGGTCCGGGTCCTGCGTCGGGTCCAGCGGGAGGGCTGTCGCCCGGGCCTGCGGCGACTTCGCCTTCTGCGGTTCAGGTTACGAACATGGGCGGGGTATCGATCGGCCAGCGGGACGTTGTGACGTTTCAGGGGCCAGCGGCTGAGATCGAGCTTGTTAAGCGTTTGGTCGAGGCGCTGGACGTGAAGGCGGCGGAAATCGTGGTGCGGGCGTCGGTGTTCGAGGTTCAGACAACGAAGAGCGACTCAAGCGCGGTCCAGATCGCGTATACGGTGCTTGGCGGGGTTGTAACGGGTGGGTTCGGCGCTGTGGCTTCGCCCGTGCTGCGGTTCGCTAAAGGCGGTTTTGACGTGGCTGTGAGCAAGCTGGCGGCGGACTCGCGCTTTAACCTTGTTTCGAGTCCAAGCCTGCGGGTTTCATCCGGTGAGGCTGCGCGAGTGGTGGTCGGGCAGGATGTGCCGGTGCTCGGCGCCGTGAGCATCCCTACGGCGGGGATGGCTCCAGTTCAGTCGGTGAATTATCAGAGTTCCGGGGTGATGCTGGATATCAGTCCGATCGCGCTGGAGGATTCCGTCAAGGTGACGCTCAAGCAGGAAATCAGTGATTTTGCGGCGACGGTGACAGGGGTCAATACTTCGCCGACCTTGCTTAAGCGTGCGGTGTCGTCGGTGGTGTCAATGCAATCGGGTGAGGTCGTTTTCATCGGCGGGCTGGATGAAACTAACGGGACCGGATCTAGATCGGGTATTTCTTGGCTGCCCACCTGGATGTGGTCAAAGGATTCGGGGCAGAAGAAGACTGAGTTGGTGGTTATGCTTCAGGTCGATGTGTTGCGGTAGCGTACGTGTTTCCATAACGGACAAGAGCGGTCTGCCCGGATCTAGCTCCAAAGCGGACAACGAGGTCGCAGGCCGATTAGACAATGTTCCCGAATGACAGTATCTTGGGTAGCGATACGGGCAATAACATGGTTATTTGCGGGGGATAACATGGAACGGCGCCGCTGCGTGAATCACAAGATTGTTGGTTGCGTTGAGAAAATGACTGATGTTCGGGCCGATGCGCCATGTTATTCGGCATTTCGGTGCTTGATATTGCGTTCGCCGAACCTTGATGGAGTACGCTAAGGCCATGACGAAGACAGCATCGCGGGAACACACACGCGAAAGGCTCGGACGGTCCAGCCGTTCGACGGCCGTGCCGCCGAAAGCGGAAAGCAAGCCGATGAATCGAAATCTGGGCGTCGCGAAGACGGCCAAGCAGGACGAGTTCTACACGCAGTACGTTGACATCGAGAAAGAGGTCGAGGCCTACCTCGAATTCGACCCCGACACCTTCCGCGGCAAGGTCGTCTACTGCAACTGCGACGACCCCTTCGAGAGCAACTTCTTCAAGTACTTCGCCGCCAACTTCAACAAGCTCGGCCTCAAAAAGCTCATCACCACCAGCTACGACGGCTCCCCCATCGCCGGCGCACAACTCACGTTCGGTGAGTACGACGAGGGCAATGGCAAGCGCCAAAAGCCCAAGGCGATCGCCGTCGAAATCGAGGAAGTGAAGGATCTCAACGGAGACGGCGCGACCGGCATCGAAGACGTCAAGCTCTTCCTGAAGCACAACCCCCATACCCGCAGACCCCTCGCGGGAGGCGGCGACTTCCGCAGCCCCGAGTGCATCAAACTTCTGAAAGAAGCGGACATCGTGGTCACCAACCCGCCCTTCTCCCTCTTCCGCGAGTACGTCGCCCAGCTCGTGGAGCATGGGAAGAGGTTTCTGATCATCGGTAACGTCCAGTCGATCACCTACAAGGAGGTCTTTCCCCTCATCAAGGCCGACAATCTATGGATGGGCGTCACGATCCACAGCGGCGACCGTGAGTTCCGCGTACCAGACCACTATCCGCTCGACGCGGCCGGCTGGCGCGTTGACGAGAACGGCGTTAAGTACATCCGAGTCAAGGGCGTTCGCTGGTGGACGAACTTGGATCATGGACGCCGCCACGAGAAGCTGCCACTCATGACCATGCAGGACAACCTGCGGTTTAGCAAACACAAAGAAATCAAGGGCAAGGCGGCGTACGACCGCTATGACAACTACGACGCGATCGAAGTGCCCTTCACCGACGCGATCCCTAGCGACTACGACGGCATGATGGGCGTCCCCATCACATTCCTCGACAAATATAACCCCGACCAGTTCGAGATTTTGGGATACGAAAAGAGCTATCACTTGCAGACAAGGAAGTTCGAGATACAAGTTCAAGTCGACAAGTCAGGAAAGAAGAGCGATGTGACGAAGCTGAACGACGGTGTAGCGATCAAGGTAGATCGACCGCCTACCGATCAGACGTACTACGTCGTAGATGGTGAGTATTACATTCAGCAATACAAACGAATCTTCATCCAGCGCCGTCGTGCCCGGTCCGCAAGGAAAGGGGCGAAAAAGTGAAAACCACGCTGAGAACCGACATCACGGTCGCCGACATCTGCATTGGCTTTGTGTATAACCAGTTGGAGGGCAAAGGACTGTTCGGCCTGGGCGGAAAACTCACGATTCAGCCGGAGTACCAACGGAACTACCTCTATGCGGATGGTGGAGGGAAGAAAGAGCAAGCGGTCATCCATTCGCTGCTCAAACGGTATCCGCTCGGGCTGATCTACTTCAACAAAGTCGGGGAGGGCAAGTTCGAGGTATTGGACGGCCAGCAACGGATCACCAGTATCGGGCGGTTCGTTACGAACAAGTTCGCGATCATGGATAACGGCAATCCGAAGAACTTCGACAGCCTGCCCGCCGACCAACAAGCCAAGCTTCGCGACTCGAAATTGCTGATCTACGAGTGCGAGGGCACGGAGAGCGAAATCAAGCAGTGGTTTGAGACGATCAACATCGCAGGCGTGCCTCTCAACTCCCAAGAGCTCTTGAACGCCATCTACTCCGGGCCGTTCGTGACGCTTGCCAAGGCCGAGTTCAGCAACAGCCAGAACGCGAACATCCAGAAATGGAGCGCGTACATCAGGGGCAGCGCAAACAGGCAGGACTTCCTGGAGCGGGCGCTGGACTGGGTGAGCAAGGCCGATATTGGCGGCTACATGAGCGGCCATCGCACCAACGGCAACATCAATGAGCTGAAAACCTACTTCAACGTCGTAATCGACTGGGTGTCGAGCGTGTTCAGGGATGTTGAGAAGGAGATGCAGGGGCTGGAGTGGGGACGGCTCTACGAGCAATACCACTCAAAGTCATATGATCCGGCCAAGGTTTCTGCCGAGGTCAAGCGGCTTTATGGCGACCCGTACGTCAAGAACCGTCGCGGCGTCTTCGAATACATTCTCGGCGGCCTTCAAGATTCGAAGCTCCTGGATGTCCGGGTATTCGACGAAGCGATCAAGAAGTCCGTCTACGCCAAGCAGACCACAGCTGCCGAAGCCAATAGCACATCAAATTGTCCGCTCTGCGCTGTCGGCCATGCTGCCAATAAGAGCAAGATATGGAAGCTCGCCGAAATGGACGCGGACCACGTTTCCGCATGGAGCAAGGGCGGCGGAAGCTCGGCTAAGAACTGCCAAATGCTCTGTGCCACCCACAATCGCGCCAAAGGCAACCGATAATATGGGCGTGCCATTAGCCCGGCGCGAGGAGCGGGCTCGGCCGCCGAACAACCGGTTGTAGCAGACGAAAGTGTCTACTGAACTGTGGTCTATTCAGTTTGGACTACTAGGGTTCAACTATTAACCCAAGATTCTTGAGTCGCAGATCCATCGCTTGTTGGCTCACACCAAACCTATTTGCAAGTCGATAAATGTCCATGTCGTTAAGTTCTTCACCAAGCTTCTCTAGTTCTTTTTCCAACATACTCCTAGGCATTAGCAAGTCAGCCGCGAACGCATTTGCTTCTATTTCTTGTTGATACTTTCCAGAGCTCGCATCAATGTTGCGGTAGTACACCGTTTTGTCAATAAAGACTGCTGAAGTGCTGTTTAAGTGTAGGAAGTAGTGGCCAAGCTCATGAGCAATCGAAAACCGTTGTCGATTGGGGTGGTGATTTTTATTCACAGCAAGGAAAACTTTACCTTTCTTTCTAACCAAGAATCCAGACACATCATCGTCCAGTTCATCGTAGACTAATTTCACACCCGCCTTTTCAGCAAGAAAATCGACGTCAATTGGCGGTTTTAATTGCCTCCATTCGGCCAATATCTCGGCAGCTTTGCGTTTTGAATTTTGTTGCCTCTTTGCGAAAGCGGTCATAGTTGTCACCTATCTATGGAAGATTAATACGTTAGGAATGCCTGCGACGAAGTCATTCATTGTCGTCCATTGACAAGTTTCTTATGAGCGCAGCGGTTTTTGGCGGCATCTTGGTAGATTGATCCGGCAGTCTTGAAATGGTATTGGACGATCGGCCCACGATATCCTCGACCACTGGAATAACGTCAGAAATTTGAACAGACAGATTCGCGCACAGCGTGTACAACAAGTGTAAAGGGATTCGCTGCTCTCCCTTTTCAATATTCGTGATCGATGTCCTGGTGACGCCAAGAATTTCGGCAAGGCCGGCCTGTGTCAGCTTGGGTTTCTTGGCTTGCCGCAGATCGTGGATGGCTTTTCCGATGTGCTGGTACAAGCGATCGACGTCAATCGTTGAATGAGTCATGAAGGAAGCATAACCAGTTGCCCCCATAATGTCAATATTGCTGACATCCCTTCATGCTCAATATGATGTCAACAGCATTGACGTTGATGTGCGAGTAGTTGACGTTCTGATTGCGCTCAGGTAATGTGGTAGCTGTCCAGGGGCAGCAAAGAAACGGGGCGCTCCAGGAATCACGTCACGTAATCGCTTTCAGGAGATTGATCATGACTAAACCGCCGGTCCACGAAGTAACGATCGAAGTCAATGATGTCCCGCACACTGTCCCCAAGGGGAAATTGTCGTTTGACGATCTGGTGAAGCTGGCATTTGGTGAAAACGCGAATCCGGCGGATGGTTATCGGATTTCCTACGATCGAGGCCACGGAAATGCCTCAGGCAAGCTTAAGCCGGGTGATTCGATCGAAGTCGTTGAGGGCATGGACTTCACTGTGACAGGAACCGGTCAATCTTAGTATTTAGAGGCGCGGCACACTATGGAAAAATTTCCCGAATCTGTCGATGGGAGTATTCAACGTCTTTTGGCGGATGGATACGCTATCTATAGACGTGGTGCATACATCGTCGCTGCCGTGCCGTACCTCGATACGGAAGGAAATCCTCATACTGGCCTAATGGTCGATACTCTCAACCGGGATCCAGACGGTCGAGTTCGTGTCGCGCCAATTAATCATCAAATGTACTTCATCGGACAACAACCGTACGATGACAAAGGCCGAATTCTCTTTGGCGGAGCCGGTGCAAACGCTGCCCCATTGTTCGATGGAAAGTCGTCATCGTTCTACTGGTCCTGGAAGCAGAAAGATTCCGCTGGCAACATGCAGGACTACCCCAATCTTTACGAGAAATTTTCCGACTACGCTACGTACATCTCGGGGCCAGCGGAGGCCAAATTCGTAGAATATAAAATCACTCCGTTTGTCGGAGTAGCGCAAATTGAGGCAACTTGCCCCTTTCCATTTGAGGACATGAACTCGGCGCGGGCCAACCTTGGTGAACTTGATAAGTTGATTGAAAGTGACTCCATCGCAATTATTGGCGCGGGTGGGACCGGCTCTTATATTTTTGATTTTGTTTCAAAAACGAGAGTTCAGAAGATCAAGCTATTTGATTATGACGTTCTTGATCTCCACAACGCTTTCCGCATACCGGGAGCGACCGATCGAGAAGAACTGGGCCAACCGAAAGTCAATGTCATTGAAGGGCGCTATAGAGGGTGGCATAGGGGAACTGAAGTCTTCGAGGCGAAACTCAACGGCCAGTCAGGGGCATATCTGGATGGCGTTACTTTTGCTTTTTTGGCGGTTGATAAAATCGGTCCTCGCCGAGATATTGCCAAGCTGCTGCGTTCGATGGCTATACCCTTCATCGTGGTCGGAATGGGTATTCATCATGGCAATCCAGGTTTGACCGGTATGGTCGACACCACGTTGATTGACGAAAAGACTGCGCCAAACGTATTCGAAGAAATTGCAGGTGAACAACTCGTCGATCTACCGGATGAGTATCAGAAGAACATCCAAACGGTCGAATTGAACGCGCTTAACGCGGCAATGGGCGTCTTTATGTACAAGAAATACCGTGGATATTACGCATCGGGCCGGTCTGTTTATCAGGCATCGTTTACCACATCTTCCATGCAGCTAGATCGTGAAAGCACAGATTGAGCCGACGATAACCTTTGTTGTAGTTCGCGGCGCAATACCCGCAGAACTTTCAAACGGGAAGATTTATGTCAATTCGAGCGGCAACAGAGCTCATCATCTGTGCGCATGCGGGTGTGGGAGTCGGGTGTTGACGCCTCTCAATAGGCATGAATGGCGCCTGTCCGGCTCCGATTTGAATCCATCGCTGGCCCCATCAGTTGGAAACTGGAACTTGGAGTGCCAGTCACACTACTGGATTAGAAAAGGCATGATCGTTTGGGCACCGCGTTGGAGCGCTGCCGAAATCGCGGCTGGCAGGGCAAGAGAACAGAGACCGTACCTCAAGGGCACTTGGCTGGACAAGGCTAGGTCATGGCTCTCACATCTAGTCGAAGTGATATTGCGTACGCGAAAGTGAGATCGGCTGACCGAAAGAACTTGCGAAGATTGCCGGTGTCGTTAAGTGGTAGCGACAGCAAATACGGTGCAACCACCACGCGCGCGCTAAGACTGTATGGGCCTATAATTGCCGGTACTCGCTATGCGACAAAAAGGTGTGCAGTCACATGTGTACTCACAGAAAAAACGAATTGCGAAGATCAAGTACTGGCGCTGGATTCGGCGCTTACTAGGTGAATAGATACAACATTGAATAGCGCTTCGCAAATCCTAAACAAAGCTACGCATGCGTGATTGATCCCATGCTGCAGACCGATACATCGCTCTGCATGCGCACGGACATACCAAAACTCGAACTGGCGTGGTTCATGCCTGCCGCGCCGATTGGGAGACCCCCAGGGAAGTAATCACGCACAGCGTAACCGGTGCAGCGCCGGTGCCGGTTACGAATTCTTCTTCGGTGGCGCTTTGGCAACCAAGGCTTTGACTGTTGTCAACGCACTATCATTCTTGGCTGCTATCTTAAGTCTCTCGTAATTTGAAGAGGAAAACAATTGTGCGCCTAGCTCTACATTGCATTTTGCGCATTATCGCTATGCTGTCTGTGTTGCTGCCGCTGGCAAGCATGCCTGCCTATGCTGAGGAGGTCGGGTCCTTAATGCGCATTCCTTCGGCCCGCGCCGAGGCAAATGTACCAGTCTTTGTCCACGCGACCGATGGAGCGAAGGCGACGTTGCTTCTGCTGCCTGGCGGCGGCGGTGGCATCGGCAAGGTAAGCGATGGTGGCTGGCCTGACAGCAGTAACTTCCTGGTGCGCAGCGCACCACTGTTCGCGGGGAGCGGTTTTAACGTTGCCGTCATGGCTCGGGCTTCGGACATGAACGACCTGGACTATGGAGTGCGGGTCGGCAAGGAGCACATAGACGATATTCGCCGAGTGCTGCAGATGACCAAACAGAAATTCCCAGGCCCAGTATGGCTGGTCGGCACCAGCCGTGGAACGGTCTCAGCGGCGGCAGCTGGAATTGCCCTGCGTGACGAGAAGCTGATAGACGGTATTGTTCTGACTTCCAGTGTTACGAACTACAAAAAGACAGGAGCCGTTCCGTCGCTGGACCTTGATCGCCTCAATGTCCCGGTATTGGTGATGCACCACGAGCAGGACGCGTGCAGTGTGTGCAGGCCGCATGAGGTCCCGGCCATCGTGAGGGGCCTGAAGAATGCACCGTTCAAGAAGCTGGTCCTGGTCAACGGCGGGGCGAATCCGTCTGGTGATCCCTGCGAGACGCAGCATTACCACGGCTACATTGGCATGGAGAAAGAGGCGGTCGGCATCATCGCCGCGTGGATCAAGAGCCCGACGAACTGGTAATCACCATTGGCCGGCCGAAGAATCCGCTTCTTGTCTCCTACAAAGAAGCAGATTCCTCGCTTCGGAACGACAACATTATCTGGCTTTGGCAATCACTTCACATCGGTCAGATTGGGCGTAGCCTGTTCCGACAGAAAATTGACCTTGTTGTTGTTGAGCCTGAACATAAAGACCGAGCTCTGGCCGTATCTCTTGGTCGGCGAGAAGCTGTGCGCCGGTCCGAGCCCGAACGCATCGAAATTATTCACTTTCTGCAGCGCATTGTAGACGGCTTCGCCGTTGACTTTATCCGGCCCGACGGTCGCCACGGCGATCCTCACCGCTTCGCAGGCCACCAAGGCCTTGTCAAATCCCACGGCATAACCGAACTTCGAAACCGGCGTTTTGTGCTTGTTGTAATACTCGAGATAGCGTGGAGCATGCTTTTCCCAGTTCGGGAAATCCCAGAGCAAGCTCGTGAGGTAGACGTTTCTTGCGAGTTCGTTCGCCGAGGCCAATAACGCCTCGGGGTTGGTAGCATAGGTCATGCCGACGTCGATCTTGTCGATCAGACCATGCTTGTCCATCTCTTTGAGCGCGACTGCCAGGGCATTGTGGTACATGCTTCCGGCCGTGAAATCGACCTCCTTCTCCTTCAGCCGCAGCACCTGCGCGCCGACGTCCGTGGGCGTCATCGGGATGAATTCCTCATCGACGATCTCGATGCCTTTCGACTTGATGTAGGCAATGGTCTTCGGCGTCATCGGCGCTCTGCCGAACGCGTTGTCCCAGGTCAGCCAGGCAAAGCGGGGCGCCCGTTTCAGGTTTTTCTTCGGCCAGATCGTGGCCATGTAGTAGTCGACCCAGGCGCCGACCTGATTAACGTAGGGTGCGACGGTCGAAAATGTGTAGGAAGGCAGTTTCAACAGCTCGTCATCGCTCCCGCCCTCGACATTGGGTATTTGTTTCCGGTTGTTCCAGGTCTTCAGCGCAATGCCCACCGGTGTCGATTCGCCGACCATGACGGCAATCGCGTCCTTGCCCTCGGTCATCTGCTTGAACGTCGCCATCGATTTTGCCGTGTCCGAACCGCCATCCATGTTGAACCCTTCAAGTGTCACGCCGGGAATCTTCATGTAGTTGTTGGCCGCTGCAATGCCGTCGAGAAATCCCTCCGGGAGGCCGGCCTGTCCCGCGGCATAGGGACCGGTGACGTGCACCAGGTGCCCGATTCGAATCTTCACTTTTTCCTGCGCCAGTGCGCTTCCCCAGGTTCCGCAAAGGAAGACACCGATTGACAATAGGACAGCTCCCAACGACACAGCGCTTGCTTTCTTCATTATCACTTCCTCCTAAAGAATAGTGTTTCTCGCGACTTCAAAATGGCGCAGTCTAACAGGGTGTGGAAAAAGGGGGCATGCCCCCCTTTTATATCCCCCATCTTGGAGGCTGCCGAAATTCACTTCCCTCTGAGACAAATTTACGTACTTGCAAGACTTCGCTCGGGAAGCGAATTTCAACAGACTGCTAACCCAACCAGCGCTTCCTCCGCCTATAGTGCTTCACTTCCCGATAGTTCTTGCGCTTTCCGACGCCGGAGAGCCCGAGGTAGAACTCGCGCACATCTTCGTTTTCTCCGATCTTTTCGGCAGGGCCGTCGAGAACGATGCGGCCGTTTTCCATGACATAGGCGTACTCCGACACCGAGAGGGCGATCTTGGCGTTTTGCTCCACCAGCAATATGGAAATCTTTTCCTCCTCGTTGATCTTCTTCACGATGCCGAAGATATCCTTCACCACCAACGGGGCGAGCCCCAGCGACGGTTCGTCGAGCATGATCAGTTTGGGGTGAGCCATCAGGCTGCGCCCGATGACCAGCATCTGCTGCTCGCCGCCTGAAAGATACCCGCTCACCCGCTTCTTCATTCTGGCGAGCCGTGGAAAATAGTCGTAGACCTGCTGAAATCGTTTGCGGACATTGCCGCGGTCCTTATTCAGATAGGCGCCCATCATCAGATTGTCTTCTACATTGAGATGGCCATACAGCCGCCGCCCCTCGATGACCTGGCGTATCCCCAGATGCGCGATGTCCTGGGGGCCCATGTTATCGATGCGCTGGCTGTCAAACTCGATGGCCCCGTGGGTCACCTCCCCCAATTCGACGCTCAACAGCCCGGAAATCGCCTTCAGGGTGGTGCTCTTGCCGGCGCCGTTGGCCCCGAGGAGGCTCACGATCTTCCCGTCTCCGACTTCGAGACTCACGCCTCTGAGGACTAGAATAACCTTCGAGTAAACCACTTCGATGTTGTTGACCTTCAGCATGGATCCCTTCCGCAGCAAGCGCAGCGCAGCGCCTGCATTAGTTTTCCGTCGTCGCCCGATATCACGGCATCACCCGCCTAATAAGGAAATGGCCACAATCTGAACGTGGCGAGCGTAATCTGCCACCGATGGAACAGGCCTCTTGGTTCGAAGATCAGGAACAGAATAATCACGGCGCCGAAGAATATCTGCATGAATGCGGCCACCGCGGATCCTGCGAAGGCCGGAAAAACGTGTCCGATCGCGGGCGCGCCAAACAGCACCACCTGGTGGAGAATCTTGAGAAACACGACGCCCATGATGGCCCCGGTAATCGTCGCGCCGCCGATGATCAGCATGGCGATCATCCAGATCGAATCCATCAGCGTGAATTGGTCGACGGTGATGATTCCCTGGTAATGGGCCAGCAGCGATCCGGCCACGCCCGCGTACAGGGAGGACAGAAAGAACGACGTGACCTTGATCTTGAACACGTTGATCCCCATGAATTCGGCGGCCAGGTCGTTGTCGCGCACCGCAATCATGGCGCGCCCGATCTTGGTGCGCATCATATTGCTGGTGAGGAAAATGGCGAGAGTGGCAAAGAGCATGGCCAGGTAATAGAACTTCAGCTCGTTGTCGAAGGAAAAACTGCCGATCCGAATCTCGCCGGCGGTCAAGCCGGATACCCCCTTGGTCCAATTGCCGCCGTGCAGGATGAACCACATGATGATGTAGTGAGCGGCGAGGGTGGTCACCGCCACGTAAAAGCCGCGGATTCTGAGCGCGGGCATCGCGATCACGATACCGAGCAAGCCGGCAAACAAGGCGGCCAGCGGCATCGCAATCCAGAACGACATCCCCAGATGGGTCGAGAGCATGGCGCTCGCGTAAGCCCCGACCGCCATGAATGCCGCGTGCCCCAGGCTGATCTGGCCGGTAAATCCGACGATGATCTGCAGCCCGAGGACGGCGATTACCGTGATCGCGATATTGATCATCACGTCCATCAAGTAGTTGCCGGCAAAGAACGGCAGGACGCCGAACAGGACTATGAGAAACAGCGCCAGCATGGTCCAGCGATAGCCGGTACGCACCAGGGCGCTATCCTGCGCGTAAGTTTCGTCGAACACACCGCACGGTTTCTTGTACATGTCTAGACTCTCTCGATTCGTTCGTAGCCGAACAGGCCGTAGGGCCTGAAGATCAGCACGATCAGCAACACGATGTACGGTGCGACCTCGCTGAAACCACCGCTGACCAGGGGGTCGATGTAGCCGCTGCCCAGGGATTCGACGAGACCGATGATCAGGCCGCCGATCAGCGCGCCCAGGATCGACTCCATCCCGCCCAGGATCACCACGGCCAGCGCTTTCATGCCGAGGCCGTGCAGCGAATCGTAGCTGACGCCATAGAGCGAACTCATCAGCACGCCGCCGATGGCGGCCACCAGGATGGCGACGAACCAGGACACCACGAAGATCAGGTCGACTTTTACGCCTTCGCTCTGCGCCAGGGTGTGGTCCTCGGCCGTGCCGCGCATGGCCAGTCCCAGCTTGGTCTTCTGGAAGAACAGCAGAAACACCGCGAAGCAGATGGCGCAGACGATGAAATTTGTCAGGCTTTCCGACGAGATCACCAGCGGTCCGAATTTCAGGGTAGTCAGCTTGATCCAGACCGGGAGCACGCGCCCGGGCCCGGGCCAGAACAGGACCACGATGCCGCTGAAGAATTCCCCCAGCGCGATCGTGGCCATGATCGCCGCCATCAGCGGTTGGCCGGTCAGGGGCTTCAACACCAGCCGTTGCAGCGTATAGGCTAAGGCAGCGATCACGGTCAGTTCGAGAAACAAGGCCACGTACAGCGGCAGGCCCCAGCCGACCACCATCTGCCAGACAAAGAAGGTGCACAGCCCGACCAGCGACCCGTGCGCGAAATTGAACACCGACGAAGACTTGTAGATGATGACGATCGCCAGGGCCATCAGCGCATACACGAATCCGGTCAGGATGCCGTTGATGACTATCTGCAGGAAAAAGTTCATGCGTGGCCTCTTTCCTCGATGGTGTGAATCTTCAGGTCGGTCTTGACCTTGCCGAGCCTGCCGTCGCGGTACTTGACCTCGGCCTCGACGCTGATCTTGTCGCGGCCCGCGTAGCTCGCCTCGATGAGTTCGGCATAGCGCTTCTCGAGGAAGCTTCGCCTGAGCTTTCGCGTCTTCGTCAGTTCGCCTTCATCGGCATCGAATTCCTTGTGCAGCATCGTGCATCGGACCAGCCGCGCATTCTCCGGAAGCGTGCCGTTGACGCGGACCACGTCGGCCTTGATCAACTGGAATACTTCGCTTTTCTGGCTGAGGTCGACGAAGGTGGTGTAGGAAATCCGGTTCTTTTCCGCCCATTTCCCGACATTGTCGAAATCGATGGTGATGATTCCGAACAGGAACTCGCGCTCGGTCCCGCCCACCACCAGCACTTCCTTGATATAGGGGCTGAACTTGAGACGGTTCTGGATGTAGGTGGGGGAGTAGGTGCCCCCGCCTCTCAGCGGCAGCATATCTTTCATGCGGTCGTAGACGATAAGATGCCCGTCTTCGTCGAAGGTCCCGCAATCTCCGGTCTTGATCCAGCCATCGACGAGCATGGCCTGGGTTTCCGCAGGCTTCTTGTAATAGCCGTCGAATATCTTGTCGGCGCCGATGAAGATCTCGCCGTTGTCGTCGATCTTGACCCGGACCCCCGGTACCGGCAGTCCGCTGGTCCCGGCTTTGATCTGCGCGCGGTGAACGGTCGCCGGGGTCAGTTCGGTGAGGCCATAGCCGTCCTTGATTCGAACACCGATCGCGTCGAACCAGCGGATCACATCGGGTCCGAGGGCGGAGCCGCCGGTCAATCCATACTGCAGTTTGCTCAATCCGAGGTTGTCGCGGACGTGGCTGAGGCAAAGGCCGTTGGCGATTGCGGACAAGACTTTCCATTGCAGGCTTTGCTTTCCATGGTTCTTGTTTCTGTTTTCGGCGGCCTTGTAGCCTATGGCCAGGCAGCGTTCATAGAGGAAGCGCCGGATCGGGCCGGTATCGAAGATCTTCATCTGCACCTGCGACAGGATTCCCTGCCACTGCATCGGGCCCAGCAGGAACATGCGCGCGCCGATTTCGCGGATGTTTTCCATCGCCGTTTCCGGCTCCTCGGGAAAATTGATTCGGGTGCCGAAGATGAGCCAAGAGGCGATCATCAGTTGTTCGGACACCCAGGCAGGCGGCACGAAAGAAAGGAATTCATCGTTCTTCCGCGGCGTAAAAGCCGTGGCGAAGCGAATGCCGCCATTGATGAGATACTCATGGCTGAGCATCACCCCCTTGGGCAGGCTGGTCGTCCCCGAGGTGTAACTCAGAATCGCCAGGTCCGCTTCGTTCCCGGCCTCGACGGAGCTTGCGAAGAAGGCCGGATGCTGCTTCTCATAGTCCCTGCCGAGCTGCATCAAGTCCCGGTTCTCGAGCAGCCACGGGTCGCTGCGGTAGCGGTACATGCCGGTTCGGTCCCAATAGATCACCTTCCTGACCTTGGGAATATTGACTCTGATCTCGAGCAGCTTGTCGGTCTGCTCCTGATCTTTGGCGAAGACGAAGACGCCGTCCGAGTCGTTGACGATGTATTCCATGTCCGCCGGCATGGCGTCGGTGTATAAGCCGGTGCAGACCCCTCCCAGGGACTGTACCGCGAGCTCCGCCCAGTACCATTCGGGGTCGTTGTCGCCGACGACGCAGACCGTGTCTCCGCGCTCCATCCCGAGGCTCTTCAATCCGAGCGCCATGTCCTTCACATGCTGCTGCACTTCCTCCCAGGTGAAGCTGTTCCAGATGCCGAAGTCCTTCTTCCGCATGGCAACTTCATGCGGCCGGGACTGGCAGTTCTCCACCATGATCTTGGGGAGCGTGTTCCTCAGTTTGAGGACGCTCGCCTCGAAATGCCTGTTGTCGCTGTCGTTGCCCTGCAACGCAGGTCTGCATTCATTCAGCAATTTCTGATTGTCTATCACGGCTAGTTCCCCTCTTCGCCCAGATAGGCAGCGATGACCACCGGATCCTTGCTGATCTCGTCGGGCGTGCCGTCCGCAATTTTCTTGCCGAAGTCCAACACCACGATGTGGTCGGCGATGTCCATGACGACGCCCATGTCATGCTCGACCAGCACCATGGTCGTTTTCTTCTCTTCCGACACGTCGAGGATGAAGCGGGCCATGTCCTCTTTCTCTTCCAGGTTCATGCCCGCCATCGGCTCATCGAGCAGCAGCAGGTCCGGTTCCATGGCGAGGGCGCGGCCGAAGTCCACCCGTTTTCGCAGGCCATAGGCCAGTTCTCCCACGTAGGCCTTGCGGATGTGCTTGATCTCCAGAAAGTCGATGATATCTTCGATTTTCCTGCGCTTTTCCATCTCCTCTTGCTTCGCTTTCGACCAGAAGTAGAACAGGGAGGCAAGCACGCCGTAATCGAGCGTCAGGTGCATGCCCGTCATCAGGTTGTCGAGGGTGGTCATGCCGCCATAGGTCTGGATTCCCTGAAATACGCGGGCCACCGAGAGCCTGGCGATGTCATAGGTCTTCATGCCCAGCAGTTCTTTGTTCTTGTAGACGATCGAACCGCTCTTGTCGGCATGGTAAAAGCCGTTGATGCAGTTGAGCATGCTGGTCTTGCCGGCGCCGTTGGGGCCGATGATGGCGAGTATCTCTCCTTTGCGCACATCGAAGCTCACGTCCGCCAGCGCCTTGACGCCGCCGAAGGACAGGCTGATGTCTCGCACCTTCACCGCCACTTCTTTTGCTTCATCCATGCCTTCGAAACCCCGCTCTGTTGAAACCCCGCCTTTGTTTGCGCCGAAAACCATGCGAACCCAGGCGGCGACCTGAGCTTGTCAGGACCCTTCTCACCAGCAATCGACGAAGCGCGCCATGGTGGCGCGCGGCTGCCGCGCCGCGCTGTCGAGGCCGCGCAGCAGCCAGGAGCGCGTCTCGGCCGGGTCGACCACGGCGTCGATCTCGAGCCCGGTTGCCATATTGATGGCCGAGCCGTTGGCGTATTGCTGCGCCACCAGCCGGTCGTAGAGGGCCGTTCGCTCCGGGCCCGGCGCCGCGGCCTCCAGTTCCTTGCGAAAGCCAAGCTTGACCGCGCCTTCCAGACCCATGGGACCGAACTCGCCGGTAGGCCAGGCGATGGTGAACACCGGCGCGTCGAAGCCGCCCACGGCCATCGCCTGTGCGCCCAGGCCGTAGCCTTTGCGCACGACGACAGTGAAGCAAGGTACGCCCAGGTGCGCCGCGGTGACGAACATGCGACAGGCATGGCGCACCTGGGCCTGGCGTTCGACCTCGGGGCCGACCATGAAGCCCGGCGTGTCGCACAGACTGACGAGCGGCAAGTGATGCGCATCGCACAACTGCATGAAGCGCGCGGCCTTGTCAGCCGCTTCCGGGTCGATGGCACCGCCGAGGTGGTGCGGGTTATTGGCAAATATGCCCAGCGGCCGGCCTTCGATGCGCGCCAGCGCCGTGATCATGCCGAGGCCGAAGCCCGCGCGCAGTTCCAGCACCGAGCCGGTATCGGCCAGTGCGTGGACGACTGCGCGCATATCGTAGACGCGCACGCGGTTCTCGGGCACCAGGTGGCGCAGCGCGTGCGGGTCGGCGGCGTTCCAACTCGGCATTCGGCCCTGGAAGTAGGACAGGTACTGGCGTGCGGCCGCCACCGCGGCGCGTTCTTCGGGCACCAAGATATCGATGACGCCGTTGCGGTTCAAGTCGGCGGCGGGGCCGATCTCCTCGGGGCGAAATACGCCGAGGCCGCCGCCCTCGATCATCGCCGGGCCGCCCAGGCCGATGTTGGCGGCCTCGGTGGCGATGATCACATCGGCGCAGCCCAGCAGTGCGGCGTTGCCGGCAAAGCAGCGTCCATGCACCACGCCTATCACGGGCACCTGGCCGGAGAGCGCGGCGAACTGGCTGAAGGTGTGATTGTTCAGACCCGCCACCCACGGCGCGTCCACATCACCCGGCCGGCCGCCGCCGCCTTCTGCGAACAGCACCATCGGCAACTTGAGCCGGTGCGCCAGCGCCAGCAGCCGGTCCTTCTTGTAGTGGTTGTTGAAGCCTTGCGTGCCGGCGAGCACGGTGTAGTCGTAGGCCATCACGGCGCAGCGCGAGCGCTCCGGGCCGAAGTCGGCGGCATTGACGGTGCCGATGCCGGTAACCATGCCGTCGGCCGGGGTGTTGCGCACCAGATCATCCATTGTGCGGCGACGTTTCTGCGCGGCGATCGCGAATGCGCCGTACTCGATGAACGAGTCCGCGTCGCACAAGTCGTCGACGTTTTCGCGCGCAGTGCGGCCGCCGGCGGCATGGCGGCGTGCCACCGCCTCGGGGCGCGCCGCGTCGAGCGTCAGCCCGGTGCGCTCCAGCACGCGCTGCAGGTCCGGGCGCAGGTAGTCGAAATCGAGGCAGCTGTCGCGCTGCTCGATCACGGCCTCGCTCTCGACTGGCCGCAGCAGCAGCAGCAACTGGCCCTCGACCACGAAGTCACCCGCCGCGACGCGCAACGCGTGCAGACAGGCGGCCGCGGGCAGCGTGATGCCGTGCTGCATTTTCATCGCTTCCAGTACCAGCGCCTCGGCGCCGGCGACGAGCGTGTCGCCGACGGCGGCGCTGAACTCCACCACCCTCCCGGCCATCGGCGCGCGCAGCGCAAGCAGGCCATCGGGGATCTCCTCTTCGGCCGCGTCCGCGGCCGGGGCCGCACTGGCGAGCGGATGCGGGCTCGCGTCGCTGTGGGCTGCCAGTTGCGATTGCAGCGCCGGCCACTCCTCCTCCAGCCAGCGCGTGTGCACCGCATTGTGATGCACCGCCTCGTGCGCGGCCAATGCGCGCAGCAGCGGCAAGTTGGTGGCCAGCCCCGCGAGCCGGCATTCGCCGAGCGCACGCTGCGAGCGGCGCAACACGTCACCGAAGTGCGTACTGCGATGACTGACGATCAGTTTGGCCAGCAGCGTATCGTAATACGGCGACGGCGCGAGGCCGGGGCGCGCGTGCGTATCCACCCGCACTCCCGGGCCTGCGGCCAACTCGCAACGCGTCAGTGCGCCTGACGACGGTCGCGCCTGACCAGCGGCATCCAGCGTCTCGGCATTGATGCGCCACTGCACCGCAAAGCCGCGCGGCTGCGGCGGATGCAGCGGGTCGAGTCCGAGCGCGGCCAGCAGCTGGCCGGCGGCGATCGCGATCTGCGCCTGTACCAGGTCGACCCCCGTCACCTCCTCGGTGACGGTGTGCTCGACTTGCAGCCGCGGGTTGGCCTCGATGAAGACGAAGGGCAGGTCGGCCGACGCCTCGTCGACCAGGAATTCGAAGGTGCCCAGGCTCTGGTAGGCGGCAGCACGCGCCAGCGTCAACGCGGCCTGCGTCAATTGCTCGCGCAGCGCGGGATTCAGGCTCGGGCTGGGGGCGATCTCGACCAGCTTTTGAAAGCGCCGCTGCAGCGTACATTCGCGCTCGCCCAACGCCATCACCTGGCGTCCATCGCCGATCACCTGCACCTCGATGTGCCGCGCCCGGTCGACCAGCCGCTCGGCATAAACGGCACCGACGCCGAACGCCGCTGCCGCCTCGGCGCTGCAGCGCTCGAAGGCCTCGGCCAGCGCTGCGGGCTCGCGCACTGCGCGCATGCCGCGACCGCCGCCGCCGCCCACGGCCTTGAGCATTACGCCGCAGCGCGGGTCGCGCGCGCGCTGCGCGGCGAAGAAGGTCTGCAGCTCGGCCAAACCGGCCGCGGCGGTGCCAGGCAGCAGCGGCACATCGTGTTCGGCCGCCAGCGCGCGGGCGCGGGCCTTGTCGCCGAACAGCGCCAATTGCGCCGGTGTCGGACCAATGAAAACCAGGCCGGCGTCGGCGCAGGCCTGGGCGAAGTCCGCGCGCTCGCTCAAGAAACCGTAGCCCGGGTGCACCGCCCCGCAACCGAGTCGCCGTGCAACGCCGATCAGCGTCGCGATGTCGAGATAGGCTGCGGGTCCGCCGGCGTCGAGGGCGACACTCTCATCGGCGAGCGTCGCGTGCGACGCGTCGGCGTCGTCGCGGGCGTAGACCGCGACGGTCGCGATGCCTAGGTCTTGCGCTGCGCGGATAATGCGGATGGCGATTTCGCCGCGGTTGGCGACCAGCAGTTTCTTGAACATGTTCACTTCGCAGTGCGATCGCCGCTCGCGTTGCACGCATGGCGATCAGGGAGAGTACAGAATGTCCGGATGCTTCTCAGGCCAAACCATATAAGGAATCGGCCGACATTGCAATCTGCCAAACACAGGCGCAACATGCTGCGCAATCATGCCTGAAGAAAAAACCATCGGACCGCTGCGGTTCATCCCGGGCGGCAACAACGGCAGGTATCCGTACTGCAATTCGGTGTACGTCGAGGGGGCCGGCATCCTGATCGATGCCGGCGCAGACGTGGAGCGCTTGCGGGCGTTGCGAGAGGGTCCCGGGGTGCGGGAAATCTGGCTCAGCCACTGGCACGAGGACCACATCGCGCAGCTCGGTCTGTTCGAAGGCGTGCCGTTCCGGCAAATGCAGATCGAGGCTGAGCCGCTGGCGGACCTCGAAGCGTTTCTGGACTGGTATGGCATCGCCGACGAGGAATACCGCCGTTTCTGGCGGGCCAATCTGGTGCAGAACTTCGGTTATCGGCCGCGCCGCGCGGCTGGTTTTTTTCGTCCGGGTGAAGTGATCGAGCTGCCAAGCTGCAGTGTCGAGGTGATTCTGGCCCCCGGGCACACGCCGGGGCATACGGCGTTCTATTTCCGCGAACCGCAGGCGCTATTCATGGGAGACTATGACCTCACCGGATTCGGGCCGTGGTACGGGGACCGCGACTCTTCGATCGAAGGCACCATCGCCTCGGTGCGGCGCCTGCGCGAAGTTCCCGCCCGCACCTGGATTACCGGTCATGAGAACGGCCTGTTCGAGCAGAATCCCGGCCCCTTGTTCGATCGCTATCTAGGCGTGATCGATGAACGCGAAGCAAAACTCGTCGCTTATCTGTCGGCGCCGCGCACCTTGCGCGAGATCGTCCTGCAATGGATCATCTACCGCAAGCCGCGCGAGCCGAAAGCATTTTTCGAGTGGGGCGAGGCGGCGATGATCGGCAAGCACCTCGATCGACTGATCCGAAACGGCGCTGCGGTCCTCGAAGACGGCCGCTACCGCCTGATCTGACCCAATACGGAGTGGATCGACAAATGACTTGGCAACCTGAACTGGACGACCTGGCCGCGCGCAAGGAAATGGTCCGCCGCATGGGCGGTCCCGAGAAGGTCGAGCGCCAGCATCAAAACGGAAAGCTGACCGTGCGCGAACGCGTGCAGGCGCTGCTGGACGCAAACTCGTTTCGCGAAGTCGGTTCCGCCAGTGGGCGGGCCGAGTATGGCGAAGACAATGTGTTGCGCGAACTCTCGCCGTCCAACCAGGTTGCCGGTCACGGCATGATCGATGGCCGGCCGGTGGCGGTGATCGGCGACGACTTTACCGTGCGCGGCGGCGCCAGCGACGCCAGCATACTGGAAAAACTCATGCACCCGGAGCGCATGGCTTACGGCATGAGCATGCCTTTGGTCCGGCTGGTGGACGGCACCGGCGGCGGCGGCTCGGTGCGGGAACTGGAACGGCTGGGATACACCTACGTTCCATCCGTTCCCTGGGAGGTGTTCGATCAGGTCCTGTCCCGGGTTCCGGTCGTCGCCCTGGCTCTTGGCTCGGTGGCAGGCCTGGGGGCCGCGCGGGTGGCAGCCAGCCACTATTCATTGATGGTGAAAGGCAGCTCGCAGATCTTTACCGCGGGACCGCCGCTGGTGGCGTACGTGGGCCAGAAAGTCACGAAAGAAGAGCTCGGCGGCGCTGCGATCCATGCGCAAAACGGCACCGTCGACGACGCCGTGGCGAGCGAGGAAGAAGCCTTTGCGCGCACGCGCAAGTTCCTCTCTTACCTGCCGCGTTCGGTCGACGAGCTGCCGGCGCGCGCGCCCCGCAGCGACGCGCGGGACCGACGCGATGAATCCCTGCTCGACGCCATTCCCAGGAGCGACAGAAAGGTCTACGCCATTCGTCCGATCATCAGGACCATCGTTGATCGAGACAGCTTCTTCGAGATCGGGCAGCAGTGGGGTCGGGCTGCGGTGACGGGATTGGCGCGGCTCGATGGATGGCCGGTGGCCCTGGTCGCCGGCGACCCCCATATTTACGCCGCGGCATGGTCGCGCGCTTCGTGCGAGAAACTGATCCGCTTCATCGATCTGGCCGAGACGTTTCGCCTGCCGGTGGTTCACCTGGTGGACATACCGGGCTTTCAGATCGGTCTGGAGGCCGAGCGCGCTGCAACCATTCGTTACGGCGTGCGCGCCATGTCGGCGATCACCCAGGCTACGGTTCCATGGTGCTCGATCATTCTGCGCAAGTGCTTTGGCGTTGCGGGTGTCGCCCATCGCCCGGAGGGTCGCTTCTCGATGCGCTATGCGTGGCCATCGGCGCAATGGGGTTCGCTGCCCGTCGCCGGCGGGCTCGAGGCGGCCTACAAGGGAGAACTCGAGGCGGCGGACGATCCCGTCTCGAAACGGGAGCAGATCAAACAGCGCCTGGATGCGATTGCATCCCCGTTCCGGACGGCCGAGAGGTTTGGGATCGAAGAGATCATCGATCCCCGCGACACGCGGCGTCTGTTGTGCGAGTTTGCAGAATTGTGCGCCCCGTTGCGCGCAGCCAAGGGGACTACCTTACGCTATCGACCTTAAGGCTTTGCGTGCGACCAGGCCTAAACCCCGAGCGACGATGATTCATCCCGATAACGGAGACAGCATGAGCAGCGACAGCCCCGACCTGTTAGTCGACCGCCGCCACGACGGTATCGCCGTGCTGTGCCTGAATCGGCCGCAGCGGCTCAACGCGCTAAGCCCGCAGGCGGCGACTGCATTGAACGCCACGCTCGATGCGCTGGCCGCGGAGGATGCGGTGCGCGTGCTGGTGCTCACCGGTGCGGGCCGCGGCTTCTGCGCGGGGCTGGACCTGACGAGCGGCCTGGCTGCCGACAGCGCCGGGTCGCCCAACGTGACCGCAGCCTACGCCATGCAGGAGTGCTTCGCCGGCTTGGTGCAGCGGCTGCGCCGGCTCGACAAAGTGGTGATCGCCGCGGTCAACGGCGTCGCCGCCGGTGCGGGCTTTGCATTGACGTTGGCGGCGGACATCCGTGTGGCGGCGCGTTCGGCCGCGTTCCACGTCGGCGCCGTGCGCATCGGCCTGACCGCCGGCGAGTGCGGCATCAGCTACCACCTGCCGCGCCTGATCGGCGCTTCGCGCGCGTTCGAAGTCATGCTGACCGGCCGGCCCATCGATGCCGACGAGGCCGAGCGCATCGGCTTGGTTTCGGCTCTGGTGGACGATGGCCAGGCGCTGGAGCGCTCGATTGAGGTGGCCGCCCTGGTGCTGCGCAACAGCCGCTACGCCACCAAGCACACCAAGCAGCTGATGTGGGCCAACCTTGACGCCGGCAGCCTGGACGCAGCGCTCGAAAGCGAGAATCACGCCCAGATCCTGGCGCTGATGACCGAGGACTTCAAGGAGGCGCAGCAGGCGTTCGTCGAGAAGCGGCCGCCGGTATTCAAGGGCCGCTGACGGCGAAGAGTGGTGTGCAGGCGCAGGCGACGCAGCGGTAGCTGGCCAATATGGTGGTAGGATGAAAACGGCAGTTCTGCAATTCTTCAGGTACAAGCTCGACTAAAGCCTTCGTTCACCATGACCGGAATCCTCTTTATCATCAGCGCCCCGTCAGGGGCGGGAAAATCCACGCTCAGCGCCAGGCTGCTGGAGCGGGACAAGAATATTCACCAGTCGGTGTCCTACACCACGCGCGCCCCGCGACCGGGCGAGGTCGACGGCCGCGACTATCACTTCGTCGGCCAAGCCGTCTTCATGGGTATGCTCGAGCGCGGCGAGTTCCTTGAAAGCGCGGCGGTGCATGGCAACCACTACGGCACTTCCGAGGCCTGGATACGCGCCGAGCGCGCGGCCGGACACGATATCCTGCTCGAAATCGATTGGCAGGGCGCGCAGCAGGTACGGCGGATTTTTTCGGACACCGTAGGCATATTCATTCTGCCGCCGTCGATCGCCGAGCTCGAGCGGCGCATGCGCGCTCGCGGCAAGGACAGCGAGGAAGTCGTGCGCCGCCGCCTCGGCGTCGCAGCCGATGAAATGAGCCACGCAGCCGAGTTTGAATATGTTATTATTAACAAAGACTTCGAGGAAGCGTGCTGCGACCTGATCGCGGTCGTGCGTGCGTCCAGGCTGGTATTTTCGCGCCAGCTCGAATGCTATCCCGACGTATTCAAGTACTGAGCAGGGAATTCAGGGGAAACCTCCTCTGGCGCCGCTCTTAACCAAGGAACATCATGGCACGTATCACTGTCGACGACTGCATGAAGCTGATCACCAATCGTTTTGAACTGACGCTCGCCGCGACTTACCGCGCGCGTCAACTCACCAACGGCGCGACACCTCTGGTCGAGCCGGACCGGGACAAGGTGACCGTTATCGCCCTGCGCGAGATCGCCGCCGGCAAAGTGGGCAAGGAAATGCTCAACCGGGCGAACGCCACCTAAACGTCAGGCGGGTCTCCCCGCCTTCTTCCCTCGGGCGGGGGCTCACGCAACCATGACTGCTCTCGCTGAATTCACAGGCAATCTCGCCAGTTACCTCAAACCGCCCGACATCGGGCGCATCGAGGACGCCTACCATTTCAGCGGCAACGCCCACAAAGGACAATTCCGCGATTCGGGAGAGCCCTATATCTCGCACCCGCTTGCGGTGGCCGGGATACTCGCCGACTGGCATCTCGATACGCAGGCGTTGATGGCGGCGTTGCTGCACGACGTCATGGAGGACACGGAGGTCTCCAAGGAAGAGATCAGCCGGCATTTCGGCAAGGCGGTGGCCGAACTCGTCGATGGCGTGTCCAAGCTGGACAAGATCGAGTTTCAGTCGCAGGAGGTCGCCCAGGCGGAGAATTTCCGCAAGATGCTGCTGGCGATGGCGCGCGACGTGCGCGTCATTCTGATCAAGCTCGCCGACCGGCTGCACAATATGCGCACGCTGGGTGCGGTGCCGCCGGCGAAGCAGCGCCGGGTCGCGCGCGAGACGCTGGAAATCTACGCGCCCATCGCCAACCGGCTGGGCTTGAACGGCCTGTACCAGGAACTGCAGGAACTCGCGTTCGCGCATCTATACCCGCTGCGCTACCGGGTTTTGGCGAGGGCCACCAAGTCGGCGCGCGGCAATCGCCGCCAGGTGCTGGGAAAGATTCTGGAGGCGATCAAGCAGCGCCTGCCCGAGGCCGGCATCGAGGCCCAGGTTACGGGTCGCGAGAAACACATCTACAGCATCTACAAGAAAATGCGCGAGAAAAATCTGTCGTTCTCGCAGGTGCTCGACATCTATGGATTTCGCGTCGTGGTCAAGGACACGCCCTCCTGCTATCTGGCGCTGGGCGCGCTGCACGGGCTATTCAAGCCGGTGCCGGGGAAGTTCAAGGACTATATCGCCATTCCCAAGATGAACGGCTATCAGGCCCTGCACACGACGCTGTTCGGCCCGTTTGGCACGCCGGTTGAAATCCAGATTCGAACCAGCGACATGCATCGCATCGCCGAGGCCGGCGTCGCATCGCACTGGCTGTACAAGACTTCCGACGCCTCGCTCAACGAACTGCAGCACAAGACGCACAACTGGCTGCAATCGCTGCTCGACATTCAAAGCGAGAGCGGCGACGCGGCGGAGTTCCTCGAGCACATCAAGGTCGACCTGTTTCCGGACGAGGTCTACGTGTTCACGCCCAAGGGCAAAATCTTGGCGCTGCCGCGCGGCGCCACGGCGGTGGATTTCGCCTATGCCGTGCACACCGACATCGGCAATCGCTGTGTCGCCACCAAGATCAATTACGAGATGGTGCCGCTGCGGACCGAACTCAAGAACGGCGATCGCGTCGAAGTGATCACCGCGCCGCATGCGAACCCCAATCCGGTTTGGCTCAACTACGTCAAGACCGGCAAAGCGCGTTCGCACATTCGCCATTTCCTCAAGACCATGCACTACGAGGAATCGACGGAACTCGGCGAAAAACTTCTCGATCAGGCGCTGCGCGCGCTGGCCACGGACATCACCGCGATCACTGCCGAACAGTGGGAAAAGCTGCTGCGCGACGCGGGCCACAAGTCGCGGCAGGAGGTCTTGTCCGATATCGGCCTGGGCAAACGCCTCGCGGCCGTGGTGGCAAGGAGGCTGCTTGCGGCCGCCGAGCAGGCGCAGCCCGAAGGCAAGGCCGGGCCGATCGTCATCCGCGGCTCCGAAGGCATGGCGGTGCAATTCGCCAAGTGCTGCCGCCCGATTCCGGGCGACGCCATTATCGGTTCGATCAAAAAAGGGCAAGGGATGGTGGTGCACACCCACGATTGTCCGACCGCGGCCAAATCGCGCATCGATCCGGACAAATGGCTGGACGTGGAGTGGGCGCCCGAACCAGGACGCACGTTCGTGGTCAGCATCCGCGTCACGGTGAAGAACCAGCGCGGCGTGCTGGCGAAGGTCGCGGCGGCGATTGCCGAGGACGGCGCCAACATCGACAACGTCAGCATGGATGAAGAGCGCAGCGCCTACACCGGAATGCAGTTTACGCTGCAGGTCACCGATCGCCAGCACCTCGCGCGCATCATGCGCGGGCTGCGCCACATACCGGAGGTTATCCGCATTGCGCGGATGAGGTCTTGAGAGGCGCCGCCAGGCTATCGGGCAGCAGCACGCGCATAGTCAACAGAATTTGTCCCATGCCCTTCCCCAAAGGGTCGTTGCGCAGACTGGTCATGCCGCCGCCGTCCAGGGCTTCGGTGCAGACGAAATTCAGCGCGTGGATGCCTGGTACATCGTAGCGCGTGACCTTGCCCTTAACGAGATGCGCCAAGTAGGCGGCCACCCGTTCTTCCGTCAATTGCGCGCGCAGCAGCGGTAGCCACTCCGGGCGGCGGGCGATCACGCCGATATTGCTCGTGTTGCCTTTGTCACCGCTGCGGGCGTATGCGAGATGAATGAGGGGCACGCTTTTCCCCGTCTTCAGTGCATCCGAGGGCGGGGTGCTGGGTGCCGATTCCGGCTGCTGCTGCGGCTTTTCCGATGGTCCCGTGCCGATGGGGATCTCCACCACCCAGCTGCTTCCACCCATCTCGATTCTTGGGCTTAAGCGTCGTTTATCAATTAGAAACGCAAACTGTTTGACGCACAGGCTAGGGCTGGGCCGGCCGTCCAATCCGGTGGTTCCGGGTGACCAGCTGGTGACGGCGGGCGCGATTTCACGGGCAAATAGTTCTAATGCGGACTTTTGCGGGTGATTCACAGCTACTCGCAACACGGCTTCACGCACCTGTGCAGTTTGTGCATGAGGTCCGTAGTTGTCCAGCTCGCTGCCCAGCACTTCAATGCAGGTGCGGCTGTAATCGGCCAACCCGACGGCACGGAGCATTTCACTGCTGCGTGTGAGGATGGCCTCGCCCGTGCGCTTTGCTTTGTTGACCGCGTCTATGCCCACGATCGTCAATTGTGCCGTACAGCGAAAGCCGTCCATAACCGTGGATGAGACCTTGTAAAACGGGCTGGGCGCGTGACCTTGTGCGCCCTGAACGCGCACCCGGTGCTCCGCCTCTTGTGTGATCGTCACCTGCGTAAGATCGCACGCCACATCGGGCAGCAGGTAGTGCGCCGGGTCGCCGATCTCGTACAGCATCTGTTCGCTGACTACGGCGGAGTTGACCAAGCCTCCGGTGCGCGGTGGTTTGGTAACGATAAAGTGGCCATCTGCATGGCATTCAATAATCGGGTATCCGATATGCGGCCAATCGGGCACGTCCTGCCAATCAGTGTGCAGGCCACCAGTGGCCTGGCAGCCGCACTCGATGATGTGACCCGCCAGGCTGGCTTGCGCCAGCAGGTCGTAGTCGTCATGCGCCCAGCCAAACTCGTGCATCAGCGCGCCCAGGGTGACGGCGCTGTCCACGCAGCGACCGGTGATCACGATCTGCGCACCCGCATCCAGCGCGGCCTTCACTGGCAGCGCGCCCAGATAGGCATTGGCCGTGACGATTTTCTCCGGCAGCGGCGCACCGCCTTGCAGTTCCGTAATTTTCTCGTCCCGCAACTGCGGCAGCAGCGTTGTCACGTCGTCACCGATCACCACGGCGATCTTTACGCGCACGCCTAGCTCGGCGGCGATGGCCTCAATGGCCTTGGCGCAGGCTTGCGGGTTTACACCGCCCGCATTACTGATCACGCGGATATTTTGTGCTGCCACGTCTTTTAGGATGGCTTTCATCGTCACGTTGACGAAGTCCGTTGCGTAACCCAAGCCTGGGTCCTTGCTTCGTGCAGCGGCCATAATGGACATGGTCAACTCGGCTAGGTAGTCGAACACCAGGTAATCCAATTGTCCCAGGTTGACCAGCTGCGGCGCGGCGACGGCGCTATCACCCCAGAAGCCAGAAGCGCCGCCGATGCGAATGACGCCTTTCTCGTTCATGCTCACTGCCCCACCCAACTCGGTTTGCGCTTTTCCTGAAATGCCTTTATCCCTTCCTTGGCGTCTTCGGTCAGCAAGAGCAGCGCGATTTGGCTCTCGGTGAACGACGCAGATTCTTCAAACGCCATGGTTTCAATTCTCTTCATGATGTATAGGCCACGGCGGATGGCTCCAGGGGATTTGTCCAGCAGCCGCTCCAGCAGCCATTGCAGCTTTGCATCCACATTGTCATCGACATAGTTTACCAAGCCGAATTCCAGTGCCTCGGCGCTGCTGAGTGGTTCGCCCGTCAGGCACATCTCTGCCAGCTTGCGTCGTGGAATCAGGTGCTGCAACACGCTCAGTACCTGGGCCGGGAACAGGCCCACTTTGACTTCGGGCAAGCCAAACACCGCATGGCTCGCCGCCACAGCCATGTCGCACATGCTGAGCAGTCCCATGCCGCCGGCCATGCACGCGCCGTTCACCCTCGCAATCAAGGGCACGTTGCTTGCCTTCGCCATGCGCAGCAACTGCGCTAGCTGACCGATGGGTTCGGAATAGTCGGCGGTGAACGCCCTGGCCGATTGCAAATCCGCCCCGGCGCAAAAGGCTTTGATACCGGCACCAGTGACCACGATGGCGCGCACACTGCGGTCAGTCTGGGCGGCGTGGATGGCTTTTCCCATTTCCGCCAGCACGCCCTCGTTTATCGCGTTGCGGCGCTCTTCACGCGTGATGGTCGGCCACAGTGCGCTGCCGCGTTTGGTGATGTCCAGTTCTGGTCTGTCGGCTTTACTCATACGGGCTTCCTTGTTGTCACTCGGGGTCTCGCCATGCTTTGGAAAATTGCGCAGCGGTGTTTCATTGGTCCACGCTGATCGAGCGAGTCTATGGGCACAGACGGGAAGCTGCCGTCCAGAGGGGTTGGCGACTACATCGTGCCTAGTCGCCACACCCGAGCCGGGTTTGGCGCTCCGGTCTGTGCCTGAATATGCGCTTCAGGGCTTGACGTAGTCAGAAATGACTTTCCATTTGCCGTCCTGGATTTGCGACAGGCGACACAGATTGTTGCCCAGGTGTCGGGTGGGGGTGAAGCTGCTCTCGGGATCGCCAAAAATGCTGGGTGGAATCACCAGGCTATCCATGGCCGCGACGAAAGTCTCCGTGTTCAAGTTGGGTCCGGCTTTTTGCGCGCCGCGGACGAAGGTTTCGATCATGAGGTAGCCCATCACGGAGCTCTCGGTAGGATCTTCATTGAATTTGGCCTTGTACTTGCCGGACCAGGTACGAATCGCCTGCGAGGCATCATCCGCGTAGGGTATTTGGTAGGTCATGGTGGCGTACAAGCCATCCATCGCCTTGCCGCCGAGCCTGTGGATCAGGTCGTTGTAGGCCCCGATGGTGCCGAGGAAAGTGGGGTTGAAACCGGTCCTGCGCGATTCGGCGATGGTGCCGACGGTTTCACGGATGACGGTGCCGAGCACGACCATGTCGCATCCTGCGGCCTTCATCCTGGCCACCTGGCTGGAAAAATCAGTCGCGCCGCGTTTGAAATTGGTCTTTTCGACGAGTTCCATGCCCATGGTCTTCACCGCCGCTTCCGCGGCGCTCCGAATTTCTGCGCCGAAATCGTCGTCCTGGTAGATGGTGCAGATTTTCTTTGCACCCTTTTCCTTGGCCAGCCTGGGCAAGGTGTTGCGTATCTGGTCGTAGTAAGGCACCGTGTTGGAATATTTGAGTTTGTGCAAGGGTTCGTACATTTCACGCGATCCGGAAATCGGGAAGAGGTTGACTACGTTCTTCTCGAACTGCAAGGGCATTGCCGCCAGGTTGTGCGCCGAGCCGACGTGGCCGACCATCGCGAATATTTCGTCCTGGTTGACGAGCTTTTGCGCGGCCAGCACGGCCCGCTTCGGGTCGTAGCCCGAATCTTCGACGGCGAGCTTGAGTTTGCGGCCATGAATGCCGCCCTGCTCATTCACTTCTTCAATGCGCAGTAGCATGCCATTGCGCACCGCCTTGCCGATGCCGGCGAGCGGGCCCGACAAATCCTGAATGGTGCCGACCAGGATTTCTGTCTTGCTGACGCCCTGGGTCTGTGCTTCGGTAGGCGGAGCAGCGAGTGCAAGTGAAAGTGCTGTAAGTGCTAGGGCGGTCTTCGTCTTCATGCTTGGTCTCCTCGGTTGTGAACGGCGGGTGGGGCGGACATGCTCATGTTCAGTGGCCTAAAGCGTACATGGCGTCGATTTGCGGCGCGTATTTGGTCTGCACCAGCTTGCGTTTGAGCTTCATCGTCGGGGTCAATTCCTCATCTTCGGCACTGAGTTGGGTGTCGAGCAGGAAGAATTTCTTGATCTGCTCCACCCGGCTGAACTTCTTGTTCAGCTGGTCGATCACGTCCTGAATCAGCTGCTGCACTTCGGCGCTGCGCGTGAGCGAAGCGTAGTTGCTGAAGGGCACGTCATGGTCTTGCGCGTACTTCTCGACATTCTCCTGGTCGATCATGATGATCACCGTCAGGTAGGGCCGCTTGTCGCCGATTACCACCGCATCGGTCACATAGGGTGAAAACTTCAGCTCGTTTTCCAGTTCGCTGGGGGTGACGTTCTTGCCGCCCGCGGTGATGATCACGTCCTTCATCCGGTCGGTGATCTTGAAGTAGCCCTCCGCATCCATGCTGCCAAGATCGCCGGAGTGCAGCCAGCCGTCTTTGTCTATGGTCTCGGCGGTCTTCTCCGGCTGGTTCAGATAACCCATGAACACATTCGGCCCGCGCACCAGGATCTCGCCCGTGGCCGGGTCGATCTTCACCTCGCAGAATTCGACCGCCGGACCGATGGAGCCGGGCTTGATATGCGCGGCGGGGACATGAGTGGCCGGGCCGCAGGACTCGGTCATGCCCCAGACTTCCAGCATCGGCACACCCAAGGCGAGATACCACTTCACGAGTTCGGGCGAAATCGGGGCGGCCCCGGTCAGCAGAAACCGCGCGCGGTGGATGCCGATGAGGCGTCGCACATTGTTCAGCGACAGCCAGCGGGCGATGCCGAATTTAAACTTGAGCCAGGCCGCCACGGATTCGCCAGCCAGCACCTTGTTCGCAATCTGCATGCCGACGCCGATGCTCCAGCCGTAGGCGAGCTGCTGCAGCGTGGCGGCCTCTTTCACGGAGATGATGACGCCGGAGTAGAACTTCTCCCATACTCGAGGCACGGCCAGGAACACCGTGGGAGAGATCTCGCGCACATTCTCCGGCACGGTCTCGGGGTGTTCCACGAAATTGAGGATCGTACCCGTGTACATGGCCAGATATTCGCCGCCCACGCGCTCGGCAACATGGCATAGCGGCAGGAAGCACATGCGCGTGTCGGATTCATCCTGCGGCGTCACCCTGTTGAGGCCGCGCACGGTGTAGGCGAGGCCGCCATGGCTGTGCATCGCGCCCTTGGGTTTGCCGGTCGTGCCCGAGGTGTAGACCAGGACCGCCAGTTCCTGCGGGCGACATCCCTGAACACGCTGCATCAGCGCTTGCGGATGCCGGGCATTGTAGTCGCGGCCCAGGGCGCGCAGTTGCGCCAGGCTGATTACGCCGGGGTCGTCCAGATCGCGCAGGCCCTGCATGTCGAACACGACGATTTTCCCGAGCAAAGGCAGGTCCGGGCGCACCTCGAGCGCCTTGTCCAGCTGCTCGTCATCTTCGACGAACAGCACGCGTGCACGCGAGTCTTCGCACAGGAAATGTACCTGCGAAGACGCGTCGGTGGGGTAGATGCCGTTGACGACGCCGCCGCAACTTAGCACCGCAAGATCCGCCAGCACCCATTCGATCACGGTGTTGGAGAGGATGGCTGCGCATTCGCCGTGGGCAAAGCCCAGGCTCAGCAATCCGCCGGCGATTTCTCCCACCGCGTCGGCGGTCTGGTTCCAGGTCCAGCTGCGCCAGATGCCGAATTCTTTATGCCGCATCCAGGTCTTGGCGCCGCGCAGGCGCACGGCGCTCCAGAACATCGCGGGCAGGGTGTCGCCTTCCACGTCGATGTCGCGTGGCGGCTGAATCCCCGACAAGTCCCATAGGTTGCTCATGGAAATTCGACCGCCGCGCCTGCCATGGACTCTCCCGCGTTCATGCCTATCTCCAGTTCTTCCTCTTCTTCCAGCGCCGCTCGCCGCGCACGCCTTCTTCCTTCATGCCGAGGTAGAACTCCTTGATGTCTTCCTTCTCGCGCAGCCGGGCGCAAGTGTCTTCCATTACGATGCGGCCATTTTCCAGAACGTAGCCATAGTCGGCGGCATTCAGTGCCATATGGGCATTTTGTTCGACCAGCAGCATGGTGGTACCGCGTTCGCGATTGATGCGTACCACGATCTCGAAGATTTCCTTGGTGAGCTTGGGCGAAAGACCGAGGCTGGGTTCGTCCAGCAGAATCAGCTCGGGTGCGGCCATGATCGCGCGCGAAATCGCCAGCATTTGAAGCTGGCCGCCGGAGAGCAGACCGGCGTCCTGGCCGGCACGCAGCTTCAAAACGGGGAAGTAGCCGTACACCGCTTCCATGTCCTTGGCGACGCCGTCGCGGTCCTTGCGCGTATAGGCGCCCATCGCCAGGTTGTCGCGTACGCTGAGCAAGGGAAAGATCTCCCGCCCCTCGGGCACGTGGCACAGGCCCTGCTGCACGATATAAGCCGGATCGCAGGCGGTGATGTCTTGGCCCTTGAAACTGATCGAGCCTTTGCGCGGGTCGATGATGCCCGAAATGGTCTTGAGTATGGTGGTCTTGCCCGCGCCGTTGGAACCCAGTACGGTCACTATCTCGCCGCGCCGTGCCTGCAGGCTGACACCGCGGATCGCCTTGATCGGGCCGTAGGCGCTCTCGACATTCAGGAGATTGAGGACGGGCGGCTCATCTCTTGTGGGGGATGTTTCACGCAAGCGTCCGACCGAGAAAGACACATCGCCCACCGGCCCCATATAGGACTCGATGACTCCCGGATGCGTCTGCACCTCGCGCGGCAGGCCGCATGCCATGACTTCACCCTGGCTCATCGCCAGCACGCGGTCGCTGACCTTGGAGACCAGCGTCATGTCATGCTCCACCATCAGCACGGCAATGCCCAGTTCGTGCTGGATGTCCTGAATCCAGAAGGCCATGTCTTCGGTTTCTTCGACGTTCAGGCCGGACGACGGCTCGTCCAGCAGCAGCAGCTTGGGTTCGGTGCAAAGCGCGCGGGCCAGCTCGACCACCTTGCGCACGCCGTAGGGAAGGCCCGCGACGATGCTGTCGCGGTGGTGCTGCAAGTCCAGAAAGTCGATCACCTGTTCCACTTTTTCGCGGGCCTCGATTTCGGCGGCGCGCACTTTGCCGCTGAAGAGCAACTGGCTCCACAGGCCGGAGTCGTGGTGCGTGTGGCGGCCGACCAACAGGTTGTGCAGCACCGTGGCGTGCTCGAACAACTCGATATTCTGGAAGGTGCGGGCTATGCCCAGCCCGGCGACGCCGTGCGGCCGCAGGGCATTGAGTTCGCAACCCTCGAAACTGATGCTCCCCGAGGTAGGCTTGTAGATGCGGCTGATCAGGTTGAACACGGTGGTCTTGCCGGCGCCATTGGGGCCGATGAGCGAGAAGACTTCGCCGCGCTTCACGTCGAAGCTCACCTTGTTGACAGCCATCAAGCCGCCGAAATGCACGCTTAATTCCCTGGCCGACAAAAGTATGTCCTGATTCATGACTTAACTCAGCCGGTCCGACTTCTGGAAGGATTTTTGCCGTTTGAACATCCCTTTGCGGTAAACCGGCGTGAGTTCGAAATAGGTGCGTATCTTGAGCCAGCGTCCGTATATGCCCAGCGGCTCGAACAGCACAAAGCCGATCAGCACCACTCCATAGACCACCGCCTGCAAACCCGATGCCTGACCTATCGCCGCCGGCAGGTGGTCCTTGGACATTGCGATCAGCTGCGGCATCATGATCAGGAAGACTGCTCCAAAGAATGCTCCGTGCACCGAGCCCAGACCGCCGATCACCACCATCAGCAGCAGGTCGACCGACTGCACGATGCTGAACTGGTCGGGCGAGATGAAGCGCAGCTTGTGCGCGTACAATGCGCCGCCTATCCCCGCGAGGGCGGCGGACAGCGCGAAGGACAGCGTTTTGTAGCGGGCCAGGTTGATGCCCATGCTCCGCGCCGAGACCTCGGAATCGCGGATCGCGACAAAAGCCCGGCCGATGGGCGAGCGCAGCAGGTTCAGCACTCCCAGCGTGCAAGCCACGGTGATGACCAGGCAAAGAAAGTAGAACTCTTCGCCCGAGGACAGTTTCCAGCCGAACATTTCGGGCGCCTTGATGTGAATGCCGGCGTTGCCGCCGGTGACTTTGTCCCAGCGGGCAAAGACTTCTTCGACGATGAAGCCGAACGAAAGGGTGGCGATGGCAAGGTAGATGCCTCTGATGCGCAGTGCGGGCAAGCCGACGATGACGCCGACTGCCGCGGAGAAATAGGCGGCGCAGGCCAGCGCCAGCGGGAAAGGCCAGCCCAGGTTGGTGAGTACCGCCTGGGTGTAGGCGCCGACGCCCAGGAAAGCGGCGTGTCCAATCGAGATCTGGCCGGTGAAGCCGGCAAGCAGCATCATTCCGAGTGCGACGATGGCATAGATCAGCGCGAAGGTGAGCTGTGACAGCCAGTACTTCGGGACGATCCATGGGGCAGCCAGGAGGAGCAGCACGAGCGCGCTATACCAAAAGACGTGGCCGGAGTGCTTGGCCAGCCGGATGTCCTGCATGTAGTCGGTCTTGAAAATAAAGCGCATCGGTTCAGACCTTCTTGCGCAGTTTTTCGCCGAACAAACCGTTCGGCTTGATGATCAGCATTACCAGCACCACGATGTAGGCGGCGGTGTCCTTGAGGCCGTCGGGGAGGTAGAAGCCGGAGAAGGACTCCACCACGCCGATGATCAGCCCTCCGACGATCGCGCCGGGAAGATTGCCAAAGCCGCCCACTACTGCCGCCGGGAAGGCCTTGATGCCGATCAAGCCCATGTTGGCGTGCACGAACGTGATCGGTGCGAGCAGGATGCCGGCGATGGCGGCCACCGCAGCCGCCATGCCCCAGACCAGGCCGTTGATCCGCTTTACCGGGATGCCCATGTAATACGCCGCGAGCTGATTCTGCGAGCTCGCCTGCATCGCTATGCCTAGCTTGTTGTAGCGGAACAGGGCAAACAACAGGCCGCAGAGCACGGCCGTGCTGGCAATGATGACGAGCTGCTCGGCGTTGAAGGACAGGCCGGTTTCACCGCCGAGCCGGAACATGAGATCTTTGTAGGGCACCGGCATGGTGTGGGTGTCCGTGCCGACGCCCGGGATCATGGTAATCAGGCCGCGGGCGATATAGCCGACGCCGATGGTGAGCATCACGATGGAGAACGCGGGCTGGCCGAGGATGGGGCGAATCACGATGCGCTCCAGCAACACGCCGAAGATCGCCATTGCGACGATGGCGCACAGAACCGCGAGCCAGAAGGAGAAGCCAATGAAAGTCATGCCTGCCAGGCCGCAAAACGCGCCCAACATCATCAGGTCGCCCTGCGCAAAGCTCACGGTTTCGGTGGCTTTGTAGATCAGCACGAAGCCCAAGGCGATCAGGCCGTAAATGCAGCCTTGGGCAATGCCGCTGACGACCAGTTGTAGGAACTGCATTGCCCCTCCGTCTGTCAGAAGCGCAGTTGCTTTGCCGCCAGCCCCTTCATCACCTCTTCCGCACCGCCGCCGATCATCATCACTTTGACTTCGCGGTAGAGGCGCTCGGACTTGGTCCCGCGCATATAGCCCATGCCGCCGAGAATCTGCACCGCCTGGTCGGCGCAGAACTGCATCGCCTGGGTCGCGTGGTTTTTCAGCATGCAGACGTGGGCAATCCAGTCGGGGCTTTCATCTCCGGCGTCCAGACGTGCCGTCACGGCGTTCAGCCATGCCTCGGTGGACGCGATGCGCATTTGCATGTCCACCAGCTTGTGGCGGATCACCTGGTGCTCCACCAGGGCGGCGCCGAAGGTCTTGCGCTGACGCGCCCAGTCCAGCGCCTCGTCGAAGCAGGCTTGGGCAAGCCCGAGTGCGGTGGCCGCCAGGCACACGCGCTCGCCGTTGAAGTTGTTCATGATGATCTTGAAGCCGCCGCCCTCTTCGCCCAACAGGTAGCGTGCGGGTACGCGCACATTGTCCATTCGCAGGTGGGCGGTGTCCGAACACCACCAGCCCATTTTCTTCAAGCTGGTGCGGCCGAGGCCGGGGGCGTCTCCCGGCACCAGGATCATCGAGATGCCGCCTGCCCCTTTGCTGCCCGCCTCACCGGTGCGTACGGCCATCGTGATCCAGTCGGCGCGCATGCCGGAAGTGATGAACACCTTCTCGCCGTTGATCACCCAATCGCCGCCCTCGCGATGCGCATTGGTGCGAAGGCTGGCGACGTCCGATCCGCTGCCGGGTTCGGTGATGGCCAGCGCACCGATTTTTTCTCCGCGCAGCACCGGCGGAATCACTTCTTGCTGGATCGCGGCGCTGCCATGGCGCAGGACCGGAGGCAAGCCGATGTTATGCGAGAACAGGCTCGCCATTACCCCGCCGCTTCCTGCATATCGGCTCATGATGATGGAGACCACGTTGCGCAGCGCGAACGGCGCGGGTGTGCCGCCCAGTTCTTCCGGGTAGCCGATACCGAGCAGGCCTAACTCCGCGGCCCGGGCATACAGCGCGCGCGGGAAGGCTTCCGCCGCGTCCCACTCCTCGATATTGGGTGCGATCTCTTCCAGGGTAAAGCGCCGCACCGTGCCGCTCAGGCTTTGGATGTCGGCGCGAAGCGCGCTGGCGGCGTGCGGCTCGTGGATAGTGTTCAAGTGCATGGCGGGTTCCTCTAGAGAATCATCGATAGTTTATTGGCGGATACCGGTCAAGGCGATCGTCACGAGAGAGCGGCCGATGAAGAAGCAGCGGCAGGCTCGAAGCTCAACAGCAGGTGGCCGGTCGCCACCTGCTGGCCGGCTTCGACCAGCGTCGCTTTGACCACCGCGTCGCGCGGGGCGGTCGAGGCATGCTCCAGCTTCATGGATTCGATCACCACCAGGGTTTCGCCGCGCACCACGCTCTGGCCCGGCTGCACGGCCAGTCGAATGACCATGCCGTTGAAGGGCGCCCTCAATTCGGTGGTGTGCTGCGCCTGTCCCCCCTGCGCCAGCGGCTCGAACGACGCGTCTTCCAGCCACAGATCGATCGCGCCCACCTGCACATGCCAGCGCGCGCCTTCACCCTGGCAGGCGTGGGCGATGTGGTGCACGCCGTTCACCGCGATGGCGATACCCTGGTGCGAGTTCGAACTCAAGCGCGACAGTTGCGCGCTGTGCGTCCGCCCGTCGAGTTCCACCTGCAGATGGCCATGTCCCCGCTCGTGTACCGTGATGGGCATGCTTCGGTTGCGGTGACGCAGACGCACCGGGCGACCAAAAGGGGGCGCCAACGGCCCCGGCTCGGCGGTTGCGGCAAAGATCACCGCCAGCGCGGCAGGCACGAGAACGTCACGCTCCACGTCTTGCAGCGCATCGCGCACGGCATGGCTCTGCTGTGCCAGGAACGGAATCAGCGCGTGACCCGCGCGGAACTGCGAATGCGCAAGGCTGGCACGCAAAAAAGCGCGGTTGCTCGGCAGCCCCAGTATGCGGGTTTGTGCCAGACCCTCCAGCAGCCTGTCGATGGCTTGTTCGCGGGTGGCCGCGTGCGCGATCAGCTTGCCCAGCATCGAGTCGTAGTAGGGCGGAACCCGGGTGCCGTTCTCGATCGCGTGGTCCATTCTTAGTCCGACGTGGCCGACGGGCGGTGCGGCGAACTGCCGCACCCGGCCCGAATGCGGTGTGTAGTCTTCGTCCTCGGCGCACAGGCGTACCTCGATCGCATGGCCGTTGAACTGTACCTGTGCCTGAGTCAGCGGCAAAGCTTCACCGCGCGCAATGCGCAATTGCCATTCGACCAAATCCAGGCCGGTCAGCAACTCGGTGACGGGATGCTCGACTTGCAGGCGGGTGTTCATCTCCATCAGGTAGAAATCGGCGCCGCCGGACCGCGGCACGCAACGGCTCGACGCTTCACCGTCCAACAAGAACTCGACGGTTCCCGCGCCGACGTAGCCCGCAGCCAGCGCCAGTTCGACGGCGCAGGCGCCCATGCGCGCCCGCAAATCGGCGTCGACCGCCGGAGACGGGGACTCCTCAATGATCTTCTGGTGCCGCCGCTGCACCGAGCAATCGCGCTCACCCAGGTGGATGCAGTGACCATGGGCGTCGGCAAAGACCTGAACCTCGACGTGGCGCGGTTGTGCCAGCGCCCGCTCGATCAGCAGTTCGCTATTGCCAAAGCCGCTTTGGGCTTCGGAGCGGGCGCTTTGCAGCGCGTCAGGCAATTCGCCACTCTGAGTCACCAGCCGCATGCCGCGCCCACCGCCGCCTGCCGTGGCCTTGACCATCAGCGGGTAGCCGATGCGCGCAGCCTCTTGCACGAAGCGCTCGTCGGACTGGTCGTTGCCCTGGTAGCCAGGCAGGCAAGGCAGGTTCCGGCTAACTGCCAGTTGTTTGGCGCTGGATTTGTTGCCCAATGCACGAATGGCCGCGGGCGGCGGACCGACCCAGTTCAGGCCGGCATCGATCACGGCCTGGGCGAAATCGGGGTTCTCGCTCAGGAAGCCATAGCCCGGATGCACCGCGTCGGCACCAGCCGCGCGTGCCGCGCCGATCAGTTTGTCGGCACGCAGGTAGGAGTCCGCCGAGGCATTGCCGCCCAAGCACACGGCCACCGTAGCTTCCCGCACATGCATTGCTTGGGCGTCGGCGTCGGAATAAACGGCCACCGTGGTGATCCCCATGGCATGCGCCGTGCGGATGATGCGGCGGGCTATCTCTCCGCGATTGGCAACGAGCAGGCGCTTCATGCGGTGTTCTGCCTTCTTCCCGTGCCGGTGGGGCTGAACAAAACGTCCATTCTCGTTTTCCTCCTCAGGATCTCGATCCCCTCCGTTGCCGGGGGGATATCTTTTATTGATCCCCGTTGGTTATGGCACCACCGGTTTCGACGCTCCGCCGAACCTGGGGTATTAAACACAGCGGTATTACATTCGCGCCACGCTGAATTGCATGGGGCGCATAGTGCGGGCCGACGCATCTGCGCAAATGCTCAAACAGGTGGACAACACCGCCCGGGTGTCGCGCGGGTCGATCACACCGTCGTCGAGCAGCAGACCGCTCGTAAAGAACGCGTCGGCCTGGTCCTCGAACATCGCGACGATCTTGTCAAACTGCGCTTTGGACGCCGCCGGATCTGGCGCAAGTCCTTTGCGCGCGAAAGCTGCCTCGCTGACGATTTGCATGGTGCGCGCGGCCTGCTCGCCGCCCATCACCGCCGTCCTGGCATTGGGCCAGCTGAACAGAAAGCGCGGCTCGTAGCTACGGCCGCACATGCCGTAGTTGCCAGCGCCGAAGCTGGCGCCGCATTGGACCGTGATCTGCGGAACGGTGGCACCGGTCACCGCCTGGATCATCTTGCTGCCGTGCTTTATCATGCCGCCTTGTTCACTCTCCTTGCCGACCATATAGCCGGTGGTGTTCTGCAGGTAGATCAGTGGCTGGCCAAGCTGGCACTGGCGCTGAATGAAGTGCGCCGCCTTGTTGGCGCCGGCGACGTCGATCGGTCCGTTGTTGCTGACGAAGCCGATGGCGTGGCCTTCGATCCGGGCCTGCACGCACAGTGTTTGCGCGCCGTACAGCGGCTTGAACTCCAGAAGGTCGGAGTCATCGGACACGCGGGCCATGATCTCGCGCATGTCCACCGGCTCTCGCAGCGAGCTTGGCATCAGGCCCAGGAGTTCTTCGGCGTCAAAACGCGGTGGCAATCCGTTCTCGTTCTTGCCTGAGGTCGGGGCAGAAGCCTCGCCCCAGTCCAGACGCGATATCACCTCACGCGCTATGCCCAGCGCCTGCCGGTCATCTTCCGCAAGATATTCACCCAGGCCGGAGATCGTGGAATGCATCTCGGCTCCGCCGAGTTCTTCTTCGGTTGCCACCTCGCCGGTCGCTGCCATCAACAGCGGCGGTCCGGCAAGAAAGGCGCGCGAGCGGTTGCGCACCATGACCACCACGTCGCTCAAACCCGGCATGTAGGCCCCGCCCGCTGTGCCAGAGCCATGTTGAACCGTGACTATGGGAATGCCAGCCGCCGACAGACGCGCCAAGTTGCGAAACATTGCGCCGGCGCGAATAAAGCTGTCGACCCGGTAGTTCATGAGGTTGGCCCCCGCGCTCTCGACCAGGTGGATGAAAGGCAGATTGTTTTGCAAGGCGATGTCCTGCACGCGCAGAACTTTTTCCAGCCCCATGGGCTGAAATGCGCCGGCCTCGATCCCGGAATCGTTGGCCACGATCATGCAGCGCACGCCGCTGATCCAACCGATACCGGCCACGATGCCACCTCCGGGCACCGACCGCAGTGGGTCCTTATGGTCCTGCGCAAAACCGGCCAGCGAGCACAGGGGAAGATAGGGTCTGCCCGGATCCAGCAACAGGCCAACCCGCTCGCGTGGCAGAAGCTGGCCGCGCTTGTCGAACACGGGTTTTGATTTGGACGAAGCCTGCGCGGCTCGCTCTTCCAGCGCCCGCAGCTGCGCAATACGGGTCTTCATGTCGCTATATCTCTGTTGGGCGAGACTGCCTGCACCGTTCCAGTTTGAGTCGAACACGGACATGCTCTGAATACCTTCGAAAATTAAGGAAACACCTTCGTTGCGGTGCGCCCGCGCTTGCCCAACAATAGCGCGACGGTGGCAGCGGCCACATCGTCGAGCGTGAGACCGCCCTGCGTGGCTTGGGGGGGCTCAAACCACCTTGCTGTCCAGTTCAGCGCGCCAAATAGTAGCAAGCGTGCGAGCTTGACCTCGCAGCCCAGTTGCCCGGCATCATGCAAAGTTCGGAGAACACTCATCCAAACCGACTCGTACTCGTCCTGCAGCGCCCCGATTTGTTGGCGTTGCCGAAGCGTAAGGCTGCGCCATTCGAACAGCATGACTGAACTGAAGTCCCGCTCCTTGTACAGGAGAATATCGAGATGATTGCGCACCAAATCGGTCAGAAGCGCGCGTGGATCGGGCGCCGCTTGTCTTGATTTCCCGAGCGGATTGGCGGGTACAGTGAGGTTATTTATCACCAGATTTTGGCGCGCAATGCCCCGGCGCAAACCCTCTTCCATCACCGCGAACAGCAGGGCTCGCTTGCTTTTGAAATGGTAGTAGGACGAGCCGCTGTGCATGCCCACCGCGACCGCAATGTCGCGCGTAGTTGCGCCATCAAAACTCTTGCGTCGAAATAGTTTAGCCGCGGCGCTCAGCAGCGCCTGGCGCCGGTTACCGTCGTTCAGTTCGTCCAACGTTTTGCACGGACGACCGCGGCCGCGTTTGGGCAACGCGACGGAATCTGAGTCAGCGGCGGCAGACTTGCCGTTGGGTTTTGCAGATTTGTCCATTGCGCCGCAGGATAGCAAGGCTTCTTATTTATGGCAAGCGATTGCTTGCTGGAAACCCATGGAAAGCACTCAAGGCCACCGACAACAGCGGTTAGCATGTCAGCCATGCCGAGTTTCTTGAGGTTGTTGAACAACCGGCCTGAATTCCAGCCTCATCCTCGTCCGGTCCTGATGTGAAGATTCGTTAGCGCTACAGCGCGGCCAATCCGATCCGAGTGCATTGTGGGGAAGCCGGATAGGCGGCGCGCCACCTTCAGCGCGCGCGCAGACGCACGCGGAATTTGCCGAGCAGCGACGCCGGCTGGTAGGACAGTTTGGTGCGCCGGAAATTGGCCAGGCCCATGTCCTGCTCGAAATTCAGCCACGCCACCGGCCGCTCGAAGCGCGTGCAGAAGTGGTGGAACATGTATTGATAGATTCCCTTGAACGCGTCCAGACCTTTGGTGAAGCGCATCACGAACACCGTCGGCTGAATCTCCTGCGCGAGCAAGAACCCTGCGGGCTGGCCGTCCACGTAATGCATGAAGCCTTCGAGCCCGAATTCCAGCGCGCGCTGCAGCGCCTCGGCGCACGCCGTTTGGTCGGCCTCGCCCTTGCCTTTGACCTTGTCGTGCATCCAGCCATCGAGCACCGTCAGCGCGTCCTGCCTCAACGCCGGCGCGTACGGCTCGCAGCGCACCGTGTGCGCCGCCAACAGTTGCTTCATCAGGTTGCGTTTCTTGGCGAGCGCGCGACCACGATAGTCGCGAAAGTTGGCGCCAGGATAGAGATAGTCCGCATCGTCGCGTGATTGGGTGCAGACAAATACCTGCGGATCGAGCAGCTCCGCGTCCTGCTGTGCCACCGGAAAGAAGCAATCGCGGTCGACTAGCAGCGCCTGCACCTCGGACGCGGGCGCCTGGTGCAGCAGGAATAGCGGCAGCAGATGCCGCACACCGTCATAGGTCAGCTCCGAGACGCAGGGGTAAGGGCCGGGCAGATAGCGGTAGGCATGAACCTGCCGAAACAGGTACAGATTCGAAAACGCATGATCGGACAAGCACTGTTCGCCCGTTCCCCGGGTCAGCCGCTCCAGGGCGCGCTCTATCGCGGCCTTGTGATCCAGATGCAGAGGCAGACCTGTCATGCCTTCCGCAGCGCCAGATGCCGCGTCAGCGCCTGTCAATACTGCACCCGTCGCACCCCGGGCGCCGGGCCGTCGGCTGGCGGTCCGGCGAAGCACTGCGCCTTCGACAGCCATTGCTGCACTGCGCCAGGACTGTATTGCAGTCCGGTGTCATCGAGATGCCGGCGCTGCGTCACCAACAGGCAGAAATCCTCGGCCGCGCCGCGCACGAAGTCAGAGCCGGAAGCATCGCCCCAAGTCCAGGTGCCGCCATCGGGCGCGGCGAGTTCCACGCCGGGCACCACCGCGGGGACGGTGAGGCCGCGATTCACGAACGTCCATCCGAAGGTCATCACGCCGATGTGAGCGATATGCTTCAGGCGTGCCGTCGCCGGACGTTTGCGCCGCACCACATCCCATACGTCCTGGCCATGCGCCCAGGTTTCCATCAACCTGGCCGCGGCAAAAGAGCGGGCGCTCATCGGCGGGCCGTACCAGGGCAAGCGTGCTTTCGCGTCGAGTCGGGCAAGCACTTCAACCAACCGTTCGTAGCATTGCCGCCAGTAACCGAGCAGTGCCGGACCATCCAGGTGGCCGAAGGCCGCGCGCGCCACCGCGCTGATCTCCTCGCCTCGCGCAATTCGACTCATCAGCGTCTTCGCATCCCGCGCGAAACCTTCGGGGTCGGTGGCCGATTGCAAGGACGTTTGGTCGAAGTAGCACAGGTGCGCAATTTCGTCCCACGGCGTCCAGCCGTAAAAGGCGCTGTGCAGCTGCCACTGCTGATGGCCAAGCAACCCGGCCAGTGCGCCCAGATCCTGATACTCGGCCTTGAGGTCGCGGCAGGCGTGTTTCATGGAAGTTCCTCGCAATAGTGTTGTGTTGGCTTTGTCACTGTTTTCCACGGGCGAACGGAAGATTCCAGGATCAATAGACTGGTAGGTGCTGGCGGATGGCCGCCTTTGTTTCGTCGGTCAGGGCGAAGCCCTTGCCAAAATGTTGCGCGAGCTCACCGGCGCGTTTCTCAAATTCGTCTACGCCCATGCCGTAAATGAACTGCATGGCGCCGCCACCTTTGCAATGACCGCGCCCTGATCGCCAATTGGCGAAACAACGCCTATGACCAGGTCGTCTACCTGGGCGGTATCGAAGTCGTTGCGGCGCTGAAGTTCGGTCAATACGCCGGCGAGCAGGTTGACGGGTTTGACTTCGTAGAGGCTTCCGTCGCTCTTTCCCTTACCGCGCGGTGTGCGGACGGTGTCATACACAAATGCTTCGTTCATGAAAACTCCAATTGAGTCAGGTTCAAAAGAACAAAAATATTGTGTGACGCAAAACATCGGAATAAACAATATCATTTATACAAAGCAATTGCTTTGCAATTTTCAGTTGCGATGCCAGCGACCCGCATCGTGTTTTGCTGGGCACAGGAGCGGGAAGACCTCAGGTGCCAGTGAACTCGGTATGACCCGCCGCATATTTGGAATTCACTCGCACGCCGCGCTATTCGCGCAGCGCGCGGCGCTGGTGAGAACCGTCAGCTACGCGAAACGTCGACATCTGGCACAATGACATCTGTAACTCCTGCTACTGTCATCGCGTCGCTTCGCATCTCTGAATAGCGCGAAGAGGTCATTTCAGAATTTCCGAAATGGCCCCTGATCTAAGGGAGTATGAGGATCTATCCCCTCATTTCGAAATGAGTTCGAATTTCCGCCACCGGGAACCGATATGAACATCAGCGCCAATGGCATCGATATCCATTACACCGTCGAGGGCGAGGGGCCCTGGCTTACCCTGAGCCACTCCCTTGCCTGCAATTTGCACATGTGGGACGAGGAGGCGAAGCGCCTGTCAAAACGCTACAAGGTGCTGCGCTACGACACTCGCGGCCACGGCCGGACGAGCGCACCTGCCGGCGCCTATACGCTGGAACTGCTGGCCGACGACCTGCACGCTTTGCTTGCGGCGCTGGGCGTGCAATCCACGCACTTTGTCGGTCTGTCGATGGGCGGGATGATAGGCCAGACCTACGCGCTCAAATACCCCGGGACGTTCAGCAGCCTCGCCTTGTGCGACACCACCAGCCGCTATCCGGCCGAGGCCGCAGGCGTCTGGGCGGAACGCATCAAGACGGTCGAAGCCGAGGGGTTGGAGCCTTTGGTCGAGTCCACACTGGCGCGCTGGCTGACCGAACCATTCCGCAAGGCGCATCCGGAGGTGGTAGCAACAGTGGCACAGATGATACGCAGCACCCCGGTGCCCGGCTACGTCGGTTGCTGTTACGCCATTCCGAACATCAATCTGACCGCGCGCCTGAAGGACATCCGCTGTCCGAGCCTGGTGATCGTGGGCAAGGACGATGCCGGCACGCCGGTGGCGATGGCCGAGGATATACACCGGGCCCTTCCGGGCTCGAGGCTGGTGATTATTCCGGACGCGGCGCATCTATCCAACCTGGAGCAGCCGAACGCGTTCAACCAGGCGCTGGGCGATTTTATCGACGGTGTCAACCAATAAAAGGAATGCGGCCATGGGCAGACTCGAAATTGAATTGGGTGTGGATCTCTCCGCTTTCTGGATGCCGTTCTCGGCCAATCGCCAGTTCAAACAGGCGCCGCGCCTGCTGGTGGGCGCGAAGGACATGCATTACACCGCCCACGACGGGCGCAAGGTGCTCGACGGCACGGCAGGCCTGTGGTGCGTCAATGCCGGCCACGGACGCGAGAAAATCATCAATGCGGTGAAGGCGCAGCTCGACGTGCTCGACTATGCGCCCACGTTCCAGATGGGGCATCCGAAGGCGTTCGAGGCGGCGCAGAAGATCGCTGCGCTGGCGCCGGCGGGCATGGACCACGTGTTCTTCGCCAACTCCGGGTCGGAGGCGGTCGATAGTGCACTCAAGATTGCGCTGGCCTATCACCGCGCCCGCGGCGAAGGACAGCGCACGCTATTGGTCGGACGCGAGCGCGGTTACCACGGCACCGGCTTTGGCGGCATCTCCGTCGGCGGCATGACCAACAACCGCAAAACCTTCGGCAATCTGCTGCCGCGCGTCGACCATCTGCGCCATACCTGGGACCTGGAGCGCCAAGCCTATTCCCGCGGCCAGCCCGAATGGGGTGCGCATTTTGCCGATGAGCTGGAGCAGCGCATCATCCCGCTGCACGACGCGACCAATATCGCGGCGGTGATCGTCGAGCCGGTGGCCGGATCGACCGGTGGACTGATTCCGCCCAAGGGTTATCTCGAGCGGCTGCGCGCGATCTGCGACAAGTATGGCCTGCTGCTGATTTTCGACGAGGTGATCACCGGCTTCGGCAGGCTGGGTAAAGCGTTTGCCGCCGACCACTTCGGCGTCACGCCCGATTTGATGACCTTTGCCAAAGGGGTGACCAACGGCACCATTCCGATGGGCGGGGTGGTGGCGCGAAACCAGGTCTACGATGCGTTCATGCAGGGGCCGGAGGCCGCGATCGAATTGTTCCACGGCTATACCTACTCCGGCCATCCGGTGGCTGCGGCGGCCGCGAGTGCCACCATCGACCTTTATCGAGAGGAAGGCCTGTTCGAGCGCGCAGCCGCGATCGCGCCGTATTTCGAACAGGCGCTGCATTCGCTGAAGGGTCTGCCCAATGTGATCGACATCCGCAACCTGGGGCTGATCGGCGTGATCGAGGTGGCCGCGCGCCCGGGTGCCGTCGGTGCGCGCGCGTTCGACGCGTTCGTCGATTGCTACGCCAACGGGCTGCTGGTGCGACCGGCCGGGGATACGCTCGCCTTGTCGCCGCCGCTCATCGTCGAAAAGAGCCATATCGATCAGATGGTGGCAACGCTGGCGGCGGCGTTGAAGCGCATCAAGTAAAGGAGGCGGCAATGAGCGCAGATCTCGCCTACACGCCGGCGACCGAACTGGTGCGCCGCTATCGCGCGAAACAGTTGTCGCCGGTGGAGGTGACGCAGGCGGTGCTCGCGCGCATCGGCGCACTCAATCCCAGGCTCAACGCCTTTTGTCTCGTCGACGAGGCGGGCGCGCTCGCCGCCGCGCGTGCCTCCGAAGCGCGCTGGATGAAAGGCGCGCCGCTCGGCTGGATCGATGGCGTGCCGGCTTCGATCAAAGACCTGATCCTCACCCGCGATTGGCCCACCCTGCGCGGCTCCACGACCGTTGATCGCGCCGGCCCGTGGCTGGAAGACGGTCCGGCGACGGCGCGCTTGCGCGAGAACGGCGCAGTGCTGCTGGGCAAGACGTGCACGCCGGAATTCGGCTGGAAGGGCGTGACCGACAGCGCGCTCACCGGCATCACGCGCAATCCGTGGAACACGGCGCTCACGCCCGGCGGATCCAGCGGCGGCGCGTCGGCACAGGTCGCCGCAGGTATGGGCACTCTCGCCTTGGGCACCGATGGCGGCGGCTCGATTCGTATCCCTTGCGCGTTTGCCGGAATTTCCGGCATCAAACCGAGTTTCGGCCGCGTGCCGGCCTGGCCGCTGTCGCCGTTCGGCACCGTGGCGCACCTGGGACCGATGGCGCGCACGGTGGCCGATTGCGCGCTGATGCTGAACGTCCTGGCCCTGCCCGATGTGCGCGACTGGACGGCGCTGCCCTATGCAGGCATCGATTGGACGCAGGGGCTGGATGCGGGGATCAAAGGCCTGCGCATCGCCTTCAGCCCGCGTCTCGGATATGTGAAGCACGTGCACCCGGAAGTCGAAGCGCGCGTCGCCGCAGCGGCAACCGTGCTGGCCGACCTCGGCGCCGTCGTCGACGAAATCGATCCGGGCTTTGCCGACTGTAGCGAGATTTTCCGCGTGCACTGGACCTCAGGCGCTTATAACCTGCTGCGTAACATGCCAAAGGAAAAGTTCGCGCTGCTCGATCCGGGTCTGCAGCAAGCCTGTGTCGGCGGCTCGCAGTTCACGTTGGCGCAATATCTCGATGCGGTGAGTGCGCGCGGCGTGCTTGGCGAGCAGATGAAGCGGTTTCACCAGAAATTCGATCTTCTGCTCACCCCGGCGACCGCCATCCCGGCGTTCGCCGCCGGCGTGATTGCGCCGCAAGCCGCCTTGGCCAAGGAAGACCAGTCCGAGTCAGACTGGACCTGGTGGACGCCGTTTTCCTTCCCGTTCAATTTGACACAGCAACCGGCGATGTCCGTGCCCTGCGGCTTTTCCAGGGACGGCCTGCCCATCGGCCTGCAACTGGTGGGCCCGATGCACCGCGAAGATCTGGTGCTGCGCGCCGCGCACGCCTACCAACAGGCGACCGAGCATCATCTGCGCCGACCCGCGCTGTGATCGCGCAGCACTGGCCAAGGTTTCCGCAATACCTGCATTTACGACTGGAGAAATATCGATGTTGAATCTGTTCAGACTGGCGGCGCTCGCGGCCGCGCTCGCATGGACGCTGGGCGCGACTGCCCAAACCTATCCGTCAAAACCGATCAAATGGATCGTACCCTACACCCCCGGGGGAATCACCGACAATGTGACACGCGTGGTGACACAGCGGGTACAGGAGCAGACCGGCTGGAACATCGTGGTCGAGAACAAGCCCGGCGCCAATTCGATACTGGGCGCCGACCTGGCAGCGAAATCGCCTCCGGACGGCTACACCTTCCTTACCGTAATCGCGGCGCACGCCGCGAACGCCACGCTCTACGCCGGAAAAATCCCCTACGATCCGGTGAAAAGTTTCGCCCCGGTCTCGCTTGCCGCGATTGCGCCGCTGATCATGACGGCGAACAACAACCTCCCGGTCAAGGATGCGAAGGAATTGATTGCCTATGCCAAGGCCAATCCGGGCAAGATTTCATTCGGCTCCTCCGGCATCGGCGCGGCCGCACACTTGACGACGGAGTTGTTCAAACAGACGGCGGGCGTGGACATGGTGCACATTCCCTACAAAGGCACGGCAGGCGCATTGCAGGATCTGATGGGCGGAAACCTGCAGATCCTGGTCGATACGCCGAGCGCGCTGATGCCGCATGTGCGCGGCGGCAAGATCAAGGCCATCGCCATGTTCTCCAACAAGCGCCTCGCCGGCTCGCCCGAGGTGCCGACCATGGCCGAGGCCGGAGGCCCGGCGCTGGAAGCCGCGACCTGGGTCCTGTTCCTTGCGCCCGCAGGCACCCCGCGCGAGATCGTCAGCCGCATGTCGGCCGAAGTGGCGAAGGCGGTAGCTGCGTCGGATATCAAGGGCCGATTCGAGGCGCTGAGCATAGAGCCGGTAGGCAATACGCCGGAGCAGGCGGGTAAGTTTCTGGCAGACGAGATCGCCAAGTGGTCGAAGGTAATCACTACTGCCGGGGTGAAGGCCGAGCAATAGTCCCGAGGGTGGCGAGTTGAATCGGCCCCCCTTTGTTGCAGGATGGAGATGTTGCGCGGACGAGAAACCGTCCGCGCGGATCGTCGATTGCGCCCCGATGAAAAGCAAA
>Ga0334722_10000576_pt1 | contig 52670 bp, 50 predicted proteins | sample C3_bottom_MG_FD_207210 | JGI IMG/M metagenome (GOLD analysis project Ga0334722, IMG submission 207210) | Sediment microbial communities from Yellowstone Lake, YNP, Wyoming, USA - C3_bottom | ecosystem: Environmental > Aquatic > Freshwater > Lake > Sediment | place: USA: Wyoming | collected...
CTAGATTTTTTTCCTAGTTGTTTAGTAGACTGATTAACAATCTGAATAAGTGCCATTCCTATCAAATGGCATTTTTCTGATATGGTATATAATGACTTTCACACTTGCCCCCGTGGGATAAAGGAGAATTATGCGTATGGGATTTAAATACCAAAAAAAGACGTTTAGATCGCATGAGTATCTCAGATAAAACACGAAAGTCCCTCGATAAAATAGGACTTACAAGCTATGAGATTAGAACTTTTACTTCGTTACTAAAGGGAGGTGAACTTACTGCGTCTGATTTGAGTCAGAAATCTGGGGTGCCTTATTCGAAAATTTATGAGGTATTAGGAACTTTAGAAGAAAAAGGGTGGGTAGGTTCAGATGATTCACGGCCTACAAAATATTTTGCAAAATCTCCATCAACAGCGCTGGAAACTACAAAACAAAAACAAGAATTAGAATTTAAGAACAATCAAAATATTATTTTAAATGAATTAATTCCACTTTACGAAAAAAGCGGTACCAGCGAACGCCCAGACATATGGGTATTGTCTGGCATTGTTAACATTGTCTCAAAGGTATTAGAAATGATAGATTCTTGCAAAAATGAGGTAATGATTGCTGTACCAAGAGCTAGTGAAGATCTGATTAAACAAGCATTACCAAAGCTTAGATTACTACATGATAAAGGAGTTGATATAACTATTCTCATATCTGACACCATAGACAAAGATTCACTCAGGGCAATATCAAGAGTTGCTACAGTAAAGGTGAAAAAAGGCCTTTTTGGAGGAGGTATAATTTCCGATAAACGTTATGTGGTAATACTTCTTGGACCAGAGGTTAGTGATTCTTCTTCTGCGGATATTGTTGCAATTTGGGCAGATCATGCAGGCCTAGCAGGGTTTGCAAGAGAATATTTTGAATATTTATTAAAAGATTCAAAGAAGGGGTAGTAAATGAGTGAAGAAATTCTTTTTGTAGGAACTGCAGAAGCAGAACACGTTGAGATGTATCTTAAAGCAATTTGGCATATTAAAGAAAAAAATGAATCTATAAAAATTAGCACTATTGCAAAAATGCTCAATGTTAGGCAACCAAGTGTTGTTCAGATGTTAAAAAAACTTAATGAGAAAAATCTGGTAAATTATAGTAAAGCGGGAGTAAAACTGACTGAAGAAGGTGAAAAAATAGGTGCTAGTATGATGCGAAATAGTAGACTGTTAGAGGTTTTGATGGAAAGTGCACTTAAAGTAGAAATAGATGAAGAAATGGTTTGTGGCATTGAACATCATATGAATAAGCAATTTACAGATGCACTATGCACTATGTTAAAACACCCAAGAAAATGCCCACACGAAAATGAGATCCCTCGTGGAGAATGTTGTAAAAATAATTCTTAGTTCTAAGATATTTTTTTAATCAATATTTATCATGAGTAATCTAGAAACAGAAAAAGAAGAAATACTACCTCTGAATCTTCATAGTATGACGTGTTTTTGTGGTTGTCAAATCTTTGAAAAAGATCCAAATGGTTTCAAAGCAGGTTGTGTTAAATGTAATCATGGTGCACAAAATCATGAAGATGAATTCAGAGAGTCTTCAAGAGCTAATGAGAATCGAAGTCAGAAAAGAGATACTGATTTTGGCTAGAAAAAATTTTTTTATTCTCCGATAATCTTGACTAGAACACGTTTTTGTCTTCTTCCATCAAATTCTCCATAAAAAATCTGTTCCCACGGACCAAAATCCAACTTGCCATTAGTTATCGCTACAACAACTTCACGTCCCATTAATTGCCGTTTTAGATGTGCATCTGCATTATCTTCTCCAGTTCTGTTGTGTTCATATTGATCAATTGGTGCATGTGGGGCTAACTTCTCAAGCCATTTATCATAATCTTTGTGTAATCCATTTTCGTTATCGTTAATGAAAACACTTGCAGTAATGTGCATTGCATTTATCAAACACAGACCATCTATGATGTTACTTTTTTTTATTAATTTTTCAATTTGAGGTATTATATTTACAAACGCTCTTCTAGTTTTCGTGTTAAAGGTTAGATATTCAGTGAGAGAATTCATGTTTACGAAATGTAAGATATGTCATAAAAATCCTAAGATGCAGGCTCAGAACTCAAGATCCCTATCATCAAATCAGAGGGATAGAATCATCAACGCCTGCATAGTAAAATCAATCTAATACTAATTGAATTTTTCAAGAACCTTGATAAATGGCTTGTGTCTAATTATCTTAAATGGTTAAGATAGATACTCCAGCGTCAATAGAAAGCTTCAGACGTTTTATTATTACTAGTACATGTAGTTCATTTGCTCCAAGTAGCTATCTGGAAGATTACGAAGTTTTTCCAGAACGAGATGATTCACTTGGATCAATCTACGTAGAAGCAGCTGACAAAGTTACTTTGAAAAAAATTCGTGAGATTACTTTTGTTAATGCAAGAGATGTTTTAGGAATAATCTATAATTCAAAAAGTGGTAATACTCAATTAAAATGGCGTCAAATCAGGAGACTAAACGGCAAAGTTACAGGTGAAGCATCACCAAATTCACTTGTAAACTTGGCAGAAAGTGGTGTAATAACAATGGAATGGGTTGAAAACTACGTACGAAAAAAAGCAGAAGAAGATAAAACAAACGTTAAGGAAATAACGAGCTAGCCGCTATTTCTCTTTGTTAATAATTAGATTTCAATAAAATGATTACAAAAATTTTGGATGATAATTCCATTTCATTAATTCCTGAAGAATCAGATGATTTGTTAATCCTCCGTAGAATAATAAAAGCAGGAGATCGAATTGTAGGTACTACAAGTCGTGTTATCAAACAAGATAAGGAATATTCAAGACCCGATAGAGGAGATAGAGTAAAAATAAGAATTGCATTAGATGTTGAAAAAATTTCATTAGATAATGTTTTAGATCGACTAAGAGTTACAGGCAAAATTGCCGAGTCTGATAATGAGTCTGTTCCACATGGTTCTCATCATTCTTTTTTGATAAAGGTGAATGAAGGTTTTAATTTAATAAAGAAACATTGGGAAGAGATTGAAAAGAAATTAATTCATTCTAAAGAACAAAAATTTGGATTTCTTCTAATTGCTATTGATACAAGTGATTGTGGCATTGGCAGACTAAAAGGAACTCATCTAGAATTGACACCAAATATTTATTCTGGTGCAAGTGGAAAACAATACAAATCTAATTTTAATATTGAAAAATTTTTTGATATAATTCAAAGAGCTGTTTTTTCATCTCTCAAAGAAGGAGATACTATCATAATTTTTGGGCCTGGTGAAACTAAGAAAAAATTTAGTAATTATATTCAAAAAACTTCTGTTGGTCAAAAATACAAAATCCAAGTAATTGAAGGAATAGATTCAGGTGGAGAAGATGGGATCTATACGTTTACGAAATCACAGGCTATGAAGGAAATAATGTCTGAGAGTAAACTTGCCAAGGTTTCATCCATTATTGATGAAATAATGTACAGGGCGAATAAGAAAAGTAGAAAATTCACTATGGGTTTTGAAGAAACAAAAAAAGCTAATCAATTTGGAGCTATAGATTCTTTGGTATTTTCAGAAAAAATTATTCAAACCGAAGACGAGGAAAAAATAATTGAATTTTTAAATGATGCTGAGAGCAAGGGCGTTAAAGCATACAGTGCTGATTCAACTACAGATGTAGGATTAAGAGTAACTGGGTTAGGCGGAATAGTTTCCTTATTAAGATTTCCAGTGGAAGCCTAATTCGTTGATTCAATTAACCACTTTAGATATGATTGATTAATTGAGCTAATACTAATTTCTGCAATTTCAGGAATATTATATGGATGCATTTTTTTGATGGCTTTTTTTAAAGCATTTTTATTTTTTTGAGTTGTTTTGAAAAAAACTAAAAATTCGGACGTATTTTCTATTTTTCCCTTCCATGGATAAATCGAAGAGATTTTTGAAATGTTAACACAGGCCACAAGTCGTTTTTTAACTAATTCATTTGCAATTTTTGTTACTGTTTTTTTGTCCGGATAAGTTGATACAATTATCATAGGTTTCATAGTAACTGATAAATTTACCTGATTAAAAAAAGTAACAATTACTTTGGAACTAGATTTTCTTACAAAAAATTCGATTATTTACGTCCTTATGGCCTGGGTAGTAATTGTTTTAGTAGCAAAAGGACTAAAATTAGAAAATCGAGGTTTTGAGATTAAAGCTTACAGCCTAACTTACAAAAATTATGCGGTACAAGCTACTCTTACAAAAATATTGAATCGGACAAGAAGAGGAATTAGAGTTTTTGCAGATATTAGTGTTGTTGCAGGATTTTTAATGATGGGTTTTGCTTTCTGGTTTTTACTAAACAATGTCTCAAATTATTTTGAAGAACCAACAAAGTTTTCAGAATTAACAGTACTAATTCCAGGAGTAACCTTAACATCTTCAGCTTCAATTACTTATTTTTTGTTATCCATTCCAATTGTTTTAATAATTCATGAGGGTGCACATGGAATTGTAGCTACATTAGAAAAAATTAAGATAAAAACGGGAGGCTTTGCTATCTTCATAGCTCTATTTGCAGGATTTGTAGAGCCAGATGAAGAAGAATTTAACAAGGCAAAAAAGATCTCAAAACTAAGAGTAATTGGTGCTGGTGCTACATCAAATGTAATTTTTTCCTTTGCATTAGGAGCTATCCTATTGACAAATCCTCTTTTTGCAATAGTATTACCTCAGCCAATTCTTGGGTGGATGTATGAGGAACCAGATGGTGTATTGGTTTTATCCATAATTGAAGGATCTGGAGCAGAAAAAGCAGGACTTCAGCCAAATGATATTATCACAGCAATAAACGGCGTTGATGTAAGGACTCCCCTTGATTTTCAAAAAGCTGACATTGTACCAGGTCAGACAGTTAATGTATCTATTTTACGTTCTGGACAACAATTAGAATTACCAATTGTAATTATGCCTTCTAAAGATGATCCTGAACGAGGATTGATTGGTATAATAAGAGATAATTCATTTGCATACAAACCAGTTTATAATTTCATTGAGTGGAATAATCCTTCTTTATCGATGTTCTTACTATGGTTGTGGATGATTTCATTTTTCATTGGCATCATAAACATGTTACCGTTACCTATACTTGATGGTGGAAAATTCATTCATAGTATTTTAGATAAGAAAACTTCAGAGCGAACTGTTAATGGTCTAATGTGGGGGATTTATGGATTTACTTTTGCATTATTTGGTTTAAACATAGCACTTTCCTATATTAAATCTGGTTGGTTTACCATCTAAAATTTTATCACATATATTAAAATTCATTAAATCTATATCATACATAGTTAAGTTATTGATATGAAATGTGATAGATGCCAAAATGTAGCTGCATACTCTCGTAGATATTCTGGTGAAAATCTATGTTCTATTTGTTTTTCAGATTCAATTTTACGAAAAACTGCTAAAACTATTTCTAAATTCAATATGATAAAAAATAATGATCTAGTTTGTGTGGCTGTATCCGGTGGAAAAGATTCGCTAGCATTATTACATATTCTTCATCAGATGTCTAAAAATCATAATTTTAGAATTAAAGTGATAACAATTGATGAAGGAATTCCGGATTATAGGAATGAGGCTTTAGAAATTGTTAAGAGTTTTTGTGAAAAAATCAACGTGGATCATTTAGTGTATTCGTACAAGGACATGTTTGATCTGACACTTGATGATGCTCTGAATTTAAGAGAAAATGAAAAAATGTCTTCTTGTTCTATATGTGGAACATTAAGGCGAAGAGCAATGGATTATGCTGCTAAAGATATAGGTGCAGATGTAATTGCAACTGGCCATAATTTAGATGATAATCTTCAAAGCTTTTTCATTAATATGATGTCAGGGGATACAAACAAAATTGGTTGGATGGATCCTGATACCTCAAAAAATGCTTTGAGGAAGATAAAACCGTTTTGCGAAATTTATGAATCGGAAATTGTTTTTTATGCCTTTACTAATGAAATTCCATTCCAATCAGAACCATGTCCACATATGAATGAGGGAATACGAACAGAAATTCGTGAATTTTTAAATTCTTTGGAAGGACAGCATTCTGGAATAAAAAACAATCTTTTCAATGCGTTTCTTAAAATTTCAGGAATAGTGAAGGATTCAAACAATAAAGAAAGACGAATTTGTCTATACTGTGGGAATGAATGTACCGGAAAAATTTGTTCTGTGTGTAATTTAGTTCTAAAACTAAATCAAAAGCGATCCTAATGCAAATATAATAATTCGTATTACAAAAAGATGGTAGTAGGTAGGATCAGGGTGCTAGCCGTGCCCTATTCTGAAACCGGCTATATGCAGAGATCAGTAACTGCTGGATAAATCTCTAGATAGATAGTTCCCGCTTGGTGTATGGAAATGAACTCACGCCGAGGCGGGTGGATGTAGGACTGGGATTATCCGAAGGGATAATTCCTAAGACCGAACCGTTGAAAGGGATGAGGTCCGGGAGGGAGCAATCCTAAGATGGAACACTCACGCTTCCTCGTCAACGTGGCGGATCTTATATGCCTTGAAATGGGGTTACCCGTCTAGACTGGAACCAGCAGGGCTACTACTATATACTTTAAAATAATTTTTTCGTTTATGAATACCTTCTTTTCCTCAGGAAACAAAAGAACCTATAATGATTTAAAAAAACAAATTTCTCCACAAATTCAATCTTTATTTGATTCATTAAGAGATTATTGTTTTTCTTTAGGAAGTAATGTTATAGAAGATGTACGAATGCATAGAATTGTTTTTTGTAAATCTATTACCTTTAGATGGTTTGTTGATATGGAACCTGAACAAGAATCAATTTTACTCAAAATCCAAAAAAGTAGAAAAAAACCTCATCAAACTATAAGAATAAAAGCTGACGAAAACCTTGATCAGATAAAAGATTTTCTTAGAGATGCATTTAATACAATTCGCTAGTAGAGAACTTCAAATTTTGAAAATTCTCCCTTGTATTTTTCGTTTTTAATTTCAATGTCTTCAACTCTTGCATTTGCAGACCCTGCATGACACCATTCGACCAGAGTACTGACATCAGTATCTTCCCCCTCAAGCAATGCTTCAACTCTTCCATCCTTTAGATTTCGCACCCAACCATTTACATTATTCTTTTTTGCTCTAACTTTTAGAGCCTGTCGGAAAAATACACCTTGAACTTTTCCTTTTATAAAAAGTCGTACACGTAGATTTACCATGCAATGATTTGATTTAACAAGTCATTAATCAATTTTGGCCTCGATAGAATTAAAAAATTACTTTCGTTCTTTAATTCTAGCACGACCAGTTTTTCTAGCTGCAATACTACCAACTTTTGCTCCAGGGGGAGCATTTCTTGATACAGTTGAACTTTGTCCGACGTGTTGATGTCTTCCACCACCATGAGGATGAACGTATGCAGCTTGTGCTACACCTCTTACAATTGGATATTTTTGTCCCTTTGATCTAAATCTACGCCATTTTACTCCCGCGCGCATAAATGGTCTATCTCCAACTCCACCTCCTGCTAATGTTCCTATCATTGCTCTATTTTTTGGATTAATAGTTGAAAATTTTCCTGAAGGAAGCTTAATTGTTACTCCATCCGGTCCATGTGAAAACACTGTTGCATTAGTTCCCGCTGATTTAATTAATGAGCCTCCATCTCCAAAATGTTTTTCTACATTACACACGATTGTACCGTCTGGAATATTCTGAACACTAATTACATTTCCGTCAGAAATATCTGATTCTAAACCAAATTGAATTTTTGATCCAACCCTTGTGCCAAGAACAGCAGGAATGAAGGAAATTGAACCATCTTCAAATCTAACCTTTGAAAGGGGTACATCACGGCCTCTTTCATGAACTAAATCAATAATTTCTCCCAGATGTTTTTCGGTTAAGCTATAGTTTGGGTATTTGGCAGGAGCAAGCTTACCAGTGGTTGTTGCTCTAAATTGCATGCCTCCACGGCCTCGTCTTCTAACTAACGGTCGTTTACCCAAGTTGATCGATTTTCAAGGTTAAACAGATTTTAAGTTTTGTGTTTGGATTGATGGTTTTACACAAGAATTGATAATTTTGTTAGAATAATACTGCCAAAGATATAAAAACATAGGAAGGGACAATTTTCTTATGAGCCAGAATTCGCTTTCTCTTAAGGTTTTAGAAGCATATACCAGAGATGTTGGAAGAGGTGTAGCTAGAATAGACTATGATTCTATGGATACATTAAATGCGTCTACTGGCGATGTGATTGAAATTAAAGGTAAACGACGTACTGTTGCAAAATGTCTTCCTCTTTATCCATCTGATGAGGGAAAAGGAATTATTAGAATTGACGGACTAGGACGAAATAATTCAGGAATTGCAATAGGGGATACAATTGCAGTAAGAAAAATAAAAGCTGTTGCAGCAGAAAAAGTGGTAGTAGCCCCTTTAGAGGCGATTCCTCCAATCGATGAACGATATCTTGCTGATGCGTTAGAAAGTGTTCCTCTAATTAAAGGGGATAATGTAATGGTTCCATATTTTGGAGGACGATTAACCTTTCAAGTTATTGGTGTTACCCCTGCAGCTGATGCAGTACTTGTTACACAAAAGACAGTTTTTCATATAGCTGAGAAAGGAGAAACTCTCAGAGGAGTTCCGCAAGTAACGTATGAAGATATTGGTGGGATTGCTGATGAAATCAAAAAAGTTAGGGAAATGATTGAGTTACCACTACGTCACCCAGAAATTTTTGAAAAATTAGGAATTGAAGCTCCAAAAGGCGTACTCTTGTATGGTCCACCTGGTACTGGTAAAACACTCCTTGCAAAAGCTGTAGCAAATGAAAGTAATGCTCATTTCATCAGTATTTCTGGTCCTGAAATTATGAGTAAATTCTATGGTGAAAGTGAAGCAAGACTAAGAGAAATTTTCAAAGAAGCACGAGAAAAGTCACCATCGATTATCTTTGTTGATGAGATTGACTCTATAGCTCCTAAGAGGGAAGAAGTTACTGGAGAAGTAGAACGACGAGTAGTTTCCCAAATGCTTTCATTAATGGATGGATTAGAAGCAAGAGGTAAAGTAATTGTTATTGCTGCAACAAACAGACCAAATGCAATAGATCCAGCTTTAAGACGACCTGGTAGATTTGATAGAGAAATTGAGATTAAAGTTCCTGATAAGAAGGGACGAAAAGACATCCTTGCAATTCACACTAGGAACATGCCTTTAGCAGATGATGTGGATTTAGATAAATGTGCTGCGGTTAGTCATGGGTATGTAGGTGCAGATTTGGAATATTTGTGTAAGGAGGCCGCAATGAAATGCTTACGAAGATTGCTACCAGAACTTAATCTAGAAGATGAAAAGATACCTCCTGAAACTTTGGAAAAACTGATTGTAAATGGAGAGGATTACCAAAAGGCACTTAGAGAAGTCACCCCCTCAGGAATGCGAGAAGTATTCATTGAAAATCCTGATGTAAAATGGGACGATGTAGGTGGCTTGGTAGAAGTTAAACGTGAACTCCAAGAAGCTGTAGAATGGCCCATGAAATATCCTATGTTATATGAGAAATTAGGTCATAAAATGCCACGTGGAATTTTGTTACACGGTCCAAGTGGAACTGGAAAAACATTACTAGCAAAAGCTGTAGCAACTGAAAGTGAAGCTAACTTTGTTTCTGTTCGAGGTCCAGAGCTGTTATCAAAATGGGTTGGAGAATCTGAAAGAGGAATTAGAGAAATATTTCGAAGAGCAAGACAAGCATCACCTTGTGTAATATTCTTTGATGAAATTGATTCCATTGCACCCATTAGAGGAGCTGGTGGTGAAACTGCTGTAACTGAAAGAGTTGTAAGTCAACTTTTAACCGAACTTGACGGCATGGAAAATATGCGTGGTGTGGTAGTACTTGCTGCAACAAACAGGGCAGACATGATTGATACTGCATTACTCCGACCAGGAAGATTTGATAAGATTATACAAATTCCATTACCTGATAAAGAAAGTAGAAAGAGTATACTAGCAATTAATGCAAAGGAAATTCCCATTGTTACTGATCCAAAAAGTCCTGGGTATGTTGATATAGAAAAAATAGCGGAAGGCACAGATGGTCTAAGTGGGGCTGATGTTGCTGCTATTGCAAATACTGCGGTTTCTCTAGTAATCCACGAATTTCTTGATGCCCATCCAGATGTTAAGGAAGCTGAAAAGGCTTCTGAGGGTGCTAAAGTTACGATGAAGCATTTCGAAGAGGCTGTGAAGAAAGTTAGAGAACAAAAAGACCTAAAGATTGGCCAGAAAGTCGTCGCATCTTACTACAGGTAGTTTTAATAAAATAGCCAATCTAATCCACCTAAATGTCTGAATACAGAGGCTATACTGGAATGTCTCTAACATTTCTAAAAAAATCTAATGTAAAGGTAGGAGATTCAGTGAAGGTTACTGAAGATTTAACATATACAGGCATTCTGATGCCACGTTATGAACACACTGATGATAAACATATTGTTCTCAAACTAAAAAGTGGTTACAACATCGGGATAGAGGTAAATAAAATTAAGAAAATTGATCTGCTTTCATCTGAAAAAATAGAAACAAAATCCTTACCTCAGATTAAAATTAACTCATCATTACCAAAAGTTTTACTTTTGTCAACTGGTGGTACAATAGCAAGTAAAATAGATTATAGAACAGGTGCTGTAACTCCTGCATTAAGTGCAACAGAACTTAATTCTGCTGTACCTGAACTTGCTGAAATAGCAAATATTGATGCAGAAGTAATTTTTTCAGAATACTCTGAGAACTTGGGACCGGAACATTGGAAGAAGATTGCAGAAAAACTAGATTCATATGCAAAATCAGACTACAAAGGAATTGTCATTGGACATGGAACAGATACTATGCAGTATACTGCAGCATTTCTTTCTTTTGCATTGGCAGGTTACCCTATTCCGATAGTTTTAGTTGGTTCACAGAGATCTTCAGATAGACCCTCATCAGATGCAGCATTAAACTTGATTTCAGCATTTAGATTTGTTGTGGAATCTAATACTCGTGGTGTTTTTGTAGTTATGCATCATAACGAAAGTGATAATTTAGTTGTAGGACATATAGGAACTCGGGTTAGAAAAAATCACACCAGTAAAAGAAGCGCATTTCAAACGATAGGCGGTGATCCAGCTTTCCTTATCTTCGATAAAAAAATTGTAAAAAATTTAGAAAAAGAATTTTTTAAACAAAAGGAATATGTTCCAAAGTTAAATTTTGATTCACATGTAGCTCTTGTTAAATATCATCCTGGTTACAACCCAAAAATTATTGATTTTCTCTTAGATTCAGGATATAAAGCGATAATTTTTGAGGGAACAGGATTAGGACATGTTGGAAAAACTATGTATGAAGGCATTAAAAAAGCCAATGAATCTGGATTATTCATGGGAATGACGTCGCAATGTATTGATGGAAGAGTTGGAATGAATGTATATGAAAGTGGAAGGGATCTTCTTGAACTTGGAATTGTACCTTTATCAGATATGATTTCAGAAACTGCATTGGTAAAGGCAATGTGGGCTTTAGGAAATTCTGGAAGTCCTGTTGAAATGAAAAATTTAATGTTAAAAAACATGGCCTCTGAATTTTCCGATTAATCTTTTAAGACTGTGTAATGGGTGATAATTAGTGCCTGAATTAAAAATAGATAAAATTGGATTAAAAGTAGGACTTGAAATTCATCAGCAATTATCAACTAATAAAAAATTATTTTGTAATTGTTCCCCAAAAGAATCAGATGAATTTACAGCCAAATTCTCTCGTAAATTACGAGCTTCAAAAAGTGAATTAGGAGAATATGACCCTGCAGCAATATTTGAAAATATAAAATCTAAGAAGATGATATACTATACAAATCCAAATAGTAGTTGTCTAGTAGAACAAGATGAAGAACCACCACATGATCTTGATTCTGATGCAAAAAATATTGCTTTACTAATTGCGAGCTCTTTGAAATCAAATATTTTTAGTGAAATTTATCCAATGAGAAAGATGGTAATTGATGGTTCCAATACCTCTGGCTTTCAAAGAACTATGATAATATCTCAAGGAGGATATCTTGAAGTTGATGGGCAAAAAATTGGAGTGCAATCAATTTGTCTTGAAGAAGATGCTGCAAAATTATTAGCAGATCGAGAAACAGAGAGAGATTATAGTCTTGACCGTTTAGGTATTCCACTTGTAGAGATTGCCTTAGAACCTGTCAGCGCAAGCCCTTCACAAATGAAAAAGATAGCACTTACAATGGGCAGATTGTTACGAGCAACAAAGAAGGTCACCAGAGGAATAGGATCAATTAGACAAGACGTAAATGTTTCAGTTAATGGTAGCGGAATAGTTGAAGTAAAAGGAGTGCAACAATTAGATCAGCTAGAAAAAGTTATAGAGTATGAGGCAAAAAGGCAACATGGACTTCTATTAATTTCAGAAAAGTTAAAAAAATTAAAACTTGAAAAAATTTCAAGGCAAGAAGATGTTTTTGATGTAACTGAACTTATGAAGAATTGTAAATCAGAAATAATACAAAAATCTCTAAAAGACAAGTCTTGTATCAAAGTTATTAAAATTAAAAATTTTTCGGGAATGTTTAGTTATTCACCTTATGAAGCCATTAGACTAGGTAAAGAAATAGGTCAACTAGTTAGATTTTTTGGAATTGGTGGAGTATTTCATTCTGATGAGCTTCCAAATTATGGAATAGATGATTCAGATATTAAAAAGCTTAAAAAATTGTTAGATAATAGTGAAAATGATAGTTTCATAATAATTGCTGGAGAAAACTCTAAGATAGATTTTGCAATAAATTCCATTATTAATAGGATCGAACAAGCAAAACTAGGGGTTCCTGCGGAGACAAGATTAGCGACACAAACAGGAGAGACAGTTTACCTCAGACCTAGACCAGGAGCCTCAAGAATGTATCCTGAGACAGATATTCCACCTATCATAGTAACTGATAATGAAATAAATTTTGCAAAAAAAAATATTCCTAAGTCATGGGATGAGTCTTTATTAGTTCTTCAAAAAAAGTATGAACTTAAACCTCAGCTTGCAGAACAAATTTTTGATTCAGAGTATTTAGAATTATTTGAAAAGATTTGTACAGATAAGAATAGTTCGCCTAATTTTGTTGCATCAATATTATGTTCTACAATTACAAATCTGGAAAGGCGTGATTTGGATGTTAGCTTGTTAAAATCTGAAGAAATTATTAAATCATTTGAATTTCTTAACCAAGGTAAAATTACAAAAGAGTCAATCGAAATAATTTTTGAACAGATTATGTCAGGTAAAACCCAATCAGTTGATGAAGCAATCCAAAAGACATCAATGATTTCTTTAAGTGAAGATGAATTAGAAGAGATTTGCAATACTGTAATTAATGATAATTCTGCTATCATAGATGCTCAGGGGCTTCGAGCAATTGGTCCATTAATGGGGACTGTTATGAAAAGTACCCGTGGTAAAGCTTCAGGTGAAAAAGTAAACCTCTTGTTACAAAAAATGATTAAAGAATACCTTAGTAATAATAAATAAAAATAAAATTATGGATACTAAAAAACACTAGATATCTACAAGAATTGATAATTTTCTATTCGATTTTTCGTCTACCGGTTCCTCGTCCCATTGAAACCCATCTGCCTTTACCTGTTGGTCTGCCAGATGTTTCTGCAATATCGCCAAGTTTAATTTTTTTAGTGCCACGTCCCATTGAGACATAGACATCTTTTGCAGCGTCCTTTCGTTGTTTCTGAAGTTCCATGTAGTCTTTTCCGGTCCAATTATCTGATTCTTTCTCAGATACTCTTCTGGATGTACCTCTGCCACCCACTCTAACTACTTTACCCATAGGACACCTTAGTATTTACTATCGTTTAAAGTTGTTCCTAAATCATTTTGGTTTAAAATTTATGCGGGAAGTGGGATTCGAACCCACGAACTCCTAGGAGATAAGGATCTGAACCTTACGCCGTTGACCAGGCTTGGCAACTCCCGCACCGTAGATTTAGAGGTCTGAAATAAGTTTCTTTATTGAAATTAAACGAAATACAAACATACCCATGACTAGAATTGTACTAATAATTGGAATTTAGAGAGATTTATTGTAACAACTGCAAAAAGATACTCGGCCGTTACAATGTAAAATACTATTCAGAGTCAAAAATTGCTGAATTGATAAAAGATAACCATGCATTTCATGTACGACAAGGCCATCATTTGGATATAAGAAAAATTAATAAAATATGATATATTCAAAAAAAATTAAAGTTTTACTAAAACAATAATTATTTTTTTAATCAAAAGTTTTTTCAAATTCTTGTAGAAGATCTTTTTGATGTTTGTCAAGTTTTTTAGGAATATTAACAACTAATCTCACGTATTGATCACCCCTACTTCGAGAATTTATTCTGGGAAGACCTTTTCCTTTTAATTTAATGATTGTATTTGGTTGACTGCCTTCTTCAATATTGATTTTTTCTACTCCTTCTAAAGTTGGAACTTCCATATTTTTTCCAAGAATTGCATCAATTATACTAATTTGTTTATCATAAAAAATGTCTCCGCCATCTCTTTTAAATTCTGAATGGGGTAGAACTTTAATGCGTACAATTAGATCTCCATTTATTCCATCAGAAACTAACTCTCCTTCACCAGGAATAGTATAATCTCCAGTATCAATACCAGGTGGAATATCAAATGGTAGATGTCTAATACCTTTTGTCACACCACTACCTTTACAGTTTTTACATGGTTTTTCAATTATTTGTCCTTGTCCATGACATGAATTACATGGACCTACAGTAACAAAAGATGCAAATCCCATTTTTCTTGTTTGCCTTACTTGACCTTGGCCATTACATGTTTTACATGTTTTTGGAGATGAACCAGGAGCAGCCCCCGAACCTTTACATGGTAAACATTCTACATCTTTATGCAGATCAATTTCCATATGTTTCCCATGAAAAACATCTTCAAGTGTTATCGAGGTTTCGTAAAGTAAATCTGCGCCTTTTTGTCGTCTAAATCCCCCAAAGCCACCGCCTCTCCCTAGAAGTGATTCAAAAATTGATTCAAATCCACCACCTCCACTTCTACCGAAAAGATCACTAAATACGTCATCAAAGTTTCCACTAGCTCCTTTGAAAATATCTTCTGTACTATACTTTCCATCTACTCCTATGTGTCCGTATTGATCATAGAGTTTTCTTTTCTCAGCATCAGACAACACTGCATAGGCCTCTGAAATCTCCTTGAAATGTTCTGAAGCTTCTGCTGATTTGTTTCTATCAGGATGAAATTTCAGAGCAAGTTTTCTATATTGTGATTTTATTTCATTAGCTTGTGCTGTTTTTGAAATTCCTAGAACTTCATAATAATCGCGTTTTGCACTCATGCTTATCTTAATAATTTCACGGAGTATAAATTATCTAATTAGAACTATTTTCTTTTGTTGTGCCTTGGTCAGAGGTAGATTCAGATTTTTGTTCTTCACTCTGCTTATTTTCTCCTGTTTGTTGGTCTGCATGAGGAGAAGAAACATTTTTGTAAAGCTCTGTAGTTACTTCATTTACTAGCGATTTTAGCGCATCCAGTTTTGTTTTGATCTGTTCAGCATCTTTGTTAAGAACTTCCTTTAATTCTCGTATTGCATCTGTAATTTTTATGCCCTTTTCTTGTGGGATCTTATCTTTAAGATCATGATTTATCAGCTTTTCAGTGGAATAGATGTAACTTTCGGCTTCATTTTTGATATCTATTGCTTCTTTCTTCTTTTTGTCTTCATCAGCAAATTTTTCAGCGTCTTGTTTTAATTTTTCAATTTCATCTTTTGATAATTTTGAACCTGCCTCAATTGTAATCTTTGCTTCTTTTTTGGTTCCAAGATCCGTTGCCGTTACATTAAGTATACCATTTGCATCAATGTCAAATTTTACATCAATTTGTGGAACTCCTCTTGGAGCAGGTGGTAAATCAGTTAGGTTAAAACTTCCAAGTGACACATTATCAGAGGCCATTGGTCTTTCTCCTTGTACAACATGAATCGTAACTGCAGTTTGACTATCTGCAGCAGTAGTGAACACTTTACTTTTTGAAGTTGGAATAGTTGTATTCCTTTCAATTAGCGGTTCTCTAACACCCCCAAGAGTTTCAATGCCTAGAGTTAATGGGATTACATCAAGTAAAACTATGTCACTAGTAACATCACCAGCTATGATACCTGCTTGAATTGCTGCACCCATAGCAACAGCTTCCATTGGATCAACTCCAGATTCTGCTTCTTTACCAATGAGTGAACTGATGAATTTTCTAACTAACGGTATCCTAGTTGGTCCCCCAATAAGCACAATCTTTGAAATGTCAGATTTAGAGAGTTTAGCATCTTCTAATGCTTTTTCAACTGAGGGCTTGCATCTTTCTACTATTGAGCTGATTAACTCTTCAAATTTTGCTCTAGTTAGTTTAATTTCAAGATTTTTTGTTCCAGATGATGGATCATGAAAAATAAAAGGTAAATTTATGTCAGTTTCCATCACAGTTGATAGCTCAATCTTTGCCTTTTCTGAGGCTTCTCTAATTCTTGTCATTGCTGTACTGTCTGCTGTAAGATTAACCCCAGTTTTTTTCCTAAAGTCGTCTACAACATAGTCGACAATTACTTTATCCATATCTGTTCCCCCAAGCAGAGTATCACCAGAAGTACTCATTACTTCAAAAACTCCACCACCCATTTCCATGATGGTTACATCTAGGGTTCCTCCACCAAAATCAAAAACTAAAATCTTCATTTCCTGCTTTGATTTATCTAATCCAAATGCAAGAGATGCAGCTGTAGGTTCGTTGATAATCCTTACAACGTCTAAACCAGCTATTGTACCTGCATCTTTTGTTGCTTGACGTTGATTATCATCAAAATAGGCTGGAACAGTAATAACGGCTTTTCCTATCTTTTCACCAAGAAATGCTTCGGAGTCTTTTTTTATTTTTTGTAAAATAAATGCAGAAATTTGTTGAGGCTTGTATTCTTTTCCTTGAACTTTAAAGATATGATCAGTTCCCATCTTTCTTTTGGCAGCAACTATAGTATTATCTGGATTTGTTATAGCTTGACGTCTAGCTGGTTCACCTACAATTAGATCTCCATCCTTACTGATAGCCACATAAGATGGGAAGGCTTTACCACCAATAGTAGTACCTTCTGCTGCTGGAATAAGAGTAGGTTTACCTCCCATCATTACTGCAGCCGCTGAATTACTTGTTCCTAAATCAATTCCAATTATTTTAGTCATTTTGTTCACCGTTTGAATTATCTAATTTTGGTTTTTTTGATATTTCTACTATGGTTGGCCTAATTACTCTGTTTTGAGAAATATATCCCTTCCTGATTTCTTTTGTTACAGTATCTTCGTCAAGTGAAGAATCTTCCACAACTGAGATTGCCTCATGAAAATTTGGATTGAAAATTTCTCCTAATGCATTAATTTGAGTAATTCCGTATTCAGATAATAGAGAATTCATATTTTTTACTATTGATTCTAAACCTGAAACATCTATTTTTTCATCATTCAGAATTTTTTTTGCTAGGATAAAATCATCGTATATTGAAAGAAAACCTAGCATGAACTTGTCAATTTTTAAATTTACACCATTTTCAATATCTAACTTTGTTTTACGTTCCAAATTTTGGAAGTCAGCTAGTGCATGTTTTAATTTTTCTTGACATACACCTAGTTTTTGTTCTTCTTTTGCTAATTTCTGCTCCAATTCAGATATTAGTGATTCATTGGATTCATTGTCCATTCCTACTTCTTGAACAGTTTTATTTTCAGATTCTTCTTGTATTGGAAGTGATTTTCCTGATTTTGAATCTTGGGGATTTTTTTCTGACAAGCCGAAGTTTTTTTCTCTTAAGGTAATTTTATTTTTATCGGACAATCTCACATAATGGATTTGTTTTAATCATGATTAGATCAGCTTCTTTTCGTTTTTTCATGATGTTTTCATAATCGTATTTAGAACAAACAACAACTACAGTGGTTTTATCACTATGAAACAAGTCATAATTTGGGCCTTCGAAGGCTTCTACATCGCCAATATAATCCCGTAACTTTAATGTAAGATTTTGAAGCATTTCAATTTTATCTCCTCTCATAGCATGCTGATCCAATGTCCACGAAAGCGCGATTTTTGTTCGACTAGCTTTTAGATCATTTTTCTTTAGAGTAGACCTAATTTCATCTATTAATCGTTTAATGTAACCATCAATTCCCTTGATGCTTCCATTAACCAAATACATTAGAGTATTTGCACCCTCAATAGAAGTTCCTAAGGAACGTAGATCATATAGACTATTTATCATATCATCTAAAAAAATATCATTAAAAGTATCAGATGTTAAATCAGCTTTAGTATTATCATCTAATGCAAATTTACACACTTCAAGAACACTACACAATCCAGAAAATCTAGAAAGTATATTTATCGCGTGAAAATGTTCTGAAGAAGAAATAGCTACAAATTTTTTTTCTTTTTTACCACTAGAAAGCAATTCGGAAAGCGTTTCATCTATTTTGCTATTAAAAGACCCAATTACATTTGGGGTTTGAGTTGGATCTGATAGTGGATAATAAAAATATGAAATAGATCTCCCAACCTCTAATCCCGTTACATGTTCAAGTAATGAAATATTTTCGTTATTTCCTCCAAACCCAGTACCAAGATTGTAAATTACAGAACTACCCTTCTTTAGTTGGCTGGTTGCATCTTTGAATTTGGAATGAACTTCAGTTTTGGTATCTTGTCCTGTTTTTCTGATTCGTGGAGTAAAGAAAAGATATTTTGCTTTTGATACAGCAAGATCAATTGGTTCCATTGCCAATAAAGGTTCATCTTCCTTGAACGAAGAAACATTTGGATATGTTTTTGCAATATCGGCTTTTATAGATATAGCCGATGGGGAAGTTTCATCTATAATTTGGACATCTGCGCCTTTAATTGCCATTTGGCAGGCAAGGGAGTATCCTTCAGTACTAAGCCCATAAACAACAACTTTAGCTCCCCCCATTTCATTTGAGCTAGGCAAATAACCCAAGAAAAACTTATTGAACTTCCAAATTCAATGAAAAATACTTGAAAATTTGGTTTGATATCCTTACTCCAAAGCAATTACTGTTTTTTGAGCCCATGATTAGACGATTTCAAAAAAATCATCATGTAATCTGTACTTCAAGAAGTTATCGAGAAGTAACTAAACTAGCAAAATTAAGAAAATTGAACCTGATACTTGTGGGAAAACATGGGGGGGCTGAAAAATACGATAAACTGAATGCCAGCACTAATAGAATAAATCAGCTTTCAAAGATTATTAACAATAATTTGCCTGATATCGTAGTTAGTTTTTGTTCACCTGAGGCATCACGTGTTGCCTATGGATTGGGAATAAAGCATATTGCCTTTTCAGATTCTCCTCATGCTGAGGCTGTAATGAGATTATCAATTCCTCTTGTTCAAAAATTACTCATTCCTTGGGTAATCCCAAAAAAAGAATTCATAAGATTTGGAATAGACAAAAAAAATATTTTACAATATAAAGGCATAGATGCTGCATCAATAGCAAAACGAAATATTGGTCAGAAAATTAAACTTCCATTTAATAATAAAAGAAAAACTATTCTAATTAGAGTAGAAGAGGATCAGGCTGCTTACTCTGCAAAAAATACAAAAAAAACTGTTATGATTATCAAAACTATAATCAAAGAATTTAGGAATGAAAATATTTTGGTTCTAGGTAGATATAGTTCACAGATCCAATTTCTTAATCGAACATTTGCGAAAAAAATAAAAATTTTAAACAAAGTAATAGATGGAAAGATGCTATTATCAAATGTGGATATTTTTGTTGGATCAGGAGGAACAATGACAGCTGAAGCTGCATTGCTTGGAATTCCCACTATTTCCTATAATGCCGTACCAAATTTGATAGAAAGTTATCTTGTCAAGAACAAACTTGTAAAAAGAGAGATTAATCCTAAACAATTAGTGCGTTCTATAAGAAAATTCATCAGTTCTTCAAATATCGATTACAAAAAAAGGGCAAAAAAGGCGCTAAATTCTATGGAAGATCCTTATACTAAACTTGTAAAAGTAATTTGTACATCGGTTTAAGTTCTAATATTCAGATTTTTTCCTTTATTAGATTGAAGTACAGTCAATAGAAAATAACATTAAGGGATTCTAAACTTAAAACCACGTCCGGCAGCCCGGTAGAGGATTATTCCACCGAATGTAGTGGTCAAGCATAGGGGCCTTTGGAGCCCTTGACCCCAGTTCGAATCTGGGCCGGGCTATTCATTTCTATAAGATCTATTATATGGAAAATTCTAGAAGTCTAATTTTGTAAGTAATTTTGTGGCTACAACAAATAAACCTGAAGCAAGGAGAATCAAAATTAACATCTCCAGTAATACAAAATTAGAAAAGCTGCCAAAAACTCCAGATCTAATTACATCAACGAGATATGTTAATGGGTTAAGGTAAAATGCTGAAGCAAGCGGCTCAGGTGTACCTGATGCAGGATAAAATGCAGTACTAACGAATGCAAAAAACAAGAATACCGTATTAATAATTACATTAAATCCTTCACTTGACCTTAATCTAGTTGAAATAATTGATGCGATTGAACCAAACAAAAGAGAACCTGTAACAGAAGCAAAAATAATAATTGGTATAGTAAATAATGAAAATTCACTTGATTCAGAAAAAACAGGATAAGCTATAAATGCAATTAAAGTTGCACTTACCAATCCAACAATTCCTATGGTAACAACATTACTTAGAATGTAATGAGATCTTGTAAATGGACCAGATAAAATTTGTTCAAACATTCCATGTCGTCTATCATTCCAAATGATAATTCCAGAAATCAACGTACTATTCATTATGTTAAAACCAATCATGCCAGTAGACAAGTATGCAGGATAATTCAGTTCCCTGTTTTCAAACGGTACGACGTCAATAAGTGAGGTATATGCATATCCCGCAACAAAAATATAGATTAGAGGAAAGATTACTTGCCATATTAGAAATCCTGGATTAAGGGCAATTGTGAGATTTCTATTAACTAATCTAAGTATAGGATTCATTTGATTCATTCACTACTTTAAGAAATATTTCTTCAAGATTAGTCGGGATAGCAGAAAGATCTTCTATTGTAATATTATTAGAATTCAAAATTTGTAAAACTTTCATCAATACAACTTCAGATTCATCAGAAATAATTGTGATATTTGTCCCTGAGTTAAAATCAATTTTACAATCCTTAACTTCATTGAATAAATTTTTTAGTTTTTCATTAACTTGGGCTAGATGGATTTTTATAGTTTTTTTACTTCCAAATCTCTTTTTAAGATCATCTGGGGAATCTACTGCAATTATTCTTCCTTTGTTTATTATCGCAACTTCATCACAAATGTATTCAGCCTCTGTTAAAATATGAGTAGTAAAAAAAATTGTTAGTCCATCTTTTACTTTCATTTTTAAAAAATCAAGTAAGTTTCTTCTAGCGGAAGGATCTAGTCCGAGGGTAGGTTCATCCAAAAAAAGAAGATCCATATCGTGCATAAATTCTCGTGCAACCTGGAGCCTACGTCTTTGACCAATGGATAGATCTTCGGTTTTCTTTTTACGAATTTCATTCAAGTCAAAGTCAGAAAGTAATTCTTCTACCCTTTTTTTTCTAATTTTTCTAGGAACGTCCCACATCAATCCATATTTTTCAAGTGATTTTTCAACAGAAAGAGAAGGTTCGTAACTTGGTTGCTGCAAAACAACTCCTATCCTATGGCGTACTTGTAGAGGGTTCTCTTTGGCATTAATTCCTAGAATGGTCAATTCTCCACTAGTGGGTGGGATCAGAGTAGTCAAAAGTTTAATTGTTGTAGATTTTCCTGCTCCGTTAGGTCCTAAAAACCCAAAAACTTGACCAGATTTAACAGAGAGATCTATTCCATCAACAGCATTTACCGAATTATATGACTTGTATAGAGATTTTGCAGTTATGCAATACATGATTTGGCCTGCGATCTGCTCACTAATTTAGTTAATGTAATTTTTATTAGGACATAATAGTAACAAACACTGATTTGTCTGAATTTGAGATACTTTTGAATAAACTTCTAGAACAAAGATCGGAACTTACCAGATCTGATATTGAAGAAAAAATTAAGCAGAAGAAAGAAAAAATTGGAGCTGGATACCTAACCGATCAAGGAGCACTTTTCCTCATAGCATCGGATCTTGGTGTATCTCTATCAGAACCTCTAAAAGTTGAAATGGGCTTAAAAGATCTATACGTTGGGGCAAAAGAAATTTCTTTAGAAACCCGTGTATTGAATTTCTCTCCAGCAAAACAATATTCTAGAAAAGATGGCACGCCGTTCTTTTTAAGAACTATGACGGTATATGATGGGAATGCAACTGTAAGTGTAAAGCTTTGGGATGAGAAGGCAAACTTACCTGGGATTGAAGATCTTAAACCAGGAGATCTAATCAAGATCATTAAAGCATATGTAAAATCAGATCTTAATGGAAGTCCTACAATTAACATTGGTTCAGGGTCTAATATTGAAACCGTTGATATTGACAGTGATATTCCCGCAATAGATTCTATTACAAAAGATGTGAGTTCAATAAAAGAAAATGAAAATAACTTGGTAGTTTCAGGAACAATTGATGGAATTATCAATACTATGGAATTTACAAATTCCCGTGGTCAGCCTGGAAAAGCGCTAAGATTAAAATTGAAAGGAAGTGATGGAAATTCTGTCAAGATTGTTCTATGGGGAAAAGATGAATCGTCCATTCCTAAAATGATTTTTCCAGGGTCAAAATCTACGCTTTTTGGAGTTCGAACAAAAACTGGCATTCAAGGGCTCGAAATTCATGGTAATGAAGCCACAATAATGAGAATTGAAGGTGAAAAAGAGGTAAAACCAATAGTAACCCGAATTTTATCAATTTCAAAAAACGATGTTGGAAAGAGTATGGTACTTGGTGTTGGGATTAATAGAAATATGTTCAAAATTACGGATTTATCTGGAAAAATAAAATTATTCAAGGAGGGGGAGATTATTGAATGCATGCCATCAAAAGTATACGGAAACTCTATCGTATTAGATGATGATTCATTTGTAAGGAAAGTGGAGAATGAAAATATTCCATCATTATCTGAACTTAGAACAAAAATTTCCAATATAAAAATAGGTGATGACTATTGTATTGAAGCTATAATTTTGAAGAAACTTGAACGCCGTGAAGTTCAAACAAAAACTGGTGAATCAATTTCTTTAGGTGAAATGTATGTTGAAGATGATACAGGTCCTATATCTGTGAAGGGTTGGAGAAACCAAGCAAATCTACTTGACAAGCTTTCAATTGGCGAAGTAATCTCCGTGACAGGACTTACCGCTAAAACTGGCCTAGACAACAAGATAGAATTATTTTTAACACCATTTTCTACTATCATTAAGAAGAATTAAGAATCCCAAAAACCTCTAGTCATTACGTATTGTCTCTCTGCTTCGTAAATTTGTTTGTAAAGAAGTTCTTCATCTATCATATTTCTTAAAATACGTGCAGCTGTATCAGCTCCAACACCAAAACCTGATAACACTATTATAGCTGTTTTACCAAAATTTTCAATTAAGGAAGAAACTTTCCATGCACGTTCAAATTTATGATTCTCTTCGGGAGAAATTCTTTTTCCTCCATGTTTTTTTTGGATAATCTTTTGTAAATCATAGTCAGAATAGAAAGTGGAAGTTATTTGTCTACCTTTGCAATAGGGACATGGTAAGATGTCTTCCACATCTTTTGTTTCTACAACTTTTTCCCATTTACCACATCTAACGCAAATTAGTCGATGTTTAGTTTTTAATAGTCTTGTTTTAACTAAATCTAATATTCCTTTATCAATATTTGAAGGGGAAGAATAGTATTTTGTGGTGTGATCCAATATAGGCTCAGCTATTTTGGAGAATTCTAAAACATCAAACCATTTAATTTTAATTTCATCATTTTGGAACTTATTCAATATTATCTCAGTGTTTTTTAGATCATATTTATCATGAAATAATTCACGAAGTGCTTCCTTGACCAGGGGACTTTTAGAATATCTTTCATAAAGAAATCGAGCTGATTTTCTTTCATAAACTGCTCCTCTTCCTACTACACCAAATTTTTTTGCAACGCACCATGTCCTCCAATTTACATTATGAGTTCCTGTTAATGATGCAGTAACTATTACTGATAGATCATAGTTATCCCGTAAGATATCAGTTACTTGTTTTTCTAAGATCTTTGCTTTAGATGAAAGTACTATCCGGTAAGCATCAGAACTTGACTCTACTAAAAATCCCAGTCTTGCTGATAGCATTGAAGAGAGTAATGTCGATAACGTGGCATTAATTTTTGAGCCAAAACATGCGTGTAATACTACAATACTTTGACTTCTAAGCGATTCTGCAACGACTGTTTTTTCATCTGGGATTGTATCTAGATTAAACTTAGGAATTAAATTGTTCTGTAAAGAAATTTTTCCTTCTTTTACTTTACTTCTGAATAAGCCAACTGTATTTGCTGTTTTATAATCAACTGGAATATTTTCTCCTTCCCAATATGGGACGGTTAATCCACCAGAACGAAATGGTTCTACATTCACCTTAAATGATTTTTCATCTACATTGAGAATTCTCCATTGTAATCCTCGTAGCACAAAAACATTACCTGAATCTCCAAAATCTCCTACGAATCGCTGATCCAATGTTCCTATAATTTTTTTCCCAACTGTATCAAAGACTTTGAATTTTAAGATATCTGGAATAGTTGAAAGATTTTCAAAATAATATCTAAAGGTACGTCCTTTCTTTTTAAGAATCATTTTTTCTCTATCAAAAAACAATAGATAATTTGAATCCATGAGATCTAGTACTGCATAAAAATCTTCTAAAGTTAAATTTCTAAATGGATAAGCTTTAGTGAAAATTTCAAACGCATGAATAACTGATACTTGACCTAATTGAATGGTAATTCCTACCAAGTGATGGGCTAGAACGTCTAGGGAGCCGTCATGAATTTTTTGTTCTTCTATTGAACCATGTTTTATTCGCTCAAGGATTGCATTTGCTTCATACTCATCATCAGCATTGTTTGTTACTATCAATCCTTTTGCTGACGAACCTTTGCTATGTCTACTTCTTCCAATTCTTTGAATTAGTTTGGAAACTTGTCTAGGGGAGCCATAATGAATTACCAATTCAATTGAACCTATATCTAGACCAAGTTCAAGTGAGGAAGTACAAACTACAATGCCTTTTTTTCCTTCTCTTAAGGAATCTTCAGTTTCTTCCCTTATCTGTCTTGAGAGTGACCCATGATGCAATTCAATATTTAATGCAGATTTTTCTTTGAGAATTGAAGCCAAAAATTCGGATTCGCCCCTAGTGTTGGTAAAAAGTAGAACGGGAGACTGAAGATCTTGTTCAGTCACAAATTCAATGATGTATTGGGCTACATCAGAAATTGTTCCTTCAATGTATTTCACTTTTACATCATATTTCCGAATTGTAGTATCTCGAATAATTTTCAATTTCCTCTTTGTACCAACAACAAATTTTCCTGATTCTTCAGGATTTCCAATGGTTGCAGATAATCCTATCCTAGTGATTTCAAAGTTTGAATTTAGCTGTAGTCTTTCAAGACTAAGTGAGAGTTGTGAGCCACGTTCATTACCTAATAATTCATGCACTTCATCAATTACAATCCATTCTAATTCAGATAATGCATCTAGCATTTTTTTCTGGGTTAATAGGATTACGAGGGTTTCTGGAGTTGTGATTAGGATGTCCGGAGGTGAATTTGAAATTTTTTTGCGAGTTGATTGTGGAGTATCTCCATGTCTTATTTCAATAGACAGACCATCATTTTCGGCGTAACGAACTATTCTTCTAAAAATATCTCGATTTAGTGCGCGAAGAGGCGTAACATAAATGGCTTTTATCTTACCTAATTTCTTGGATAGTTTAATGTGGGAAAAAATTGGTACGACCGAACATTCAGTTTTTCCTGAACCGGTTGGTGCAATAACTAAAGTATCTTTTTTTTGATAAATTATTGGAACAGCTTTTTTTTGAATTTCTGTGAGTTGTTTGAATCCAAGTGAATGAAACTTGGCAAGTAGATTTAGATCAAGTGGTAGGTTCGTCGTTCTGTTTTGTTCTAGCTCGCTCATAAACCATTACACCAACAAGCCCAATTGCAAAAAGAATAACCGTGATTGTAGGAATAGAATCAAAAATTCCTGCCATACTTTATTTCTTATATCCAAGGTTAAATAGCTTCTTAAGATAGATCTATCAAACCTTCTTTAGTTATTTGGTACATAAATTTTTTTTTTTGTAGAAATGAAGGAAATACTTCACCAAAATATTTTGTTTCTTTTTTTAATAATTTAATTTTTATATGTGTAAACATGCTTATTGGCTTAGCCAAGTTTTCTTTTTCTAAGTCATCAATTTGTCGAATCATATTTGTAACTATTATTGGTAATTTTTTTTGTATGGAGATAAAAGATAATTCATGCATATATTCCATAAAAGTTACATTCTTTTCTAAATTTTGATCTTCTTTATTAAATTCAAATGAGAATAAATCAGTAACATTATCAATTACAACTAAAGAAAAATTAGTTTCTTTAATCTTAGATAAATATTTAATCTGCTCGCTGGCATTTGTGATTCTTCCAACCTTTACTCTATCTAGTATATTAGATTCTAGATTATGAGTTTTAATCATGTCAAGCATTCTTTCTGGTCTAAACTGTCCTGTTGTATCCTGAAAAAGAACTTGTCCACCTTGTAATAGTGAGTTTATAGTAATTTGCATAGCTAGTTGAGTTTTTCCAGTACCAGTAGCTCCAAAAATATCAGTTATTATTCCACTTTTAATGCCACCACCAAGAAAATGATCTAATTTTTTGATTCCTGTACTTATCATATGTAAATATGTAAATAACATTAGAAAATTAAAGTAATTTCTTTACGAAAATGATGTGGGCAAGGCTTTTATGCTGGATAAAAAGGAAAGCAAATTGAACAATCGTTGTCACAGACAAGCGCAAAGAGACCACTCACAACTCTCCAGAAAAATACCAAGAAAAATGTCATAGTTAGACTAAAGAATGAAGTAGAGTACAAAGGGAAGATGGATAACGTAGATTCTTACATGAATTTGATAATGACAGATGCTGAAGAGCTAAAGGATGATAAAGTTATTGCAAACTATGGTAGAGTTATCGTGAGAGGAAATAACGTATTATTTATCAAATTAGAAAGTGATCTATAATTAAAAAAGGGTGTTCAACGTGGTAAGAAGTTTTCTTTTTACTTCAGAATCTGTAACTGAAGGTCATCCAGACAAGGTTTGCGATCAGATTTCTGATGCAATTTTAGATGAATATCTTAGACAAGATCCTGATTCCAGAGTTGCAGTTGAAACAATGGCAACTACTGGATTTGTAGCAGTAGCTGGTGAAGTAACATCTAAAGCAAAATTTAATGAAAAAGCCCAGGAAGAACTAGTTAGAAAGGTAATTCGAGAAATTGGATACGATAAACCTGAATTAGAATTTGATGCAAATACCTGTGAGATTATGTTAAGATTACATGCTCAAAGTCCAGATATTAGTCAAGGAATTACAGCTACGGATGATAAAGATCAAGGAGCAGGGGATCAAGGTTTGATGTTTGGCTATGCAACAAATGAAACTGAAGAACTTATGCCCCTGCCAATTATTCTTGCTCACAAATTAACAAAAAAACTTTCAGAGGTTAGAAAATCAAAGGAATTAACTTGGGTAAGACCTGATGGAAAATCTCAGGTTTCTGTTCAATATGAAGATGGGAAACCAAAAAAAATTGAAACTATAGTACTATCTACACAACATGCACCAAATGTTTCAAATTCTGAGATAACAAATGCTCTGATAGAGAAAGTTATCAAACCTGTTTGTGGAAGTTTATGGAATGATAAGATAAAAATTCATGTAAATCCCACTGGTAAGTTTGAAATCGGTGGACCACATGGTGACACAGGTCTTACTGGAAGAAAAATAATTGTTGATACATACGGTGGACAAGGAAGACATGGCGGGGGTGCATTTTCTGGTAAAGATCCATCAAAAGTAGATAGATCCGCATGTTACATGTGTCGTTATATTGCAAAAAACATTGTTGCTGCAGGTTTGGCTGATAAATGCGAAGTACAAGTTGCTTATGCAATTGGAGTGGCTTACCCGGTATCTCTTATGGTAAATACATTTGATACAGGAAAGATTGCAGAAGAAGATATTGAAAATATTGTTAGAAAAAACTTTGATATGAGACCTTCTGCTATAATTTCACAGTTAGATTTGAAAAAACCATTTTATAGAAAAACAGCAGCTTATGGACATTTTGGGAGAAAAGAACCAGAATTTAAGTGGGAAAATACTGATAAAGCAAATTTATTGCGACAAGCTGCAGGATTATAATATCTCTCTGATTTTTTTAAATTTAAAGTCGCATAATTTTTCTAGTTTATTATGATTACCTACAAAATCACCAATCAGGATATTAAGATCATCTACACTATACCTACTTGCTGGATTGTGTAGGGCATCATAATATGCATGTTCAAGATCCATATTTTCAATTTTGAGTTTATTGTTACCTTTGAATAGTTTGACAAATTCTTTAAAAGTTACTGTTTCTGGTCCCACTAATTCTATAATTTTATTAGAAAATTTTTTTAAAATTACTGAATTATAAATTACTTTTGCAACATCGTTAACAAAAATTGGTTGAAGACGATATTTTCCTGAACCTGGAATTATTATCTTTCCTGATTTGATTTGATAATTAAGATTTTTTGTTAATGGATCATTTTTCCCAATAATATAAGATGCTCTAAGTATTGTATAATCTAATCCAGATGTAATTATTTCATTTTCTGCTTTATACTTTGAAATGAAATATGACGAGACAGCATTGTTGGATACCCCAAGACCACTAATATACACAATTTTTTTGATTTTTGATTTCTTACAAAGTTGAAGTACTTTTTTTGTTAGTTCTACATTAACAGATTCATAAGTGGACTTAATGGTTTGCCGTCCTGTTCCAATCAAATGAATAAGCACATCACAGTTTTTGAGCTTATTCGAAATATAATTAATGTTAAAATCTGGTGAAATAATTTTAGATTCAGATTTATAGTTTAAAAAATTTTTTCTAGAGATACCAAAAAGTATAACATCCTTTTTGTGTAGTAGATTTCTAGTATTTTTTCCTACAAATCCATTTGCACCGGTTACTGCTATTCGTAATTCTTTAGATTTAATCATCCTCGAGATAAGAGTAAATACGCAAAATAAATCAATTTCAGTGTGGCTGAACAGCAGGAACCAAAAGAAAAGCTAAGGACTGGGTTCACGACAGGAACAGCTGCTACTGCGTCATCAAAGGCTGCAGTATTAGCAATATTATATCAAAAAAATATAGAAACTATTGAAGTCACTCTTCCTAAAGGAAATACAATTCCTATTAAAATTCTAAATTGTGAATTTGACGAAAGTAGAGCCAAGTGTTCTGTAATAAAAGATGGTGGAGATGATCCCGACGTTACTCATGGTGCAGAAATCATTGTAGATGTTACTTTGACCCCAAATGTAAATCAAATTGAAATTGATGGAGGAGAAGGAATAGGAATTGTAACAAAACCTGGTCTTGGATTAGAAATTAATAAACCAGCAATTAATCCAGTGCCAAAAAAAATGATTATTGAAAATATAACGGAAGTGGCAAAACATGTTCTCCTAAAGAATGGAATCAGGGTTGTAATATCAGTACCAAAAGGAAAGGAATTAGCATTAAAGACGGATAATCCAAGATTGGGAATTTTGGGTGGTATTTCGATATTAGGTACTAGTGGTATAGTGATTCCATATTCAACTGCATCATTTGCTGCATCAATAAGACAGAATCTAGATGTAAGTTTAGCAATGGGCAACGATATAGTTGTACTAACTACTGGTGGACGAAGTGAAGAATTTGCAAAGAAGATAGTGGATCTACCAGAACATTCCTTTGTTCAAATGGGAGATTTTGCTGGTTACACCATACAACAATGTGCAAAAAAAGAAATTAAAAAAGCATACGTTGCAGGATTCATTGGAAAATTTGCAAAGATGGCAGCAGGAGTAAAACAAACTCATGTAAAGGGTTCTAAAGTCGATACAGATTTTCTTGCAGGTTTGGCTAAGAAACGTGGAGCAGGGGAAAAAATAATTGAAAAAATAAGAAACGCAAACACTGCTAGGCACGTACAAGAAATAATTGTTGAAAACAAGATAAAAGGGTTTTTTGATGAAGTGTGTTTACAGGTATACAAACAAATGAGAAGTCATTCAGAAGAAAAGGTACCAATTGATGTGATACTTTTTGATTTTGATGGCAAGATTTTGGGAAGGTATCCTGTATAGTAAGGTATTTTATTAAATTAATAGGGATCGGATCCGTGGAAAAAGTATCAATTCTTGCTATCACAAAGAATGGAATAAAGATTGGATTAGAACTGAAAAAATTATTATCTTCATGGAAAATTTATGCACCATCAAAATTTTCAGACAATAATCCACAAATAGTTTGGTATTCAGAGGAAACTTCTAACAAAATTGCAGAACTATTCAAAACAAATGATGCGCTTGTTTGTATTTTTTCATTAGGTGCGGTGATCAGATTAATATCACCATACCTCAAAGATAAAAAAACTGATCCAGCAGTTTTGGTAATAGATGACAAAGCAAAGTTTGTGATAAGTGTTTTGTCTGGACATATTGGTGGTGCTAATCAGCTTACAGAAGAAATTGCAGGTAAACTTGGAAGTATTGCAGTTGTGACGACAGCAGCTGATGTAAATAAAACAATTGCAGTAGATCTCTTAGGAAAAGAGTTAGGTTGGAAGATAAATGATGATTCTACAGTTACTAAAGTTAGTGCTTTTATGGTAAATGAAGAAAAAATTGGAGTTTTTCAAGATGCAGGAAATAAAGATTGGTGGAATAAGAAAATGCCAATAAATGTAACGATATATTCTTCTATTGAAGAGTTGAAAAATTCACAATCAAAAGGATTTTTAATAATCACTGATAAAGAGGTTGAAGACCCAGAAATTTTAAAAAATTCAGTTGTTTATAGACCTCCGTCCCTTGTAGTTGGAGTAGGTTTGCATGAGGATACTACAAAAGAAACAATCAAAGAAGGGTTGAATTTCTGTCTTAAGAAATACAAACTTGATGCTAAATCAGTTGCAAAACTTGTTTCAATTAAGAAAAAGCAAAACGTGCAAGGACTAATCGATTTGGGAAGAGAGATGAATGTTCCAATTCAGTATTTTGAAAAAGAAGAATTGGCAACAATAGAGATACCTAATCCCTCTAAGACAGTTCAGGCATTTGAAGGAACTCCGAGTGTTTCTGAAGCAGCTGCCATTAAAAGTTCTAAAGGCAAGTTAATTGTTGAAAAACAAAAATTTCCTCCAAATTTGACAATTGCCATAGCGAGGATTCCAAATTGAAGCGAGGAGTTTTACTAATTGATAGAGGTAGTAGAGAAAAGGAAGCAAAAGAAGAACTAGATTTTATTTGTAAAAAGATAAAAGAAAAAGGAAATTACATTTTTTCAGATTATTGTTTTTTAGAAGTTTTACCTCCGTTTATTGAAGAAGGAATAAAAAAATGTCTAAAGCATGATATTGAAGCATTAACAATAGTTCCCTACTTTTTGTATCCAGGAAAAAAGGTCAAAGCAGCAGTAAATGATGCAATAAAATTCCAGTTAGAAACTGATGTAAAATTTGTTATCTCAAAGCCAATGTCCATGCACAAAACCATGACAGAATTAGTAGAAAATAGGGTAACTACAACCCTTGAAAAAAATAATGTATCACTACCTCAGAAAGAAGTTGATGTTTTAATTATTGGTCATGGGAGTAAAGATCCAAACGCACATCTTTCTATCAAATATGTTGTTGATAGTTTAACGAATACTTTTAGAAACATTAGTTATTGTTTTTTAGAAATTGAAGAACCCAACATCGAACAAGGAATAAAAAAATGTCAAAAAGATAATCCAGAGGTTTTGGTAGTTGTGTTTTATTTTTTACATAAGGGTGCTCATGTAAAGAGAGACATTTACAAGGATCTCAATCCAGCAATTGAAAAATCTAACTTAAAGAAGGTATTGATTACTGAACATATTGGAACGGATGAGAAAATGATTGATTTAATATTAGAAAGAGCGAGGGAGGTAGAACATGCAAACTGAAAAAGGACAATCTATTGAAGATCAAAGTATGGAAATAATTGAAAAGGAGATTGGTTCTCATCAATATGATAAGCTAGAGTGGCCCATTGTTAGACGTGTTATCCATGCCACTGCAGATTTTGATTTTGCAAAGGATAATAAAATAATCTTTCACAAAGATGCAATCAAAAGTGGTATTAATGCTCTAAGAAAAGGTTGTAATCTAATTGTAGATGTTAATGGTGTAATTGGGGGTTTAAATAAACAGAACTTGAATGAGTTTGGAAATAATACAATATGCAATATATCAAACCCCCTAATTGTAGAAGAGGCAAAAAAATACAACAAGACAAGAGCCCAAATATCAATGAGAATGACTGCATCAGAAATGAATGGAGGAATTGTTGTAATTGGTAATGCACCTACAGCACTTTTAGAGGTAATTCAGATGATTCAGGAAGGGGTAACGACTCCAGCACTAATTATTGGAATACCTGTTGGTTTTGTATCATCTCCAGAATCAAAAGAGGCACTTCAGGCATTAGATGTACCATTTATCACAAATAAGGGGAGAAAAGGTGGCAGTCCGTGTGCATCTGCTATAGTTAATGCTCTTTTCAAGCTTTTACTAGAAAGTTCATCTTCTTGAAATCTTCAGACAATTTGTAACAAAATGTCTAGCATAATTTGAACTATCAAAGTAAAGATGGCCATATGATGCAAGAGTATTGAAGAGCAACAATCCATCTTTGCCATTTTCAATTCCTTTTCCTATATCCAGATTATAAGCAAATTTAGAATCCTTTGGCAATGAATTAACCTCAGAAAAATGAAATTCATGTCCACGGAGTTTGTTAGAACGCGGTGAAATTATGCAAACATTACGTATATTTCCCTGCGTATAATTTAGTGTCATTTTTTTTGTCATTTCAGTTTCTGCATCGATTAATCCAACCATCTGGAATTTTTTATTGTTATCCTTAATTGATTTTGTAAGATACATCAAACCACCACATTCAGCATAAATTGGAATATTTTTTTCAGCTAAGTTTTTGATAGATTTGCACATATTCTGATTTTTTCCTAAAGAATTACCAAGTATTTCTGGAAATCCTCCACCAATATACATTCCATCACAATCTGGTACTGTATGGTCTGATATAGGACTAAAAAATTTAATTTTTGCCCCTTCTCTTCTTAAGGCGTTAAGATTATCTTGGTAATAAAAATTGAATGAACTATCTAACGCTACTGCAATAGTGGTCTTTGGTTTTAGGTCTGGCTTATCATGAATTTTATGCAGATCAGATACATTCTTAGTAATTTTAATAATTTTTTCAATAGAAAGTGACTCAGAAATTTCCTTTGCGATTTTTTTTATTTTCTTGTTCAGTGATTCCTGTTCTGATACTGGAATCAATCCTAGGTGTCTTGACTCCAAAATAAGATCAGAATTTTTTGGGACTGAACCTAAAATTGGGATCTTAAATGATTCTAGAGATTTCTTACATAATTCTTCGTGTTTTTTGCTTCCTATTTTGTTTAGAATAAACCCGACAATCCGAGAATTTTTATGAAATTTTGTAAATCCTAATGCAGTTGCAGCAATTGAACGTGCAGTTTTACTGGCGTCTAATACTAGAAGAGTAGGGGATTTCAGAAGAGTTGCAATATGATGAGTACTTGAATAATTCGAATCTCCTGAGAATCCATCATAATAACCCATTACTCCTTCAATAATAGAAATATCAGATTTGGAATTTCTAACAAAACTTTTGATTAGTTCTTGTTTTCCCATTAACCATGCATCCAAATTTATCGTATTATTTTTAGCAATGGCTGAAAGATAGCTTGGATCAATGTAATCAGGTCCGGCTTTGAAGGGTTGAACAGAATAGCCTCTTTTTTTAATTCCATGAATTATTGCTGATGTGATCGATGTTTTTCCTACGCTACTAGTGGTTCCAGCAAGAACTAATCTAGGAATTTTCAATTGCATTATTTGATCAGATTTTTATTTAAATGGATGTACGCAAAGAGGAATTTTTTACGTACCAATCTTTTTAGTTGGCAAAAACATTTACCATTCGAAATGGAAAAGGAAGGTTTAGTTATAGTTTACACAGGAAATGGCAAAGGAAAAACAACTGCTGCTCTGGGAATGGCTTTGAGGGCAATAGGGTACAACCACAAAATTTGTATGATTCAATTTATCAAAGGTTCGTGGCCTTATGGAGAAATGGAATCAGCAAAAAGACTAAAACCAGAATTAGAATGGGTAGTTTCTGGCAAGGGTTTTGTTGGTATTATGGATGACAAAAGTCCTCGTGAAGTTCATGAAAAAATGGCCCAAGAAGCCATCCAAATAAGTAAAGAAAAAATTCAATCTGCAAAGTATGATATCGTAATTCTTGATGAAGTAAATTATGCAGTAAATCTTGGCCTGATTAACATCAAAGATGTTTTAGATTTGATTAATTCCAAACCAGCTCATCTCAACCTTGTTCTAACTGGTAATCATGCTAAAAATGAGATTATTGAAGTGGCAGATCTGGTTACTGAGATGAAGGAGATAAAACATCCCTTCAAATCAGGAATAAAAGCAAAAAAAGGTATAGATTTCTAACCAGCAACAATAAATTATACACGGAAAAATTTGAAACAATGACAACCGAAATACAAGAGTTACCTGAAGTTGGAGAAATTGTAATTGCTACTGTGAGCAAAGTTTCAGATCATGGGGCATATGTTACTCTTGATGAATACAATAACATCCAGGGATTTTTACATGTTTCAGAAATTGCTCCTGGTTGGGTAAGAAACATAAGCAGATATGTAAAAGAGGGAGAAAAAAAAGTACTATTAGTAAAAAAAGTAAGATCTGAAAGATCAGAGATTGATCTATCACTAAAACAGATTTCAAAAGATCAAAAAAAGAAAAAATTATTAGAAGTAAAAAGATATGAAAAAGGAAGAACTATTATTCAAAGTGTAAAAGAGGCTGCAGAACTTTCGCAAAAAGAGGTAGAAAAATTGGAGGAGGTAATTTTTTCAAAATATGACTCGATTTATGATGCATTTTTAGATGTTGTTAGAAAGGGAATTATTGTTTTAAATGATTTAGCATTACCGAAAAAAACTATTTCAGCAATAGAAGAAGTTAGCTCCAAAATTAGATTGCCATCAGTAGAAATTCGTGGAATTTTAGAAATTACAAATTCCAAACCAGATGGAGTTGAAATAATTAAAAAAATACTTAGCAATGCAATTAAGAATGATGATGAGTCTAAAGTGGAAATAACTTACGTAGGAGCACCAAAGTACAGAATTACTGTTTCTTCCCAAGATTTCAAAGCTGCAGAAAAATCTCTTAAACCAATTCTATTAGATATACAAGAGTCTATAGAAAAACAAAAGGGTACATTTAATTTCGTAAGAGAAGATTCGAAGAAAACAAGAGAAGGATAAAATGCATTTCCAACTTCGAAAATGTGTTTCTTGTAATCATTATACTCTAAAAGATGAATGTCCAAAATGTAATGAAAAAACGAAAACATCACATCCTGCAAAATTTTCTCCTGATGATAAATATATGAAATATCGTCTAGCAGAAAGATACGAATAAAATTTTCAACTAAGTAAATTTAATTATTTAGCCCGAATAATAGTAATTTTTTCTATTCTTGACTTATCAGGATCAATTGGTTGATCTTGAGAATTTGTTTCTAATGATGCAATTTTATCTACTATTTCAAATCCTGAAGTTACCTTTCCAAATACTGTGTATTTACCATCCAACCAAGGGGCATTATCTAAAACAATAAAAAATTGAGATCCTGCACTGTTGATATCAGCCCCACGTGCCATTGAAACGATATATTTTTCATGTTTGATATTACTAAATTCTGCATCAATTGAATATCCTGGTCCTCCCTGACCCCAAGTATCCCGACTTCCTGAAATGGTGTTAGGATCTCCACCTTGAATTACAAAACCAGGCACAATCCTATGGAAAATTGTTCCATCATAGAATCCTGAATTAGCTAAATTTTTAAAATTTTCGACAGTTTTTGGGGAAATATCATCTTTTAGTTCAATTGTAATGTCCCCAGAAGAAGTCGCAATTACTGCAGTATCTCTATTACCGGTTTGTTCTGTAGTAATTGGCATTTCTTGAGTTGGTACATAGTCTTTGTTTATTTCATAAATGAAGACTCCACTTATGGGTCCTGGAGTAGTTCGTGCAAAGCTAGGAGATGAATAAACCAATTTAAGCGGTCCATGGCCGTCAGCTGAATATTTTACATCTTTAGTGTAAAGAGGCGTAAAACCAGGTTGATATGTTTGTGATTGTATATTAGAATTAAAATTGACATAGATTGCTGGAGAAAATGGAAACATTTTACCTAACAAAGTATTTTGCCAAAAATAATCCGTTCCAGTTAGTCCATCTGCTTCAACATATTTTGAGACAGGTTCGCCTGCTATACGCATAAACCACTGTTTTTTACTTTCATCTCCACCACCTTGAAGTAGATAGTATGGATCTTCTCCTTCGTTTGTTATTAGTTGAGCTGCGGCATATACTAAAACATAATCAGCATCTAGTTCTTGCAATAATTCCCAAGCTTGATCTGGAGAACTTAATAACATCTGGGCAATTTTTTGTATTTCTAAAGTACTAATGGTTGCATTATCAGCTAAAGTTATTTTTTCTCCTAGGGTAGTAATCCAATATCCATAATCCCACCAAGCAGCTACCACTGCGTCCTTGGGAGTATTATTTTTTAACCATTCCATTGCTGCAGGCCAATCATCTGTTGCAATGTTGAAATTAGTTCCTCCATTTAGTATAGTAGGTGGAGCTTTTATGCCAGTAATCCAACTTGCAGCACCAGGTAATGCTGAAGGAATTATGAGTAATGTTACTATTATAACTATGAAAGAAATTTTTATAATAGTTTTAGGTGAACGAGAAACTTTTTTTAGATCATAACTTTTCTTGTTAAGAATTTCAGCGGTAATTATGGATAATCCTATTGATGATAAAATGATTACAGAGATGGATGCATAAAGTTCTAATCTTACAAAAGCAGAGCTAGTATAAACGCCAATAAGACCAATGATAAGTGCAAATGCTGCCATATCGTTTTTTAGAATTATTACTTGTTCTTTTGAATGGAATTTTGATTTAAAGATTAACCATATTCCAATTCCAGAAAATATCATAAGAATTGAAAGAAAATAAAATGATTCTGCAGTGGTTAGGCTTGCATGTTCTGCGACAGAATCGACTAGGGGATCTAGAGTTGTCAAGAATGGATTAACTGCATTCAGATAACGAAAACTAGGCAGAGGAAGAAGTTTAGCAGTGGCGTTAATTATAATAATTAGGAAGCCAGCCACAATAATCCCTCCCAGCAAGGCTAGACCATTGCGAAATCTTTTTTCTTCCTTGCTCAATTTCTGAATTATAATACAAACCACGAGAAATATTGTAGGACCAATTAATGCTAATCCTCCAATTCCTACTACAAAACCTATGCCAGGTCTCTCAAATGCGAGTACAGTTCCAATTACTGACGATACAAAAACTGGAATTGCCCATAGTATGAATTTATGATCGTTTCGCATGAATGGTAATGATAAGAAAAATAATCCTAATGGAATGAAAAAGAATTGAATACCTCCCCAAGATGCAAGACCAAAACCTAGAAAAATGCCTCCGCCAATTAACTTTGCGATTGCAATTTTTTTATTTTCTGATCTGATTCCACTAAGAAATAAGTAAATCCCAAGTAATCCATAAAAAAGTCCTAAGGGTTCAGACTTAAACCAACCAATCGTTCCTCTAATTATCACAGGAACAGATAAAGAAAAGAATAATGCTGCAAAGAGTCCTGCTGTGGTTCCACCAATAACTCTCACCAATGCAAAAATGATTATAGTTGTTAAGGACCCAAGTACTACTGGAAATAATATTGTGAAAGTATAGAGATCACTTCCTCCTCCAAAGATTTTATAGAGTGTTGCAGCAGTTATGTGAAGCATTACTTGTGAGGTGCTAGATACATCTCTCCCATTTGGATACCAGCTTCTATCATCGTGCCATTCATAGTAAGCAGTTAAGCCATTATCTACTAAGAATTGGGTTGCTCTATAGTTAAAAAATGGATCAAACTCATTTAATTCAAAACCATAATCTGCAGCCTGTGATCTTACCATAAATGACATTGAAAATGAAATTCCTAAGATTCCAATTATTAGTAAATGTTGTAAGCGAAATTCAAAATTTCCAACATTGAATAACGACAGATTTGAGATCAATCATGCTGTCTGAAATGAGATCGCATATTACTGTTTTGTAAGAATATTATTAATATCAATGAATAAAAAATTTTATTCCCAATCAATCTTTAGAATAAAAATAAATTAAATTATTTTAGGAAGAATTAAAGTTCACGGAGTAAAAGTACCTTCTAGTATGGCTTGATCTAGGATTTGACCATTCATTGCTTTCTCAAGTTGAATTTTAGTGGAACCTTTTTTCAGATCTAATTTTGTTTTAAGTGCAAATAGTTTGAAAATATAGGTATGCTTTTTATCAGGAGGGGCAGGTCCTCCATAACCAATTTCCCCAAAATCTGTTTTACCTTCAATTGAACCGGAAGGTGATGATCCTTCAGAGATTTCCGATATGGTGGGATCAAGATTCCATATGATCCAATGGACCCATACCTTTCCAACAGCTTTCATTGCATCTGGGTCATCCATAATAAGAGCAAGTGATTTAGCATCTGAGGGAATTCCCCCTATCTTAATTGGAGGGCTGACATTATCATTTTTGTATCCATATTTTTTTGGAATTTCTCTTCCAGATGAAAAAGCTGAACTTACAATACTTAATTTTCCCATTGGATTGTGTTATTTTTTGTTAAAGTTAAATTTTACTAGGATTCTAAAACAATTCGATCATTAGATAATGACATAATTGAACCACCTGAATTCTTCACTTTATCCTTTAATTCTTTATCCAATGTCCCAATAATTCCTCCATGTAGTTTAACATGGTCAATTAATGCTTTATCAGCAAATTTTCCAACAATAGATATTTTTTTCAGATTTTTACTAAAATTTAGTGTAGCCAAAACCAGTTTTTGTTTTTTAACTTGTGTTTCAAGTTTTTGAAGTTCATTAATTACGACATCAGGTACAACAAATTGGATTTGGCCAACATCAGTTTCAAGGCTAGAGATATTTCTTATTCGTTTAGTAGCAATTTGTATTAAGAAACTAGTATCACAGATAACTTCAACCAACTACACCTGCTCCAATTAATCTCCATCTTTCTGCAATACGTCTACTGATTGCTATATTACTACCTTCAAAAACACATACTGGTCTTCTAAATTGAATTTCTATATTATTTGATTTCACTTTGGTAACCTTGGAAAGAACAGGCGCAGTCCCAATATTTACTCTTAATGATTCTCCAATCTGGATTGGTAAAACCTTAGTTTCATCAGTAGTTCCAACAGCAGAATCAAACAAATTAACTTCCACGTTTGCAGTCAAGGAATTTTCTGGAAGTGTATTTGGTTTTCCTATTACTGAACCGATAAATGAGTCACTTCTTGTGAGAGATGGATCAAGTTTTGTACCTATTGCGACAAGTCCCCCTGGTTTCACTATCTCAACCCTACCTGAACCTGTACCTAGGGATACAATTTCTGTCTGAATAGGTTCGTATGACTTTTTTTTCTCGTTGAATATACCTGGTTTAATCTCGATTTCATCACCAATTTTGAAGGTACCTTGGGTAAGACTACCTCCTATCACGCCTCCTTTGATATCTTTTATTTTTGCTCCTGGTTTGTTTACATCAAAAGAGCGTAAAACATGCATTACGCCATTTTTTGATTCGTCATGTTTTGGAGTTTCTATTGTATCTTCAATGGCTCCAATCAAGGCATCAATATTAAGACCAGATTGAGCCGAAACCGGAATTATTGGAGATTTTGCAGCATTTGTTCCTTTTACAAATTTTGCAATATCATTATAATTTGATACTGCTTCATTATACGATATTAAATCAACTTTATTCTGAACTACTACAATCTGTTTAATTCCCAAAGTTTCTAATGCAAGAAGATGTTCTCTTGTTTGTGGTTTGGGTACTTGTTCATTTGCAGCAATTACTAGAATTGCTCCATCCATTAAGGCTGAACCAGAGAGCATATTTGCCATCAAGCTTTCGTGTCCTGGACTATCCACAAAACTTACCACTCTAGATAACTCACTTTCTTTTCCACAGTTAGGACATTTTGGAGTAGTTGAATATCCTAATGGAGATTCACAGTTCTTACATTTGTAAAAAGCAGCGTCAGAATAGCCAACTCGTATTGTAATACCACGTTTGAGTTCTTGGCTGTGAACACTTGTCCAGATTCCAGTAAGTGCTTGAATTAAAGATGTTTTTCCGTGATCAACATGACCTGCAGTTCCAATATTTACACAAGGTTGGTATCCATATTTTTTTACATACCATTCAGGGAGTGTTTCACGCCAGTGCAATATTACAAATGAAAAATAGGATTATGTTAATCTATGCCTTTTTTACTTGGCCTTTAACTTCTTTCTTAGCTGAATCATCTTTTTTTGGGGCTTCTTTAGCTGAATCTACCTTGTCGTCGGCTTCTGGCGTTTTTTCAATTTTTATTTCGCCATCAAACCTGCAGTTTATTTGATAGATTTCTTCAGAAATGGTGTTTCCTCTTACAAGTTTACGAATTCTTTCACCTTTTTCAGCATTGTTTAGTCCAACTCCTTTTGATAATAAGACATACTTTCTTGCGCCTCCGTGAATATCAGCGCGCATTGGAACCCCTGATTTATCACTACCACCAGTAATTTTCATTTTCCCATGTAACCCTACAGTAGTAGCATCAATGTCACTACCTATGTTTAAGCCTACAAAGGGATTGGCATCGCTTTCTTTAAGCTCCTTTGTAATGGACTTTCCTTTCATATCAGATATAGTCAGTTTGAAATTAGCCAACTACACAAAAAAAAATTGAACTCCTAATTAACCTTTGGACAAAATATTTCTCTAAAAATCTTTAACTGAATCACGTCTTAATCATATTATGGATGAGGCGATAAAATGCCCCAGATGTGAAAAAAAAATGATTGCTATGCAATCTTGTCACATGATCTGCATAAATTGTGGAGCTCATCTTGATTGTTCCGATAAAGGTAGTTTTTGGTAATTAAAATCCCGGCCTATCAGGAATATAGTCAGCTGCCATGTTAACAGCATTTTCTTTCATGATGTCTATGTAAGAATCATAAGAGGCTTCAAAACCACAATGAGGACACTTTACATTTGTAATATCATCTGATAGAACGGCTACTTTTTCACATTTAGGACAACGTGCATCCATGAACATGTTAATTCATCAAACTATATAATGCTAGACGAAAAAATCGATTTGCGCGGAGTTAGTCCAGACTGGTAGGACGTCAGCTTCCCAAGCTGAAGGTCGCGTGTTCAAATCCCGCACTCCGCATTGTATTAAGGTTAAAATATTCAAAATTAGAATCTGTTAAATGACTTGATAAAAAAACTTGAACTTAAGGTAAATGAAAAAGGAGAAATTACATCTCCTACATATCATGAAATAGTTTCAAAGATAAACGAGTTAATTGAAAAACGAAACTATGAAGAAGATTTAAGATAGAATCATTAAAGAGAAACAAAAGTGTCTATGATAGTCCTTCCATCAATGCTCATTTCTGGATGAAATTGAGTCCCAAAGATGTTAAGTTCAATATGTTGAATTATTTCAAACATGCAGTTTTTTGATTGAGCAATATCAATTAAAGAACTACCAAGTCGTGAAATTTCGTAATTATGACTCTCAAAAACCTTAATTTTTCCTTTGCAAAGGGGATTTTCTTTTAGTACAGAAATCTCTTGTTCACCTTTTTCAAGTACATCCATTTTTTTTATTGTACTTCCAAGAGTTAGTGCTAGTATTTCAGCACCATAACATATCCCCAATAGATTTTTTTTTTCTGAAATTGCATGTTGAATAATTTTTGAGTTTAAGGAATTCATCTCTTTGTTGTTTTGCCGACGTCCAGAGAGAATGAATGAATTAAATTTTTTGAGTTTAGAGAGGTTAACTTGATCGTGTTTAAGATTTGTAAACTTTATTTTTTTCTCGGATAGGAAATCTATTAAATTTTTAGTGTATACTGAACCATTATCCACAACTAATAGCAATTTATTTGCCAATCTCAATTGAGATGTAATGCATCTCAGGAATATTTTCTACAAGTATTATTGTTCCAAGATTAATTACATTGTCTTCTTCCCACATGAATACTCGTTCTGTTCTAGGCTTAACAAAGTCGTCAATAAATTTAGAAATTAACTTTTCAGTGTCTTCAAGATCAGATTGTGAAAAGAATGCAATTTTTCCTTCATTAAACGATAGAGGAATTTGAATATTAGACGGGGTAAGAAGTTGAAGATTTTCTCCTTCAATAATTGATTTAATTTTTTCCGTCCTTGCTTCTCTATCAAATTCCAAATTAAGCCCACCAGTAGTGGAATTAGTAGGAGAAACCACTCCGGAGAGTTTTTGAAGATATGCTTCAAAGGCTTTTTGTTGGGTGTCACCTAAACCAACATGATATTCACCTGTAAATGCAGCACCAACTGCAGCGATTGTACCTAATTGAGCAACAACCCCACCTGCACCTGCAGTATAAACTGGGATAAAGTATACATCTTGATCTCCTACTCGATATAATATATTGTCACCAATTCTAGGATTTCGCAATAAAGTTTTTAGCTGTGCAAAGTCTGGATCTCTATCAAGGGCTTCACTAACTGCAGTTGGGCCTATTAGTTTTGTTGTTGAATTCAACGGTACTTCGTAAAATTGCATATTCCCAAGATTAGATAGGTCATTTTCTACTATCATATAGCCTGCCAAGTTTCTTCCCTGAGATCCTCTCAATTCAAGGGACAACAAACCAATGAATTTTGGTTCTTCAAATCCAGGTGGTTTTGCTTCAATATAGTATGTATCTAGTCCATTAGGAATTTCATAGAATTGATTTGCTTGGATGAATGTTTCTACGCTAGTAACATGGTAAATATTATACATCTCAGTTTTCCAATTAAATAATTCAATTGGGTACCTAATCTGTTTTTCAAGCCAAAGTGGAATTTCAATAAATTGGTCTTTGTATTGACTAGCAAACATTTCACTAAAGAAATCATCTCCAGTTTTAATTAATTTAATGGAACCATCATAGGTATCTATCAAACCATATCCAACTAATCTAAGATAGGGATTTCCAATTGACCAAGGAACAGCATGAGTATCAAAACCAACTATTAATGGAACCAACCAATAGGTGTTTTTACCATCAGTTACTGGGAAAGAATCTAACTCCTTTCCAAACAAAGTGTACAGAAAATAAGGATAGAGCATTTCCATTCTTTGTTGAATATCCTTGTATCGCATTACGTGAACTGGTTCAGTAGGAAATGACAAAAGGAAGTTTGGCTCAAAAATCCAGCTTGTAGGTGGTGTCAGGGTTAAACCCCCAGTGCCGCTATAAAATGCATTATTTAACTCAGCACTAACATCTCCTCTATTCACAGGATACGCAGACCAGTTTTCTGCTAATAATCCTCCTTCACCATAATAGATAGATCTTTGTTTAAAGAACTTAGCACTATCAACAATATTACCATCAGTTGCACCTAATGTAAGAAGACCATTTGGAACATGTGTATAAACAAGATGTTCGTTGTACCATCGATTTTCTGCACTTACTGAGGCTGGTAGAATTGGTTTCATGGATGCAGTCCAATAAAGAGTGTTGTTGAACCTTAAGATGTCATTGTCCTCAAAATCAACATAAGGTATCAAACCAATTTCAGGTTTTAATTTTGCAAATGCGGCTTCCCAATCCCAAACTCTTATAACATTTAGAACATCTGCATTTTGATTAACATAATTTTTGATATTATTTGGAGATATTGATTGTAACTGAACATTGTGGGTATTTACTTGAACTTTGTTGAGCTCTCCTAGGTATCTATTTACTCCTATTTGTTGGGCAGTATAAGGTCCAAGAAATTCTAGCTTTCTAGCATCTGCTATACTATTATTTGCCGACATTATAGCTCCAACTATGATGGCGATTGCAATTATTACTAATACTCGAATATAGATATCTCGCTTGATTGGGTGAGTTAGTATTTTGGCTCGTATCATATCTAGGAATGAAAATACAATTAGTGCAAACCCTGCTGCAAATGTTCCTCCAATTATATATCGGGTATTGTAATCTATCTGATCTGTAAAGAACATGTTAAAAGCAGCCCATAAAATTCCGATTCCAATTATTCCTTCTAAGGTTGATATGTAATTGAGAAATCGTGGTTTGCCTTCTGATGAATCTTGAATATAGGAAGTTACAACTCTAATAATAGAGTGCAAACCAACGTACAAAGCTATACGAATTCCTATCGCAGCAAGAATTGGCGGTATTAAAATAATCAGAGCAGGTATCATTGGCACTACATTATCTAATGCATGAGAGGGATTAGCAGGCGGGGTTAAGAATGGTAACTCAAATAATGTTGGTAATGATTCAATCCCAAGATAATTTCCATCAATAAAAGATATTGTTGCAAACCCAAACATTATGTTAGTAAAGAAAGCACCAAAAAGAAGAATTTTAGTAATTTGCCAGATAACAAAACTTGGAACACTTAATTTGTAATCTTTGAAACTTGTTATGTTTCTAGTAACTGGATCATTTGCTCCACGATTAAGAAATGTTATAGCAGTATTGAGACCGTACCAAAAAATTGAAGATCTTTTTAGAATATTTACTCGAATTAAAGCTATTGCAGAAAGAACTAAAGCAGAAACAACGCCGTAAAAAAGTGGTTTAGTAAATTCTTTCCCAAATTCATTAATATTCATTGACATTATGATGCCCTGATTGCCCACAATTGCAAAAATTATTAGTCCAATTGTTACTACAATTCCTATTCTGATGTATTTTCCAGCATCAGGTGGAGATGATGCACTTTCCTGTTTTGGCTTACTATACAAAGCAAAGTTCGTTGTTAAAGCCGTAAATTAATGTCTTGCCTGTTGAAATGATAGAAAAGATTTATTCCTGAAAAGTGGTATTAGCAAGACCTTTACAAATCAAATAAATTGCGGCATATTTAGGAAGAGTAACTTTTTCATTTTTATATGGTCCAAATGTTCTATTCTTAAGTGTGAATTGAATAGGACAGTTTGCAAGAACGTTTGTGTTTTCGTCATCAATAAAACAGCTTTCTTGAAATGGATTAAATTTATCTATATTCTCAAGGCGAACCTTCGACAATCCGCTTTTGCTATTAAGTGAACCAGGTAGTCTAAAAATTCTGTGAATGTCTATGGTTACATTTGGATCGATTTTAACTCCAATAGTCTCTTTTAAGTTATCAAGCCTTTGTTGAAAAACAGAGTAACCATTTGAGATAATTTCAGTAATTGCTTTTGAACGCTTTGATTTTGATCCAAAGATATGTTTAGAAACTCTTCCTCCCCATCCCTTTGCATCAATATCTACAAAAGAGGATCTTATTGGTTGGGATTTTTTCATACCAAAAGTTTCAGGCATTGCCCCTCTGAACATTATGTAATCTACCAACTCATTTCTTTCTCTTGAACCTAATTGGTTATATGGTGAATCAATTACATGAATATGAAATCCTTCATTTCCTGAAAAATAAGCAAGAATTTTTTCTTTTTCAATATCAAGATCTTCTTTAAGTATTGAATAGAGTCTAATTACTTCATTCTTGGCTCCGTCAATACAATTTTTACATGTTAAAGATTTTTTTTCAATTTTAGTTGATTTACATTTCGGACAAGCAGATTGCAATACTGAAACTTCGTCACAGGAAAAACATTTGATGCAAGTATGTTGTTTCCTACAATCTAAATTAAGATCCTTTGCATCTATATCAAAGATCAGATCAGCTTCTTTCCAATTTTTTTCTGACATAGGAAGATTTGGAAATGAATAGTAAGCATTGGAACAATAAACATCAGATGGAATATTAGTAATTAACAATAATCGGAGTTCTTCGTTTGATTTAATTGAGATATGACGATTCATACCTCCATTAAATTTCTGGTAACCAAATTCTCTTTCTGAGGCTCTAATAGGAATTGAAAGTAAATCAAAATGTTCAAAATAATATTTTTTGAACGCAGCTTCTACAAACTGTAAATCTTGTTCAAGCATTTAGAGTCTTTTTCTTCTTAAATTGTAATGGATTAATAATACCGTCACAATCTGATGTGGCAAAACAAAGATCCTTACTTTTTACTCGTTCACATGATGGACATTTGTATTCAGTACCACTTCCAGAACTACCATTGAGATGATTTAGCTGGTACATAGTAATTTTTTCATTATAATCTGGTGCGTTTTTAAATAATGGAGAAATTTGTTCTACAGTTTGTCCTGTTCCTAAGAGATATGTAGCAAGTAAAAATCTTCCCGAATGAGGTAGGTTTTCGCCTTTATCAAGTACCTCAATTGCATGCTTTATACATGGTGGGTATTCAGTTGATACTACAGTGGGAACAGAAAATTTCTTTCCTAAGGATACTAATCTTTCAACTGGTTTTTTTAACGCCGCAATCATTGAAGGTGTTCCTGTTGAACGTATTTTGGAGGCGATATAGTTATCGAGTTCTTTTCGAATAAGCCTCACTGTTTCATGAGAAGATAGAATTACTTTTCCATTTTCTACGTGTCTGTTAATTAGCTTCCATTCTCTTTCATGAAAATTTACTGAATGTTTTAGATAGTCAGATATAGGAATAACAAAAAAATTATCTTTTTTCTCAACATTGATGGAGAATAGCTCTTTGATTATTCTAGTAGCTAACTCTTCTTTTGTTTTATTTGAAAGATCAGCTAAATCTTTTTCAAGATATTTTTCAGCTCTTCGCGCTTCAGCAAGAGAAAATCGTCGGATTAGAGTATTCATTCCACTTAGTTTAAGCAAGATTACAGCCAAAAGAAATGAGAAAACTTCTAGATCAAGATCTTCAAGACTCGTAACATCGGAACGATAAATCTTTCCTGTTGTAGCAATTTCAATTCTATTATAGGCTTTGTCTAAAATTGGTTTGAGGTCAGGATCTGTTCCGAATTGATCAAGACTAAATCCTTTATCTTTTAGATATTGACCTGCTTCTGTCAAAAAAGGATACTTTGCCATCTCGTCTGTTCCTAGGTTTAACATGTATTCTATTGTTGTTACTTTACCTTAAAAATTTGGATCATTTAAAAAATGATTTTTTTATCAAAAAACACTACTGATTTAAATTATGCAGTTTAAAGTCGTTTTCTATGCAAGTTGGTTGTCATGTATCTATTTCTGGTTCAATTCATCATGCAGTTGATAATGCATTAGAAAGAAAATGTTCTGCATTTCAAATATTTACACGTAGTCCAAGAAGTTGGCAGGTAAAGAAACTCACAAATGATGATATCAGAAACTTCAAAACAAAACTTGATGATAGTAAAATAGATCGATTTGCTACTGTGGCTCATATGCCTTACTTACCAAATCTTTCTTCACCAGCACATGATGCTTATAAAAAATCAGTTGATTCCCTAAAAGAAGAGATAGAAAGATGTGGTGATCTTGGTATTCCATATTTAGTCACTCATCTTGGAAGTCATTTAGGTACAGGCGCAGAAGAAGGAATGGAGAGACTAAGAAATGCTTTGACGGAAGGAGCTAAAATAAAAAATGATGTTAAAATCTTGCTTGAGAATACTGCAGGACAAAAAAATTCCGTAGGGTCAGATTTTGATCAACTTGCTTCTCTTTTCTTTAGTTTAAAACCTTCAAACAGATTTGGAATTTGTTTTGATACTTGTCATGCATTTGCAGCAGGATACGACCTAAGAACTGAAAAAGTAGTAAAGGAAACTTTTGACAAATTTGATAAAGCAATAGGATTGGATAAGCTAAAGATATTGCATCTTAATGATTCTAAAGGTAAAATCGGATGTAAGTTAGATAGACATTATCATATTGGATTAGGCCACATAGGAGAAAAGGGGTTAAGTAAAGTGATAAAAATGATGAACGAACAAAAAATTCCAATAATTTTAGAAACTCCTATTGATGATACACGAGATGATTTTGAAAATATAAAAAAGGTAAAAGAACTTGCCTAATAATTTAGAGATTTATTTTATAATCCGAGTAGTACAATTATGAAATATGAAGATTTAATGAAATTGGCGCTAGAGCGTGGTTTCTATTTTCCTAGCTGTGAGATATATGCAGATGCGCAAGCAGGCTTTTGGGAGTATGGTCCTGCTGGAGTTAGTTTAAAAAATAAATTTCTTGAACTTTGGAGACGAGAACTTGTAAGACGTGATCGTATGCTTGAGATAGATGGTTCACAGATAATGTCACAGTCTGTTTTTGAGGCATCAGGACATTTAGCAAGTTTTGCAGATCCAATTATCAAATGTAAAAATTGTAAAGCAACATTCAGAGCGGACAGATTAATTGCTGAAACTGTTAAAGTTGAGATTCCTGAAAGCGCAGACCTTAGGGATTTTGATAAAGCGATTTCTGAAAAAAATATAAAATGTCCTAAATGCAAAGGTGAATTTGAAGACACTCGTAAATTCAATATGATGTTTAAGGTAGGGATTGGTCCAGAAGGAGAAGCAGCTTATCTGAGGCCAGAAACTTGCCAATCAATCTTTGTAGACTTTCCAAGATTATTTAAGACAATGCGGGGAAAACTTCCATTAGGAATAGCACAGATCGGAAAAAGCTTTAGAAATGAGATTTCTCCACGCCAGAGTCTTTTGAGATTAAGGGAATTTTATCAAGCTGAAATTGAGATTTTTTGTAATCCTAACAAACTAAATGAATTGGATAGATTTTCAGAGATTAAAGATACAAAGATTAGAGTTCAAATTGATTCAGAATCAAAGATAATGTCTTGTCAGGAGGCAGTTGATTCAGGAACTATCTCAAACAATCTTGTTGCATACTATTTAGGAATATTAACAGAGTTTTATGAAAAAACTGGAATAGATATTACTAGAAGTAGATTTAGAAAACTTGGAGAAAAAGAAAAAGCGTTTTACGCAGAAGTTGCCTTTGATTTTGAGGTAGAGACATCAATTGGTTGGCTTGAGTTAGTTGCTTGTAACTATAGATCTGACTATGATTTATCAAGTCATGCTAAAAAAAGTAAGGAAAAATTTGAGGTAATTGATGATGATCAGAAAGTTCTGCCCCATGTTTTTGAGATTTCTATGGGAATAGATCGCAGTCTATATGCCATACTTGAACACAGTTCAAGAATTGATACAGAGAACGAAAGAACTGTTCTATCTTTAAAACCATATTTGGCTCCTATTCATGTAGGAATTTTATCATTAGTGAAAAAAGATGGCTTGAAAGAAAAAACAGATGAGATTTTTATGGATATTAAAACAAAATGTGATGCTTTTTTGGATCATTCAGGAGCTATAGGAAGACGATATAGAAGATTAGATGAAGTAGGTGCACCACTAGCTGTTACAGTTGACCATCAAACACTTGAAGATAATACTGTGACTGTTAGAGAACGAGATTCTATGAGTCAAGAACGAATTAAGGTATCTGAACTTGAATCATATTTAATGAAAGAAATTGCATTTCCATAAGAATTTTAATTTGCTTGAATTTTGTTGATATTTTGATATCTGTATTTAATTACAATAGCAATTATTGATAAAATTAAGGCAACGATTACAAAAATAATAATTCCAAATATTGTATCTCTATCGCCATCTGCTGGTACATCAATTGAAGGTGGAACGTCATTTTTTAGAATCCCACCCATACCTGAGTTTGAGTCATCTATTACAAAGCTCATTTGTGACTTTAGAGTGATGCCTAGGGAATCTTTTCTAATATCATTACTAGAAGCCATCTCAATTAGGTATTTACCAGTTGGTAGCTCAGAAAGCAAACCAACTCGAAAATTATTTCTTGTAAACTCCCAAACATCAGAATTCTTTTGATTTACATTGTTTAGAACAATATCATTCCAGATCTTTTGTCCGTTTGGAGCAAAAATATCTACGATTGGATATCCTTCTAAATCAGTCCAATTATCTAGTTCACCTTTTATGTCAATTGAGAGAGTTTTGTTATCTGCTTTATCGATTGTATTTGGATTTATTGAAGTAAGTCTAACAAATGTTCCCAAAGTTTGTGGAAGATTTTGATTCTCTTCATAATCAAATGGAGATTCTTTTCCAACATTTATCTTAAATTTATCAGATTCTCGTATTACATCACCTTGTAATTGAATCCAATAGACAGCTATTGGTCCGTTAGAAATTAATGCCCAAGGAATGGATGCTGATATTATTGAGAGTGATGGGTTTCCTGGCAGATCAGCAATAACCATCTTTATTGCTGAATATTCATCATAGCTTTGATAGGAATTAACAAATCTAAGCTCTGCACGATTGAAATTAATTGGTTTTTGAACTACAGCAGAAACAGTTAGAGGCTTGCCATCTAATGATTCTTTGAAAGCTTCTGAAGCACTAACTGTTTTAGTTGGACTAAGATGTACCAAAACAGTTTTGAGCTCAGCTGATGGATTAAGTAATTCAGTTGTGATATCAAAGAATTTGATAGGTTGGTCTGCCTGTGAAGTAATTTTACCGCCGAATTCAATTGTTTCCTGTTCCTCTAATGGTTTTACTTCCTGGAAATTAATATCATGAGCAGTATTAATTTTTAGTTCCTGAGCTCTGTATTGTATTTTAAGTGGAGTTTTATTTTCTGCATATATTTTTGGTATTATTCCTTCAGGTGTTTCTTTGTAAACATTCCAATAACCAAGTATTGGGTCTACTGATGTTATGGTAAATCGTTCTACTACATTTTCAGCTCCTGAATATCTGATTCTGTAAATTTGACCATCAATGGTAACGCTTTCTATATTCCCTGGTTTGCCAAAAGTTGAATCTCGAATAATGCATTCGTCTGAGTGACCTATTACACATGCTCCATCTGGGGATATTACTCTAAAGCTTGTATCTGGATTAGAATCAGATGAATAAAGTGAGCCTGGTCTTGCTACAGTATTGCCCAGTTTATCAGTAAATAGTTTTATGTTTATCTTATCAGGAATTGGTTCTATTACTGTACGTGGGAATGTCGATAATGTGATTTCTTCGGTTTCAAAGATCTTACCACAAAACTCTGCAATTACATTTAGTTGGTAATCTACAACCGTTCCTACTCGTGGTATCTTCCAAACCAATGGTACAGATGTTTCACCAGGTTCAAAGCTTTGTGGTAGTGATGTATCAACTACCTTTCCATCAACGATTAATGAGATTGCTCCTGAAACAGGTTTTGAAATTGTATTGGTAAAATAGGCAATTGGCTTAAGAGTAGAACCTTCAGCTTTGATAGTTACTACATCAAATTCTAAGTTACCAAGTATGGAATAGCCTGGTTTTACGCTAATTAGATATGTGGTAGAATCTGAAATTTCTAGATCCTCATTTAATGCATGTAGCCAGTATCTTACTCCATAAGAGCCAGACATTAACTCCCATGGAATGGAACCTGAAACACTATACAAATTCTCTCCAATCGTCATGTTAGTTATCTGCATTCTAATTGCAGTGTAATCTTCTAGCGGTTCACCTTCATGCACAAATCTCAGTTCAACTCGTTTTAGTGGGGATAAACTTTCAACTATAGAGGATATCTTTATTGTTTGATAGGTATCTACACAGGAACCCCCTGCATTAGCTGCTTTGATTTTTCCTCCAGTTCCTATCTGGACTGATACATCATGGAATTTAGTTGAGCCTCCTCCTTTACCTGCTGCAGATGGACCTATTGTTCCTGCGAATCCTGGACCGGTAGTTGATGTGGATCCTCCGCCGCCTCCACCACCTCCGCCACCAGAGCCGCCTCCACCACCTCCGCCACCAGAGCCGCCTCCACCACCTCCGCCACCAGAGCCGCCTCCACCACCTCCGCCACCAGAGCCGCCTCCACCACCTCCG
>Ga0334722_10000577_pt1 | contig 52549 bp, 46 predicted proteins | sample C3_bottom_MG_FD_207210 | JGI IMG/M metagenome (GOLD analysis project Ga0334722, IMG submission 207210) | Sediment microbial communities from Yellowstone Lake, YNP, Wyoming, USA - C3_bottom | ecosystem: Environmental > Aquatic > Freshwater > Lake > Sediment | place: USA: Wyoming | collected...
CCTCGGCCGCGAGGCGACCTCGGCCGCGAGGCGACCTCGGCCGCGAGGCGGCCGAGGGACTCAACTCCCGCGGGGCCGCCGGGCCATGACGAAGACGCGGTCCTCGAGTTCGGGATCGAAGGCCGCGGGCAGGCCGGGTCGCGGCTGCAGGGTCTCGACGGCCTCGAAGCCCGCGCGCCCGAGGAGGGCGACGAGGCGCGCGACGGGCCAGGCCCGGTTCCAGACGACCTCGTCGAAGCGTTCATAATTGCCTCCACCCCGGTCGTGGAAGCCTATGATCTTGAGCCAGGCCCGGTCCTCCTCCTCGACGTAGAGACCCCGCTTCACGAGGTAGAGGTCGTCCTCGTCCTGGATGTCGAGGACCGACCAGGAGGCGAGGCCGCGCCTGGTGTTGACGTCGAAGAGGAAGCTCCCGCCGGGGAGGAGAGCGGCATGGGCGCCCGCGAAGCAGCCCGCGAGGGCCTCCTCGTCGGGCAGGTGGTTGATCGCGTCGAAGAGGGCAGTCACGAAGCCGAAGCGCCGATCGAGGGTGAACTTCGAGGCGTCGGCCTCGACCGTGGAGAAGAGCCCCTTCTCGATCCAGCGCCGGTTCTCGAGGGCGGCCTGGGCGAGCATCCCCGGCGAGGCGTCGAGGCCCAGGGCCTCCCAGCCGCGCTCGAGGAAGTAGTCGCAGAGCCGACCCGTGCCGCAGAAGAGATCGAGGAGGCTCCGCTCGGGCGCCCCCCCCGCCTTCTCGAAGACGTGGGGGGCGAAGCTCTTGGCGAAGCCGCTCCAGATCCGCGAATAGATGGCCGCGAGAGCCTTGCCGTAAGCCTGCATGGCGCCCCGGCCCTCGGCTAGACGCCGGCCTTCGGGGCCTTCCCGCCGCGCCGGGCCCGGAGGAGTCCAGCGAGGCGCTCGGCCTGGAGCATGAAGGTCTCGAGGCGCGCGATGATGATCTGCGAGAAGGGGTACCCGTCGCACTCGACATTGAGGAAGGGCAGGACGTCCATGCCCTCCTTCAGATCGGAGAGGTCGAGCTTGCGGCCCGCGTTGGCGGAGGCCCTCTCCTTGCCCTCGACCGTCATCTCCTGGGTGGCGACGGCCTCGGTCATGCGCGAGTTCATGCAGCCGAAGGGTCCCACCGAGATGACGCCGCAGTACTTGTCCACGAAGTGGTGGAGGGCCGAACCCGACGAGAGCCCCGGCTCGCCGGTGAGCTCGAGCGGGAAGAAGTGGGTCGAGTGGTCCATGTGGCCCTTGATGTCGATGAACTCGTACTCGTACTTCCCGGACTTCACGAACATGCGCTTGATCTTGCGCTCGTACCAGTCCTGCACGACCCCCGACAGGGCCATCTCGACCTTGCCGAGGAAGCTCAGCTTGGCCTGGAACATGCCGATCTCGCGGAGGAAGTCGGTGTAGCGCAGCCACTCGTTCACCGGGGCGTCCAGCATCACGAAGCCGCGGTCGGCCAGCATCTTCGGGATGCCCATGAGTGAGAAGTGGTCTCGGCGCACGAAGATCTCGCCCACCACGGCCACGTACTTGGCCTCGGAGATGGGGGCGACGAGGGGGACGGCCTTGAGGACGGCCACGCTCGAGCGGATCTGCCGCATGAGGGCGGAGGAGCGGCCGTCGACGATGGCGTCGTTCAACTTGTCCTTCTCGATCCTCCAGAGGGCCATGGCCGCGTCGCGATCCTTCGCCATGCCCATGAGGGCGCTCCGGATGTCGTCCATGATGTCGGTGACGTTGAGGGCCCTGAGCATCCGGAGGCGGAAGGGCAGGCCGAGGCCGGCGTAGCCGTCGTCGTTCGAGAGCCGGAGCTGGGCGACGTCGCGCAACCTGCGCTTCTCGACAAGGGTGTTGATGAGGATGGAGTACTGGCCGACCCGGCAGCAGCCCCCCGCGCCGACCATGACGACGGCGAGCTTCTCCGAGGGATCCTTCCGGTGCTTGAGGTACTTCTGGATCTCCCCGAGGATGTTGATGATGGGGAGGCACTCCTTGCTCGTCGTCACCGCGCGGCCGAGGTCGAGGGCCTCGCGGTCGCAGACGGGGAGGGCCTCGGCGTTCCAGCCGAGGGAGCGGAGGACGGCCGCGGCGCCCTCGGCGAAGAGGTCGCCCATCGAGGGCATGATCACCTTGACCCGGGGATCGGTCATGGCGAACTCGGCGCCGTCGGAATCGCGGTAGACGACCTTGCCGAGCTCGCTCACCATGATGCCGGCGGGCTTCCAGTCCGGCTCGGGGAGGACGGGGGCGCGGCTCACCTTGAGGTAGTTGCGCACGACGTCCATGAAGGCCTCGATGCGGGTGTTGACGCCGGCGTCGGCCGTGTGCGAGTCGACCTCGATGGTGAGGGAGGGCTTCTGGCCCATGAGGTCGCGGAAGTGCGACACCATCATCGAGTCGATGGCGCAGAGGAAGTTGGTCTGGTAGCAGCCGAAGAGCTGGGGATGGCGCTGGACGATGCGGCCGGCCTTGATGAGGCGCTGGCCCATCTCCCAGTAGGTGTCGCGGAAGTTCGGCTCCTCCTCGTAGGCGAGGAAGTCGAAGGGGATGATCTCGACGCCGCGGGTGGCGAATTTGGAGGGGACGCCCTTGTTGGCCTCGTCGGCGAAGGCCGAGTAGGGATGGCCGAAGTAGACGACGGCGGTGCGCGAGGGATCTGCCTCGAGCTCGGCGAGGATGCGGCGGCCCTCGGCCTTCATCGCCGCGACGAAGGCGAGCTGGCGGGCGACGGCGGCTTCGTGGGCCTTCCGCGCGGCCTCGGGCCCGAAGCCCATCGAGACGGCCATCTCGACCCACTTCTCGCGCTCGGCCCCGTAGCCCTCCATGAGGTTGAGGATGGGAGCCAGGAGGACGGGGGCGGGCCCCTTGTCCGTCGGGCGGTCCTTGAGGTGGGTGGCGCGCTGGTACCAGGGCTCGCCCTGGAGGAACATGCAGGTGGTCTGGAATTCCTTCCGGTAGCTGTCCTGCTCGGAGACGTGGATCTCGGTGATGTGGGGCATGAAGACATAGTCGGGCCTGACGTTCTCGAGGAGGTCCTCGAACATGCCCAGGGCTATCTGGCCGGCGAGGCAGAAGCTCGTCATGCCCTTGTCGATGCCGGACTGCCGCGCCTCGGTGGGCATCACGACCTTGCAGCCGAGCTCGTCGAAGAAGGTGGAGTACATGGGGAGGAGGAGATGGGCGTGGAAGCTCCGGTTGATGCCCACGACCTTGGCGTCGGCGGCGAGCGGGCGGCGGCTCTTCGAGAATTCCTCGAAGAGGAGGCGCTTCCGCGTCTCGACATGGTCGAGTTTCGCGCGGTCGAACTGGATGCTGTGGATCTGGTTGTAGTACTTGTTGCAGGCGCCGCCGAAGGGATACTTCTTGCCCTCGATCTCGATGAGGGCGATCTCGCACTTGCGGTCGCAGTGCTCGCTCGTGCCCGGGCAGATGAAGGACTTGCCGTAGCCCACCGCGCGCGCGGCCAGGGCCTCGAGGTCGTAGGTCTCGGCGGGAAGGCTGCCGTCGGCGATCATGCGCACGGTCTCGAGGGCGACGCCGTAGGCGCCCATGAGCCCCGGCTCCGGCGGCACGATGATGGTGCGGCCCGTGAGCGCGGCCATGGCCATGGGCACGGCGCGGTTGTAGCAGACCCCGCCCTGCATGAAGACCTTGGCGCCGGTCTGGCGGAAGCCCTTCACGCGATTCACATAGTTCATGCAAATGGAGTAGACGAGACCCGCGACGATGTCCTCGCGCGAGATGCCCTCCTGCATGGCGGTGTTGATGTCGGAGGAGATGAAGGCGGCGCATTGGTCGGAGAAGTTGGGCGGCCGCCTGGCCTTGAGGGCGATGCCCGCGATATCCTCCATCGGGATGCCGAGGGACTCGAGGGCCGACTCCTCGAGGAAGGAGCCCGTGCCCGCGGAGCAGGCCTCGTTCATCGCGTAGTCCGAGGCCACCGAGTTGGTGAGGAAGGTGTATTTGGCGTCCTGGCCGCCTATCTCGAAGATCGTGTCCACCTCGGGGTCGAAGTGGGCGGCGGCGCGGGCGTGGGCGATGATCTCGTTGACGATGCCCGAGGTCCCGGCGTGGAGGGCCGAGATGTAGCGCCCCGAGCCCGTGACGCCGATGCCCTTGATCCGCACGCCGAGGCCGGCGACGGAGGAGGCGAGGGCCGCGTAGCACTGGCGCGAGGCCTCGATGGGATTGCCGTTGGTACGGAGGTACTTCGAGGCGAGGATCTTCTCGTCGGCGACGCGGAAGAGCACGGCCTTGGTGGTGGTGGAACCGACGTCCAGGCCGACGACGCACTCGTCGCCCATCCCGGCCTTGCCCGAGGGCATGCTCTTGAACTCGACCTTGGACTCGTAGTCGGAGAGGGGGGCGAGGAATTCGAAGGAGGACGTGGACTCGCGGAAGAGGTCCTCGTTGGCGGGCACGGTGGCTTGCTTCTTGTCGAGGGCCCAGAGGGCGGCTCCGAGGGCCTCGAAGTAGGGGGCCTCGGGGATGACGCGCACCTCGTCGATGTCCTTGTCCTTCCTGAGGAAGTCGAGGACGGCCTCGTTGCGCGAGGTGCCGCCGACGACGAGGACCTTGCGGGCCTGGATCTTCACCAGGAGTTCGCGGATCTTGCTGGCGATCATGCGCGCGAGGCCCGCGGCCACGTCGGCGATGGGCTCGCCCTTGTTGAGGGCGTGGGTGCAGTCGGACTTGCAGAAGACCGAGCAGCGCCCCGAGAGCTGGTGGGGCTTCACCGAGGTGCGGGCGAGGCTCACCGCCTCGTCGATGCCGATGTTCATGCGCCGGATCTGCTGGAGGAAGAACTCGCCCGTGCCCGAGGCGCACTTGTTGCCGGAGGAGATGCGGGCGATCTTTCCCGCGTCGTCGAGCTCGTAGACGATGAAGGACTCGCCGCCCGCCGACACGATGGCGTCGACTCGCTGGCCCCCGTCCTTGGTGAAGGCGTAGGCGATCTCGGTGGCCTCGGGCTCGATGATCGAGGGGATGGTGGTGACCTCGCGGAACTTGCGGCCCGTCACCGCGACATAGCGGCCGGTGAGGTCGCGGGCCCCGAGGACGCGGGCGAGGGTGCCCTTGGGATCGCCCTCGTGCTCCTCGACGTGGATCTGGCTGATCCTGCGCCCGCCCGCGCTCTCCTCGACCTCGACCAGTGAGAAGGTCGAGGCGCCCAGGCATATTCCGACGCCCCTGTCCGGGGCGGCCTTCGCATCATCGAACATCGAACCTCCATGTGCGGCCACGGGCCATGGGACCGAGGCGGCAGCGACAGGAGGGCATGATACCCGAGTCGGGGGGAGAACGCCTACCGAGGCGGGAGCGATGAACGATCGTTCATGGGCGGGCGGGATCGACCGCCCTGCCGCCGAGCTGGCCGCAGCCGGCCATGATGGCTCCGCCCTTCGTCGCGCGGCGCTTGACGAGGCAGCCCTCCGCTTCGAGCCAGGCGGCGAAGCGATCGAGCTCCTCGGCCGTCGGCGCCCGGGCCAGGGGGGCGCTGCCGGGATTGTAGGGAATGAGGTTGACGAGGGCCCGGCCGAGGCTCCGGGCGAAGGCGGCGGCGCCGCGGGCGTCCTCGCGGCTGTCGTTGCGACCGGGGATCAGGCACCAGTTGAGGGCGAAGGCGAAGTTGCGGCGGCGGGGGTAGGCGGCGAGGGCGGCCGCGAGGGAGGCGAGGTTGGAGCGCCGGTTCGCCGGCATCAGGGCCGAGCGCGTCTCGTCGTCCGCGGCGTTGAGGCTGAGGGAGAGGTTGAGGCGGGGGTGGCCGAGCTCGCGGAGCCTCGCGATGCCCCGGCTGTCCCCCGAGGTGCAGACCGTGATCCTCTCCCAACCGAAGCCGAGGCCCCGCGGGTCGGTGATGATCCTGAGGGCGGTGGCGACCTCCTCGAGATTGTCGAGGGGCTCGCCCATGCCCATGAAGACGAGGTTGCCGAAGTCCCAGCCCAGGAGGGCGCGGACCGTGACGAGCTGGGAGACGATCTCGGCCGCGCCGAGGTTCCGCGAAAGGCCGCCGCGCCCCGTCTCGCAGAAGGCGCAGCCCATGCGGCAGCCCACCTGGGAGGAGAGGCAGAGCGTGGCCCGGCGCGAGCCCTCCTTATTGGCTCGCGAAGGCATCGGAATCAGCACGACCTCGATCTCGCTGCCGTCGCCGCAGGCGAGGAGGGCCTTGATGGTGGGGCCGAACTCGCCCTCCTCCTCGACAGTCCGCTTCACTTCGAGGAGGCCGACGCGGAAGGCTCCCCTCCAGGCCCTCGTCGAGGCCTCCGAAAGGCCGCGGCCCTCGGGGGCCAGGACGCCCCGCGAGAAGACCTCCGAATAGATGGCGCCGGCGAGGCCCCAGCCGGAGGGGAGGAGGGCGCGGGCCCGGGCCTCGAAGTCCGCGAAACCGAGAGCCAGGACGTCCTGGCCCGAGGCGGCCTCGGCCGGGGGCGCGGCAGGCTGGGGAAGATCGCTGTTCGTCGGGTCGGCGGTGGCCATCGCGGGACTCTAGCCCGGGGCGCGGAGGAGTGCCAAGCGAGGCCCCCCTCCCTCCGCCTTCTTCCCGTCGGTTGATATTGACAATCATTATCAAATAAGGATAAGCTTGGAACAGGCGAGGGAGACGGGTCCGCGAGCGTGGCGTTCGCCCGAGCCGGGCCCGATTCCCGGCCCCTATCTATGCAGCCCAAGGAGCGATCATGGGAGCGACAGCCCTCATCAGTTTCCGGGAGAGCCTCGAGGCCTCCCTCGTCATCGGACTCATCCTCGCGGTCCTCGGCCGGAGCGAGCGTCGCGGCCTGGCCAGTTCGGTGTGGGCGGGACTGGCGGCGGGCATCGTCGTCAGTCTGGCCGTGGCCTTTGCCTTCCTGCGCCTCCTCGGCCAGTTCGAGGGGAGGGCCGAGCAGATCTTCGAGGGCAGTGTCATGGCCTTCGGTTCCCTCCTCCTCGCCACCCTCATCCTCTGGACGGGGAGTCATGCCTCGGGCCGGAGGCTCGAGGGCAAGGCCGAGAGCGCCATCGCCGGCGGCTGGCTGGGCCTGGCGGCCCTGGTCTTCGTGTCGGTGCTCCGCGAGGGTGTCGAGACGGTGATCTACCTCGGTGCCGGCCTCAAGGACGCGGGGCCGGCCTATCTCCTCGCGGGGCTCGGGGGCATCCTCCTCGCCCTCGTGGTCGGCCTCCTCATCTTCAGGGCCGGCGCGCGGATCTCCTCCCGCCTTCTCTTCGGCGCGACCACGGTCCTCCTCCTCCTCTTCGGCGCGGGACTCTTCGGCAGAGCGGCGGGCGAATTCGGCGAGGCCGGTCTCCTCCCCGCCCTCGTGCCCGGGCTCTGGAACCTCGCTCCCCAGGCTCCCGGCGCCGCCCTTCCCCTCCTCGCCGACGAGGGGGCCCTGGGCTCCTTCCTGAAGGGACTCTTCGGCTACGTGGCGAGCCCCTCCCTCATGCAGGTCCTCGCCTATGTCGCCTATCTCGTCGCGGTCTTCACCCTTCTCGGTCTCGGACGGAGGAAGCCAGTCGGGCCTGGCCGGTGATCTGGAGGGGGGCTGACTGAAGGCGGGGAGCCACCTCCCTTCCGTTTCCGGCCCCCCGGTGCTATCTTCGTCCCTCGGAACGGAGGAAAGTCCCATGGCGAGCCTTGAATGGATTCCCGCCCTCAGCGTGGGTGACAGGGAACTGGACGACGAGCACAAGGTTCTTTTCGCGCTGATCAACAGACTCGAGGTCGCCAGGGATGGAGGCGGAGATCCCGCCGTCTCGGCGGAGATCCTGCGGGAGTTGGGCGTCTACACCCACAAGCACTTCTCCCACGAGGAGAGGCTCTTCGCCGAGGGCGGCTATACCGAGGCCGAGCCGCACTCGGCCGAGCACCTCTTTTTCGCGACGCGGATCGGGGACTTCCAAAGCGATCTCGCCGCGGGGAAGGCGGAGGTGGACGGCGCCATTCTCGACTTTCTGAAGACCTGGCTGACCAGGCACATCGCGATGACCGACCGCAAGTACCGTCCCTGGCTGACAGGACGGACCAAGGCGTGAAGGGCCTCGTCTCCGCCCTCGTCGCCATCGGCATCTGGAGCAGCCTCGCCCTCCTCTCCACCCTGGCCGCCGGCTTGCCGCCCCTCTTCACGACGGGGGTCGCCCTGAGCGTAGGCGGGCTCGTGGGGCTTTTCCGCGCCAGGGACTGGCCCCTTCCTCCCCTCACCTTCCTCGTCGGCCTCGGCGGCATCTTCGGCTACCATGCCCTCCTCTTCGCCGCCTTCGCCCTCGCCCCCGCCGTCGAGATCAATCTCCTCAACTACCTCTGGCCCCTCCTCATCGTGGTGCTCTCCCCCCTCGTCCTGCCGGGGCTCCGCCTGAACGGCCGACACATCGTCGCCGCCCTCCTCGGGCTCTCGGGGGCCCTCCTCATCGCCCTGGGCTCCGCCGGCCCGGGCGCCGCGGCTTCGGGCGCCTTTCCGGGCCGCCTCCTCGGCTATCTTCTCGCCGTCTCCGCCGCCCTGGTCTGGGCCCTCTATTCCCTCCTCACGAAGCGCCTTCCCCCCTTCCCCACGGGGGCCGTGGGCGGCTTCTGCCTGGCTTCGGGCCTCCTCTCCCTCGCCCTCTACGCGCTGACCAGCGGAGGCGGCCCCCTCGTCCCCGAGCTCGATGCGGGGAGGCTCCTGGCTTTGGCCGCCCTGGGCCTCGGGCCCATGGGGCTGGCCTTCTACGCCTGGGACTACGCGATGAAGCGCGGCGACCCGCGGGTGATCGGCTCCCTGGCCTACCTCACCCCCCTCCTCTCGACCCTCAATCTCCTGGTCTTCGCGGGCAAGAGCCTCGACCGGAGGGCGGCCCTCGCCCTCGCCCTCATCGTCGGCGGGGCCCTCCTCGGCTCCCTCGGCGGCTCGAGACGACCGGCCTAGAGCTCGATGGTCTTCAGGGCCGAGGCGGGGAAGTCCTGGCCGTGGCCCGGATGCACGAGCGCCCCTTCGGGCAGGAGGCCGCGCAGCCGCCCCAGGGAGGCCCGATAGGCTGCGAGGTCGTGGATGAAGGGAGAGGTGGAAGGCCTGCGAAAGTTGGCCAGGACGTCCCCCGCGAAGAAGTCCCCTCCCCCTTTTCCATCCTCGACGAGGAGGCCGAGGGCTCCCGGGTTGTGGCCGGGAAGATGGATGACCTTGGCCGCGGGGAGACCCCAGGCTCCCAGGTCCTGACCGTCGGCGAGGAGAAGATCGGCGGGGCAGGTCACGGCCCTCCGCGGCACGAGGTCCCGGAGCCCCGTCAGCAGTCTGCCGAGCCGCGATCGCAGGGTCCGGGGCGGCGCGATTCCCGTCTCGAGCTGGGGCGCGTCGAGGGCATGGACGGCGACCTCGGCTCCATAGGTCTCGCGGAGCCAGGCGGCGTTGCCGGCGTGGTCGATGTCGGCGTGGGTGAGGACGACGTGGGTGAGGACGACGAGGCCGAGGTTCCCGGGTCGGCAGCCCGCCCCCTCGAGGGCCGATCGGAGCGTCTTGCGATGGGAGGGCAGGCCCGTGTCGATCAGGACGAAGCCCTTCTCCGAGGCGAGGAGGAAGGCGTTCACGAAGCCGAATTCGATCCTGTGTGTGGTGGTTCGCATGGTGTCAGGCTAGCGCTTCCGGTCGCCCTTCGCCAATAGAATTCGGAGTCGGGAGCGCAATCGGGACAGTTGGTACTTCACCGTGCCCTCGGGTCGCTCGCCGGGTCCTTCCGGGAGCGTGGGTAGGACGCGAGGATGGCGCAGAAGGTCTCCTGCGCGAGATCCTCGACGTCTTCTCGGCGCGCGCGGCGCCGGGCGAAGTAGGAACGCACGAGTCCCTGGTGGTCCGCGACGAGGGTCAGCGCCTCCCTTCCTCCCTCCATGACTTCTCAGAGCCCCGCGACCAGGGCCCTGAGCCTCTCCTCGACGACAAGGGAATTCTCCTTGGCGGCGAGGGCGTCGAGACCCTCGATGAGGAGGTCGTATTCGATCTCGCGGGCCCGACTGATTGGTGCGCGATGAAGGGGCTCCGGTTGGAAAATTCGCCCCTGCTGAGGACGAGGGCCCCCGGGGCGAGATCAGCCCTCGAGGGGGGGCGGCATCGGGGCCAGGCGGACCCGATTCCGGCCCTCGGCCTTGGCCCGGTACAGGGCCTCGTCGGCCCGCTCGAGGAGCTGGTCGCCCGAGACGGCGCCCTCGCCCACGGCCAGTCCGAGACTCACTGTGACGGCCAGGCCGGGGGCGATCCGGCCCCAGTCCCGACCCTCGATCCCGCTCCTGATGCGCTCGCAGGTGGCGGTCGCCGCCTCGGCACCGGCGCGCGGGATGACGATGACGAATTCCTCGCCGCCGTAGCGCGCGACCAGGTCTCCCTCTCTGACTGCTCCCATCATCGTGCGGGCTATGGTCCTGAGGACCCGATCCCCGACCGCGTGGCCGTGGACGTCGTTGACGAGTTTGAAGTGGTCGGCGTCGAGGATGGCGAGGGCGAGGGGGAGGCCCGAGCCGAAGAGGGGCTCGGCGAGGATGGCGAGGCCGCGGCGGTTCAGGCAGCCGGTGAGCGTGTCGGTGAGTGCCTCGTCCTTCCAGTAGGTCGACTGGCGCGAGAGGGTCCTGTTGGCCTCCGAGAGCTCGTCGATGCGCTCCCGCGCGGCCTGTTCGGCCTGCCTGAGGCGCTCGAGTTCCATGAAGAGGGCGGCGCTCCGCTTGAGGGCCGTCACGCGCGAGCGGAAGCTCGCATTGAGCTCCTCGATCCGTAGCCGCGCCCAGGCCAGGGCCTCGAAGGGGCGGCCCGCGCGCTCCTCGAGGGCGACGCGGCTTTCGAGGATCCGGTCGGTGATCGATCCGTAGCCCTCGTCGCGGGCCAGGGTCCAGGCTTCCTCGAGGGCGAGGCGCGCGAATTCGGTCTCGCCGAGCTCGAGATCTGCTCTGGCCCCGGTGACGAGGATCTCGCAGCGGATGCGCGGGTGCTCGGCGGCGAGGGAGCGGGCCCGACCGACTTCCAACTTCGCCTTCTCGGGATCCCCGAGGAGGAGGACGGCCGCGGCGGTGTCGGCGTGGCCCCAGGCCTTGAGACGGGCCGAACCGACGCCCGAAGCTATCGCGACTGTGGCCTCGGCGAGCGCGAGGGCCCGCTTCGCCGCCTCCTCGCGCTCGCCCGCCTGGGAGGCGCCCAGACTGCGCGCGTGGTCGATGAGGGTGTAGGCGAGATTGTTGAGGCAGCCGGCCTCCTCGAGGCGGAGGCCCTTGGCCCGCGCGAGCTCGAGGGCGGCGTCGAGGGACTCGAGGGCGAGCTCGAGATCCCCGGCCATGGCGCGGAGAGAACCGCGGTCGCTCATGGACCTGATGAGTTGACGGTCGTCGCCCCGCCTTTCGGAGAGGGTCACGGCCTTGGCGACGCGCTCGAGCCCGCGCTCGGGATCGCCGATATGCCCGAGGCTGTAGCCGGCCGCCGACCAGGCCCAGGCGAGTTCGTAGCGGCACTCGCACTCTTCGAGCTTCGTGAGGGCGGGCAGGGCCAGGGAAAGCCCGTCTGCATAATGGCCCGAGCGCATCTCGTTGACGCCGCGGATGAGCTCAACGACCGTGTCGAGATCCGGCTCGATGCCGAGGGTGCGGTGGAGGGGCTCGGGGGGCGCTTCCTCGGAGGGCTGTGAGGCAAGGTCGAGGGCCCCGGTGAAATTCCCGTCGGCGGCCAGGGCGAGCACCGCCGCGACAAGCCGGCGCCTGCCTTCCGGGAGGGCCGGGCCTCCTGTGATCGCGGCGCTTTCGTCAGACATGGCCCGCCTCCGGGGCGCTTCCGGTCGGAGGCTCTCCTCGCCCGGCGCGTCTCCTGCTATACTGGCGCCGATGAACGCCACTCGGAATAGTCTCGGGAAGAATCCCGCCGCGAGTCAAGGACAAGGGCATGAAAACGGCAAGCGAAAAGGCGAGGCTCCGCGACCGGGGAGCCTCGGCGCCTGGCTCCTCGCGGCGCGGCCCCGCACCCTGCCGGCCTCGGCCTCGGGTGTGATCGTGGGCTCCGCCCTCGCCCTCCACGACGGCAGGTTCCAGGCGGTCCCGGCCCTCGCGGCCCTCCTCGTGGCCCTGGCCCTCCAGGTCGCGAGCAACCTGGCCAACGACGTCTTCGACTTCGAGCGGGGCAGCGACGCCCACCGGGCCCACGGCCCCCTCCGCGTCACCCAGGGGGGACTGCTCACTCCCGGGCAGGTCAAGCTCGGCCTCCTCGTCGTGATCGCCCTCGCGGCCCTCGCGGGACTCTGGCTGGCCGCGACCGCCGGCTGGTGGCTCCTCCTCGTGGGCGCGGCGGCCATCGTCTCCGCGGTGATCTACACGGCCGGCCCCTTTCCCCTCTCCCACCTCGGCCTGGGCGACCTCTTCGTCTTCCTCTTCTTCGGCCTGGCGGCCGTGATCGGGACCTACTATGTGCAGGCCGGCGCGGTGAGCCCCGCCGCCTTCGCCATGGTCGTGCCGCCCGGTCTCATCATCGTCGCCATCCTCGTCGTCAACAACCTCCGCGACATCGAGGAGGATCGCGAGGCCGACAAGCGCACCCTCGCGGTCCGTTTCGGGGCCGCCTTCGCCAAGGGCGAGTACCTGGCCTGCCTCGTCCTCGCCTACCTGGCCTTCCCGGCCGCCGCCGGCCTCGGCCTCCTGCCCTGGTGGACGATGGCGACCTGGCTCTCCCTGCCCCTGGCCTTCCGGAACTCGCGGACGGTGTTCACAACTAAGGGTAGTTCGCTCAACGCGGCCCTTGGAGGCACGGGGATGCTGTCCTTCGTCGTGGCCCTTCTCTTCGCCGCGGGGATGGTCGCCGACCTTGTCTTTGGCGTCTGAGCGACCTTGGCCTGGTAGGGCCCCGGCCCAGTAGAGGCTCGGCCCGGCGGGGCCTCGGTCCGTTAGGGTTTCGGCCCAGAAGGGCCTCGGCCCGTTAGGGCCGGGAGAAGGGATCCCTACTTCCAGGGACAGAGCCGGCGCTCGAGCCAGTCGACCCCGAAATACAGACCCAGTCCGAGGGCGCTCATCATGACGATGCCCGCGTACATCGCGGGGTAGTCCATCAAGGTCGAGCCCTGGAAATAGATGTAGTAGCCGAGGCCGTGGCGCGTCGCGAAGAGCTCCGCTATGTAGAGGACCGCGATGGCCGTGCCCACCGACTGCCTGAGGGCCGTGAGGACGGCCGGAAGGCTCGCGGGCAGGTAGACGAAGCGGAAGAGGGCCCGCCGCCCCGCCCCGAGGCTGCGCAGCGAGAGCACGAGCTGGGGCGGGATCGAGGCGGCCTGGTCGCGCACGAGGACCAGGACCTGGAAGAACAGTATTATGAAGATGATGGCGATCTTGGCGACGTCCCCGATGCCGAGGAGGAGGAAGACGACGGGGACGAAGACCACCTTGGGTATGGGGTAGAGGAGATAGACCAGGGGCGAGAGGAGGGCGCTCCAGCGCCGCGACTGGCCCAGGAGGAGCCCCGCCGGCGTGGCCAGGAGGACCGACAGACCGATGCCCGCCGTCACGCGCCAGAGGCTCGCCGCGAAGTGGGCGGGGAGCTCCCTGCCGAGCTCGCGCACGAGGACGAGGGCGACCGCGTGGGGGGCGGGGAGGATGGAGAGGCCCGCGAGGAGGGCGATCGCCTCCCAGAAGGCGAGGAGGGCCACCGTGGCCCAGGCGACGTCGCGCTTCCTCATCGGCCGCCTCCCGGCGTCGCCTCGAGGGCCTCTCGGAGTGAAGCGCACAATTGTGAATGCTCGGGACTACCCGGCCCGGCAGGGCCCGGGTTCTCGATCACCCGCGGCGTCCTGTTCGGCGCCCTCCCCAGGACCAGGATGCGCGAGCCGACGCGCGCGGCCTCCTCGATGGAGTGGGTCACGAGGACGAGGGTCAGGCCGCCCTCGCGGCAGAGCTCGAGGGTCAGGTCCTGGAGGTCCTCGCGGATGAGGGCGTCGAGGGAGGAGAAGGGCTCGTCCATGAGGAGGAGGTCCGGTCCGAGGGCGAGGGTGCGCGCTATGGCCGTGCGCTGCCTCTGGCCCCCCGAGATCGTAAGGGGATACTTGTCCGCGATATCGGCTATCGCGAGGCGCTCGAGCCAGGGGCCGACCTCGGCCGGGTCGGCCTTGTCCGGGACCGCGCCTTCGCGCGGCGCATGGACGCCGTCCGGACCTCGGCCCGGACGCTGTGTTGCTGCCGCGCCTTCGCGCGGCGCATGGATGCCGTCCGGGCCGTAAAAGCCCCGGACGCGGAGGCCGAGGGCCGCGTTCTCGCGCACCGTCGCCCAGGGAAGGAGCCCGTAGTCCTGGAGGATGAGGCCGGTCCGAGGCCGCGGCCGGACGAGCCTCTCGCCGTCGATGAGGATCTCGCCCCCCTCGGGGCGCGCGAGGCCCGCGAGGAGGGTGAGGAGGCTCGTCTTGCCGCAGCCCGAGGCGCCGAGGACCGCCCAGGTCTCGCCCCTCCCGATCTCGAGATCGAAGTCCTCGAAGAGGGGAGGGGAGGCTGTCGCGAAGCCCGCGGAGGGCCAGGCGAAGCGGAGGGAGCGGATGGAGATCACGGCGGGAATACTACGGGTTTCGAGGGCTTTTGGGAACCGGAGTCCCGGCAGCCCTCCTCTCTCCTACTCCGCCGGGACCGGGTGGCAGGTGCCGCAGCTGAGCTTTTTCGTGTGGTGGCATTCGAAGCAGTAGGAGGGATCGGGAGCGGCCATCGCCTTGATGTCCTCGGCCGTGGGCGGGAGGGGATGGGCCTTGTGGCAGAGACTGCAGTCGGCGACGGTCTTCGAGTCGTGGGGCACGTACTGGTGGGGACTGACCACCTCGCCGCCCGGCCATGTGTAGCCGGCCGTCGCCTCGACGAGCTTGTCGAAGGGGCCGTGACACATCAGGCAGGTTTCGCTGTCCGGGGCCTCCTCGGCGAGGAGGGGAAGGCCTGCCGCGAGGCCCAGGGCGAGGGCGATGAGAAGGGCGGGGAGGGTCGCTCTGCGGATCTGCATGATTCCGGTTTCTCCTTGGAGGGACGGTAGAGGGCTGGGCGAGGCGAGGGCTCGGGCCAGGGGCTCCTTCCCCTCGCGACTTCGAATCGATCATAACTTATCCATCTCGAAGCCGGAAGCCGGGTTTGGCATTTCCTTCGTAAAAAAAACAGGTTAGGCGAGCGAAAATCCTTGACTGCGCTCGATAGTAAGTTATATATATTTTCGGTTCTATAAGTATTTCCTGATTCCGCGGGACAGCCCGCACAGCCAGCTTCCAAGGAGGATCATGTGAAGAAGATTCTGCTTCTGCTCGTCGCCGCGGTGGCCTTCGCCGCGGGCGCCTTCGCCGCCGATCTCACCATCGATGCGAGAATCGACCTTTCCGGCAAGGATTTCGCGAACAGCTACTTCAGCTTCAAGGGCGCCCTCGCAGCCATCGAAAAGGCCACTGTCGATCCCGCCAAGGTGGACGCCCTCTCCGGCGCCAGCCTGCCCCTCCTCGCGACCGAGAAGTGGAATACCTTCCGCCCCGACGTGAAGGGCAAGACGACCTTCCCCGGCGGCATCCAGTCCCTCCTCAAGTATCCCCTCTCGGCCAAGGCCCAGTACGCCGCCGACCTCCCCACCGCCTGGAAGAACCCCGACGGCTCCATCACGATCCAGTACCACCACCGCGGCACCGCCTACAAGATGACCACCGACAAGGACGGGAAGCTCAGCCTCCCCGTCGGAGACTACAAGTCCCGCAAGATCGGCAACGCGCCCGCCGAGGGCAAGGTCCAGTGCGTGATCAGCAAGGACTTCAGCAAGGACGGCACTGTCGCCGGCATCGATTGGGCCAAGGTCTGGGATCCGAAGATCGCCGACGGCACTGTCATCGCCGAGGGCAACAGCGGCAAGACCGGCAAGATCACCGACGACAAGGGCGCCTCGATGATGTACCTCTGGACCGGCAACCTTCTCGTGACCCTCAACGGCACCATTCTCACCGTCAAGGGCGAACTCAACGCCGCTCCCCTCTGGTAGACCGAAGCCTTCGTGAACGCGAGGCCGCCCTTCGGGGCGGCCCTTTTTGTCGTCGGGTCGCGGCGGGCCGGCCCTGCCCCGGGGAGGGGCGACGAGGCCGGGGACTCACTCCGCCGGGGCCCAGTCCTTGGAGGTCAGCTGGAAGTCGCGGTTGGCGCCCGGCGAGAACCAGACCTTCCCCTTCTCGTCGGCGAGGATGACGCGGACTCCCGGCAGGGTGGCCGCGAGCCGGAGACCCTTCTCCCGGCCCAGGATGAAGATGGCGGTGTCGATGCCGTCGGCCATCTCGCTCGTGTCGGCGACGACGGTGGCGGCGAGGAGGCCGCTCCGGGCCGGGGCGCCGGTGCCGAGGTCGAGGATGTGGTGGTAACGGATTCCGTCCTTCTCGAAGTAGCGCTCGTAGGTCCCGGCCGTCGTCACCGAGGCACCGAGGCTCGAGACGATGCCCATGTAGGCCCCCCGAGCGAGGCGGGGATCCTGGACTCCGACCTTCCAGGGCGAGCCGTCGGGCTTCTTCCCGAAGACGAAGATGTTGCCTCCGAGGTCGATGATGGCGGCGCGCACTCCCCGGGCGGCGAGGACTTCCTTGACGCGATCGGCCGACCAGCCCTTGGCGAAGGCCCCCAGGTCCAGGGCCATGCCCGGCCTCGCGAGCCTGACCGTGGAGGCGGCCTCGTCGACGATGACATCCTTCCAATCGACCAGTTTGAGCGCGGCCGCGATCTCCTCCTTCGAGGGGATCCGGGCCGCCTCGGTGCCGATGCCCCAGAGTTGGACGAGGGGATAGACCGTGGGATCGACTACGCCTCCCGACACGCGCGCGAAGCCGAGGGCGGAGCGGAGGGCCGCGAGGGTCTCGGGAGAGACTTTGACCGCGGCCTTCCCCGCCGCGCGGTTGACGGCGGAGATCTCCGAATCCTCGATGACGGGGCTGAGGAGATGGTCGTGGCGGTGGAGTACGGCGAAGGCCGCTTCGAGGGCGGCCTTCGAAGCCCCGTCCACGAGGCGGATCGTGCAGAGGGTGCCGAAGACCTCCTCCGAACCGTCGAGGCTCATCTTCGTCGAGCAGGAGGCGAGGGCGAGGAGGGCGAGGAGGGGCAGAAGGAGGAGGGGAAGGTTGCGGCGCATGGGGAGAGACTAGGGTGGGGAGGCCTTCTTGATCAATCTGCCCGCCTTCCCCGCCGCGGCCTTTTCAGGGCCGGAGGGCGGGGATTCCGGGCAGGAGGACGATCAGCGGGGGAGGTAGGAAGCGTCGACCGAATCGGACCAGGAGGGGCTCGTGGCGATGAGTCCCTTCTTCCTCATCCAGGCGAGGGCGTCGTCGAAGTCGGCCTTCGAGGGCACGCCGGCCCTGGGGAAGGGAGGCATCTTGAAGCTGCCCGAGACGGCCGGGGGCACGAGCTGGCGCTCGGCGAGGATGGAGGCGTATTTGGCGGGATCGGCGTTGACGAGGGCCGTCGCCTTTTCGATCGCGGCGAAGAAGGCGCGCAGGGCCGCGGGGTGGGCCGCGATGAACTCGTTCCGGAAGGAGATCACGCTCGAGCCGAATTCGGGATGGGCGGAGTCGTCGAGGACCACGACGGCACCCTGGCTCCGCGCGAGGGTGGCGAGGGGATCGGGCATGGTGGCCGACTTGAGCTGGCCCGAGGCGAGGAGGGCCAGACGGTCGGGCATCTTGGGCACATTGAGGGTCTTGATGTCCGCGCCGGAAAGGCCGGCCGACTCGAGGAGGCGCTCGGTGACGTACTCGATGATGGTGGCCTGGGAGACGCCGATCTCGACGCCCTTGAGCCCGGCCGCCGTGCCGATGCCGGCGCTCTTCGAGGCGAGCACGAAGAAGTGGGGGGCACCGGGCGCGGGACGGAGGGCCCAGCGCAGGCTCTTCATCCGGGGCTTGTCGCGGTTGAAGGCGATGACGGCCTGGATCTCGTTGACGGCCCCGTCGGCCCTGCCCGCGGCGAGGAGCTGGTCGCGCTCGGGGGCGGCTCCGACGGGGATGAACTCGACCATGAGGTCGGCGGCGGCGAAGAGACCCTCCTTCTCGGCGACGTAGAGGGGCACCATGTCGATGAGGGGGAGGGCGGCGAAGCGGATGGTCGTGGGGGCGGCGCCGGCCTGGACGGGGGCGAGGGCCCCGGCGATGGCGAGGGCGAGGAGGGGGCCGAGATACTTCTTCACGCTTTCTTCTCCTTGGGCTGGATCTTGGCTTCTGGATCGAGGCCGACGCTACGGAGCAGCATCGCCCTGAGCTCGGGCAGGGCGGTGGTCGGATCGGGGCGGCCCGTGAGGATCCACCGCATGATGATCTCGTTGAGGGCGCCCATCCAGACCTGGGCGGCGAGCTCGGCGTCCACGGCCGGTATGCTTCCCTCGGCGGCCGCCTCCTCGAGGTTCTCCTGGATGATGGCGGTGAAGCGCTCGAGGACCTCGCGGCGCTTCGTCTCGAAGCTCATGCCGAGGCCCGTGGCCTGGACGAGGGCGATCTTCGCGAGGCTCTTGTAGCGTCCGAAGGTTTCGACGCAAACCCGGAGGGCCGCGTCGAGGCGGGCCCTCCCGCTCGGCGTCTTCTCGAGGCTGGCGCGGAGCCTGTCCTCGAGGAGGCCCGCGAAGCCCTCGATGAGGGCGAGGAAGACCTTTTCCTTGGATGCCCAGTGGAAGTAAATGGCGCCCTTCGAGGTGCCCGATTCGAGGGCGATGTCGTCGACCCGCGTGTCGTGGTAGCCCTTCCGGGCGAAGACTGCGGCGGCGGACTCGAGGATCCGCTCCCGCGTGTCGGGGTTGTCCCCGGGTCTGGCTTTGGCCTTCATATGAAACCGACTGGTCGGTCTGTTTATACGCCGACCCGAGGACCCGGGTCAAGGAGGGGCTCAGGAGCTCGGCTTCCTTCCCTCGACGAGGGCCACGGCTCCGCCGAGGAAATTCCTGACCCTCACCTCGACGAGGCCCTGGTCCCTGAAGCGCCGCGCGAGTTCCCCCTGATCGATGAAGACCCGGGAGGATTCGTGGAGGTAGCGGTAGGCCTCCGCGTTGCCCGCCACCAGGCGGCCCACGGCCGGGACGAAGAGGCGCGAGATGCCCCAGTAGGCCCGGGCGATGAGGGGGTGGGCGGGATGGCCCATGTCGATGGAGGCGACGAGGGCGCCGGGCCTCGCGACGCGGACCATCTCGCGGACAGTGGCGTCGAGGTCGGGGACATTGCGGAGGCCCCAGCCCACGGTGACGGCGTCGAAGGAGGCCTCGGGAAAGGGAAGGCGGGTCGCGTCGCCTTCGACGAACTCGAAGCGTCCGCTTTCGCCGGCGGCTTCGGCCTTGCGCCGGGCCAGGGAGAGCATCTCGGGGGAGAAGTCGAGGCCCACGACGCTGAGACCGGGGGCGCTCGCGGCCAGGGCGAGGCTGAGCTCGCCTGTGCCGCAACAGAGATCGAGGGCCCGGTCCCCGGGGCCGAGGGCGCAGCGCGCGGCCACGATTCGCCTCCACTGGCGGTCGCGTCCGAGGCTCATGAGGCAGTTGGCGGCGTCGTAGCCCGGCGCGATGTCGCCGAAGATGCCCCGCACGAGGGCCCGCTTGGCCTCGCCCTTCCCGTCCTGCTCCATCCCTTCCTCCCGGCCCCGCGGTGCTCCGGGGCGGCGCATTCTCGCCCGGAAGGGGGCGGGAGGTCAACTCGGGTCGGAAAAAATAAAGAAGCAATTAAAATGAAAAGCCCGCCATCGAGGCGGGCTTTCCGGGTTCGTCGCGCTTCCCTGATCTCAGGCCTTCGTCTTTCTTGTAGCGACGTCGAAGATGACGGCGATGGCCAGGACGGCGCCGCGGACGACGTACTGCCAGGAGATGTCAGTCTGCATGAGGTTCATGCCGCTCGTGAGCGACATGTACACGATGGCTCCGACGAGGGAGGAGGCGACCTTGCCCACGCCGCCGGCCGCCGAGACGCCGCCTATGTAGGCGGCCGCGATGGCGTCGAGCTCGAAGAGGGAGCCGGCCACCGTCGTGGCCGACTGGAGGCGGGAGGTGAAGAGGATGCCGGAGAGGCCGCACATGAGGCCCATCGAGCCGAAGACGAAGTAGGTGATCTTCTTGACGCTGATGCCCGAGAGTTCGGCGGCCTCGGGATTGCCGCCCACGGCGTAGATGTGGCGACCGAGGACGGTGCGGTTCATGATGAAGTGGTAGACGGCGACGACGACGAAGACGATGACCAGGGTCCAGGAGAGGCCGTTGTAGCCGGCGAGGACCCAGGTGATGGCGGCGAGGACGCCCGAGATGAAGACCAGCTTGATCATGTACATGTCGAGGGGGAGGACCTCGAAGCCGTAGGCGGCCTTCTTGGCCCGGCCCCGAAGGTCGCCGACCACGTAGAACACGATGGCCGCGAGTCCGAGGAGGAGGGTCAGCTTGTGGGCCCCGGGCACGATGTCGAGCTTGGGGAAGATGTCGGGGATGTAGCCGTTGGAGATCGCGTTGAAGGTCTCGTCGGGGACGATGATGGTGCCGGTCTGGAGGGTGACGAGGAGGAGGGCTCCGCGGTAGATCAGCCAGCCGGCCAGGGTCGCGACGAAGGCGGGGATGCCGAGGCGGGCGACGAGGAAGGCGCTCGCCAGTCCGGCGATGGTGCCGAGGACGAGGACGAGGAGGACGGCGGCGTACCAGGGCAGATGCCACTGGACCATGCCGATGGCGGCTATGGCGCCGAGGAAGCCGGCCAGGAAGCCGACCGAGAGGTCGATGTGCCTGATTATGATCACCAGAGTCATGCCGACCGCGAGGACGGCGATGTAGCCCGTCTGGTTCATCAGGTTGGCGATGTTCCTCGAGGAGATGAAGAGGCCCTTCGTGGTGATGGTGAACACCAGGAAGATGGCGACGAGGGCGATGTACATGCCGTAGTCGCGGATGTTCTGTTTGACGATCTTCTTGACGTCGTTCATGACCATGATTCTGCCTCTCCTTTAGCTGGTCGCGAGCCGCATGATGTTCTCCTGGGTCGCCTCGGCGACGGGGAGCTCTCCGGTGATCCGCCCGGAGGAGACGGTGTAGATCCTGTCGCTCATCCCGAGGATCTCGGGCAGCTCCGAGGAGATCATGATGATGCTCATGCCCTTCTCGACGAGGGCGTTCATGATGGTGTAGATCTCGTACTTGGCCCCCACGTCGATGCCCCGCGTGGGCTCGTCGAGGATGAGGATGTCCGGCTTGGCGAAGAGCCACTTGGCCACCGAGACCTTCTGCTGGTTGCCTCCCGAGAGGTTGACGACCTTCTGTTCGACGCTCGGCGTCTTGATCTTGAGGTTGTCGCGGTACTCGTTGGCGATCTTGACCTCGTTGTTCTCGTCGACGACCCCGTGCTCGGAGACCCCGGCGAGGTTGGCCAGGGTGGTGTTGAACTTGACGTCCTGGATGAGGACGAGGCCGTTGCCCTTCCGGTCCTCGGTGGCGTAGGCGAGTCCGGCCTCGATGGCCTCCTTCGGGCTCGCGAAGCGGCACTTCTTCCCCTTCATGACCATCTCGCCCCTGAGCTCGTAGCCGTCGGGATTGCCGAAGAGGCTGCGGGCCAGCTCGGTGCGTCCCGAGCCCATGAGGCCGGCAAATCCGACGATCTCGCCCTTCTTGATCTTGAAGCCCATGTCGGTGAGGACGTCCTTGCCGCTCCCGCCGTGGCGGGCGTGCCAGCCCCTGACCTCGAGGACCACCTCCTCGCCCGGTTTGACCGGCCGCTTGGGGTAGATGTCCTCGATCTCGCGGCCGACCATGTGCTTGATGAGGGCGGGCTCGCTGACCTCGCCCTTCGAGGCGTCGAGGGTGACGACGGTGCGGCCGTCGCGGAGGACCGTCACCGTGTCGGCGATGCGGATGACTTCCTTGAGCTTGTGGGAAATGAGGACGCAGGTGACGCCCTCGGCCTGCAAGTCCTTGATGATGCGGAGGAGGTTGTCGCAGTCGTCCTCGTTGAGGGAGGCGGTGGGTTCGTCGAGGATGAGGAGCTTCACGTTGCGGGACAGGGCCTTGGCGATCTCGATGAGCTGCTGCTTGCCGACGCCGAACTCCCTGACCTTGGCCGAGGGGTTCACGTCCAGGCGCACGCGCTTCAGCATGAGCGCCGCCTGCTTGATGCTCTCGTTGAGGTCGATGAGGCCGTTCTTCGTGATCTCGTGCCCGAGCTGGATGTTCTCGAAGACGGTCATCTCGGGCACCAGGGCCAGCTCCTGGTAGATGATGGCGATGCCCGCCCTCTCGCTGTCGGTGATGTGCCGGAAGGCCTGGGAGCGGCCCTCGAAGACGATCTCGCCGGTATACTCGCCGTGCGGGTATACCCCCGAGAGAACCTTCATGAGGGTCGATTTGCCCGCGCCGTTCTCGCCTACCAGGCAGTGGATCTCGCCCTTCTTCACGGCGAAGGTGACCTCCGAGAGGGCCTTCACGCCGGGAAAGGTCTTGGTGATGCTCTTCATCTCGAGAATGGGAGTGTTCATGTGTCTCGGCCTCGTGTTGAGCGATGTCGTGGACATTATAAAGGCAGTGACGGCTCCCGTCACTGGTGTGACGCCGCCACTGCCTTCGAGGGTTCCCGGCGCGCCCCGCGCGCCCCCCTCGGAGGCGTCGCGCGGGACCGGGGGTCTTCCTAGAGTCCGGTGAAGTCGCCGGCCTTGTAGTAGCCGGAGTCGACGAGGGCGGCCTTCACGTTGGCCTTGGTGACGACGATGACGGCGGAGGGCTTGGAGGGGATGTCGGCCTTGCCGTTGTTGTAGGAAGTCGTCTTCGCGGGGACCTGGCCCTTGATGAAGGCGATGGCGGCGTTGAGGGCGTCGTTGGCGAGGACGCGGGTGTCCTTGAACACGGTCATGGACTGCTTGCCGTCGATGATGTACTGGACGGAGGCCTTCTCGGCGTCCTGGCCGGTGATGAAGTACTTGGTGACGTCCTTGTCGGCCTTGAAGGCGTCGGCGATGGCGCGGGCGGTGCCGTCGTTCGGGGCGCAGATGTAGACGACGCCCTTGTCGGCCTTCTTCGCCGCGGTGAGATTGGCCTCGGCCTTGCTCTTCGCGTCGTTGAAGTTCCAGTTCGTGGTGACCTGGCTGATGATGGCGCCCTGCTCGTCGCGGGAGAGGACGGCCTTGGCCTTGAGTTCGACGGCCTTGGTGGAGTTCTTCACGACGAAGGTGCCGTCGGCGATCTTCGGCTGGAGGACGGACCAGGCGCCCTGGAAGAAGAGGAAGGCGTTGTTGTCGGAGGCGGCCCCGGCGTAGAGGTAGAGGGGGAGGGCCTTGCCGGTGCCGGCCTGGGCCACGAGGTACTTGCCCCACTCGGCGCCGACCTGGACGGAGTCGAAGGTCACGTAGTAGTCGACGTTGGCGGTGTCGCGGATGAGGCGGTCGTAGGAGACGACCTTGACGCCCGCGGCGTGGGCGGCGTCGGCGGCGGCCGCGGCGGCGGCTCCGTCCTGCGGGCAGATCACGAGGACCTTGATCCCCGAGGTGATGAGCTGCTCGACGTTGGACTTCTCGGTGGCCGAGGAACCCTGGCTGAAGAGGACGGTGGCGGGGATGGCGGCCGCCTTGAGGGCGTCCTGGAACCGGGCCTGGTCCTGGAGCCAGCGGGGCTCGTCCTTGGTGGGGAGCACGATGCCGACCTGGGCAAAGGCCACGGTCGCGAGGAGGAGAACGGTGAGGAGAGTCAATGCACGCTTCAAGCTGCACCTCCGGGTTTGGATTGGGCGACCGGGCGGCGACGCCGCGTTGCCGGATGCGCCGGAGTAGAGTATCAGCGGCTTTTAACCGTCGGTCAGCAGGAAGCTTCGGCCATAGTTCTGCACTTCGGCTTCGTTTTCGCGGCGGAGGGGCGCCCTAGCACTTTCTCTTCGGGATGGCGGGAGGAAAATCCAGAGCCCTCAGGGCCGCTTCACGTTCTGGTAGATCTCCTCCGCCTTGTGGAAGCCGTCCTTGATCACCGTGGAGTCGAGGAGGGACTTCGTGACGAGGATGGGCTCGAGCCGGACGAAGGGAACCTTCCCGCGGCCGTCGTCGATGGTCGAGTCGGAGGCGATGGGCTGGTGCCGGGCCAGGGCCACGGCGCATTCGGCCGCCCGCCGCGCGAGCTTGTCGATGGGCTTGTAGACCGTGGCCCGCTGCAGCCCCTCGGCGATGCGCTGGCAGGCCGCGAGGTCTGCGTCCTGGCCCACGACGGTCACCTTTCCCGCCAGGCCGTTCTCGGCCAGCACGGCGATGGCCGCCTCGGCCAGCATGTCGTTGCCCGCGACGATGGCGTCGAAGCGCTCGCCGCGGCCGAGCACCGCCTCGACGGAGCGGCGCGCGTCCTCGCTGTCCCAGGAGGCCGGCCAGGTCTCGCCGAGGAGCCGGATGGAACCAGCGGTCAGGAGGGGATCGAGGACGAGGTGGACGCCGCGGTTCAGGAGGATGGCGTTGTTGTCGTTCCGCGCCCCGTCGAGGATGAGCCAGGCTCCCTTGGGCACGGCGGCCAGGGCCGCCTGGGCCATGAGGGTGCCGACCTTCTCGTTGTCGAAGGAGACGTAGAGGTTGACCCCGGCGCGGCGGACCAGGCGGTCGTAGGAGAGGACCGCGATGCCCTTGGACCGGAGCTCCGAAACCACGGCGGAGAGACGGTCGGCGTCGTTGGGCACGATGACGAGGACGTCGATGCCGAGATCGGCCAGCTCGCGGACCTGGCGCTCCTGCACCACAGCGTCCTGGTCGGCGACGCGATAGACGAAATCGCAGCCCAGCTCCCCTACCGAGGCGCGGAGGACGTCGAGGTCGCGCTGCCAGCGCTCGACGACGAGGGAGTCGAGGGAGAAGCCGATGAGGGGCGGGTGGCTGCTGTGGGAGGTCCTGGCGCGCTGGGCGCAGGAGGGAAGGAGGGTCAGGAGACCCAGAGCGAGGGCGAGGCCCGTACCGAGATTGACGGCGAGGCGGCGCGCCCTGAGATTCGACATCTTCCTGTCATACATTTTCGTTCTCCATCCTGCCCGCGGCCCAGGCTGTCGGGGGCAAGCCGGTGACTTTCTTGAACAGGCGCGCGAAATAGTTCGGGTCCGGATAGCCCGAGGCCAGGCTGACTTCCTTGATGCTCGCCCCCGGCCGGGACAGGAGTTCCTTGGCAGCCTCGATGCGTTGGTCGATGAGGAGCTCGGAGAAGCCGCGCCCTGTCTCCTCGACGAGGAGTCGCGAGAGACTCTTGGGCGAGACTCCGACCGCCTCGGCCGTGGACTCGAGGCCGATGGGCTTGGGGAAATTGGCCTTGATGTGGGCGAGGGCCCGGGCGACCTGGGGCGAATGCCGCACCTGTCTCGTGAGCACGGTCTCGAGGGCCGCGAAGCGGGCCTCGGCGGCGAGGCTCCAGGGCCCCGCCTCCCCGCCGGCCGCGAGGGAGCGGAGGTCGAGGAGACCCGCGAGTTCCGAGGGCGAGAGGAGGCCCCGGCGGGCGAGGAGGCGGCAGGCGGTGCCGAAGAGGGCCGCGATGCGTCCGGCTGCCTCGGGGGCGACCCGGTCCGGGGGGAGGGCGCCGAGGAGGGAGCGGATAGTCCGCGCGGCCCGCGATTCCTCCCCGTCGAGGAGGGCGTGGAGGTAGTCCTCGTCGGCGGTGAAATCGGGGGTCGAGGAGGGGAGCCCATCTTCGTCGTCCTGGGGCCGGGGTGCGCCCTCGGCCTCGGCCTCGGCCGCGGCCAGGGCGGCCAGGGCCTCTTCCCAGGAGCTGCGGACCTCGGCCCAGGGGTGGGCCCTCCCGAAGCCGAGGCGGAGGACGCCCCGTGACAGTTCCTGTCCGAAGTCCCTCGCGAGGACCTCCCTGAGGCCTTCGAGGCCGGCGGCGGCCTCCACCCCGTCGCGGCAGGGGAGGAGGGCGAGGCAGGTCCCCGAGCGGGGGGGGCCGAGGAGGGCCCGGGAGCGGTAGCGCAGGGTCCCGCGGAGCCGCGCGTGGAGATCGAGGAGGGTCGCGCCCTCCCCGGCGAGGGCGGCGGGGGTCGCGAAGGCCAGGGCCGCCGCGAGGACGAGGGGCTCGCCGATGCCGAGGGCGGTCAGGGCCGGGGCCAGGCGCCAGGCCTGCCCCTCGTCCCCCAGCATGACGCCGAGGAGGAGGGCCTCCTCGACGAAGGGATGGAGGGAACCCTCGCGCTCGCGCTGCTCGAAGAGCTGGACCTCGGCCTCCCGCTGGCGATCGAGGGAGGCCGCCGCAGCGCGGAGGGCCGTGGCCAGGGCCTCGCGCGAGACAGGCTTGAGGAGGTAGGACTGGAGGCCGAGCTCCACGGCCTCGCGGGCGATGTCGAAGCGCTCGTAGGCCGTGACGAGGACGAAGACAGCCTTCGTCCCGCGTCGCCTGAGCTCGCGGATGGTCTCGAGGCCCGAGAGGCCGGGCATGCTGACGTCCATCAGGATGATGTCGGGGGCGAGGTCGGCCCAGCGCTCGAGGGCCTCGCGCCCCGAGGCCGCCGAGCCGACGACGAGGAATTCGCCCGCGAGCTCGCGGCCCACGATGAGGGAGATGCCCTCGACCACGGGGCGCTCGTCGTCGACCACCATCAGGCGCTTCATGCCGCCGTGCCTCCCGCGGGCAGGACGACCCGCACGAGGGTGCCGCCTCCGGCCTCGCTCACGATCTCGACCCGGCCCCGGCCCATGGTCGCGAGGCTGACCCGCCTGATGACGTTGTGGAGTCCGATGCCACCCGGCGGATCCAGGGTGGAGGGCGGGGTCCCCGCCGTCGCGGGGCCCTCGGCTCCGGCCCTCCCGTCCGGGGGTAGCCCGCACTCGGCGAAGACCTGCGCGATCTCGGCGGCTCCCATGCCCTGGCCGTTGTCCGACACCTCGAGGACGGTGGCGGACTCGCCGGGCGGGCCCTCGAGGCGCGCCGAGACCCTGACCCTGCCCCCGCTCTCCCTGTCCCTGAGTCCGTGGGCGACGGCGTTCTCGACGAGGGGCTGGAGGATGAGGGCCGGCGTTCCCTGGCCCAGGACCGCCTCCTCCGCCTGCACGTCGAAGCGGTAGCGCGGTCCGAAGCGGAGGCGGAGGAGCCAGACGTAGCGTTCGACGCACTCGATCTCGTCGCCGACGCTCACCGAGCGCGAGACGGGCCGGAGGGAGTAGCGGATGAAGCCCGCGAGCTTCTCGAGGAAGTCGGCCGTGCGGTCCGCCCCCTCGGAGAGGGAGAGCTGGAGCCCGGCCGCCAGCGTGTTGAAGAGGAAATGCGGATTGATCTGGGACTGGAGGGCGAGGAGCTCGGCATCCTTCAGCCGGCGGTCCAGGTCGACGAGGCGGAGTTCCTCCTCGATGAGGCGCCGCTCCACCTCGGCCTTGGACCTGAGCTCCTCGAAGGCCCGCCTGACGCTCGCCCTCATGTTCTCGAAGGCCTCGGCCGTCGTCGCGATCTCCTCGCTGGCCGCCATGCGCGGGATCTCCCGCGAGTAGTCGCCCATGGCGATGCCCTTGGCGGCCTCGGCGAGGGCCAGGAGGGGGCCGGTGACCGAGTAGGACCAGCGCACGAAGATCATGAAGGCCGTGAGGACGGCGGCCACCACGAGGGCGGCGTTGGTCAGGATGACGGCGCCGACGCGCTCGTCCAGGCCCGCGTAGGCCGCGAGGGAGGCCGAGAGGTTCATGCTCTCGAGCCTCTCGACGAGGCCCCGGGCCAGGTCGGCGTCCCGCTCCGAGCCCTCGAAGGCCTTCGTGTAGGCGGCCACGTTGCGTCCCCGCTTGGCCTGCACCGCCGCCTCGGCGTCGGCGAGGTAGCGGTCGATGAGGCGCCCGAGGCTCCGCTGGAGGAGGAGGGCCTCGTCGTTCCTCACCTCGCGATTGAGCCTGCCCGCGCTCGAGGCCAGCCGCGAGGATTCCTGGATGTAGGTGCGCAGGTAGTCGGAGCTCTTCGTGGTGAGGTAGCCGGTGAGGGCCGTGGAGGCCTCGGCCAGGCCTCCCCTCACCTCCTCCATGAGGAGGTTGCCCTTGAAGAGGAGGCCGAGGATGCGCGCGAGCTCCGCGGTCGCGAAGCCCGTGTAGAGGGTGGCCGCACCGATGACGAGGAGCATGAGGCCCGTCGCTGTCACGATGCGCGAGCGGAGGCTGGCGGGCCGCCTCATTCCTTCGCCCCCGGCAGGCGGACGACCGAGTCGACCTCGACGATGCCCGGGGCCTTCCTGCCAGCCTTCATCGCCGCGAAGGCGCGGAGGGCCTCCTCGCCGATCCGCCGCGAGTCGCGCACGACGCTCGCCGCGATCACGCCCTTCTCGAGGTAGCGGAGGAGTTCGGGCGTCTCGTCGGCGCCCACGAGGAGGATGCGGCCGACGAGGTTCTGGTCGACGAGGACCTGGGCCGCGCCGAGGGTGTCGCGCGAATTGGCGCAGAAAATCGCGTTGATGTCCGGGTGGCCGCGGAGGAGGGAGGCGGCGGCCTCCTCGCCGGAGAGTATGCCGGGCTGGGACCAGGCGGTCGCGACGATGCGCGCCCCGCTGTAGATGGCCATCGAGGCCGCGACCCCCCGGTAGAGGATGTTCTCCCCCGGTCCCTCGAAGCGGTCCGAGGGAAGGATCAGCCCGACTCGGGCCCCTCCCTTGAGGCGGCCCGCGATGAGGGCCCCGCCCTGGGAGCCCTGGATGAGGGAGGCCGAGCCGATGAAGCAGGGCAGGGATCCCGAGGGAGCGTCCTTGCCCACCGCGACGAAGGCGACGCCGGCGGCCTGGGCGAGGGCGGCCCGGCCCGCGACGTCGTCTCCCCTCGCCGCGTACATGACCAGACCGTCGACCCCCGCGCGGAGGCCGATGTCGAACCAGCGGTCCGCCTCGGTCGAGGAGGAGGCTGCATAGCGCTCCACCTGGAGGGCGGCGCCGGCGGCCGGGGCTCCGGCCTCGAGACCCTCGAGGAGGTGAGTGAAGAAGGCGTCGTCGGAGTCGGGGAGGATGACGAGGAGGTGGAAGCGGGCCTCCGGGGCGGGGGGGGCCCCCATCAGGCCGGCGGCGGCGAGGGCGGAACGGCTCCGCGCCACGAGTTCGGCGTTGAGGAGGGTGGCGCCGACGAAGACGAGTCCGAAGAGGGTGGCGAGGATCCAGGCCGCCTTGCGCATGGGCGCCCACTATAGCACGGGGAGTTCCTCGAAGCGTGTTGGAACTTCAAAGGGTCGTGGGAGTTGAGGATGAGCGGCCCAAGCCCTGGGGCTCTTCGGGCGGCTTTCACAAGCTAGGAGGGACTGCCTCGAGGCAGCTTGACAATACATAGAACTACTATGCATAGTTCTCCTATGGTAACTCCGGTCACCAAGGACCTGACAGCCGCCTCGGCCCTCCCGCTTGTCCTCGGGGTCCTGGCCGAGAGCGACAGCTACGGCTATGCCATCATCCGCTCGATCGCCGGGCTTTCGCAGGGAGCCCTGGCCTGGACCGAGGGCATGCTCTATCCCGTCCTGCACCGTCTCGAGGCCCAGGGGCTCGTGGAAGCCCGGTGGGAGGGTGAGGCGGGAGGGCGGCGCCGTCGCTACTACCGGCTGACCCCCGCGGGGTCGGCGGCCCTGGAAGCCTCGGTGGAGCAGTGGCGGATCGTGAACGCGGCCGTGGAGGCCGTCGCTGGAGGCAAACGCGATGTCTGAGCTCGATGACAGGATCGCCGAGTGGCGGGGCCGCCTGGCCGACGGCGGCAAGCTTGGCGAGGAGAGGCTCGAGGAACTTGAGTCCCACCTCCGCGATTCGATCGGGGACCTGCGGGGCCGGGGCCTCGACGAGGAGGAGGCCTTCCTCGTGGCCGCGCGGAGGGTCGGCAACCTCGACGCCCTCGCCGGGGAGTTCGCCCGCGCCGGGAGCGAGGGTGAATGGCGGAGGATCGCCCTCGATCCTTCCCCGAACGGAGCGCGCCCCGGTCACCTCGATCTAGCGGTCGCGGTGGCCCTCTCTCTCGCCGCGGGCTTCCTGTCCAAGGTCCCCCTTTTCTCCGGCGCTCCGTCACAGGCCTTCTGGTCCAACGAGACCTTCCTGGGAAATCTGGCCCTGGCCTGCCTCGGTCCGGCCGCCCTTCTCCTCGCCTTCGTCCGTGGGCGCGAGGCCAGTCTTCGCGGAGAGGATGCCGACGGAGGAAGGGTCGGCCTCGCGGCCCTCCTCGTCATCGTCACGGCCGCCCTCTCCCTGCTCTTCCGTGTCCTGCCCCGGGTAGCGGACAGCCAGACCGCCATCCTCTCCTCGATTCACCTTCCCCTCTTCCTCTGGATCGCCCTTCTCCCCCTCTACGCGGGGCCGGGAAAGCGGGGAAACGGTCTGGACTTCGTGCGCTTTACCGGGGAGGCCTTCATCTACGGCGTCCTCCTGCTCTGCGGAGTCGGGGTCCTCGGAGCCTTCACCTCGATGGTTTTCATGAGCGCGGGGTTCGACGCGGGCAAAATCGTCAGCGACTGGATCCTGCCTTTGGGCGTCTTCGCCGCGCCCGTGGCGGCGATGCGCCTCGCCCTGGCCAAGCGCAGCGTCGTCGAGACCATCGCGCCCCTCCTGGCGAGGATCTTCGCGCCCCTCTTCCTCCTGGCCATGCTCGCCTTCATCGCCGTGGCCCTGGCCTCGGGGCGCAATCCCTTCGGCGGCCGCGACGCCCTCATCGTCTTCGACCTGGCCCTGGCGGTGGTTTTCGCCCTCGTGCTCTTCTCGAGTTCGATGCGGGACCCGCGGGCTTCGCCGGGCGCCGCCGACTGGGTCGACCTGGGCCTGGCCCTCGCGGCCCTGGCCATCGACCTCCTCCTCCTCGCGGCCATGGCGGGGCGGCTCGGGGCCTGGGGCGCGAGCCCCAACCGGATCGCCGCCCTCGGAGAGAATATAATAATTATGATAGAATTGGCCGGCACTGCCTTCGCCGTGGGAGGCCACCTTCTCGCCCGTCGCCCCTATGCCCGCCTCCAGTCCTGGCAGGCGGCCTTCATCCCCGTGATCTTCGCGTGGTGCGGCTTTGTGGCCCTGGGCCTTCCCCTCGTCTTCGGTGGCCGCTAGGGCCCGGGCGCGGAGAGGTTCGTCCTGGCCTGCACGCCGAGCCCGCCGTCGAGGGCGTCGAGGGCCGCGGCGAGGTCGCAGCGCGCTTTCTGCACGCGGTAGAGGGCGGAGAGGAGGGCGGTCTCCGAGTCGAGGAGGCTGGCGCCCGAGAGGGTGCCGGCCTCCGCGAGATAGGAGTTCTTCTCGTAAGAGAGCCGGGCCGTCGTGCCGATGCCGGTCGCGGCCTCGAGGGCCGAACGCGTCGAGGCGATCCGGGCCGCGAGGGCCTCGTATTCCTCGGCGGCGTCCTTGCGGGACTCCGCAGCCCTGCGCCTCATCCGCTCGAAGTCGAGGGAGGCGGCGCGGTCCTTCCCCCTGAGGAAGGTGTCGGGATCGAGGGTGAGGGAGGCGGCGAGGCTCCAGGTCGGCGCGGCGCCTGTCGCGGTCAGGTCCTGATCGATCCGACCCGAGAGGGCGAGGTCGGGGAGGAGGGGGCGCGCCTCGAGCCGCGCCGACTCGAGGTCGATCGCGAGTGTGGCGAGGCTCGCCCTGGCCGCGAGCCAGGCTTCCTTTGTCTGGGCGGCGCGTCCAGCGCCCGGATCAGGCTCGACGAGGTCGGCGGCCGCGAGGGGACGCCCGACGAGGCGGGAGAGGTCGGCGAGGCTCCGGTCGGCGCGGTCCGTGGAGTCGAGGAGGGCGACCATGGCGTCGATGCGCTTCGTGTCCGCGTCGATGGCGTCGGCCTGGGTCGCGACGCCGGCCGACGCGTTGAGCGACACCGCCTCGGCCCTGGCCTCGGCCGCCTCGAGGGCCTTGCGCCTGATGCCGAGGTCGAGACAGGCGAGCCAGGCCGCCCGATAGGCGTTGCGGGCCTCGAGGGCCGCGAGCCGGGCGCTCTCCCCGACCTGGACGAGGGCCTTGGCCAGGGCCTGCTCGGCCGCCTCGTCGGAGCAGGCGAAGGGCCGGAGTGTCGCTCCCCCGCCCGCCGATCTGGCTTCGAAGGAGCCGTCGAGGCCGGCTTCGAGGGTGGCGTCGAGGCTGAGCCCCGTCACGAGGGGGGCCGAGGCGGAGATGGACAGTGAACGCGCGGCGGCTGTCGTCTCGCCCCTGAGCCCCGGGCGCTCTGAAAGCTGGTTCACCTTTCCGGTCAGCCGCGAGGTCCTCCAGGGGGCCGAGAGCTCCAGGCGGAGGCGCGCGGCCTCGACGGCGGCCCGGGCGTCGATGACCGTGACTGAACGGGAGAGGGAGGCGGCGACCGCGGCGTCCAGGTCCAGGGACTGGGCGGCCAGACCGGCGCCGGCGAGGAGGGCGAGGGCGATGCCGAGGGCGACTTGTCGATCCATTGCCACGATCACTCCTTGAGACCGTCGGCGATGGGGCCCGAGGCGCTGCGGTAGGCCGGAGCCAGGGAGAAGAGGAAGGCCGCGAGGACTCCGCCCAGGGGGGCGAGAAGGGCGCGGAGGGGAAGACCCCCGCCCAGGGAGCCGAGATCGACGCCGAGGGAGGAGAGGTAGGGATCGAGGGCCAGGGCGACGGGGTCGTAGAAGAGGGCCGCGAGGCCGAGGCCGAGGAGGCCCCCCGCCAGGGCGGTGAGGATCCCGTCGACGCAGAAGCCGACGGCGGAGCGGAGGACGGTGAGCCCGAGGGCCCGGCGGATGGCCGTCTCGCGCGAGCGGTCGGCGGCCTCGACGGCGATGCCCGAGGCGATGCCGAAGCAGGCGATGGCGAGAATCAGGCCGCCGAGGGCCTGGGCCAGGGCCGAGAAGTCCGAGAGGGCGTTCCGGGCCCGGCCGAGGAGGTCGGACTGGGGGCGCGCCGGGTCGCCCTCCCAGACCATGACCTTGGCCTCGGTCCCGTGCCGCCGCGCCACATCGACGCGGAGATCGGCGCCGATCTTCTCGAGGCTGGCGGCGTCGGCCCGCGCGACGAGGGTGCGCACCGCGGCATTGTCGGCCCTTCCGCGTTGCCGCGCCGCCGTCCAGGGGACGATCATGTCGGGGATACCGTAGGCGGAGCGCTCGAGGTCGGTGGCGTCGGCGTAGACCGCGACCACCGTGAAGGTCTCGATGGCGGATTGGAGGGCGGCCGAGGCGAAGCCTGAGCCGCGCCGGGCGGCGATCGCGTTCGCGGCGCCGCCGCCCGCCGCCCCGCCGCCGGCGGCGGCCCCGCTCCTCGCCGCCTGGGCGGCCGCCACCCGGATGACGACGTTGCGGTTGTTCCGGATGCCCCGGTCCGCGCCGATGGTCTTGCCCAGGGCCTCGGCCGAGCCGCCGTAGAGGGACTTCGCGGCGGCCTCGGAGATGGCGACGACGCGGTTGCCTTCGGCGACGTCGGCGCCGCCGAAGAAGGAACCCGCCACCACGCGCAGCCCCATCACTTCGGCGTGGCGCTCGTCGGAGGCGAGGACGCGGCGCACCCGCCAGGCCTTGCCCCCGGACTGGATGCGGTCCCAGGGGATGTTGTTGACGATGGAGACCTCGCGGATCGCCTGCGAGGCCGATTTCAGGGCCGGCGCGTCCTCGGCCGTGAAGATCGGGGGATTCTGCCACTCGATGCCCGCCTGACCGCTCGTACCCGTGTCGGAGGAGGAGAGGGAGGCGTTGGCGATGGCGATGCGCCGACCTCCGGAGTCGAGCTTGGCGACAAAGCCGTCGAGGCGGGAGGAGACCCCGAGGGCCAGGGCCAGGGCCCCCGTGCCCACGACGACCGTGATCAGCTGGAGGACGAGGCGGAGGGGACGGCGGGCGAGGGGGAGGAGGACGGTCTTCAGTGCGGTGGCGATGCTGTTCGGCACGATGGTCCCTCCTACTCGGTCTTGAGCGCGTCCGCGATGGGAGCGCGGGCCGCCGATCTTGCGGGAGCGGCGACGAGGACGATCGCGGCAGCCGTCGCGACGAAGGTCCCCGCGAGGAGCCAGGCCAGGTCGAGGCGGATGGGCACCCTGCCCCCGCCCGCGGCTGTGAGCGCCCCTTCCAGGGCGTGGAAGAGGAGGGGAGAGACGAGGAGGGAGAGGAGGGCGCCCAGGCCCGCCGCCAGGGCCGTCTCCGCCATGACGCTCGCGAAGACCCGGTTCGCGGTGGCTCCCACCGCGCGCATGACGGCGTAGGAGCCGGCCCGCTTCAGGATCCTGCCGGCCATGATGTTGAAGAGGTTGACCGCCGCCGCGGAGGCCGCCGCTCCGGCCAGGATGCTGAGGACGAGGAGGACGCCCTTCCGTTGGTCGACCGCCTTTTCGAAGCGGGCCGCCGCCGTCGCGACGCGCACGCGCCCCTGGCCGTAGCTCCGGTCGAACCAGGCCTGGAGGTCCTTCCCGGCCCGGGCCGGACTCCGCTCCGGGGCGGCCATGATCGAGAGGGAGTCGGCGCTCGAGGCCAGGGCGAGGGTTCTTCCGTCGGGGGTCTTCAGCGTGCGGGACTGCTGGGGCACGAAGACCTGGGCGTCGAAGGGCAGCTGTCGCGTTCCGTCCTCCCAGGGATCGGGCTTGAGGATGCCCATGACGGAGTAGGCGGTCCCATTGAGCCTGAGCCGCTTTCCGAGGGCCTCCTGGCCCTTGAAGAGCGTCTTGGCGAGGGAGGCGCCGAGGACTGCGACCTTGCTCTCCGAGCCCTGGTCCCGCTCGTCGAAGAGGGAGCCCGAGGCCGCCTCGAGTCCGAAGGCCGCGAAGAAGGAGGGCGATACGACGAGGCCCCGCAGTTCCTCGACGGAGACCTCGTCGACCGGCTCCTTCGCGTCCGCCGCCAGGGCGATTTCCTGGGCGCGGAGGAGTTCCTGGAGGGGATCCGCGCCGCCCGGGGGCAGGGGCGCGGCGGCCCCGCCGGCGGACAGGAGGGTCATGCCTCCCTCGCCGGGCTGGGGCCCGGGCCCGCCCGGCCCCTGGGCGAGGCTTCGCATCCTTTCGGCGCTGAGGGGCGAGGTGACGAAGCGCCGCGATTGGTACTGGTAGACCGCCTCGAGACCGGTCACCTCCGAGAGCACCTTCTGGCCGTCGGCGAGGGAGAGCCTCTGGGGGGGCTCGGCGCTGTCGTCGATGGAGACGACGGCCGCCTCGCCGTCGCGAGGCCCGCGGAAGCCCGCCACCGTGATCTCGCGGGAGATGGGATTGCGGGCGAGACGAGCCTGGAATTCGTCGTAGCCCCGAAGGAGGGTGGAGACCCCGACGAGGGCCCCGACGCCGAGGGCGACCCCGAGGACGGCGACGAGGGTCTCGCCCGGGCGCGAAAGGAGGAGTCGCGCGCTGAGACCGGCGGTTTCCATGACTAGACTCCCGCCGTCATCGGGGTCGCGCCCGCTTCCACGAGCCCGTCGCGGAGGCGGATCGAGCGGCGGCCGAGGGCGCCGAGGGCCGCGTCGTGGGTGACCATCACGATGGTAAGGCCCTCGGCGTTGAGGTCGGCGAGGAGGTCCACGATGGCGCGGCCCGTCTCGGTCGGCAGGTTGCCCGTCGGCTCGTCGGCGAGGAGGAAGCCCGGGTCGTTGGCGAGGGCCCGGGCCACGGCGACGCGCTGCTGCTCGCCGCCGGAGAGGGTGGAGGGATAATGGTTCATGCGGGCCCCGAGGCCCACGCGCTCCAGGAGCTCCTTCGCCCGCGTCGGCCTGAGGGCCCGCGGCATGTCGGCGTAGGCCATGGGCAGGGTCACGTTCTCCAGGGCGGTGAGTTCGGGGAGGAGATGGAAGCCCTGGAAGATGAAGCCGAAGTGGCGGCAGCGGATCCGCGCCAGGTCGCGGTCGCCGAGGCTCGCGACGTCGCGGCCTTCGAGCTCGTAGCTCCCCGCCGTCGGCGCGTCGATGAGCCCGACGATGTGCAGGAGGGTCGATTTCCCCGAGCCCGAGGGCCCCATGATCGTAACGAATTCGCCGCGTGAGACCGAGAGGTCAACTCCCCGGAGCCCCGGTACAGTCTCGGACCCGCGGGGCCAGCTCTTCTCGATGTTCCTGAGCTCGATCATCGCCTTACTCCTTCTTGATCCCTTCGACCTTGACCTCGTCGAGGTGGAGGAACTCCGCGTAATTGCCCGTGAGGACGAGGTCGCCCTCCGAGAGGCCCGAAAGGATCTGGATGGACTGGCCGTCGGCCGTGCCGAAGGAGACCGCCTTCTTGCGCGCGACCGCGCCCTCGACGACATAGGCCGCGGCGTAGTCGCCCGAGGTGAGGTAGGGGCCCCTCGGGAGAACCAGGGCGTCGGGTATCTCCCCGAGCTGGAGGTCGGCGGTCACCGAGGCTCCGGCCACGGCGCCCTCGGGCCTCCGGGCGAACTCGAGCCAGGCCTGCACGGTGGCTGCCGAGCCCGAGGACGATGAGGTCGCATAACGCGCGATATAGCTGACCGTCCCGGGGTAGGGGGTGCCCCCGATGTAGACCGAGGCCGTGGTTCCGACCTTGACCGCCGCGGCCCGGGTCTCCGGCAGGTCGACCGTCGCCCTGATCGAGGCGGGATCGCCGATCACCGCGAGCTCCTCGTACTGGGCGGCCATCTTCCCCTTCTTCGCGGAGAGGCTGTACACGACGCCGGCCGAGCCCGCGCGCACCGTGCAGGCCGCTATGCCGGCCTCCAGCTGGGCGATCACGTCCTCGAGGAGCCTGCGGTCCGAGTCCCGGTTCTGGGCCTGGATGCGGTCCAGGGTATCGCCTCGCTCCTTCGAGAGGAGAAGGGACTCGAGGGCCTCCTTCTCGGCCGACAGCTTCGCCTCGGCCGTGTCGAGCTCGGCCCGGGCGGCGAGCTTCCGCTCGAGGAGGGCGGCCACCCGGTCGCGCTCGCCCTGGGCGGTGGCCAGCTCCCGCCGGGCCTTGGACTCGGCCAGGGCCTGGGCCCGGGTGTCGTAGCCCGCCATGGCCTCGGCCTGGACGATGTCGCGGAGGACCTTGTCGAGGGCCGCCTTCTTCGAGTCGAGCTGGGTCCGGAGATCGTCGTCGGCCACGACGGCGACCACCTGGCCCGCCGCGACCTCGTCGCCCTCCGCCACCCTGACCTCGACGATGGCCGCCCGCTCCGGCGAGACGAGACTCTCGGTGCGGGCGAGCTCGAGGGTGCCGCCCACGGTGACCAGGTCCCTGAGGGTCCGGCGAAGCACCGGCGCGGCGGGGGCCGACCTCAGCACCGGACTCCGGTCGGCGGGGCGCGCGGCCAGAAAGCCGAGGCCCAGGACGGCGAGGAGGGTGGCGACGACTACGACCGCGATGATCGCCTGACGCCTCGCGCCCGGCCGGCGCGTCCGCGCACCGTCGAAAAGCGATTCCGTGTTCGGCATGGGGCCTCCACCGCCAGCCTAGCCCCGGCTCCCGCGGAGCTGGGTAAAGGGCGGGTAAAAGCTCGAGCCGATGATTAAGAGGAGGTAAAATCCGGGGGCCGGGGGAGGCGCCGGGGCCCTCCGGCTTTCCCTGCCCGGCCTCCCCGTGCTACCTTCCGGCAATGGAAACACGGCCCCTCAGGTTCGCCGAGCCCCTCGTCTTCGTCGTCCTCCTCGCCATCTCCCTCGGCCTGCTCTGGATCTCCTACGATGCCGCCGTCATCACCGGCATCGTCTTCCTCTTCGCCATCATGGTCCTCTTCCGGAGGAAGCGCATGGTCGGCTGGCTCCCCGCCGTCCTCATCTCCGGCATCTGGATCCTGGCCTCGGGGGACATGTACTCGGGCTACAACACCTTCAAGCTGACAGTCCTCGGCGTCTCCCTCTTCCCCATACTCGCCTGGCCCCTCTTCCTCGTCCTGGGCTACGCCTATGTCATTCCCTTCATCCGCATCGAGCCCTGGTACCGGCGTTGGCTCGCGATCTCCCTCATCTGGTGCCTGAGCCTCATCTTCTTCGAGTGGGTCGGCTACCACGTCCTCGGCATCCACCTCGACCACGGCCGCACCTACAAGGGCTGGCCCATCCTCGACATCTTCCACAGCCCCGTCTGGATGCAGCTGACCTATTTCGGGAACGGCATCCTCTACTACGGCGTCGGCTGCTGGCTCGATCGCGGGACGGTGGCGGACTACGCCCGCGCGGAGCTCGCGCTGTAGTCGCCGCGAGACCGTTCAGAGGGAGGGGAAGCGCAGGGTGAAGCGGGCTCCGGGTCCCGAACCCCACGAGAAATCGGCGCCGACCTGGCGGGCGAGAAGACCGACGAGTCCGAGCCCGAGTCCTTCGCCCCCGTCGAGGCGGAAATCCGCGGGAAGGCCGGGTCCGTCGTCGCTCACTTCGAGCTCCGCCCTTCCCCCCTCGCCCGAGAGCCTGACGACGAGCCTGCCGCCCCGGCCCTGGTTGAAGGCGTGCTTGAAGGCGTCGGTCATCAGCTCGTTGAGGGCGATGCCGAGGGGGGCGGCGCTTCCGGCCCTGACGCTCACCGGTCGCACATCGAGCGCCAGACCGACGCCGCGGATCTCGGCGCCCTGTCCTTCCATCACGCCGCGCGCGACGGCCATGAGGTATTCGTCGAGCCTGACGCTCTCGGACTCCGTATTCCGGTCGAGGAGGGTGTACAGGGCGGCCAGGGCTCCGATCCTGCTCCCGACGCGTCCGAGCGTCTCGCGCGCCTCCGCCGATCCCGCCCTGGCCGCCTCGAGCCCGACCATTCCCGCGATGACCGCCAGATTGTTCTTGGTGCGGTGCTTGACCTCGCGGAGCAGGATGCCTCGCTGATCCAGGGCCGCGGCGAGCGCCGTCCGGGTATCGATCAGGCTGTGGAGATGGGCGATGATACGGGCGTACAGGACGAGGATCTCGAGAGAACGGGGGCCGATCGCCCGCTTCGAGAGGAAGTTGTCGACCGAGAGTTCGCCGATTATGCAGCTTCCGTCCCAGAGCGGGGCGAGGGCCTTGTCGGCGCGACCGACGATGTTCCGGCGCTCGTCGTAGCAGGGTTGGTCGTGAAAGGCGAGAACGGGCACACGGCCTTCGTAGAATTCCGGCGGGGCGATGATGGGATCGCGGCGGACGCGGGCCCCGCGCTCGTCGCGCAGATTCCCCGACTCGTCCGTGCCCCAGGTGCCGACATTGAAGTCGGGATCCTCCCGGTCGATGAACCAGAGGGAGATCCGGTCGAAGCCGAGGTTGGCGAGGCCCCAGCCGACCGCCGTCTCGGTGAGGGACGCGGTGTCGGCGAGGACCGCGAGCTCCATCGACACCTCGTGGAGGGAGCGGAGCATCGAGGAGAATCCGCCCTCGCTCTCGAGGTCGGGGAAGGGAGCGGGGTTCATGGCAGGAGCCTAGCGCCCGCCGCCTCCGGTGCAATGGCCGGGCCCCGCTCCGACTTGCGCTTCCCGAGCTCCCAGGCCTCCACAGGAAGTTCCTTTCCCTTGACCCTGAGCCCTCCGAGGGGCGTGAGCTCGAAGGTGGCCGCCACGCCCGGGTCCCGGGCCATCGCGGCCGAGAGGAGGATGCGGCCGGGTCCGGCGGCGGCCTGGAGCCGGGCCGCCACGTTGACCGTGTCGCCGATGACCGTGTGGTTCATCATCCTCGGCGAGCCGATGTCGCCCTCGACCAGCTCGCCCCAGTGCAGCCCGAGCCCGAGCTCGAGGCCGTCGATCTCCTGTCCCAGGCGGGTCGTCCGCTCCCGAATCGCGAGGGCCGCGGCGGCGGCGTCCACCGGCCGCTCGAAGACGGCCATCGTCTCGTCGCCGACGAACTTGTCCACGTAGCCCGAACAGGCGTCGACGATCTCCTCTTGCACGCCGAGGAGGCGGTTCAGGGTCGCGATCACCCGCGCGGGATCGGTGCGCTCGGAGTAGGAGGTGAAGCCGCGCACGTCGGTGAAGAGGATGGCGAGGGACTTGCGCTCGACGGGATTGTGGCCCTCCGGCCCGGAGACCGCGCGGGCCTTGGCGACGTCCATCGTGGACCTCGAGACGTAGCGGCCGAGCTCGAGCCCTTCCTTGAGGCCGCGCACCATGTCGTTGAAGCGCTGGCCCATCGCGGCTATCTCGTCCCGTCCCCGGGCCTCCGCGCTCGCCCCGAGGTCGCCACTTCCCACGCGTTCCATGGCTTCCGAGATCCCGAGGAGGGGGCGCAGCACCGCGCGCCGGACGCCGAGGAGGAGGACGGTCACGAGGACGAGGAGGGCGCCCGCGATGAAGAGGGAGGCGACGAGGAGGACGCGGGAGTACTGGGATTCGAGGAGGGCGAGGGTGCCCGTGAAATCCAGCTTGACCTCGAGGACCCTCGAGTCGCCGTCAGCGAGCTCGAGGGCCGCCACAATGTCGGCGTCGACGACCCCCTGCGAGGTGGCGACGGTTCCCGCGGCCCCTGCCGCGGTGCTGCGCTCCAGCACCACCGAGATGCCCGGCTTGCCGAAGGCCTCCCTGATGTCCGCGTGGGAGGAGTAGTCCGCCCCCCGCTCCGATTCGGGCTGGGCCACCTCCACGCGGAGCTTCCTGTCGACGAGGATGAGGGTGTGGGCCCGGAAATTGGCCGTCTCCGTGCCGAGGGCTTGCACGAACTCGAATCGGGCGTCGATGGACTTCTCGAAGGCCGCCTCGTCGCCCGTGAAGGGGAGGGTGGAGAGGTCGTGCACGAGGTAGCCGCCGACCGTCAGGGCCAGGGCCCGGAGCTGGGTCTCGGAAACCCGCGAGACGAGGCGGGGGAAACCCCAGGCGGCGAGTCCGAGCATGAGGACGAGACCGAGACCGAAGAGGAGGAGGAGCTTGGCGCTGAGTTTCATGGGGGCACCTCGGGGCCGGAACCATATTCAGCGGCGCCCGCCCCCTCTGTCAAGGAAGCGGCCTTCCGGGGCGACCCCGGATCCCGCCAGTTGTCCGCCGCGCCTCCATCGTCCACACTCGGGATGGCACCCGACATCGCCGGGAAGGAGAAGAGCCGTGCGCGACACTGTCAACAACCCCGCCCTCGATCCCTCGCCCTTCCGCCTCGACGGCTCGCCCGACCTCCCGGCGAAGGAGAAGACGGGCATCCTCCTCATCCACGGCTACACCGGGGCGCCCACCGAGCTCCGCCTCGTGGGCGAGGACCTGGCCCGCCAGGGCTTTCTCGTCGCCGCCCCCCTCCTCCCCGGCCACGGCACGAGTTACGAGGACCTGAACGGCCGCAGGTGGCGCGAGTGGACCGACTGCGCCGAGACTGCCCTCGAGGCCCTGAGGACCGATTGCGGACCTCTTCTCGCCGCCGGCCTCTCCCTCGGCTCCCTCCTCGCCCTCCACCTCGCGGCGACGAGGAGTCGGCTCGCGGGAGTCGTAGCCTGGTCCCCCCCCCTCTGGGTGAGGAACCGCTTCCTTCCCCTCGCCCCCCTGCTCCGGTATTTCGTGGCCGCCCTGCCCAAGCGCGCGGGCACCGACCTCGCCGATCCCGAGGGCCCGGGCCGCCTCCGGAGCTACACCGTCGATCCGGTGGGCGCCGCGGCCGAGGTCCGGGCCTTCCAGAAGGTCGTGCGCCGCGAACTCCCGTCCATCACCTGCCCGGCCCTGGTCATGGCCGGAAGCGCCGACCGGACCATCCATCCGAAGAGCCCCGTGAGGACCCTCGCCGGCCTCGGAAGCCGTGAGCGGACCCTCCTCCTCCTCGAGGGCTCGGGCCACTGCATCACGGTGGACAGGGACTGGCCCCTCGTCGCCGCGAGGACGGGCGACTTCGCGAGGAGCCTCGGAGCCGGCGTCCGATCCTAGCGGAAGAGGCTCCGAGGCCTCGCCCGCCTCGTCGCGACGCCGAGAAGAATCGAGAAGAGGATTAGGGCCGCGCCGACCCCGAGGTAGAGGGCCTGGAGATTCCTCTCCAGCCCCGGTTCGGAACCAATTGTGATTATCTCCACCGCCTCGAAGACGATGATGGCCAACCCGGAGAGGAGGGCCAGGAAGTGCCCCCAGCGGCTCCCCCTGAGGAAGAGGAGGAGGGCCGCGAGGGAACCCCCGCCGACGATGGAGAAGAGGGCGAGGCCCGGCACCAGATAGTCGGCGAAGGGCGAGCCGTACAGGAGCCCGGGGGGCATCGGGATGATCTCGGTGGCGAGGGCGAAGCCCCCGGCGAGGGAGGTGAGGGAGAGGAAGGCGAGGAGGAGGGCGATGAGGAGGCGCAGCAGCCTGACGAGCATGGCGGAGCCTCTCAGCCGAGAAGGATGTGGAGGCCGAATGAGATGCCGAGCCCGAGGAGGGCCCCGATGAGGGGAGCGGGCGCGAATTCGGAGAGGACGAGGCGGTTGCGCCCGGCGATGATAGCCGCGAAGGGGATCACTCCCGTCTCCTTGAGGAAGGCCTGGATCTCGGCGCCCTCCTTCCGCCTCGTCTTGGCGGTCTCGTGCCAGGCTCCGAGGGAGGGAAGGACCACGAAGCTGCCGTAGAGGAAGAGGGCGCCCAGCGTGCCCGTGACGAGGACATGGGCCAGGCCGAAACAGAGCATGCCCATGTTCTGCGGATGGGATGTGACGCGGAGCATGCCCTTCGCCGTGGACGAACTTGGTGCTCCCATGTCGGCTCCCACGGGACTGGGCGTCGCCATCGAATAGGCGAGGAAGAGGAAGGAGAGGACCATGAGGATCCAGACCGGGGCGCTCGTCCTTCCGAGGGGTGCGAAGAGGACCGGGCCCCGGGCCCCGAGGCCGGCGTAGGCGAAGATCGCGAGCCCGAGGGTGAGGAGGGAGACCAGAGCGTAGAACAGCTTCGAGCCCCCCTCGCCGAAGCGCCGCGCGAGAAAGGCCTTCGCGGGTAGGCTCGAAAGAGCGATATGCGAGAACACGAAGAGCGAGGCCGAGACGACGAGAAGTGTCAATGCCATGATTGTTCCTCCGGCGGGAAGGCTAGCATCCTGGGCCGCATCCGCGCTAGAGGAAAGAAGGCCCGGGACCCGGCGCCGCGCTTGTAAGGGAATCCCCTCCCCGGCTATCATCGGGCAAGAATTCCATGTCACGAAAACCACGGCTCGAGGCCCTGCTCTCCCGCTATTCGACTTCCGATCGCCGCACCCTGTCCTACGACCTTCCCGCGGGAATATGCGTCGGCGTCTTCAACGGCCTTTCCATCACCTTCGTCGGCATCATCGGCCGCCGCATCGGCCTCGACGCCGCGATGCTCACCGTGCTCTCCGTGAGCGCCTTCGTCGGCCTCCTCCTGAACCTCTGGATCGGCCACCTCTCGGCCAGGGGCCGCCTCGAGGCCTGGGTCCTCTGGTCGGGCCTGGGCTCGAGGATCATCGCCGGCTTCGCCCTCATCTGGGTCTCGCCCTGGCTCTACCTCTCCATCATGTCCCTCTTCAACATCGTCTCGAGCTTCGGCGGACCCGCCTACGCATCCATCATGCGCAGCGCCTATTCCGACCGCCACCGCGGCGAGCTCATGGGCTACGTGCGAGTCTTCATCCAGACGAGCACCGCCCTCTCGGCGGCCCTGGCCGGCGCCCTGATGCAGACCTTCCCGGGATCCCAGCGCCTCCTCTTCCCCCTCGCGGCGGTCTTCGGGGTGGTGAGCAGCCTCCTCTTCTACCGCATCAAGGTCCAGGCCGCGGAAGGGGAGGGAGGACCAGCCCCCGGAGCCGCGGCGGCCGGGGGCCCGGACGAGGGCTTCCGCGCCTCCGTGGCCTCCCTTCTCCGCGACCGGCGCTTCATCGCCTACATGGCCGTCTACTTCGTCATCGGCTTCGCCGACAAGATCGTCGTGCCCCTCGAGCCCATCCGCTTCGTCGACGAGCTCGGCATGACCTACGCCGAGGCCGGCCTCGTGACCGGCACCGTGCCCCTCGTCGGCGCCCTCGTCGGCTACCTCGTCTACGCCAAGGCCGCCGCGCGCGTGAACCCCTTCCTGGCCCTCTTCGTGACCACCCTCCTGTCCTCGACCCGCTTCATCAACACCGCCTTGGCCGGCACCTCCTTCGAGCTCATCCCCGGCGCCTTCCTCTCCGGCATGAGCAACGCGGGCTGGGACCTCATCCCGATCTTCTCCCTGATACTCTTCGCCCAGGGAAGGAGACTCAGCCTCTACTTCGGCTTCCACGCCACCCTGGTGGGCCTCCGCGGCCTCATCGGACCGGTCGTGGGCGCCTGGCTCTACACAGGACTCGGCCTTTCCATCTCGACGATCTACCTCATCGCCTACGCCAGCATCCTGCTCGGCGCCGTCCTTCTCTACCTCTTCTACCTCGCCGTCCGGCGCCGCGGGGGCTGAGCGGGGAGGGACGCCCCTCAGGGAGCGGGAGCGATGTCGGTGAGCGCGAAATCCTCGCCCTTGAACAACAGCTCCTCGCGCGCCACCGTTGCGAGGGCGTAGGAGGCGCAGTCGCCGAGGTTCAATCCTGCGGGATGACGTCCCTTGCCGTAACGTCGCCAGGCGTCGAGGGCCACCGCGGCCTGGCCCGAATCGAAGGCGACGACCTCCACCTCCGCGGCGGCGATGAGGCGCGCGAGAGAGCGGGAGCCCACCTCGCCCTTCCTCGCCTCCACGACGATCGAGGTCTCGAGCAGGGTCAAGGCGCTCATGAGCCGGCGGCCGGGTGAGGCGAGCCGGGCGAGCAGGGCTTCGGAGCCCTCTTCGCCGAAGAGAATCGCCGCCACCGCGGAACTGTCAACGACCATCGCCGAAGCTCCCCTCATCGCTATAGCCGAGGATCTCGTTCGCGCCACGCCGGTCGAGGTCGGGCGCGGCGGCCGAGACCGCGGCGATGGACCTGAGTTCGGCCTCGAGGCCGGAGGCGGATAACGCGAGAGCTTCGAGGCTGGAGTCCAGGGCCTCCTCGATGGCTTCCGTCATGCCCTTCCCGCGCCGCGCGGCGAGGTCCCTCGCCTTTTTCTCGACCCCCGCGTTCCTGATACTAAGCGCCATGGCTCCTCCGTATATACGAAATATACCTCGCATATACGATGAAAGCAAGCGAAGCCGGACAGAGGCCGAGCCTGCAAAAGTAGGGATAGCGCAGCCGAAGGCGATGAATGAAGCCCGGAGCCAGCCGCCCTCAGACGCTGACCACCCCATAGGGTTTCGAGCGGCTGGCGAGGACTTCGAAGCGAGCCGAAGGCCTAGCTTGCGTCAGGGGGAGCGAAGCCTAGCGAGCGCAGCGAGCGTTAGAAGCGTGATGGGACCTTCCGCCTCGGGAGGGAAGGCGGAATGCTCCCGGCGACGGGGCGAAAGGGATGAACCCGGCGAAGCGCTTCGCAGGGTAAGGTAGGACGATGGGTGTCGGCTTCAAAACGCGCTCCCCTCGAGTACCCGAGAGGGGGGTGCGTGTTGAAGCCGACAGGACCCGTCCTGCCAGGCCATGAAAAAGCCCCCCGTCGCCGGGAGGCTTTCCGTAGGAAGGGAGTAGGGTACTCCCCCTGCTTTACTTCGCCCTCTCGACGAAGGTCCCGTCCCGCGTATCGAGGATGATCTTCGTCCCGATGTCGCAGAACAGTGGCACCTGCACCGAAAAACCCGTGTCGAGCGTCGCCGGCTTCGAGGACTTGCCCGACGTGTCGCCCTTGATCCCCGGCTCGCAGTAGGTGATCGTGCGCACCACATTGATGGGAAGCGTCACCGAGACCGCTTTGCCCTCGTAGAAGCCGACCTCGACCTCGATGTCGTCCTCGGGCGTCATGTAGTCGGCCGCCTCGCCGAGATCGTCCTTCGTCAGCTCGTGCTGGTCGTAGGAGTCCTGGTCGATGAAGATCCAATTGTCACCATCGAGGTAGGAGAGCTTCATCTTGTGGTAGTCGATCGAGACGTCCTCGAACTTCTCGCCCATGTCGAGGCCGAGCTCGGAGGTCTGGTTGGTCAGGATGTTGCGGACGCGCAGGCGCTTGACCTGGCCGTTCCGCCCGCCCTTGATGCCGAGCATGCGCTGGACGACGACGACGTCGTTCCCGTTCTTGAAGACGGTGCCGCCACGGATGTCTCCGGTCATGATCATGGTAATTCCTCGTGTGAAAAGAGTTTACCCGTGATTCGGCCGAGGGGGCTCGCGTCCGGGTTGGTTCCCTTGAATAGGATGCGGAATCCTACACTATTTCGCGGAAGTATGTCACGGGGTGCCTGCGGCGCGGGGGCTCCGGGTGGCCGCCCGCCGGCGCCGAGGCGGTTTGTTGACAGGCGGAGGCGGCGCGCCGAGACTTTTTCCCGACCCCCGCCGAGGTCCGCGGGGGGGAGCCGTGAGCCGGGAGGTGGGGTATGAAGGGTCTTTCTCGTTGGGGCGCCGGGCTGGCGATGGCGGGGATCCTCGCCCTCCCTCTCGTCCTCCCCCTCGCCGCCCAGGCGACGCCCGAGCTGGCCGCGGGGACTCAGGTCCTGGCCCAGACGGGGAGGGACGTTAAATTCCATCCCGCGACCGTGGTAAAGCGGGCCCTCGACGGCTACACGGTAAAATTCGAGGACGGGAGCGTCGAGGACGTGCTCCAGGCCGACCTGGCCTTCGACCAGCCCCCCGATCCCGCCCGACTCACGGTGGACACGAAGGTGGCGGCGGCCCAGTTCGGCGAGTTCTACCCCGGTCGCATCTTCGAATTCGGCGAGGGAAGTTACGTGGTCGCCTGGGACTCGGGCGGGACCGACCCGATCCCCCTGGAGGACCTCCGGATCAGGATGGAGGCGCGCAGCGATCCGCGACCCAAGTCCCCCGCTCCGCTGCCGCCTCCGGCAGCCCCTCCCGCTGCACCTTCCGCGGCGCCGCCGGCGAACCCCGCAGCCCCCGGTCCCCAGGCGGCGACCCCGGCTTCCCCGCCCCCCTCTGCGGCGGCCCTCCCCGGCCTGCCCCCGATGGGCGGCGGAGGCGAGGACAATCCCCTCGGCGCCATCCTCGGGATGGCGGGCGACAAATTCCTCATGAAGTTCAGTCTCGTCGCGCCTTCGAAGTCGGAGAGCCTCGTCGCGAAGGGCGAGTTGGCCGACATAACCCTGGTCATCCCCCCGGACTATGTGCCCGTGGGCCTCGACTTCAAGATCAGGAACAAGTCGGGCAAGCTCCTCGCCGTCGACTGGTCCAAGTGCTATGTCACCTCCTTCACGGGGGCGAGGCACGCGGTCATGCACGACGACTACGGGACTCTCGAGAACATCCCGGCGGTCGAAAAGCCCTCGGAGGTCCCGGCCGGGGCCGAGCTCACCTTCAGTCTCTTCTCGAGGGACGGCATCGTCTCGACCTTCCACGCCGCCCACTGGGAGGGTTCGAAGTGGATCGAGAAGTACAACGAAATCCTCAACTACATGCTCTTCTACGGGAGCGATCTTCCGGCTCCCCTGATCCACGGTACCAGCGAGGCCGACCAGGCCAAGGATCTCGAGTCCATGCGGAAGAATGTGGTCGGGAAGAGCTTCAGGGTGGGCATCGCCCTCACGCAGGGAGGCAAGGTCTCGGTGGTCGAATTCACGGTGCGGATCGATGGGCTCGACAAGGGCCACGACGCCAATGTCCTCGACAGCATAGGGAAGCAATAGGCCGGATTCTGGATCCGCCCCCTGGGCGGTCGGGCGGCTCTCCGGAGCCGCCTTTTTATTTTCGAGGGAAGCTCAGGCGGAACCGGAACTGGGCAGGCAGGCCTCGAGATAGGAGAGGAGGTTCTCGCCGAGCTCGCCCTGGGCGGCGACGGAGGCGGCGAAGGAGGCGAAGCCTGCCTCGAGGGGGCCGGGCGGCGCTCCGGGCGGGGAGAGGGCCGCGAGGAGGGGGGCGAGGGCGCCGGGGGGGAGGCCGGGCTCGGCGGGGCTGTCCCGACCGCGGTCATTGAGGGCGAGCTGGGCCCTTTCCAGTGTCTCGAAGCTTGGGGAGGGGAAGTGGGGCCTCAGGAGCTCGAGGAGGGCCCCCACCTTGACCAGCTGGTGGCGGTCCCCGTCCTCGTTCTGGAGGTAGGCCTGCCAGAGAAAGGGCCGCCCGGCCAAGACGACCCTCGCGAGGCTCTCCTCGCCGCGGACCAGGGCGAAATCGGCGGCCAGGAGGAGCTCGTCCCAGGTTTCCTGGGGCAGGAAGGGGAGGGCCAGGGCCTCGAAGGGCCGGCCGGCCCCTTCCCAGGCCTCGAGGAAGGGGGGGGCGCTCCGGCCCGCGGCCACGAGGGCGAGGAGGGGCCAGGTCTTCTCCAGCCGGGCCAGGTCCGCGACGGGGCCGCTGAAGTCCTGCTCGTAGCTGAAAAGGGGCAGCCAGAGCTTCGAAGCGGAGGCTCGGCCGAGGCTGCGGCTAGGGCCGCTACCGAGGTCGCGGCCGAGGCCGGCGCGCCGGGCCCAGTCGAGGCGGGCGGCGGCGAGGGTCTCCCCGCCCGCGGCCCGGACCCCGGCCCAGGTCTCTCGCGCCGCGCGGAAGCCCGGGTCGTCGATGAGGCCGCCCGTCCCCGCCTCGAAGCCGGGCATGAAGAAGCTCTTCTTCACGTGGGCGGAGCGGGTGGCAGAGGGGAGGAGGTGGAAGTCCCGGGCCCAGGCCTCGGCGGTGAGGTGCTCGACGTTGACGACGAGGCGAAGATCGGTCCGCCCGGGATCGAAGAGGGCCTCCTCGAGGCCGGGGGGGCGACCGGAGGCGAAGCACTCGAGCACGGTGGTCGGCGGCCCGCCCCAGCCGCCGGGGGCGAAGGCCGAGGCGGGCGCCCCCCAGTCGAGAATCTCCCAATTGTGATGGAATTGGCGCGGCAGGGCGGGATCGAGGCCGGGGGCCAGGGCCCGGAAGGCGGCGAGGTCGTCCACGTGGAGACGGAGGCGGAGCTCGAGGTCGCGCGAGCGTGCGGCGGCTTCGAGGGAACGGGCGAGGCGGTAGACCACTCCGATGTCGCCGTAGTTGTCGACGACCCTGCAAAGGAGGTCGAGGGTCGCCGGGGCTCTGGGGCTCAATCCACCCACCAGGTGGATGCTGCCTCGTCGAGGTGGAAGGTCCAGGCTCCGGCGGCGGGGAGGATCAGGACGAGGTTTTGGTAGGGATCCCCCGAGTCGGAGATCGCGGTCGCGGGGATTGTCGAGCGTGCCGGGTCGAGGGCGAGTTTTTGATAGCCCAGGGCGGTGGACCAGTCCGCGGAGCCGAACTTGAATTCCCCCCTCTGGCCGCCCGCGAAGGTCGCCGTCGCCGCCAGGCTCCCGTCGGCTTGCGTGGCGAGGGGGAGGCCTGTGCCCCAGCCGTTCCAGTCGCCGCGGAGGTAGAGCTGGACGGGAGGCGGCGGGGGGGGGAGGGGGGCGACGAAGCCCGAGGGGTCGGGGTCGGAGGAGCGATAGACGGGGGCGGGGACCGCAGCGGCCTCGGCGAGATCCACGACGCGGAGGCCGAAGGGCGGGAGGTCGGAGAGGCTGAGGAGGGAAGCCGTGAGGGTCGCGCCCCCGGGGGGGCCGAGGATGACTGTGGCCCGGGCCGGAGGGGAGGGGCCGAGGTCGATGATCGTCGCCGAAGGTGGCACGTTGGACGAAATATTCGCAATTACGACTGCTCTGGCCCCCGTCGTCCCCCTGATTTCGAAGGCGAGGATGCCGGGGCTCACGGTCGCGAGGGTTCGGATGGCGGGGCTCACGGTCGCGAGGGCTCGGATGGCGGGGTCCTTCCAGGCGGGATGGGTGGAGCGGAGGTGGAGGAGCTGGGAGTGCCAGGTCCAGAGGGACTCGGGGTCGAGGTCGGGGGCCTGGGTCGCCTGAGCCTGCCAGTCGAAGGGCCTTCGCAGGTTCGTGTCGTTGCCGGCCGGGCCGGCTTGGCCGATCTCGTTGCCGTAGTAGACGATGGGTGTGCCCTTCCCGAGGATGCTCAGGGCAGCGGCCAGCCAGATTTTCCGGCCCTCGCCCGCGAAGGCGGTGGCCGGGCGCGAGGCGGCGTTGTCGTGGTTGGACTGGAAGACGGCGAAGCCCGAGCCGGGCGGGAGGGAGTCGGTCTCGTCGACGAGGTGATACAGGAGGGCCTCGGCTTCGGCCGGGCTCCCCGTTCCGTCGAGGTTCCTGATGAGAAGGTTGGGCCAGATGAAGTCCAGGGTCAGGTCGAAGCCCGCCCTCCCCTGGTCGAGGAGGTAGGGGCGCACCCTGGTCAGGTCCTCGTCCCAGTTCTCGGCCATCATCATCTTGCCCGAGTCCGCGTAGGCCGCGAGGACCTGGGAGTGGAGGTCCTGGAAATAGGCGAGGGTCTCCGATTGGTCCTTCCAGCCCCCGGCGCCCTCGTTCTCGTAGAGGTACTTCACGGCGTCGACCCGCATGCCGTCGAAGCCGAAGTTGAGCCAGTCGATGGCGACATTGGTGATCGTGTTCCTGAGGTCGGCGTTCCTGAAGTTGTAGTCGGGCATCCCCGAATCGAAGAGGCCGTAGTAATAAGGGCCCGAGCCGTACCAGTCAGAACTGGAATCGAGGCCCGTCCAACCCGCGGGGCGGAGGGGGCGCCAGAGGTACCAGTCCTTCTTGGCGGGATCGTGGAACCAGGGGTTGCGGTCCGAGCCGTGGTTGGGCACGAAATCGAAGACGACACGGATGCCCTTGCCGTGGGCGGCGAGGATCAGGTCGCGGAGTCCGGTCGCGTCGCCGAAGAGGGGCGAGACCCTCGTGTAGTCGATGCTGTCGTAGCCGTGCTTGTTGCCCGAGCCGGCTGTGAGGGAGGCTGCCTCGAAGATGGGCGAGAGCCAGAGGGCGTTGACGCCGAGGTCGGTGAAGTAACCCGCGTCGATCTTCTCCCTGATGCCCGCGAGGTCGCCCGTGCCGTCCCCGTCGGAGTCGGCGAAGGCCGCCACCCAGATCTGGTAGAAGGTGGTATTGCGTCTTTCCCAGCCCGCGGCCTCGGAGAGGCTCGCGGCCGGGTCGGGGGCGATGGCGTGGCGCTGCACCGGCGGAGGAGCTGTCGGGGCGGTCGCTCCGCCGCCCTGATCGAGGAGGAGGGCGCAGGAGGAGAGGGCCAGGCAGAGCGCGAGGCCGACGAGGACCGGCGCGGGCCGCGGATTGTCGAAGCCGGGTCTTTGGGGCACGGCGGATTCTAGCTCGAGAAGATGCCTGATTCCTAGCGAAAACGGCTCCCGCCCGCGGAACTTGACCCGCCGCGCCCGAGCGTGCTTCCATGCCCTCGCGCGCTTGGCGGGGAGGCTCCCATGTACGGCATCGATTTCGGGACCTCGAACACGGTCGTGACGACGAGGAGGGAGGGGCGCACGAGGCTCCTCGATCTCGGCGAGGGCGGGGTCGTCCCCTCCCTTCTCCACTTCGAACGCGAGCGCGCTCCCTCCATCGGAGCGGCGGCGATGGCCGACTACGCCGCGGCCCTCGAGCGGAATCGCGGCTCGGTCAATCTCTACTCGCGCTTCCGCTTCTTCCAGGGGCTCAAGCTGGCCCTCAAGGATCCCTACTTCACGGGCACGAGGATCTTCGGCGAGAACCGCGGCCCCGAGGAGCTGGTCGGCATCTTCCTCCGCGAGCTCAAGCGGAGGGCCGACGCCGAATCGGGCGAGGGCGAGGGGCGCACCTCGCGGGAACTCGTCCTCGGCAGGCCCGTCGTCCTGTCGCGCGACCCCGCGATCGACCGCGAGCTCGAGGGCCGCTTCCGCGCCGCCGCCCTTCTCGCCGGCTTCGAGGAGGTCTCCTTCGTGCCAGAGCCTGTCGGGGCCGCGGTCAGCCTCCTCGGTCAAGTCGAGGGGCTCGTCCTCGTCTTCGATTTCGGCGGCGGCACCCTCGACATCACGGTGGCCCGCCTCGGCGGGAAGGGCGGGAGACCGGGGCCTTCCTCCATCGAGATCCTCGGCAACGAGGGCATGGACCTCGGCGGCTTCATCCTCAACGAGGACATCTCCCGCGCCCGCGTGACGCGGCACTTCGGCGCGGCGGGACGCTGGCGCTCCATGAGCGGTCGCGAGCTCCCCATGCCCTCCTGGATCACCAAGCAGGTCTCCTCCTTCCACGCCCTCCCCCTGGCCGACATCGCCAAGACCCGGGAGGCCATCAAGGATCTCCTGCCCGAGACGCGGAAGATGGACCGCGCGGGTCTCCTCGGCCTCTCCGACTTCCTCGACCGCAATCTCGCCTTCACCCTCTTCGACCGCATCGACCGCGCCAAGATCGCCCTCTCCGACGCCGAGGAGGCGACCCTCGCCTTCGCCGTCCCCCCCCACGTCGCCTTTTCCGAGCTCTTGAGCCGCCAGGACTTCGAGGCCCTCGCCGCCTCGCGGGTGGAGGGTGCCCGCGCCCTCGTGGCCCGGGCCCTGGCCGCCGCCGGGATCGAGGCGGCCGAGGTGGGTCGGGTCGTGCGTGTGGGCGGCTCCTGCCGCATCCCCGCCTTCATCCGCATGCTCGAGGCCGAATTCCCCGGCCGCGTCGTCGAGGGCGAGGTCTTCACGAGTATCGCCGCGGGCCTCCTCGAGGCCGCCGAGCTCGGGCTCGCCAAGGGCGGAACCTGAGCATGCTCGTCGGCATCACGGGGGCCGGGGGCTTCATCGGCGGGCGCCTCGCCCCGGCCCTCGCCGCGCGGGGGGACAGGCTCCGCTGCCTCGTCCGTTCGCGGGCCAGGACGGGCGAGCTCGGCGGAGAGGAGCTGTCGGCCGCCCTCGGTGACGGGAGGCTCGAGCTCGTCGAGGGCGACCTGAGGGCGCGGGAAGAGGGCCCGGCTCGCCGCGGCCTCGAGACCTTCGCCGAGGGCCTCGACGCCGTGGTGCACCTCGCCGGGCTCACGCGGGCCAGGAATCCCCTCGAGTTCTGGCGCGTCAACGCGGGGGGCACGAAGCGCCTCGCCGAGGCGCTCAGGAAGGGCTCGCCGCGGCTCGGCCGCCTCGTCGTCCTTTCCACCTTCGGTGTCCACGGGCCCTCCTCGGGACCCGGGGACTTCGCGGTCGAGGAGGGCCCGCGCCGTCCCCTCGACCCCTACGCCCGCTCGAAGCTGGCCATGGAGGCCT
>Ga0334722_10000578_pt1 | contig 52532 bp, 45 predicted proteins | sample C3_bottom_MG_FD_207210 | JGI IMG/M metagenome (GOLD analysis project Ga0334722, IMG submission 207210) | Sediment microbial communities from Yellowstone Lake, YNP, Wyoming, USA - C3_bottom | ecosystem: Environmental > Aquatic > Freshwater > Lake > Sediment | place: USA: Wyoming | collected...
TTTATGGGAGAAACGCAAGAAGTGGGGCATGTCAAAAAAGTAAGTGCTACATTTTTACACATTACAATTGCCTGACAGTACAAATGGTAGCACGACATAACTTCCCGATAAATATATATAATTTGCTGGCCAGTTACATTGTGTAACTTATTGTAGCGCCAGCTGAATTATCTAAAATCGTCACTTTAGTTCCCATTCCGTTAAAAAATCCAAATAACCTTTGATATCAATGTGTTGGACTGTCCGTCCGCAGCAGGCCGGGCATGGGCATGACGATTGCTATTAATTAAAGCATGCTGACCGACGAAGTCTTTGATTTCTTAAAGAAAGTTCCGCCGTTTCAGTTTCTGGATGATGCTGGATTAAGAGAAGTCGCTACCGGCATCATGATAGATTTCTACCCCAAGGGCACGATGATCCTGCATCAGGACGGTCCGCCGAGCGAATACCTCAGGGTCATAAAAAAGGGCGGCGTCAAGGTGTATATTAAACCGGATTCCGGCGATGAGGTCATAATAGACTACAGGAGCGAAGGAGATTCGTTCGGCCTGTTGTCCATGGTTGGGAAAGACAGATCAAGGGCCAATGTCCTGGCCATAGAAGACACCATATGTTATCTGATCCGGCCTGTGATGGTCACAAAACTGCTCGACGGCAGTCCCGCCTTTACAGAGTATTTTCTGAAATCTTTTCTCAATAAATATATCGACAAAACATATACGGAAATGCATAACAAGTCCCTCCTGTACGGAGGAGGCGAAAAACTGCTCTTTACCACACCGGTCGGGGAGGTTGCCTCCAAGGAGGTAATGACCGCCAGACAGGATATTTCAATACGCCGCGGGGCTGAAATGATGTCTCAAAGGAGATGCAGTTCCCTTGTTATTGTCGACGACGAAGGCGCGCCCTCAGGCATAGTTACGGACAGGGACCTTCGCGACAAAGTGGTTTCAAAGGGCAGGAACGTGGAAGACCGGATCGAAACGATAATGAGCGTCAGCCTGATCAAGGCCGAGGCCAGGGACTACTGCTTCGAGGCGCTGCTGAAGATGGTGCGCTACAACATACATCATCTCCTGGTTGTCGATGAAGGCAGGCTGAAGGGAATTCTTACGAACCACGACCTCATGATGCTCCAGGGGATTTCTCCCATCTCGATTGCGAAGGAGATAGAGAGTCAACATACAGTGGACGGCCTGGTTCCTGTTGCCGCAAAGGTAAACGAGGTTGTGGCCATATTGCTGAAGGAAGGGGCCAAGGCCGGCAATATTACCAGAATAATCACGGAGCTCAACGACAGACTGTTAAGGAAGATACTCTCCATTACCGAAAAGAGATTCGGACCTGCGCCGGTAAAATACTGCTGGATTACGTTCGGCAGCGAAGGCCGTAAAGAGCAGACCTTCAGGACAGACCAGGACAATGCGATTATTTACGAGGATCTCGATTCCGAAGCCCTGGAGGCGGGGGTCAAGACATATTTCAGGGAATTCACTGCTGCTGTAAGGGACGGTCTTCTCAGATGCGGTTTCCCGCCGTGTCCGGCGAATTATATGGCAAATAACCCGCAATGGTGTCAGCCGCTGAGCGCGTGGAAGAAGTATTTTTCCACATGGATATACACTCCGACTCCTGATGCGGTCCTGTATTCCCTCATATTCTTTGACTTCAGACCGATATACGGAGAAGCCGCCTTTGCCGAAACCCTCAGGGACGCCATGAGGAAAATGCTTGACGGACAGATGATATTCCTGGGCTATATGGCGAACATGATAATCAAGAATACGCCGCCGGTCGGTTTTCTGAGATCCTTTATTGTCGAAAAGAGCGGCGAGCACAAGAATGAGCTGAATCTGAAGGTAAAGGGCATAGCCCCTATCGTGGATATAGTAAGACTCTTCAGTCTTGAGAAAGGCATTAAAGAGACGTCTACACTTGAGAGGATCGCCGCGCTCAGGGACAAGCACACGATACTCAAAGAATATGCGGATGAGCTGGAGCAGGCCTTTGAGTTCATAATGCTGCTGAGGATCCACAACCAGGTCGAACAGATCGAGGCCGGCAGGGAGCCGGACAATTTCATAAATCCGGACGGACTCAGCAACCTGGAAAAGAAGAGCATCAAGGAATCTTTCAACCTGATCACAAAATTGCAGGACATTATTATCGAGAGGTATAAACCCCTCATATGGTAAATCGCATATGGTGAAGAACCTCATGGGGCTTCTGAAAAACCGCAAAGCCGACGTTGAGATGAATACGCCGCTGAATAATGCCGCGTTTGCGGTCATCGACACAGAGTTGACCGGACTCAACGGAAAAAAGGACTCCATTGTTTCGATCGGCGGAGTGAGGATGCGGGGAGGCAGGATAGACGTAGGCGACAGTTTTTATATGCTGCTTAAGCCTGAGACCGCGCTTACCGCCGAAAGCGTGGTAATACATGAGATAACCCCTACGGAAGTCCTTGAGTCGCCTGAAATCGGGTTGGCGCTCTTAAAGTTTCTGGAGTTCTGCAACAGTGATATACTTGTCGGCTTTTGTCTGGATATAGATATGGAGTTTCTGAACAGGGACGCAAGGAAGGCGCTCGGGCATGAGCTTCCGAACAGGACCATCGATATTTTCCCCATATTTGAATGGATCCTCGGCAAGGGCAAGCCCGGACCGAAGAACGGGCGGGACATGCCTTCACAATACAGGCTTTACGACATTGCCGGATACTACGGAATAGAGGTAAACGGCGTGCATAACGCAGTGATAGACGCCTTTATAACAGCCCAGATATTCCAGCGGTTTATACCCGTCCTCATTGATGCAGGTATCGGCAGCATCGGAGATTTATTGAGTTTTACAGCTAATTTACGGGGAGGTGATAGGCACAGGATAGCGCGCGGTTTGAGCAATTTCTGAGGCGGGGTCCTTGGACCCTGATATGATTGTTACTTTAAGGAGGTAGTGAGAATGAGCAGCAAAAAGACGGCACATGAAATCCTCGATGACGAGGAATTCAAAGCGTTGGCCAGCAAGAAGGACACGATATCGATTATCCTTACGATATTGGAGTTGTTCCTCTATTTCGGTTTTATAGGTCTCATCGCCTTTAACAAGCCCTTTCTGGCACAAAAAATGAGCGAGGGCGGTTCTACGACTATAGGCATTCCTATAGCGGTCGGCACCATTATCGGCTCGATTTTGCTTACAGGGGTTTATATCTTCTGGGCGAACAGCACTTATGATACTGAAGTCAAAAAAATAAAAGATAGAATAGGAGGATAACGATGCCACAGGCAGCTCAGACAGCACAGACGATGATCGGGCAGTCGAACCCGACTGCGATAATGTTTTTTGTTGCATTTGTTATAAGCACGCTTGGAATAACCTGGTGGGCGGCAAAGAGGACCAGGACCACAAAGGATTTTTACGCTGCAGGCAGAAGCATCACGGGGTTCCAGAACGGTCTCGCCCTTGCCGGAGATTACATGAGCGCGGCTTCTTTTCTTGGTATTGCCGGCCTTGTTTCCACAAAGGGTTACGACGGTCTTATCTACTCGGTGGGATGGCTGGTCGGGTGGCCGATCGTTATGTTTCTTATATCAGAGCCCCTGAGAAATCTCGGCAAGTACACGTTTGCCGACGTTGTGGCCTACCGCTTAAACCAGAGGCCGATCAGGGCCGCTGCTGCCACAGGTTCACTTGTCGTTGTTCTTACATACCTGATCGCGCAGATGGTCGGCGCAGGCACCCTGATTAAACTGATGTTCGGGTTGCCTTTTGAAGTCGCCATTGTAGTTACCGGATGCCTGATGATTTCCTACGTTCTGTTCGGCGGAATGATTGCGACCACATGGGTCCAGATAATCAAGGCCTGTCTGCTCCTCGGCGGAGCGACGATCCTGGTCATTCTTACACTGAACAAGTTTGATTTCAGCTACGCCAATCTTTTCAGCCAGGCGGAAAAACTTTACACCAATAAATTCCTTGAACCCGGAGGTCTTGTAACAAGTCCTATCGACGCCTTCTCCCTGGGTCTGGCGCTCATGTTCGGAACTGCCGGACTGCCGCATATCCTTATGAGGTTCTATACGGTCCCTGATGCAAAGGCAGCAAGAAAATCCGTCTTTTATGCAACAGGGTTTATCGGCTATTTCTACATCCTTACAGTTACAATCGGTTTCGGCGCAGCTGTTCTCGTCGGCCAGAAGGTAATCATGGGTATTGACAAGGGCGGCAACATGGCCGGTCCTCTGCTCGCGGAGGCGCTTGGCGGAAACCTGTTCCTGGGGTTCCTTTCCGCGGTCGCGTTTGCAACTATCCTGGCCGTTGTTTCCGGATTGACGCTTGCAGGCGCATCCGCTTTTTCACATGACCTGTACGTCGGTGTTGTCAGAAGGGGACAGGCATCTGAAAAGGACGAGGTCAAGGTTGCGAAGATCGCTACAGTCGGTCTTGGAGTTTGCGCAATAATGCTCGGTATTTTATTTAAGGGTCAGAATGTCGCGTTCCTGGTCGGTCTTACGTTTGCCATTGCGGCGAGCGCTAATTTCCCGGCCCTCCTCATGTCGATCATGTGGAAGAAATTTACGACGGCCGGAGCTGTTACCAGTATTTATTCCGGTCTTATCGTTGCAACAGTGCTCCTGATCCTCAGTCCTACAGTATGGGTCGATATCGTACACAAGGCTGAAAAAGACGCTGTAGAAGCAAAGGTGAAGGCCCTGGACGCAGGCTTCAAGAATACAACCGATGCCCTCACCAAGTATAAGATGATAGCGGGCAACAAGGTCGAGATAGAAAAGGCGGTTGCGGCTGAACAGACCGCGCTTGATACAAAGAAGAAAGAGCTGACGGACAGCGTGAAGGACGAGAAAGAGCGCGGCGCACAGACAAAGGCTGCCGAGGCAAAGACGGGCAAGAGCGTGGAAGTTCTCCAGAGCCTTGCTGCCGTTGATGCTGCTGCCGCGGACAAGATGCTGACCGACGCAAAGCCGAAGTACGAGGCGGACAAAAAAGATGCGAATTCGGCCATGCCGAAACCCATCTTCCCGTTGAAGAACCCCGGCATATACTCGATGTTTGCCGCGTTTCTGATCGGCATTATCGTATCGCTGATGAGTCCCGACAAAGTGGCTGAATCCAAGTATGAGGCGCAGAAACTGAGGGAGTACATAGGCATCGGCGCGGAAGACTAGAATACTTTAGCATTCTTTTTTGCAGTGTTTTAGGTTGAAGGATTTAAGCCGCAGGCTAATCCCCTGCGGCTTGAATCCCCCGGCTTGTGAGGCAAAGAAAATCTGAAAAGGAGATAATCGGAATGTCGCAAAAGAACATAGAAGTATTAATGGCGGAAAACAGGACATTCCCGCCTTCACCTGAATTCAGCGCAAAGGCTCACATAAAGAGTATGGCTGAATACGAGGCCTTGTACAAAAGGTCTGTTGAAGACCCTGAAGGCTTCTGGGGGGAAATGGCGGAGAAGAACCTCACCTGGTTCAAGAAATGGGACAAGGTGCTGGACTATGATTTTACCAAACCGTATATAAAGTGGTTTTCGGGAGGCAAGCTCAACGTCTCCTACAACTGCCTGGACCGTCATATCAATACGGCGACCCGGAACAAGGCAGCGCTCATCTGGGAGGCGGACGACGGTTCATACAAGACCTATACGTATCAGCAGTTGTTCATGGAGGTCAACCGCTTTGCAAATGTACTGAAAAAGAACGGAATAAAAAAGGGCGACCGGGTGACGATATATCTCCCCATGATCCCGGAGCTTGCGATTTCAATGTTGGCCTGTTCGAGGATCGGGGCGATCCACAGCATAGTTTTCGGCGGGTTCAGCGCCACGGCATTACGAGACAGGATACAGGACTGTCAGTCGAAACTCTGCATCACCTCCGACAAAGGCGTCAGGGGCGGCAAGTTCGTCCCGCTCAAGTCCAACTGCGATACAGCTATTGAGGAATGCCCTTCTGTCGAGAAGATGATAGTTGTCAAGAGAGGCGACGGTCAGGTGGAGATGAAAGAAGGCAGGGATGTCTGGTGGAATGACGAGATGAAGGCGGCTGATATAAAGAACGTCTGCGAACCCGAACAGATGGATGCGGAGGATCCTCTCTTTATTCTCTATACCTCCGGCTCCACAGGCAAGCCCAAGGGTGTTCTGCATACCACCGGCGGTTATGCGTTATATACCAACCTGACGTTCAAGTATATTTTCGACTATCATGACGAAGACATCCATTTCTGCACCGCGGACATCGGATGGGTAACAGGCCACAGCTATATTGTCTACGGCCCTTTGAGCGTGGGCGCCACCAGCCTTATGTTCGAAGGCGTTCCCACATATCCGAATGCCGGAAGGTTCTGGGATATCTGTGAAAAACACAGGGTCAGCATATTTTATACCGCTCCGACCGCTATCAGGGCGCTTATGAGGGAAGGCGAGACATGGGTCAACAATCACGACCTGTCGTCTCTCAGGGTGCTCGGAACTGTGGGAGAGCCCATCAATCCGGAGGCCTGGATGTGGTATCACCTCAATATCGGCAAGGAAAAACTCCCGATTGTTGACACCTGGTGGCAGACCGAGACAGGCGGCATTCTTATAACGCCTCTTCCCGGCGCCATGACCTTAAAGCCCGGCTCTGCTACAAGGCCGTTCTTCGGCGTTGTTCCGAGCGTGCTGAAGGACGACGGGTCCAAGGCCGGGGCAAATGAGGGAGGAAAACTGGTAATAGAAAAGCCGTGGCCCGGCATGCTCAGGGGCACATACGGCGACCCTGAAAACAAGAGGATAAAGGAAGTCTATTTTTCCCAGTACTCAGGAAAATATTTCACCGGCGACGGCGCAAGGGTTGATGAAGACGGAGATTACTGGCTGATGGGCCGCATCGACGACGTCATCAACATCTCCGGCCACAGACTGGGGACTGCTGAAGTCGAGTCCGCGCTTGTAAGCCACGCCAAGGTTGCAGAGGCCGCTGTTGTAGGCTATCCTCATGATATAAAAGGCGAGGGTATCTACGTTTATGTAACGCTGAAGCAGGGCATCGAGCCCTCGGATGCTCTGAAAAAAGAGCTGATAGGCCATGTCAGGACCGAGATCGGTCCTATTGCAACGCCGGACAAGCTTCAGTTCGCGCCTGGTCTGCCCAAGACACGGTCGGGCAAGATCATGAGAAGGATACTACGGAAGATCGCCCACAACCAGGTGGATGAGCTTGGAGACACCTCTACGCTCGCCGACCCTTCCGTGGTCGATAGTCTTGTAAAGGAAAGATTGTAAAACAGGAAGATGTAGGGGCGATTCATGAATCGCCCCTACTAACTAAGGTGAGGTATGGATAAATTCCTGATTGGGAAAAGTGATGTTGTCCTGGTAATTGTGGATGTCCAGGAGCGGCTTGCTGTTGTGATGAAGGACAGGCAGAGGGTTGTGGACAACTGTGTTCACCTGATAGAACTGTCCAAACTGTTGAACATCCCGGTCCTTTTGAATGAACAGTATCCCAGAGGTCTCGGGCCGACGGTGGAGGAGATCCGGACCGCGTTAAGTTCGTATCAGCCGATGGAGAAGATAACATTCAGCTGCTGCCGCGGCGGCTCTTTCAGGGAGGCGCTGGCGGCTACAGGCAGAAAGAAGGTAATCCTGGTAGGCATGGAGACCCATGTTTGCGTGCTTCAGACCTGCGCGGACCTATTGGAACAGGGATATATGGTGCATGCTGTTCAGGACGCGATTTGTTCGAGGACGGATGAGAACTTCAGGACCGGCATTGAATTTATGAGGGACGCCGGCGCGGTGATCACCTGCACGGAAACCGTCCTCTTCCAACTGCTGGAAAAGGCGGGGACTGAAGAATTCAAGGCTGTTTCAAAGAGGATAAAATAGACCGCGTCTTATGAGGCCTGTCTTTTCTTCAGCAGCATCTGCAGCGCTTTGCCGCCGTCGCGCTTCAGCCAGAACAGACTGAAAACAGCCGAAGCGACTACCACTGTCGCAAGCCCGTTTTCACCTTTCTTAAACATCGCTACGGCCCCGCCGACAAGAATAATAATGAAGCCGCAGGGTATCAAAACCCGGGAAAGAAACTCTCTCACCATCTGCATGTTTTTGTAACAGGCTTTGGCTTCCTCCTGCCTGCCCAATTTTTCGTACAGCAGCCCTTTGGCGAACCACAGAGTGTTGTTGCCCGGATCACTATCGGTCGCCTTGTCAAAATATATCAATGCCCGCTCGGGATCGGAATCCTGCAGCTGCAGCGCCAACCGGTAATGGAGTGTGAAGAGATTTCCGGCCTTGTCGAGATACTGTTTCGCCTTTTCAGGTTTGCCGGTCTCTTCAAGGATCACACCCTTAAGGAACAGGCCCCTCTGAAAATTCGGAGTAGCGGAGAGGAGTTCATCGAGGAGCTTTATTGCATGCCCATAGTCTTTCCTGCTGTAAAGCTCAAGTATTTTTTCGAACTGTATGCCGACGCTCTCCATGCGGTTAAGCGCCGAACTTTTTGAGTCTGCCTGCGTTTGCCAGCGCAATCGGCATGAGGCTCGTTGTGCCGAAGATGCCGAGTTCTCCCTTTGTGCATTCTCTTTCCGAAAAAGAGCCGCAGAGGCCCCCAAGCACATAAGGCGCCCTTAGCAGGACCGGCACAGGATGCCAGCTGTGTCCCTTCATGATCGCAGGCGTGGAATGGTCTCCAGTGATCATAAGGACGTCGGGGTTGAGGTCGAGTATCTGCGGAAGCATTACGTCAAATTCGCTGATCCTCATGCTTTTTTCAGTAAAGTTTCCGTCTTCGCCGTATGAGTCCACTTTTTTGACATGCATAAAAAAGAAATCGTATTTGTTGTAGCAGCCCTTCAGATAATCTATTTCGTCCTGCACGCCGCCGGAAACCGGGGGAGTGTCCATGCCGACAAGCTTTGCAAGCCCCCTGTACATGGGATACGTCGCAATAGCAACGGAACTCAGGCCGTAGGCCTCTTCAAACGTCTGCAGATGGGGCATTACTGAAAAGCCCCTGAGCAGGACGTAGTTGGCAGGCTTCTCATCTTTCAGCACACAGGAAACCCTTGCGATGAATTTTTCCGCAATGTCCGCAACAGCCTTTGCAGAAGGCGAGGCTCCCACCGGCCTCAGCGGCGGCTTGCCCTCTTTCTGAGGGTCGGTGTCATTGACGTCGGCAGCCTGGTGGTGGAGCGGTTCGGGGAACCTGAAGAGGACCGCAAACCTGTGCTCCATGCCTGCCGCAAAAAAGACCTCGACATCATCGATCTTTCTGATTTCGTTCTGCAACCGTTCCGTAATCTTTCGGCTGAGGTCGGTTGCAATCCTGCCTGCGCGGCGGTCCTTGATGGCCCCGTTTTCAATCGTCGCATAATTACAGCGCACCGCCACATCCGTTTTGCGGACATCCATGCCGAGGCCAAGCGCCTCCAGTATACCCCTGCCGATCCGGTGTTTGAGGGTGTCGTATCCGAACAGGGCGAGGTGGCCGGGGCCGCTGCCGGGTGTAATGCCGGGCGCAACAGGCATATGGAGTCCGCATGCGGAAATCCGTGCAAGGGCGTCCATATTGGGCGTGTCCGCTGTTTCAAGTTCGGTCCTGCCGTTGAGGGGAAGTCCGCCCAGGCCGTCAAGCACGACCATTACGATCTTTGTATCATTTTTCTGTACGAGGTCTTTTATCAGTTCCTGCATCATGTCAAAAATATTACTGTAAAGGTCTTAAATTTGCAAGTTATATAATTGTCTCATTTTCGTGCTTTCCCGGTTAGTTTGCATATGCGGGTCATTGTGGTATATTGAACAATATGCAGCCTGAGATTGATATCGGCGATATGAGCGGAAAGCTTCTCGTAGCCATGCCCGGCCTTGATGATCCCAATTTCAGCCAGACTGTAGTGCTCGTATGCGAACACACTAAAGACGGCGCTTTCGGCCTTATAATCAACCGCATTCTTATGAATAGTTTCAGGCCGCTTATGAAGGCCTTTGAAATAAGCAAGACCTCTGTGGACCTCCCCATATATTTCGGAGGGCCGGTGAGACCTGAGCAGGGTTATGTGCTTTATTCTCCTTACGACGGCAGATACGGCTCAATAAAAATATCGGACAACCTGGCGGTCACAACATCAAAAGAGCTGCTGCAGGACATAGCCGCAGGAAAGGGGCCGAAGCGTTATATCTTTGCGCTTGGTTTTGCCGGATGGGTGGCCGACCAGCTGGAGAATGAGCTGGTGGAGGACAGCTGGCTTGTAGCGCCGCTCGATAATAATATACTATTCAATGTGACTGTAAGCGACAGATGGAAGACCGCCGCGGAGTCTATAGGGGTTGCGTTTGAAAGACTTATTATCAAGGGCGGCTGCGCCTGAAGCAGCTTGGCTGAAAGCAGCATAGATAGCGGACTGGATAATGCCGGGAGATGAGATCAGCCGACCTGATAAATAGATAAGAAGAAATGAGACCGGAGGAATTGTAAATGAAGGTAGTAGGTTTTAACGGCAGTCCGAGGAAAGAGGGAAACACCTGTCTGGCGATAAAAAAGGTTTTTGAAGAGCTTGAGAGGGAAGGCATAGCCACGGAGCTTATCCAGTTGGGCAGCGCGGACATAAAGGGCTGCCGGGCCTGCTTCAAGTGTTTTGAGAGAAAGGACAACCGGTGCATTCAACAGGATGACCTCAATCCGTTCATAGACAAAATGATTGAGGCGGACGGCATAGTTATAGGCTCTCCGACATATTTCAGCAATGTCTCTACAGAGGTCAAGGCGCTGATCGACAGGACGGGGCTGGTTACCCGCGCAAACGGCAACCCTTTAAAAAGAAAGGTCGGAGCCGCGGTCGTGGCTGCCAGAAGGGCCGGCGCAACCCAGGTCTTTTCCAGCATCAATCTCTTTTTCGGGGTCGGAGAGATGATCATCCCCGGGTCGTCTTACTGGAACATCGCCTTCGGGAGAAATCCGGGTGATATCCTGCAGGATGAAGAGGGAATGAGGACCTTCAAAGACCTCGGGCAAAACATGGCCTGGCTCCTTAAGAAGCTGAACGGATAGAAACCCGTTGGGTCTGTACTGTTAGAGTCCCGACAGTTCAAATATCCTGACTATCACGGCATTGGAAACCGTCAAACCTTTCCTCGTCAGCCTCACGCGCCGGTTATCCGCATGCAGGAAGCCTTCTTCTATAAGTTCCGAGCATGTGTTGGCCAGGTCAAGACCGAATGATCTCGCTGTTTCCTGCCCGAGGCCCTCGGTCTTCCTCAGCCCCAGGAAGATATATTCCCGCGCAGCCTCCTGAGACGTAATATCTGTATGCCCGGCCTCCGGCAGCTCAGCCCCGGCAGTCATAGAAACATATTTGCCGAGTTTTTCGGTGTTTTGCGACCGCCTGCCCTTTAGGAACGAATGCGCTCCGGCTCCGGCCCCTATGTAAGCGCCGCGGTCCCAGTAGTTCATGTTGTGCAGACATCGGCATCCCGGTTTCGCGAAGTTCGATATTTCATAATGCTCAAAACCTGCGGCTGAAAGCAGGTCGAACGCCTGATCATACATTCCAAGTACGGCGTCCTCCTCCGGCATCGTTATACTTCCCCTGACTGTGAGTTCGTGAAGCGGGGTATGCCTCTCAGGCGTGAGTTCATATGTGGAGATATGCAGCGGGTCCAAAGAAAGCGCGGTCTGAAGTGTGCGGCCCCAACTCTCTGCCGACTGACCGGGGATCCCGTATATGAGATCGATAGAGAGATTCCGGATACCTGCCGCCTTTATGAGCCTGCATGCTTCCAGCGCTGCGCATGAGTCGTGAATCCTGCCGAGGGTCCTCAATTCTTTATCCTCAAACGACTGAACGCCCAGACTGATCCTGTTTACTCCGTGTGAGACAAGAAGAGCAACCTTATCCTGGTCTATTGTCCCGGGATTGGCCTCTACGGTTATCTCTGCGTCGGAGTTGACGATATAACATCTTCGCACGCATGAGAACAGACGCTCCAGGTTATCAGGGGACAATACAGTCGGTGTGCCGCCGCCGATATAGACAGACTTCAAAACCCCGGCTTCGTCCTTTCTCAGTTCCAGTTCCCTGCACAACGCGGCTGTGTATCTATCTTCAGCCCTTTCATCATGAATGAAGGACAGAAAGTCGCAGTATATGCATTTCCTGATGCAAAAAGGGATGTGAATATAGAGGTAATCCGCCATGGGGTATTTTAGCTTATGGAGGGTGTACTTTAACTATCCTTCCCTCCCCTTAACTTAGGGGGAGGGACATAAGCCCCCTCTTGGGTTAAGAGGGGGAAAGGGGGCGTTACTTTGATCCCTCGATGCTTGTATCTTAGCTTGCGCGTATGTCGGCAAGTCTGTTAGATTCAATGGCAGCAATGTGCAGCCGATAATTTTATGTATTAAAGGAGTTCGATATGTCTGAATTTAAAGATGTTACAGTGGTAAAGAAGGCCAATATTTATTTTGACGGCAAGGTCACGAGCAGGACGGTCATTTTCAGCGACGGTTCAAAGAAGACACTCGGGGTGATGCTGCCGGGAGAATACGAATTCAGCACAGGCGCGGCCGAGGTCATGGAAATACTCTCGGGCGACCTTGATGTGCTTATTCCGGGCGAGAGCGGCTGGAGGCGGATCAGGGGAGGGGAATCATTTAACGTCCCGGCTAATTCAAAGTTCGGTCTGAAGATAAAAGAGCTCACTGATTACTGCTGCTCATTTCTGACTTAGATGTGCTGCTGATTTATCCGCCTGTTGCCAAACCTTCCGAACCGCCTGCCGGCATAGCCGTGCTCGCCGGGGCACTGAGCGCCCACGGTGTAAACCACACTGTGCTCGATGCGAATATCGAAGGGCTCCTTTTTCTGGCGGGTTCCTGTTCCGGCGGAACGGAAAAAACAGCCGACAAATGGTCTGCGCGCGCGCTTCGGAACATAAATAGGAATCTCGCGATGATGAAGAGCAGGGACCTTTATCTCAGTCTCGACCGCTACAAAAGGGCGGTAGCGGATATCAACAAGGTTATCGGGATGTCTGCGGAGCAAAGCGGCGTACTCGGGCTTGCGAATTATCAGCACCGAAAATATTCTCCTCTGAGGAGTTCCGATCTTGTAATGACAGCGGAGAATCCTGAACAGGATCCTTTCTTCCCATATTTTAAAGCCCGGCTGACGTCTCTCATTGAACTTGAGCAGCCTGCCTTAATCGGCGTTTCAGTGAATTATCTGAGCCAGGCCCTGACCGCCTTTGCAATGGCAGGATTTCTCAAAAAGAGGTGGCCGCATATCAGGCTGGTATTCGGCGGAGGTCTGATAACCTCATGGATGAAGGTGTCCGGACTCGGGCATCTGTTCGACGGTCTGATCGATCATCTTGTTACCGGTCCGGGAGAAGGCCCGCTTCTCGAAATTCTGGGGATAAAAACCGGTGAAAATAAAAACGCCGCAAAGGAAAAATACGCTCCGGAATATTCCTCATTCCCTCTCAACGATTATCTGTCTCCCGGCCTTGTGCTGCCGTACAGCTCCTCAAGCGGCTGCCACTGGAACAAGTGTTCCTTCTGCCCGGAAAAGGCTGAGAAGAACAGGTTTATACCGGTAGCCGAAAAACAGGTGATGCACGATATCGCTTCTCTTGTGGCCAAACACGACCCGGTTCTGATCCATCTTCTGGACAACTCGGTCAGACCGTCGGTCCTGAAGCTGTTTGCCAAGCATCCGCCGGGCGCGCCGTGGTACGGTTTTACGAGGATTACCGCCGATCTGGCAGATCCGGCCTTTTGCGCATCTTTAAGGGAGTCGGGCTGTGTGATGTTCAAGCTCGGGCTTGAATCCGGAGACCAGTCTTTGCTCGATAAACTGGGCAAGGGCATTGATCTCTATACAGCGTCGATGGTCCTGAAGGCTTTGAAGAAGGCCGGGATAGCCGCATATGTTTATCTCCTTTTCGGCACGCCTGAGGAGACGCCTGAAGCCGCCGGCAGGACGCTGGACTATGTTGCGCGGCACAGCGGGGAGATAGGTTTCCTGAACCTTGCGGTATTCAATATGCCGCGGGCCTGCGGCGAAGAGGATATTTCCAAAAGGGATTTTTATGAGGGCGATCTGTCCCTGTATACGGATTTTTCACATCCGCACGGCTGGGACAGGAAGTCGGTCCGCCATTTCCTCGATACTAAGTTCAGAAAGAACAGGGCGATTGCCGGGATATTAAAGAAAGACCCGCCCATATTCACTTCGAACCATGCCCCTTTTTTCCATCTCTTTACGCGTTAATAAGTTCGGATGCCTTGTAAATGCGTGTGTTACGCCCCGCTTCCTTGACTTGCCTCAAAATGAGTAATTATAATCCTTAACGGGTCAGATCGGCCTACTTGTGAGGTGAATATGGAAGATACCAATGAGCTTATAAAACAAAGGATCAAAAAGATAGATGAACTGAAGGAGATGGGGATCAACCCTTACGGAGCCCCGTTTCCGGCTGCAGACCATGCAGCGGACCTTATCGGAAAGTACGGCAGCACACCCAAAGAAGCCCTCGAAGCGGACAGTGTCATGTGTTCCCTTGCAGGCCGGATAGTTGCGTACAGGGACTTTGGCAAGGCTGCGTTTGCGCATGTCCAGGACGCTTCAGGCAGGATACAGATCTATTTAAAAAAAGACGTTTTGGGAGACAGGCACAAGCTCCTTAAAAAGTTGGATATAGGCGATATCATCGGCGTAGAGGGCAAGCTCTTCAGGACAAGGACGGACGAACTTACGGTCGAAGTCGAAAAGTTTGAACTGCTCGCCAAATCAGTGCGGCCGCTCCCTGAAAAGTGGCATGGACTCAAGGATGTCGAGACACGCTACAGGCAGCGCTATGTTGACCTTATCGTAAACCCTGAGGTAAGGGCGAACTTTGCGAAGAGGAGCGTAATCATAAGAGGCGTCAGAGACTTCCTCGAGGCCAAGGGCTTTATAGAGGTCGAGACCCCGATGATGCACCAGATACCGGGCGGGGCAACAGCAAGGCCTTTCAAGACCTTTCATAATGCTCTGGGCATTGACCTTTATCTGAGGATAGCGCCTGAACTCTATCTCAAGAGGCTCCTTGTAGGCGGATACGAGAGGGTTTACGAGTTAAACAAAAACTTTAGGAATGAGGGTATATCTACCCGTCATAACCCGGAATTTTCAATGTTGGAATTTTATATTGCGAACAGGGATTATAATTTCCTGATGTCGTTTACAGAGGAACTCCTTTGTGAGGTTGCCCTGAAGGCTGCAGGGGCTCTCAAGATCCCATACGGCGAATGGGAGATAGACCTTACCCCGCCATGGCCGAGGCTCCCGATGCTGGAGGCGCTAGAAAAAAACGGCGTGCCTGCCGAAATATTCCGGGACGCTGCAAAGGCGACCAGCTGGGGAAGGGCCGAAGGCATCGATATTCCTACAGGATCGTCGATGGGCAAGATCCTGGATGAAATATTCAAGGAAAAGGTCGAACCCGGACTAATACAGCCTACTTTTATAACAGACCACCCGGTCGAGCTTTCACCCCTTGCCAAACGCAAGCCGGAAAACCCCGGTCTGGTCGAGAGGTTTGAATTGTTCATTTGCGGAAGGGAATTGGCCAACGCCTTTTCGGAGTTGAACGATCCCTTTGACCAGAAGGGCAGATTCCTTGAACAGGTGGAAGCCAAGCAGGCCGGCGATGACGAGGCCCACTGGATGGATGAGGATTTTATACGGGCGCTGGAATACGGCATGCCGCCTGCCGCAGGCGAGGGCATAGGCATAGACCGTCTTGTTATGCTCCTGACCAATTCGCAGTCCATCAGGGACGTGGTGCTCTTCCCGCAGCTTAAACCCGAACAGCCTGAATGAAGAAAAACCGGTTTGGCCTTCTATTAAGACTTGGCGTATCTGCAATAAGTCGTCGTACCCGCGGAGGCGGGTATCCATTTTTGACGCCTGTCTTTGCCGTCAGTTCATGAAACTTCCATATCAGTTTTTTATAGCCCTCAGGTATCTGAAGTCAAAGAAAAAGCACAAAGGGCTTTCGGTCAACACAGCGATATCGATCGGCGGCGTGGCGGTGGGGGTCATGGCGCTCCTCGTGGTCCTGTCGGTCATGAGCGGATTTCACGAAGACCTCCAGAAAAAAATCCTCGGCGCTAACGCCCATATCATAGTAAGAGGCTTTAAAGGCCCGATGGACGACTATGAAAGACTTTACGGCAGACTCGGTGATGAAAAACACGTGGTCTCCTTTGCGCCTTTTGTGCTCGGTCAGGTCATGGTGTCGTCCGGCAGAAAGGCCCACGGCGTTTATCTGAGAGGTATTGACCCGGCTACAGAGGAAAAAACAACCGATATACTTCGCCATATAAAGGACGGCAATATCAACAAGCTCTATGTTGAGGGGGATATGCCTGGCATCATACTCGGAAGGGAACTCGCGGCAGGCATGGGCGTTTTTACCGGGGACAAAATCAATATAGTCTCTCCTGTGAATGAAATAGGGCCGATGGGTATGCTGCCCAAGGTAAAGCAGTTCAGGGTAGTCGCAATATTCGAGGTCGGCATGTTCGAATACGATTCAAATCTGGTCCTCACTCATATCAAACCCGCTCAGGAATTCTTCGGCATGAAAGAGGAGATTACAGGCATCCAGCTGCGGCTTGACGATATATATAAAGCCCCTGAAGTAAGGAAAGATCTGCAAAAGAGACTGGGCCCGGCGTTTATAGTTATGGACTGGATGCAGATGAACAAGAATCTATTTTCAGCTCTGCGGTTGGAGAAATTCGCCATGTTTGTCATCCTTGTCCTGATAGTGCTGGTAGCCTCTTTTAATATTATCAGCAACCTTATCATGAACGTGATCGAAAAGAGCAGGGAGATTGCGATCCTGAAGGCCATAGGCGCCACGAGCAGCGGCATTATGACGGTCTTTATGCTGCAGGGTCTGTTTATCGGTCTGATAGGCACTGTGATAGGCATAACCGGCGGATATCTGCTGGGTTATGTCCTCAATACATTCGAACTGATAAAGCTGCCGGCCGACGTATACTACTTAAGCAAGCTGCCTGTTAAGATGTCGCTCTTTGATTTTCTTACAGTCTCGATATCCGCCGTAATTATAAGCTTTCTGGCCACGCTTTACCCCGCGTGGCAGGCCGCAAAGCTCGATCCAGTGGAGCCTCTCCGCTATGAGTGAGAAGCTTGTCGAGGCCTTAAACGTAACCAGATCTTTCAGGACCGCGGCAGGCGAACTCACTGTGCTGAAAGGCATCGACCTCTCGATCAACGCAGGCGAGATGGTAGGCATTGTCGGCGCCTCTGGCGCGGGCAAGAGCACTCTTATGCATATCCTCGGTGCGCTTGACAGGCCGAGTTCCGGCAAGGTGCTGTTTCAGAACAGTGACCTGTCATCAATGGATGAAAACGCGCTTGCGCGCTTCAGAAATGCGACGATAGGTTTTGTATTCCAGTTCCATCATCTGCTGCCTGAGTTCAATGCTCTTGAAAATGTCATGATGCCGGGTATGATCAGCGGCATGCCGCACCAGGAGAATGAAGAAAAGGCTCTGTCCCTGCTCGGTGAACTCGGGCTGTCGGCCAGGCTAAAACACAGACCGGGTCAACTCTCGGGGGGGGAACAGCAGCGGGTTGCTGTGGCGCGGGCGCTAATACAGGAACCGAAGATTGTGCTTGCGGACGAACCGACGGGAAACCTGGATACGGCTACGGGGAACGATCTGTTCGAACTGTTTCTGGAAATCAATAAACGCAGGGGAACCGCGTTTGCCGTAGTTACACACAACAAGGCTCTCTCCGACCGCTGTCATAGCGTAATTGAAATAGCGGACGGGATGGTTGTTTAGAAATTTACTGAGGACACTTGCCTCTATATAACCGTCAGGGTCTGAACTTCTCCTGCAGAATTGCCAAAACAGGTTAATGTGTAGACGAAGAAATCTTGCCGAGCCTCTTACCCATACGCTCCCGATCAATTGTACGAATCTGATCCAGGATTATATGGCCTGAACGTCCCTGAAAACGGCATGGGAAAGGCGTTTGTCAAACACTGAAATTCAACTGGAAAAACAGTTCAAGCGCCTCGGGACGTTGTGTTCTGCTCATTTCTATTAGGACATTCAGGACACAATGTCCCATATGACGCTTACTCAGGTTCTCGGCCTGTCTTTGATCCATATTTCTCCGTATCCGGTTTTGGGTTCAGGCCGGGCCGCGCGGCCCACCAGGACCGTCGATATCCGGGCTGTTAAGCCGCGGGCTTATTGGCGCGGAACAGGGCCGCGATTGTATATTGAGATGTGCGAAAGCCGGTGGCGCCGGCGAATTCAACGTCGATAAATCCCGCTTCCTGAAGCAGCCTGAGCTGGTCCCCGACCGGGACCGCGCCGCCGATTCACTGCGACCAGGCGTCAGCGCTTTCGGCAAGTGTTGCAGGCAGTTCGCCGGCCAGCACGACGTCCGCGAACCGGAGTCTTCCGCCGGGTTTCAGGACGCGGTATATCTCCCTGAAGGTAGTCTCTTTGCTGAGAGAGAGGTTGATAACGCCGTTTGAAATAACCACGTCAAAATAATTGTCGTCATAGGGCAGGGTGTCGGAATCAGCCTGTCTTATATCGAAGTTTTTCAGGCCTGCGAGTGTGAGATTCTCCCGTGCCTTCTGCACCATTTCCAATGTCAGGTCTATCCCGAAGATACTGCCGCTCCCGCCGACGAGTTTGCCGGCAACATACATATCAAAACCCGCTCCGCATCCGAAGTCGAGCAGCTTGCTCCCGGATTTTATCTCGCCCGGCGCAAACGGGTTCCCGACGCCGCAGGAGGACTCGAAGAAGCCGGCATGCGCGGTTTCGATAAGCTCAGGATCGTAGCCCAATGCTTTTGCGCCTTCCTTGCCTACAGGGTACTGAAACTTGCCTTCTGCGGAAACCGACACGTCCGCGTATTTGCTCCTTATCGCCCGGCATATCTCGTCTGAACGAGAGTCGGACGACTGTTGTGATTCCGTCAACCGGCAACTGCCGGCGCCGCCGGAAGGGGGTCACGTGGGAGAAGAAATTTTTCTGTCCGGATAATCGGTCATAGCATCCTCTTTACCTGTCAAATATATTAACTGCCTGTTAATTGGGATGCAGCCGGTCCGTCACTGTCGAGCGCATCCCTGACCGCTGAGAGCAGTTCCGCAGGCACGAGGGGTTTGGAGATAAACCGCGCCCCCTCCTCAATGATAGCCTTTTGCGAAATAATATCCGCGGTGTAACCGCTCATAAATATCCATTTTATTCCGGGCCGCAGCTTCACGATTTCGTCGTATGCCTCTTTGCCGTCCTTGCGCGGCATGATAAGGTCGCACAATACGAGGTCCACTTTATCGCTGTTTTCGAGGAACAACTTCACAGCATCTTCCCCGTCAATCGCTTCCAGTACGCTGTAGCCAAACCTGCTGAGCATCGCGGCCGCAACTTCTCTGACCGACTTCTCGTCTTCAACCAGCAGCACGGTCTCGGTGCCGGAGGGAGCGGGTTTAGGCCTTTCATTTGCTGTATCCGCTTTCCAGGAACAGAGCAGGGGGACATAAATCCTGAAGGTGGTCCCCTTGCCGGGCTCGCTGTATACATGAATATAACCGTTATGTTTTTTGACTATTCCGTACACAATGGCTAGCCCGAGGCCGGTGCCTCTTCCAACCTGTTTGGTCGTGTAAAACGGTTCGAAGATATGTTTTTGAGTATCGCCGTCCATTCCGCTGCCTGTATCCGATACTGAAATGACCGCGTATGTTCCCTTCAGTATATCGCCCCAGTCCTGGTCCAGAGCCAGCAGATCGGTGCGGAGCATGAGAGTTCCGCCTCCGGGCATGGCATCGCGGGCGTTTGTCGTGAGGTTCATCAGGATCTGCTCTATCTGGCCTTTATCAGCCTCGATCATAAGCAGCGGCCTGGAAAGATTCAGCCTGAATTCGATATCCTCGCCCACAAGTCTGGAAAGCATGCGATGAAAACCCGCAACCGTATCGTTTAAGTTAAGGGGATTAAGCGAGACCTCCTGCTTGCTGCTGAAGGCCAGGAGGCTTCTCGTCAGGGCCGAAGCCCGCTCAGCGGCTGAAAGGATATGGTTTATATAGGGTTTCATTGATTCATCAGCTTCCATCTGAAGCATTTCAGCGTAGCCGAAAATCGCTGAAAGTATATTGTTGAAATCATGCGCAACACCACCGGCAAGAAGGCCTATGGATTCCATCCTCTGTGAATGATAGAGGTTCTCGTCCGCGCGTCGTCTTTCGGTGACATCCCGCACCAGTTCAACGCACGCGATAACTTCGCCCGACGCGTCCCGCAGCGGAGATGTGGTAATGTCGTAGTATCTTCTGCCGTCAGGATGCTCGACCGTCTGACGGGCATGATGCACCTGTCCGTCACTGAAGGTCCCGGTAATAGGACATCCGGCGCAGACCTCTTCCCGCCCCTCAAAACCCCTGAAGCATTTCCCTCCGGCGAGGTCTCCGAACATCGCCTTGTGGACATTGTTTTGGTAGAGCACGTCAAAGTCCCTGTCCTGTATGCTCACGCCGTCGGCCATTGCCGCAATAATGGATTCAAACTTGTTTTTTTCTTCCTTCAGCCTTGTCTCGTCTTCTTTTCTTTTTGAAATGTCGAAGAACGTGACTATCGCGCCGGCGCAACTGCCGTCACGGTATATCGGATAGGACCAGTACTCAACCGGAAACCCGGTCCCGTCGGCCCTCCAGAAGACCTCGTTGTCTATATGGACATTACGTCCTGTCCTGTACGCATCCAGTATATTGCATTCGTTTTCCGGATATGGAGTTCCGTCCGCGCGGGTATGGTGTATCCGTCCGTGAATTATTGACCCAAGGAGGTCCTCTTCTTTCTCATATCCCAACATCCTGAGGCAGGACGGGTTGCAAAATGTGCATACGCCGCCTGTATCTACGCCGTACATGCCTTCAGCCGCTGAGGTCAGGATCAGCCTTATCCTGGCCTCTTTTTCCCGTACGGATGCCTCGGCCCTGCTGCGCTCCTGCAGTTCCTGCGAGAGCTCCCGGCTGCGCGCAGCAATGCCTTCTAAGGCATTGTTTATGGTATTCCCGAGCAGGTCGAACTCCGAGACGCCCACCGGTCTCACGGGTCTGCCCTGTTTGACGTCGTCCACCATGACCGCGACCGGACTCTGCAAGTTTCTGCGAAGGAATATAAACAGGGTAACGACTATGAGGGCGGAACCAAAAACCGCCAAAGGAATGAGATAGAAGACCTCACGCCTGACATCTCCGTGCGTGACGCCTGATTTGGCAATGATGATCCGCCATCCCCACGCCGGATAGGTGAGCACCTTTCCGCGGAGTTCGCGGCCGTGGTATTTAAGGCTGAACCGGCCGGAGCCGTTGAGCTGTGAAAATATCCTCTCCGCGGTCACGCCGGCAGGCAGGGCGGAGTATATGAGCGTGCCTCCATTGGCGGTAATGCCGCCCAGGATGCCGTTGCGCTCCCACTGAAGCGAGGCGGCCTCCACAACCAGTTTCTGCTTTGCTTCCACAACCGGGGGGTTATCCAGGAGCCGCGCGGTGGTCAGGTCGGACTGCGCCTGTTCGATAATCCGCATTGTCTCGCCGACATGGCCGGCAAGGGCATGGTCGGTGAATTCTTCTATGAGCTTATCGGTTATGCGGTAGATCGAAAAGACAAGGACGGCAAGGATCAAAAAAACGCTTAAAAAAACAGGTATGATCAGACGGGATAAAAGACTCTTCCGGTCAATCAGCACTCATTACTTCCCGGTAGACAGAAAGCAGGTCCATTACCGAGGGACCATAGGAAGCGGACGGCGCGACAAACCCGTTCTTTATCTCATCGTCCCAGTCCTTAACAAGCCTTCTGTCGGATTCATTTTTATGGGGCTTCAATTTCAGCAGCGCCCCTGCAAAAAGCGCCTTTGTCCGGCTGTTGAGGTTCGGGGCCGCGGCAAATGCAAAGTTGGGCAGAGGCTTTGATGCCTGCAATACGCGGAGACGCGAGTCTTTGAACCTCTTGTATAAGACGTCCTTTATGCCTGCGGCAGTCACCTCTCCGTTGAGCAGCGCATTCATTATGCGGTCCTGGCCTTCAAAGAAAAGGGGCTTGATCCGGTCTTTCCCTATTCCTGCATCGATAAGCATCTTCATCGGGACTATATGCGCGGCTGTCGAACCCCTGAAAAGCCCTATCTGTCTGCCCTTCAGCTGGGAGAGTGAAGTGACGGTCGGGTCGGTGGTGACGATAAGGGAATGGTAAAAAAGTGTCCCGTCCGAGCCCACCGCAACCGTCACGATGTCTGTTCCGCATCTTTCAATACTTCTTGCGAGCGGCACCGGTCCGAGCAAAGCGAAGGAAACCTCTCCCTTGCAGATCGCCTCGATTGTCTGATCATGATTGGGATAGAGCTTGAGCGTCCACGGCTTGCCGGTAGCCTCCTTCAGATAGTCGATCAACGGTGAAAATTTGGCCCACAGTTTTTCAGGACTGTAGTAGGGAATGATGGTTATCGTGTATTCCGACGCCGGGGCGGTTTTTTGAACGGCCGGCTGCTCAGCCGCTGTCGTCGACGCGCCGGTTATAAATGTAAGCGCCAGGAATGTGAAGACCGGAAATATAAACATCAGGCCTGACATACGGACATAGAATTGCAATGAATTCTTCATGCCCTATATTATCGCATCACAGATTGGCCGTCAATTTAATTAATTAATATCTATTTGATATTCCGGGCAAATTAAAAGTGCGCATTACAGCCGGAATAAGGTATATTCTTAGGAGTAAAAGTGATATATTTTATGTAAGAAAAATATCCGGAGGAAATATCATGACTATTTTTGATGCTGTCAGAAATGCGGTGCTAGCAGGCTTCGGCGTGCAGGAAAAGGTAAAGGAGTTTGTGGATGAACTCGTAAAAAAGGGCGAACTGAGCGAATCCCAGGGCGCGAAACTGGTCAAGGAATGGTCTGAAAAGGTTGAAAAGAACACCGAAGATATCGGCAAAAACCTCAATGAGGCGGTCGCAAAGGCGATGGAAAAGATGAACCTTGCCGGCAGGGACGATCTTGGGAAGATCAATGAAAAGCTGGATGCGCTTTCCGAGCGGGTCTCGAAAATCGAAGGCAAATAGTTGCGGGGGAATAACGGGGGGCCGGTAATACCTTTATATGCCCTTTAATCTGCTGCGCTTCCGAAGGACGTACAAGAATGTAAACAGGGTAAGACAGATCGCGAATGTCCTTCTGAAATACGGCTTCGGAAAACTGATCGATCAGCTCCATCTTAACAGGTTCGTCCCGTTCAGGAAGAGGATAAAGACCTTCGGCCAGTGGCCGCCGCTTAAGAGCCCGACTGTTGCTGAAAAGCTGAGGATGGCGTTTGCGGAGCTGGGCCCGAGCTTCATCAAGCTGGCTCAGATACTTTCAACACGGCCGGACCTTATAACCAAACAGTTTGCGGACGAATTCAAAAAGCTCCAGGACAGGGTCCCGCCTTTTCCCACGGACCAGGCCATAAAAATAATTGAAGCAGAGATCGGCCTTCCTCTCGAAAAAATATTTATTTCTTTTGACGACAGGCCGATTGCCGCCGCTTCCATTGCCCAGGTGTATCAGGGCAGGCTGCTGGACGGCAGCGACGTAATCATCAAAATTCAGCGGCCCCAGATACGTGAGCAGATAGAGTCCGACATCAATATCCTCACTTCCCTGGCGGCCCTCATGGAGAGGTATATCCCGGAGAGTGTTTTCTTCAACCCCTCCGGCATTGTGGAGGAATTCAGCCGGACTGTAAGAAAGGAGCTGGATTTTACAGAGGAGGCGAGGAACTGCATAAGGTTCGGGAAAAATTTCGAGGACTATGAAGATGTCTATATCCCGCCGATCTTCGCCTCTTTCACTACTGAAAAGCTGCTTGTCATGGGAAAGATCGACGGAGTCAGGATCGACGATATCGAGGGCATCGAGATGCTCGGACTTGACAGGAAGAAGCTCGCGAAAACGGGCGTTGACGCCTATTTCAAGCAGGTGATTGAAGACGGTTTTTTTCATGCGGACCCTCATGCCGGCAATATCTTCGCCATGCCGGACGGCAGGATCGGCTTTATGGATTTCGGCATAGTCGGCAGGGTTTCTCCAGAGCTCAGGGAGACGATGGCGAATACTTTTCTTGCCCTCATTAACAAGGACTTCGACAGGCTGATTGAGCAGTATCTCGAAATAGGCCTTGTGCCGGAACATGTGGACCTCGAAGTATTCAGAAAGGAGTTCAAGTCCGACCTTACCGAATTCCTCGAACCCCTCTACGGGCTTAGTCTGAAGGAGCTGAATTTTGCGGAGTATATGGACACTGTAACGCACCTCGCTGTGAAGCACAAACTCAAGATCCCTTCAGACCTCCTGCTGGTGAACAAGGCGATGCTGATACTCGAAAACCTCGGCCGCGAACTCGACCCTGATTTCAACTTCATCGCTGCGGCTGAGCCCTATGCCTCAAAGCTCGTCAGAGACAGGATAAAACCCGGGCGTCTTTACGACAAGGCGAGGAAGAACGTTATGGAAGTAAGCGATTTTCTTGTCCTGTTTCCAAAACAGATGAAGCAGATAATCAGGAAGGTGCTTAAAGACGACATCAACATCAAGATGACACATATGGGGATGGACAGGTTCATAAGGGACATGGACCGTTCGAGCAACAGGATATCGTTCAGTCTGATAATAAGCGCAATACTCCTGAGTTCAGCCATCATGCACGCTACAGGCGCAGGCCCTTCGATCTACGGGGTATCCATTCTCGGCCTGTCCGCTTTCGGCATAGCTTTTTTTCTGGGGATCTGGCTCATCATCTCCATCATCAGATCAGGAAGGTTTTAGATGAAAACCCAGGTTGTTTAGACTGTAGTCTATTAGGTCTGAGAAAGAATTCGGGCCTATTTACCTAAACACCTACAGACTATAAACCTGATTATTTTGGAACCCAGGTTGTTTAAACTGTAGTCTATTAGATCTGAGAAAGAATTCCGGCCTATAACGCTATCCACCTACAGACTATTAACCTGATTATTTTGAAACCCAGGTTGTTTAGACTGTAGTCTATTAGGTCTGAGAAAGAATTCGGGCCTATTTACCTAAACACCTACAGACTATAAACCTGAGCTTTATTGTTTCTTGTCCGTGATCTCTATCTTCAGTCTGTACCCGATGCCGGGCTCATTGATAAAGAAACGGGGTCGGGCGGGGTCGGCCTCAAGTTTATGTCTGAGCTGAGCCATATAGATCCGGAGGTAATGCGTCTGACCCGCATATGCGGCCCCCCATACTTCTTTCAGGAGCTGACTATGGGTGATGACCTTTCCGGCATGTTTGACCAACACCGACAACAGTTTATACTCGATTGGGGTCAGGTGGACTTCCTTGCCGTCGAGTAATACTTCACGCTTCAAGAGGTCAACGGTCAGGCTGCCGAAAGAAAATATTGCCTCCTGTCCTCCTTCCTGCCGCGAGGCCGAACGACGCAGCGCAGCCCTTATACGCGCAAGGAGTTCTCCTGCGCCGAAAGGCTTTGTGAGGTAGTCGTCCGCGCCTGCATCAAGCGCCATGATTTTGTCGTCTTCCTGCTCTCGCGCAGAGATCACAATGATCGGCACGCTGCTCCATTCCCTGAGCCTTTTTGTAACCTCGAGTCCGTCGATATCCGGCAGCCCCAGATCCAGAAGCACTACATCCGGGTTTCTGGTTGCGGCCTCGGTAAGTCCCTCAACCCCGCCGGCAGCCTCGATAAGTCGATATGAACGGCCCTGCAGGGTTATCCTCAGGAAGCGGCGCATCTGCGGTTCGTCCTCGATCAGAAGGATCAGGCCCTGATTGTCCGTCATGTCACTTCGTCCCATTCTCTTTCCTGTTCCAATGCGGGCGGCTCGCCGCCCAGCGGCAGTGTGAACCTGAATACGGTTCCGCCTCCGCTGCGACTCTCAGCCCAGATGCGGCCTCCATGGGCTTCGATAACAGCCCTGCATATGGTAAGTCCCAAGCCTATTCCGCCGCCCAACGCAGAGCCCCTCATGAATTTTTCGAATATGTGTTCCTCCGATCCGGTCGGGATGCCGGGTCCCCGGTCCGCAAGCTCAACCAGGACATTATCTTCAACTCGTGACGCCGACAACTCCAGGGGCGTGCCTGCCTGGGTGTATTTAAGGGCATTGTCCAGGAGGTTTGTCAGGACCTGTTCAATAAGCAGGGGATCGAACGGGACCAAAGGCAACTCCTCCGGCAGACTGGTTGTAACAGGACGGTCTTTCAATTTATCGGTGAACCGGTTAAGCACGACTCCGACTATCTCCTCAAGGGACTGCCATTCTTTTTTTACCTTTATGGCGCCGGCCTCGATGCGTGTCATGTCGAGCACATTTCTGATGATCTGGTTCAGGTGTTCCGCCTCTTCGAAAACGGTCTGGATCAGCTCCTGTTTTTCGGACTGATCAAGCGACAGGTCCTTATGCAGGAGCGTAGACGCAGCCCCTGTAATAGCGGCGAGAGGCGTGCGCAGGTCATGGGAAACCGAACTGAGCATGGTGTTTCTTAAGGTCTCGGTCTCCGCCTTCAGGAGGGCCTGCTGGGCCTCCTGGGAAAGCACGGCGCGGTCAATTGCCATTGCAATCTGATTGGCGAAGCTCTCCAGAACGTGTATCTGTTCCTGGTCGAAAAAACCGCCTGCATGAGAGGGTATTATGCCCAGCACTCCGACTGTTTTATCCGCGGCGCCGAGCGGCAGATAAAGCGCCTTTGCGCCGGAAAGCGTATCAGTCCCAAGGCCTGCCCTCTGCCTGTGAATAAAAGACCATTGCGCCACACTCATTTCTTTTTGATCGAGAGCGAAGGTCAGAGGCCCTGTGACCGGAACCGTGAGCGTCTCATTTTCATCAGGCACCAGGATTACGACATGACTCGAAAAGAGTTCGCTGATATGCTTTACTGCCATGGCGCTTATCCTCTCGATGCCCCGTTCATGCACCAGTTTGCGGCTGAGGCTGTAGAGGGCAGCGGTCCTGCGTTCGCGCTGTCTGGCGGCTGTCGCCTGTTCGCGTATCCTGAGCGTGAGCCTGCTGGTGAGGAAGGCAACGGTGAACATGACGACAAAGGTTATCACATAACCCGGCGACGTGACATACAACGTAAACCGCGGGGGCACGAAAAAGAAATCAAACGCAAGAACCGACAGCAGGGCGGCTGCGCAGGCAGGGATTTTGTCCGCGCGCGCTGCGATCAATACCGCTCCCAGCAGGTATACCATGGCAAGGTCGACCACCTCAACGTAAGGGGACATCAGTTGGGCTATGCCGGTGCACGCGGCTACTATAGCAATGCTCAGCGCCCAGCCGTGTTCACGCGGCTTCTTTTTTCCGGGCTTTGGCGCAGGTTTGAGCTCCGGTTGGCCCGAGTCTCCGGTTATTACATAAACGTCTATGTCTCCGCTGCCTCTCACCATTTCATCCAGCATGGAGCCGAAAACCTTGTCCTTCCATCTGGGATGAGTCGGCTTGCCTATGATGATCTTTGTTGCATTCCGCTCCCTTGCATAGGCAAGCACCTCATCGCTTGCCTTGTGACCCGAGAGAGTTACCGTCTCGGCCCCCAGACTCTCGGCAAGCCTCATATGCTCGGCAAGCTGCCTCAGGTCGGTTTCAGAAGGCTTTACCTTGTGAGGGGCCTCGATGTAAACCGCCATCCACTCAGCCCTGAGCCCGGCAGCCATGCGCTTCGCAGCGCGAATAAGGCGTATTGAGCGGGGGTTGGGACCTACACAAACAAGGATCCGCTCCGCAACCGGCCACACCTCCTTGACACCCTTGACCTCGCGGTAGGTTTGCATCTGTTCGTCAACGCGGTCGGCTGTCCTGCGAAGGGCCAACTCCCTGAGAGCAAGCAGGTTCCCCTTTCTGAAGAAATTCTGCCTTGCCTGGGCCGCAAGTTCAGGCACGTATACCTTGCCCTCTTTAAGCCGCTGCAGCAGATCCTCCGGAGGGAGGTCGACAAGCTCGATTTCGTCCGCCCTGTCGAGCAGAAAATCAGGGATTGTTTCGCGCACGCCTATGCCCGTGATCTGTGTAACCACGTCGTTCAGGCTTTCGAGGTGCTGCACGTTGACTGTGGTATATACATTTATACCCGCGCCAAGGAGTTCGTATACGTCCTGCCAGCGCTTCTTATGGCGCGATCCCGGGGCATTGGTGTGGGCAAGCTCGTCGACCAGGATGATCGCGGGCCTGCGTTTCAAGGCAGCGTCAATATCGAATTCGGACAGTGTTGACCCACGATATTCGACTGAAAGGCGCGACATAATATCAAGTCCTGCCAGGAGCGCCTCTGTTTCTTTTCTCTTATGGGTCTCCACAAGGCCTGCGACCACATCGATGCCTTCCGACAGTTTCTGCTTTGCCGCTGCCAGCATCGCGTAAGTCTTGCCCACGCCCGGGGCCGCGCCGAAAAAAATCTTCAGCTGCCCCTCGCTTCTGCGCCCCTCCTCCTGCCGGACCTTTGCCAGAAGGAGATCGGGATCAGGCCTTTTGTCGTCCAATTCTTCTCTCCATGATCAATTATACTCTTGCATTTCCGTTATGCACAGGCGGTTAGATTATTCTTTGCATACGCCTGCCGAGATCACGAGACATGAGACCTTATCCTTTTTCGCTATGTCATCCGGCTTGAGTTCGCCTGAAAAGACCTCTCCTTTGATATAAGTTTCCCCGACAAAAGAGACTACCTTGACTATTCCGACCGGCAGCACTTCACAAGTCTGGGTTACCCTGTAAACAGCGAGAGTATCATTGATATGAATAGTCTTTTTTATACTGTCGATGCCGCTGTGAAACATATATAGCGTATCGCCCTTTGCAAAGCTGTCGTGCCTTTCCTCCCGGTGGTACAACTGGGGCGGGTATGACACTCCAAAGGCAGTATGGACTGCGGCTGCCGGGACCAGAAGTAACGCAACTATGACCGTATTCCTGCATATTCCCATAATGCTTTTTTTCATTTTCCTGTCTCCTGTTCTGTTTGTCCGAGTTCGTCGAGGGCAAGGTTCAATTTTAGTATATTAATCCTGGGCTCGCCTAAAATACCAAACAGCCTCCCTTCGGTATTGGCGGCAACCAATGCGCGGATTTTCGCCTCATCAATGCTGCGCAGGTTTGAGACCCTGCGTATCTGATACTCCGCTGCCGCAGGGCTGATATGAGGATCGAGGCCGCTGCCCGAAGCGGTAGCAAGGTCGGCCGGGACCGCTGCAGAGGCCTGCGGGTCGGCCGACTTCAGCGCGGCGATCCGCGCTTTCGCATTATCCAACAGGGCCGGGTTTGTTTGTGCCAGGTTTGAACCGGACGAAGACGCCGAATTATACGGGAAGGGCGCTGTAGCGGACAGCCTGCCCCAAAAATATTTTGGGTCGTCAAACGGTTGGCCGATGAGCGCAGAGCCGGCAGGCTTTCCGTCCTTCATCATTATGCTGCCGTTGGCCTGGTCCGGGAAGATCAACTGGGCAATGCCGGTTACCGCAAGGGGGTAGATAATGCCGGTCAGCAATGTAAAGGCAATCAAAGAAACAACAGCAGGTCGTACAATTTTCATCATAATATGTCTCCTTACGCCATATGCAAAAAGGTTATTATCATATCGATCAGTTTGATGCCCACAAACGGGACGATCAGACCTCCGACTCCGTAAACAAGAAGGTTGTTCCTGAGTACAACACCGGCCCCCATCGGTCGATAGGCCACTCCGCGCAAGGCCAGAGGGATCAGCGCAATAATGATCAGCGCGTTAAATATGACCGCTGAAAGTATTGCGCTGTGCGGGGTCGAAAGACGCATTATATTGAGCGCTCCCAGCTGCGGATAGATTGTCAGAAACGCGGCCGGGAGGATCGCGAAGTATTTCGCGACATCGTTGGCAATGCTGAAGGTGGTGAGTGTGCCGCGCGTCATCAACAACTGCTTGCCTATTTCTACCACCTCGATAAGTTTTGTGGGATTGGAGTCGAGGTCCACCATATTGCCGGCCTCTTTTGCGGCCTGTGTCCCTGTGTTCATCGCAACCGCCACATCAGCCTGCGCAAGGGCAGGAGCATCATTGGTTCCGTCGCCGGTCATGGCCACAAGCCTGCCGCCTGCCTGGTGCTCGCGGATGAGCTTGAGCTTTGCCTCGGGAGTCGCCTGCGCCAGAAAGTCGTCCACCCCCGCTTCCGCAGCGATCGCGGCAGCTGTAAGCGGGTTGTCGCCCGTGATCATGATCGTTTTTATCCCCATGTTCCGAAGCTCTGCAAACCGTTCTTTGATTCCGCCTTTGACAATATCGTTGAGGCGAATGACGCCGAGGATTTTTTTGCCGTCTGCGACCACCAGAGGTGTGCCGCCTTCCCGTGCGATTTCATCTACCGTGGTCCTGACATCCGAAGGAAAAGCGCCGCCCTGGTTTTTCACATACTCCTCCACCGCATCCGCAGCGCCTTTGCGGATCTCCCTGCCTGCGAGGTTAACGCCGCTCATCCTTGTATGCGCTGAAAAAGGGACAAGGGTAGCGTCAAGCGCGCGAATGTCGCGTTCGCGGAAGCCGTATTTTTCCTTTGCCAGAACGACTATGCTCCTGCCTTCCGGGGTCTCATCCGCGAGAGAGGATATCTGGGCGGCATCGGCCAAGGCCCTGGCGTCAACGCCCTGGGCCGGGATGAAAGCGGTGGCCTGTCTGTTTCCCAAAGTGATTGTGCCGGTCTTGTCGAGAAGGAGCACGTCCACATCGCCAGCGGCTTCGACAGCCCGGCCGGACATGGCGATCACATTGGCCTGGATCATGCGGTCCATGCCTGCGATGCCGATGGCGGACAGAAGTCCGCCGATAGTTGTCGGAATAAGACAGACAAGCAGCGATATCAGCACTGTGATCGGGACCGGGCTCCCCTGTCCTGCGGCCTTCACGCTGAAGAGAGAGAAGGGCAGGAGCGTTACTGTTGCAAGCAGGAAGATGATGGTCAGGCCCGCAAGCAGGATGTCAAGCGCAATCTCATTCGGGGTCTTTTGTCTTTTCGCGCCTTCGACCATCGAGATCATCCTGTCAAGAAAGGTCTCACCCGGGTTGGCTGTAATTTGTATAACAAGCCAGTCCGACAATACCTGTGTGCCGCCGGTTACCGCAGACCTGTCGCCTCCGCTTTCACGAATAACCGGGGCGCTCTCTCCTGTTATGGCGCTTTCGTTCACCGACGCCACACCCACAATAACCTCACCGTCGCCCGGTATGGTATCGCCCGCTTCTGCGAGGACTATATCTCCTTTTTTCAACAGGGACGAAGGGACAACGTTCAACTCTGCCTTTGGATCGGGCCTGGACAGCTTTTTTGCGCTGATGTCTTTTCTGGAGCCCCGCAGCGCGTCAGCCTGGGCCTTGCCGCGTCCTTCGGCCACGGATTCGGCAAAGTTTGCGAAGAGCACTGTAGCCCACAGCCATAGAGAGATGCTGAGGATGAAACCTGCCGACTCCGGCCCGGGCACGAAAAGGGCACGGACAAACAGGAGCGTTGTCAGGAGGCTGCCGACCTCGACCACGAACATGACCGGGTTGCGGAACTGGTTCCGTGGATTGAGTTTTACCAGCGAATCTATTAAGGCGCGCCGTATGATCTTTGATTCAAATAGGGCGTGCTGTTTCTTTTTAAGGGTTGTCATAAACTTTGGTTCTCCTTCTCACTACAATGAGCACATTGCTTTGTAAAATTACTCCTAACCTCCCTTTGCCAAAGGGAGGAATAAGGCCCCTCTCCTGAATTAACGCCCCCGCCTTCGGCACCCCCTCTTAAGGTAAGAGGGGGGAGGGGGAGTTATAATCCCCCCCCTACTTATACAACGTCAGGTGCTCGGCTATCGGTCCCAGCGCAAGCCCGGGAAGGAACGTCAGAGCTCCGACGATAATAATAATGCCGGCCAGGAACAGGACAAACAGCGGCGTATGGGTCGGCAGCGTTCCCGCGCTCGGGGTCACATATTTCTTTGAGGCCAGCGAACCGGCCACTGCTATTATCGGGACCATTGTCCAGAACCTGCCGAAGAGCATGGCTATGCCCAGCAGCGTGTTATAAAAACGTGTGTTTGCCGAAAGCCCGCCAAAAGCGCTGCCGTTGTTGTTCGAGGCTGAGGAAAAGGCATAGAGAATCTGCGAAACCCCATGCGGTCCGGGGTTCGAGATGCCTGCCGTGCCCGCGGCTGTTACGGATGAGACCGCGGTCCCGAGCAGTACGAATGAAGCAGGAACCAATATCACCAGGGCAACCATCTTCATTTCAAAGGCCTCGATCTTCTTGCCGAGGTATTCAGGCGTACGACCGACCATAAGTCCGGAGACAAAGACTGCAACCATAGCAAAGGCCAGCATGCCGTAAAGACCTGAACCGACCCCGCCGAAGATAACCTCTCCCAGCTGCATAAGAATCATCGGGACCAGGCCGCCAAGGGGGCTGAACGAATCATGCATGGAATTGACCGCCCCGCAGGAAGTGGCAGTAGTGATTGAAGCAAAGAGGGCGGAATTGGCGACGCCGAAGCGCAGCTCCTTGCCTTCCATATTACCGCCCGGCTGGAAATCGCCGGCAGTCTGATTTACTCCCGCTGCAACAAGAAGAGGATTACCTGCCTGCTCATTGTAGTAACAGAAGAGCAGAAGAGGAATGAATACTATCAGCATGACAATCAGCAGTGCCCAGCCCTGCCTCCTGTCGCCGACCATCCTGCCGAAGGTATAACAAAGCGCTGCCGGTATAGAGAGCAGCGCCAGCATTTCGAGAAGATTGGAAAGAGGGGTCGGGTTTTCAAAGGGATGAGCTGAGTTGACATTGAAAAATCCGCCGCCGTTGGTCCCGAGTTGCTTTATTGCGATCTGGGACGCTGCGGGACCGAACGGCAATGTCTGTTCATTTGCTTTCGCCGGCTCCGTGACCTGTTTTCCGTCAAGGCCTGTGACCGGTTTTCCGTCTGCATCCACTTTGGGATTGTCATAATTGATTGCCTGCAGAAGCGGCATATTCTTATAAGGACTGAAGTTCTGCACCACGCCCTGCGACACCAGCGCTATTGCCAGAATAAGACTAAGCGGCAGCAGAATGTAAAGTATGGAGCGTGTCATGTCTACCCAATAATTGCCTATAGTCTTGGCGCTCCGCCTTGTAAAGCCCCGTATGAGGGCAACGAGAATCGCCATGCCCTGGCCGGCTGATACAAAATTCTGGACGGTCAGCCCGGTCATCTGTGTCAGATAGCTCAGGGTAGACTCTCCGCCATAAGACTGCCAGTTGGTATTCGTAATAAAACTGACCGCAGTGTTAAAGGCCAGGTCCGGTGAGACCCCTGCAAAGCCCCGCGGGTTCAGCGGCAGGATCCCCTGCATGCGCAGAATCAGATAAAGCAGCAGGAAACAGCCGGTCTTAAAAATAATGGCCGCTGCTGCGTACGTCTTCCATGACATCTCTTCGTCCGGATTTATGCCGAAGATGCGATACAGCAGCCGCTCGAAGGGACCGAGGATGCGGCTTGCCCAAAATGTTTCGCCCTGATACACATTCGCCATGTAGCTGCCGAGGGGTTTTACGAGGGCCAAAAGAATCAGGAAATATAAACCGATCTGAAGCAAGCCGTTTGCTGTCATGAAAACAGCTCCGGTTTCATAAGCGCTGTAATCAGATAGGCAAGAAGACCTAAGGCCACAATACCGCCTATCCAATAGAAGATTTCCATGCTACCTCCTATACTTTTTCAAACAGTTTCACCAGTAAGCCGGTGGCGGCAAAAAATGCCATGACCATAAAAATATATTCTCCATCCATGGTTTCACCTCCGATATTTCAGCCTATCACAGAAAAGCGCAAAACAGGTGTAAAGAATAGGGCGGACGGAGTAAAAATATCGTAAAGATTTCAGGACTAATGATTAATGTTAAGAGAGATTTGTAAAGTGTTTTGCAGACGAAGACTGACCTGGAATATGCATGAATCCAAAAGGACATGAATGCCTTCAAAGTCTTTTAATTTCGACATGAATTGACCGGATGCCCAGATGAAATTCCCGGGTGCCTGCAGCATCATTACGTGCGAATCAAGAATTTCATCACGGCATAAACAGGGTGTCGCTGCAAAAGACTTTTCAGTCATCCATATCCTTTTGGGGGATCATTTATGTGGCTTCAGGCTAATCAATTATGAGGCAAAAAAAAGGGGCATGAAAGGTCATGCCCCGGTGATTATTGATTGCAATGAGGTTTATTAAGCTGGAACCACCAGCACCTTGCAGTGTGCATGGCTGAGCACCTTTGCGGTCACGCTCCCCATTAACAGCTTTGTCAGACCTTTTCTCTGACCATGTTTTCCCATGACTATCATGTCTGCCTTGATCCTTGCCGCCTCTTCGATAATGAAATGGGCCGGGTCTTCCCCCCTGTGTATTAAAGTCTCACAAGACACATTTTCCTTTTCAGCGCATTTTTGGGCGTCATCGAGAAAGGACCTTGCGTCTTCATCCGCCTTTTCAACAAGCAGCGGCGCAAGGGCTTCATACTCAGGATTGACTTCGCTTACAGTCAGGATGTACAGCTTGGTATTGCAGGTCTTCGACAGGCTTACAGCCTCGCGCATAGCAGCCTCGCTGTAAGTCGAGCCGTCTGTCGCAAACAGTATGGTCCTGAGTCCGGTTATCGGACATGTCTGGGCATCGCTCATATTAGTGCCCTCCTGATTTGAGCAGACCCGAGGCTGCCAGAACCAGCACCAATACCTCGATGATTGCCAGAACGGCATATACCGTGTCTTTTTTTCTGAAGAGAATCGGAATGACCCTAATGTAACAAAAAATGGTGACCGCCGCAAGGAATGCAATGCCGGTAAAATTGAGGAAATCTCCCTTGCCGAGCATGTAGAGCCATGACCAGCCGGTGTGGATATTCGTTGCCTTCAGGTATTCCTTTACCGGCATGGACCAGTATTTCGGAAGGTCTCCTACCGGCACGTGCGGCGTAAGGATGCCGGAAACATAAATCGCAAAGGTGATTACGAGCATGAGCAGTCCAAACTTCATGCCGAGGTCAAGCAGTTTCGCGTACGCAAGCTGTTCTTCTGTTGCCTTAAGTTTATTGTCCATTCTTTCCTCCCTAATTCCAGATTGCGAGACCTTTGAGCAATGCCCTCAGTCCGGCGAATAACAGCAGCCCGATAACCATGTAACGGATTGCAGCTGGTTTTGTCTTCGCGAGTATCCTGACGCCCACAATCGAGCCGAGCATGATCCCAATGATCGACGGCACAACCATCATCGGAAGCACGGCGCCGTTGTTGACGTAGATCCAGGCTGCGGATGTGTCGGTTATGGACAGCAGGAACTTGCTTGTGGCGACGGATACCTTCAGCGGCGCTCCCATCATCAGGTTTAACACAGGCACGTTCGCCCATCCTGCGCCGAGCCCGAACATACCGGCCATTACTCCTATGACTATAAACAATGCCAGACCTTGCGGCGTCCTGTGGATCTTCCAGTTAATGTCCTGTCCTGTGGATACTTCATGATATATTCCGCTGATCCTCAGTGCTGTAGAGAGATTGTCCGCCTGCCTGACCTCGGGATATTCGGATTTTTTCGCCACGAGCATGATCCCGACGATACCGAGAATAGTCCCGCCCAGCGCTATGTTTACAACTTTAGCGGGCAGCGCAAGACCGATCATGGCGCCGACGATGGCGCATGAAGATGCGATCAGCGCAACCGGCAGGGCGAGTCGCAGGTCTGCCATTCCCTTCTTTAGAAGACCGGGGCCGGCTGCAAGAGCTCCTGCGAGCGCGACAAGCAGTCCCGCGCCCCTGACAAAGTCGATATGGAAAGGAAAGAAGCCCCCGATTATCGGGACAAAAAGAACGCCGCCTCCGACGCCTCCGAGAACCGCGACAATACCGAGCAGAAAGCAGACCACAAACAGCATCAACGGCCAGGCCCACCACGGCATTGAGGAACCGCCGGCAGCAGGATCAATCGGCGAAGCGGGCGGGGCGTCACCGCTTGCTATCGCAAAACCGGCAAACAATGCGACAGTCAGCACAATCAGCAACAAAGACATGATTTTTACAAAATGTTTTTCCATGACTATAAACCTTCCTCCTTTAAATATATTTATCTGATTCTCTCGAATTCCGTCTGGAACTTGTATCTGTCGCTTCTGCCGAGGAACCTTGTGTATCCCACCGGCATGTTATCTGAACTCAGAAGAAGTCTGTGAACTGCCAGGGCCGGTACTCCGTCCTCCAGATCGAGGTTCCTTGCGGAATCACCCCAGAGCTGCAGGACTTCTATTGTCTGGATCACCTTGAATATTTTCTTTATGCTCTTTTCCTGGAGCAGGGAGTAGAGCGAGTTTTGCGCCAGATCCAGTTTCTCTATATCCGGGAGCATACCGAGCGGAATGAAGGATTCGTCTGTATACGCGGGCTGTCTGTCAATGGTCCTCCTGCAGACAATCTGGTATATGAGGTCATCCGTCTTCAGATACGCTCTTATATCCGATGCCGTCTCCCTGACGCCTTTAAACAATATTTCCTTTTCTACCTCCACCTCCTTCCCGAACATTTCTTCTGTAAATCTGGTCTTCATTGCCAGGCCGACATTAGGCAGGGTGCTCGTTACAAAGGTGCCCTTGCCCTGTATTTTCATTAAATAGCCGTCTGAAACAAGGTTATTGACCGCCTGTCTTACCGTAATCTTGCTGACATTGTATGTCCGGCAAAGCTCTTCTTCTGAGGGGATCTGCTGTTTCATACCCCATCTGCCGGAGCTTATTTCTTCCAGAAAAATGCGGGTAAGCTGTATGTAAAGCTTCTCCTGGTTGAAACGATCTATAGTTTTAGTTTGCAACAGCGGTGTTTCATTATGCATCATAATGGTATAATATTATAATGATATGATGATGTCAAGGGAAAATTGAGGCATTTGCAAAAATAAGTGATTTTCCTTCAAATACACATACAGACGGCGCGAAACAGCTATCGATTAATCCATTACTTCTAATGGGTAAACGCTCATAACGTGATAAAATACTTGAATATTCAATGGAAACGGTCTATATTATAAATTAATATATGGAGGTTCCGATGCTCAGAGAAAAGGTGGAAGCGGCCCTTGATAAGGTAAGACCGGTCTTGAAGTCTGAGGGAGGCGATATCGAGCTCGTCAATGTCAGGGATGATGTAGTATATGTAAAACTGAAAGGCGCCTGCGGAACCTGTCCCATGTCCACTTTGACAATGAAGAACTGGGTTGAGAGCAGCATCAAAAAAGAGGTGCCTGAGATAAAATCGGTCCAGGCCGTGTGATCGCCCTTGTGTATCCGCATGAGAGAAAATAAAGCAAATTGAGACAAAAATATTATAAGGGACCGACAGTCACAGCATTTCTGATAGCCGCGCTTTTTTTTCTTTTAAGTCCTTTTGTCCATGCAGGCACAGCCATTGATGTTACAGACATCAAGTACTGGTCATATCCGGATTACACCAGGGTTGTTATTACCCTCTCGGATACCGCTGAATTCACGAAGAACCGGCTTTCGAATCCCGACCGGCTGTATTTTGATATAAAGAAGTCGAAGATAAAGACGGAATTGAAGACCAATGTATCGGTCGGCAACGAAATGCTTAAACAGATCAGGGCCGGCCAGTATAGTGCCGATACGGTCAGGGTGGTTCTCGACCTTGAGAAAATAAAGGATTATAAGATTGTAAGTCTTGAAGACCCTGTGCGCATTATTATCGACATTTACGGTTATGCCGCGCTCTCCTCAAAAAAGAGAATTGTAATTGATCCCGGCCACGGCGGCCACGACCCGGGCGCTGTCGGACCAAACAAGCTGTATGAGAAGGACGTTGTGCTCGATATCGCCAGGAAGCTGAAAAAGATACTTTCAGCAGACCCCAATCTTGAGATCTTTCTGACCAGGGACACCGACATTTTTATCCCCCTTGAGGAACGCACCGCCATAGCAAACAGCAAAAACGCCGATCTGTTCGTATCTGTTCACGCCAATGCCAGCCCGAGACCCGAGGCCAAGGGGATCGAGACATATCTTCTGAACTGGACGAACGATGAGGAGGCCATGAAAGTGGCTGCCCGGGAGAACAGGATTTCATTGAAAAAGATGAAGAAGATGCAGAAGGAATTGGACATATTGGATATCATCAAGGGCGATCTGATGCGGGAAACCAAGAGGGACGAGTCGATAAAGCTGGCCCATAACATCCAGAGGACACTGGTAAGCGACCTGCACAAGGGATATGAATCCATTGTCGACCACGGCGTCAAGCAGGCCCTGTTTTATGTCCTGTTCGGGGCGAAGATGCCTTCCGTGCTGGTCGAGGTCTCATTTATCAGCAATCCTGTTGAAGAAAAGCTGCTTTCAAAGGAGAACTACAGGGGGGACCTCGCCCGGTCGATAGCCTCCGGCATATCGAAATATATGTCGTCTTCCCCCGAATCCCCGCAAATGGCAAAGGCCGGTAAGTCTGTTGATACCGGAGATTAAGATTGTCTTATATGTTGTCTTCATAGTCTCCCTCTTTATATTCGAGAACCTCAGGTTATATGCCGTCATTGCCGCAGTCCTCGCCCTCCTGTTTGTTCGGCTGCCCTGGAAGAACATCAAATCCGGCTGGGTCCCCATCAGCATGTTTCTCACCTTTACCTTTATCAGCAACCTGCTGAACCGTCAGGGGCGGATACTCTATTCAGTCGGGACTGTGCTGGTAACGGACGAAGGAGTTGCGGCGGCTTCAGTGAGGACACTGCGGGTGCTCTTCATGATATGCGGCGCAAAGCTCCTTATGGCTTCCTCGAAGCCTGAAGAGGTAGTCAATGCGATGGGCAGGCTTCTCGGGCCTTTTGAAAGAACAGGCCTTCCTGTCAAAGATTTTTTTCATACAATGGGTCTGACCCTGAAATGTTTCCCTGTGCTGAAGGACATGGCAATGGAAAACTACAGGACAGAGGCCGGCAGACGCAATGCCGGCGGGTTTTTTGAAAAGGCGAAGGTGATATCTTCGTTTCTCCTGCCGATGTTTATACAAAGCGTGCGGAGGCCGGAACTCTTTTTTGAGAAACAAAAGAAGGACGATGGATAGGACCGACTGTCTCATAAGGGGCGGTCTTGTTTATGACGGCAGCGGCGCTGAGCCGTATATCGCGGACATTGCTGTAAAAGGCGACAGGATAACGGCTGTCGGCCGGGAGTTGCCTGTGGCTGCAGACCGGGTTATTGAGGCCTCCGGGCTGGCCGTATCTCCGGGGTTTATAGACACGCATGCCCATTCAGACTTCACTCTTATGGCCGACCCGCGCGCCTCCGGAAAACTGAGTCAGGGGATAACAACCGAAATAAACGGCAACTGCGGAATGTCGGCCGCGCCCCTGTTCGGCAAGGCTGCTGAGAGACGCGAGCAGGATTTGCTGGAACTCGGGATCAGGGAAAGATGGAACACCCTGGCCGAATATCTGAGTCTGTTGGAAAGCAGAAGGCCTTCGATCAACTTTGCGACCCTCGCCGGGCACGGCAATATAAGGGGCTCTATCGTGGGCTATGATGAAAGGACGCCGACTCAGGCTGAACTTTCGCTTATGGCCGGGCTGTTGAAAGATGCGGTTGAACAGGGCGCAATCGGTCTTTCAACGGGCCTGATATACCCTCCGGGGATTTATTCGGAAACAGAGGAACTGGTATCTCTCGGCTGGGTCCTGCGGGACCGCGATCTTATCTATACCAGCCATATGAGAAGCGAGGGAGACCGTATTAACGACGCGGTTGCCGAGGTCCTGAGGATCGGACAGGAGGCGGGAATAAAGGTCCATATTTCCCACATAAAAACAGCCGGACAACAGAACTGGAGCAAGGCCGACAGGATAATAGCTCTGTTGGAAGATACAATCAGGGCCGGCATGAGATTGACCTGCGACCGTTATCCTTATATCGCTTCGAGTACCGACCTCGACTCAATATTGCCTGCATGGACCTATGCCGGGGGCAATGAGGATGAGATCAGGAGACTCCTGAACGATGACGACAGAAAGAGGATAGCAAGGGAGACGGCAGAGCAGTGGGCCTATCCCGGATACTGGGAAAAGGTGATCATCTCGACAGTCTCCTCAGAAAAGAACCGGTGGATGGAAGGAAAGACGATAGCGGAGATAAGCCGCAGACTCGGTGTGGTCGAGGCCGCCTTTTTGCTCGACATACTTGTTGAGGAGAAACTCAGGGTGGGCGCAATATTTCTGTCCATGAGCGAAGAAAATCTCAGAAAGTTTCTTGCGCTGCCGTTTTGCATGATCGGCTCGGACAGCTCCGCGAGATGTCCGGAGGGGCCGACAAAACAGGGAATGCCGCATCCGAGGGGATTCGGCACATTTCCAAGATTTCTCGGAAAATATGTCAGGGACGAAGGCCTGATGACGCTCAGCGTCGCTATACACAAGGCCACGCAGCTTGCGGCGGACACCTTCGGGCTGAAGGGAAGGGGCGTGCTCAGAGAAGGCGCATATGCGGACATCACGGTTTTCGATGCAGCGGGGATTAAAGACAGGGCTGCTTTTGAACAACCTTATCTTTTGTCTGAAGGAATACATTTTGTGCTGGTTAACGGAACGCCGGCGGTTTGGGAAGGCAGGATTACCGGAAGCCGCGGCGGCAGGATATTGAGGGGGTAGACCGGCCTCCGGTCCGGGCCCGCGTGTTTTTGATTTTATGTTTCCGGGTGTGTTGCAATAGGCATGTCAAAGAGATAGAATATTTGCTGAGATATTCCCGGGATGGGGGCGCAATCCGGTTGGCGCCCGACCTCCGGACATATTATCAATATAAAAAAATGCAGAAAAGGGAGGTTGTATGAAGTTAGTCTGGACCGCAGCACTTGGGGTCGTACTTATGGTAAGTCAGGTCGGAGCCGCAGATAAGGCCCTGGAGACCAAAAAGGACAAAATCAGCTATATCATAGGATTTGATATAGGCACCAATATGAAGAAGCAGTCTGTTGACGTGGATGCGGATATTCTGCTCAAGGGGATGAAGGACGCGCTTCAGGGCGGAAAAAGCGCTCTCAGCGAGGAGGAGTCCCGCGCAATTATGACCGCGTTTAATCAGGAGATGACCGCAAAGAGAGCTGAGGAGGCAAAAGTGATCGGAGATAAGAACAAGAAAGAAGGCGAGGCGTTTCTCGCCGAGAATACGAAGAAAGAGGGAGTCAAGACGCTCCCCAGCGGGCTACAGTATAAGGTTATCACCGAGGGTACGGGCAAGACCCCCAAGGCCACGGATACTGTAACTGTGCAGTACAAGGGCACCCTTATCGATGGAACGGAATTTGATAGCTCATATAAACGGGGTCAGGCCGCGTCCTTTCCAGTCAACGGTGTGATTAAGGGCTGGACCGAGGCGCTTCAGCTAATGAAAGAAGGCGCCAAATGGCAGCTCTTCATCCCGTCGTCTCTGGCCTACGGCGAGCGTGGCGCAGGCGCGGCAATCGGGCCGAACGCAACACTTATCTTTGAGGTCGAACTTATTTCAGTGCAATAGCAGAAAAACAAAAGGGCCAGCGAATACGCCGGCCCTTTTGTTTTTTGTCGGAATATATCCTGAAAATTATTTCTTTAAGACCGCATCTTCCATGATCACGTTATATTTGTAACCCATGCCGAAATCCTTGTCTTTAGCCATTGTTCCCGAGGCTGTCACAATGTCGCCGACTGCCGGAAGGTCCTGTGTCGTAACCACAAGATTGTTGCTGCCCTTCTTCTCGCTGCCGGTGCCGTCCTGTATGTGGACCCAGTTTTTCTTCAGTATGCCTGAAGACACCTTGACTACCTTTCCTTTAACAACAGCCTGCTTTTTATCGAGGTTCTTAATCTTGCTGTAGACCTCTGCAACGGTATAGGCGTTCTGACCCGAGGCTTTTGCAACGCTTATCTTTTCTCCTGTTTTAACTACCGCGCTCCTGCTTCCGCCGGACATCTCCGCAGCCTTTGGGCTCTTCGCAGCATTAGGGTCCGCTATTCCTTCGCTGAAGATGATGCTGTCGAACGTGCGTTTCAGGGTCTTGCTCTCGAAATTGTTCATCTCAGCGCCGGGGCCGAAAGCAATCTTTTGTCCTACCGTGATCTTCTTGCTTGTCCCAGGGATTGCGACCCAGGTTTTTTTGCCGGCATTTTCAATGCGCACATAGGTATAACCCCCGCTGTTCATTGTTTCGACCACCTTGCCCGACAGCTCCGCTGCCGAGGCGCCGTTAGCCGTAAATAAGAAAAGGCCGAGGGCCGCATACATCACAAAACGTTTCATAATATCTCCTCTGTTTTATTTATTACCATTAATACAGCCTGGCATAGCGGCTGAAAAATCAGCCGTTAAGTGAATTATAAATGAATGTATTGCATTTCCGCCACGCATAATTTTTCGGGACTTCACTCATATCGGAAACATTCTTTGAAGCGGGAGGTTATAATATCCTGTGGCTGCTGATAAGAACAATAAAATTGTCGTAACATGCTCGAAGGGTATTGCGCCTTTTCTGCGCGAGGAGCTTCTCTCGCTTGGCTGCAGGGTGATCTCGGAAACTGTTTCCGGTGTGATCGTCGAAGGGGCGGCTGCTGATGTCATGAAACTCAACCTGCATCTCCGCACAGGGCATCGCGTGCTGTTGCATATCGCTGATTTTCAGGCGCCGGGCCCCGACGAATTATACAGGGAAATATTCTGCATCAACTGGGAAGATTACATTAACGAAGTCGGATATGTATGCGTGGAATCAAGCGTGGAAAACCCGGCCATAAGAGATTCACGCTTTGCCAATATGCGCTGCAAAGACGCTGTTGTCGACAGGATCAAGAGCATGAAGGGCCGTCGCCCTGATTCCGGCCCGGAGAGAAACCGCTCTGTCGTATACCTTTACTGGAGAGGCTCCGCCTGCTCCGTTTATCTGAACACCTCCGGCGAGCCTTTGTCAAAGCGCGGATACAGGAAAATACCGTCAACGGCCCCACTGCAGGAGACGCTCGCTGCAGCGCTGATTATGGCCGGCGCCTGGAAAAGAGACCTTAATTTCGTCAACCCCATGTGCGGTAGCGGGACCCTCGCTGTCGAGGCTGCGCTTATCGGCCTTAACAGGGCGCCGGGGCTGTTGAGAGGCGACTTCGGGTTCATGCACCTTAAGGGCTTTGACGAAGAGGCGTGGAAGAAACTGAGACAGGAGGCCAGGGCTGCCTCCGTAAAAAGCCTGAAGGGAAGGATAATCGCAACAGATATAAGACCCGAAGCCGTTGAAGCCGCCCGTAAAAATGCCGCAACCGCAGGAGTCGATCACCTTATCGAGTTTGGAGTCTGCGATTATGCCGACACTCCGGTTCCGGAAGGCGGAGGAGTTGTGATTCTGAACCCGGGCTACGGCGAAAGGATGGGTAGCTCTGAAGAGCTTGAGGTCGTATATAAAGGCATAGGCGATTTCTTCAAACAGAAGTGCAGGGGATATAAAGGATATATCTTCACAGGAAACCCGGCGCTGGGCAAGAAAGTTGGATTGAAGGCAAGCCGGAAGATCCCTTTTTTCAACAGCACCATTGAATGCAGACTTCTGGAGTATGAATTATACGAAGGGACAAGGAAGAGCTCCTGAATCTGCTTTAGCCGGACGCGCCGGCCCTCCCAATTGTTCACGGACCTGCCGGACTTGTTGCATGCCCCACCCCCTGTGTTGCCTTATGCAATACCTAATGTTAAAATATTGAATGTTCTCATACCAGCCGAGCATAAGGCACAAGATAACCCTCGGATATTATGCTGTAGCGGCTATTATTATCGGAGTCTCAATCTTTACCCTTATCGAAATGAGGTTCCTCGAAAAAAAGATCATTTTCGGGGATGTCATTACACAGTTCTTTGACGCCACTCTCGAAATCCGGAGGTTTGAAAAGAACTATTTTCTCTTCGAGAACGAGAGCGACTACCGCGAGAACCTCAACTATGTCAACAGGGCGCAGGAACTTCTGGGAAAACATATGGAGGGTTTTTCGGCTGTCTCCTATCTCCAGCCTGTAACCTCTTTAAAAGAGGACCTTGAGGATTACAAAAAGCTTATGGATCAATATGCGGCGCTCAACAGGGAGAATGAACCGTCGCGGCGTTTGCAAAAGAAGGAACTTGAGATAAAGATAAGGACAAAAGGCAAAAAGATCGTCACAATCGCAGAAGACATGTCAAAGACGGAAAGGATGCATCTGCAGCGGCTGCTTGTCTATTCGCAACGCTTTCTCATCTTTTCGATTATCTTCCTCGGAATCCTGGTAATAGGAATAGGGCAGGTGCTCTCCAGAATTGTAGTCAGGCCGCTGAAACTGCTTGAAAAGGGCATGGAGGTGATTGCCGACGGGAAATTCGAGACTATCCATATTGATTCAAAAGACAGGGAAATAGTCTCCCTTACAAATGCCTTTACAAAGATGCTGAAGGAGCTCGAACTGAGGCAGAGGCATCTTGTGCAGGCCGAAAAACTGGCGTCGCTTGGAACGCTGCTTTCCGGTGTTGCGCATGAACTCAACAACCCGCTTTCCAATATATCGTCGTCCTGTCAGATACTGATAGAAGAGATCAACGATGCGGACATCGAATACCGGGGCGAGCTTCTTCAGCAGATAGAAGACCAGTCGGACAGGGCCAGGAATATCGTGCGTTCACTCCTTGAGTTTTCCAGAAACAAGGAATTCAGCAAGGATACCCTGTCGCTTGGAACGGTCCTCGGGGAGACGATCGGCTTTATCAGGGGGCAGATCCCTGCAAAGGTAAGCATAACAACAAGCATACCCGACAACATATCCATCTTTGCGGACAAACAAAGGGTACAACAGGTCTTCCTTAATCTGATAAAAAACGCGATAGAAGCAATCGGCGACGAAGGCTCTATTGTTATAGAAGCGCAGAGTCACAAGGCCGTTGACAAGATACGGGAAGATGAATCTGAAATCTACAACTACCTCAGGTATCACGGCAAATGCACTATCGAGGAAGACACTGTGGATATCAAAATCAGCGACACAGGTTCCGGAATCCCCGCTGAGGTTCTCCCGAAGGTATTTGACCCTTTTTTTACAACCAAGGATGTGGGCAAGGGGTCAGGCCTGGGGTTGTACATAGTCCATGAAATCATAGAGGAGCATGACGGATGTATAGCAGTGGACAGCACACCCGGAAAGGGCACCACTTTTCTGATAAGACTGCCCCTGAAGAAGTAATGAAATACCGGCAGCACAAGGAAATAGTCTGTAGGTATTTAGGGTTATAGGGCGGAATTTTCAGCCCTGACAGACTACAGTCTAAACAACCTGTGCCGTTATGAGATTTATATTAAAAAGGAGTATTGCCATATGCCTGAAAGCGCTAAAATGCTGATAGTCGACGATGAAAAGATCGCGTTGAAGAACCTTGAACATATTATGAAAAAAGAAGGATATGAGGTGACCGGCACACAGAGCGGCCAGAACGCCTTAAAACTTCTGGAGGAACGCTCTTTTGATATCGTGCTCACAGACATGAGGATGGAGAAGGTCGACGGCATGCAGATATTAAAGAGATGCCGCGAACTGTACCCTGACACCGAGGTGATCATGATAACAGGCTTCGCCACGCTCGAAGCCGCGGTTGATTCGATGAAGAAGGGCGCCTTCTATTTTATCGCAAAGCCCTTTAAATTCGACGAGGTCAGAAAGGTGGTCAAAGAGGCTGTTGAGAAAGTCAGGCTTAAGCATGAGAACAGGCAGTTGAGGGAACAGATAGAAAGCTATCAGGGCAAGGTGAAAATCATAACCCAGGACAGCGGGATGCAGCGTCTTTTGGAAACGGCCAAGCAGATAGCCCCCACGGACTGCAACGTGCTGATAAGCGGCGAAAGCGGTACCGGCAAGGAACTGCTGGCGAAGTTCATACATTTCAACAGCAACCGCAGCAGCGGACCTTTTTTTGCGATTAACTGCGGCGCGTTCACAGAGGAGTTGCTGGGCAACGAGCTTTTCGGTCATGAAAAGGGGGCGTTTACCGGCGCTTCCGCCCTTAAGAAAGGCCTTACTGAAATGGCCTCGGGCGGGACCCTGTTTCTCGATGAGGTGACCGAGATGCCGCTATCGATGCAGGTAAAACTCCTAAGGGTCATACAGGAGAAACAGGTGCTGAGACTCGGGGCCGTGTCTACTACTGATGTGGACGTCAGGTTTGTTGCCGCCACAAACAGGGACATACACGACGCCATAAAAAAGAAGACCTTCAGGCAGGACCTCTATTTCAGGCTCAATGTAGTCGGCCTGCATATCCCGCCGCTTTGCGAAAGGAAGGAAGACATTTCCCTGTTGAGTCATTATTTCCTGAAAAAATATGCGCTCCTCATGAAAAAGGACGTGCATGAGATATCTCCGGACGTGATCGCCGTTCTGATGAATTATGATTTCCCCGGAAATGTGCGGGAGCTTGAAAATATCATGGAGCGCGGCGTGGCAATGACCGGTTCTTCGTCAATAGAGATTGCGCATCTGCCGGAGGATCTTAGGGAATTGAATATCCGCACCTTCAGGAAGAGAGAGGGCCGTATGCCTTCGCTTGAGGACCAGGAGACCGCGTATATAAAATGGGTCCTGAACGAGGCCGGCGGCAACCGGACAATCGCGGCGCAGGTCCTGGGCATAGACAGGGTGTCGCTCTGGAGAAAATTAAAAAAGTACGGCATGGAGTGATTCTGCAGCGGTCTGAAAATCATGCCGTTGCAGGGGTTACTTAAATCAGCTATTTCTACCGGCTGTATCAGCGGCTCTTCCGACTTGAATAAATAAACTTTTCGCCTGAAAAACTCAAAAAAATTTCGGTGAAAAACTTGCCCTTTGGACCTGCTTTATGCAAAATATACGAACACAAAAGATATCCTGCCTCCGGAATTAAACTTTATGAAAAAGAAAATCGCTGTAACATACAAGAAAGCGGGTGTCGATATTGATGAAGGCGACAGGTTCGTCGATATTATCGGCCCACTGGTCAGGAAGACATTCAGACCTGAGGTAATGACCGACATCGGGTCTTTCGGCGCATTCTTCAGACTCAATACAAAGAAGTATAAGGATCCCGTGCTTGTCAGCGGCACCGACGGCGTGGGGACAAAACTCAAGATTGCGTTCATGACGGACCGTCACGACACAGTCGGCATAGACCTGGTTGCGATGTGTGTCAACGACATCCTGACCAGCGGCGCGGAGCCCCTCTTTTTCCTCGATTATTTTGCAACCGGAAAGCTTAAGCCCGAGAAGGCCGCGCTGGTGATCAAGGGCATAACAGCCGGATGCATCGAGGCGGGCTGCTCCCTGGTCGGCGGCGAGACAGCCGAGATGCCGGGTTTTTATGACAAAGGCGAGTATGACCTTTCCGGTTTTGCTGTCGGGGTTGTGGACAGGGAAAAGATGATAGACGGCAGGAAGATAAAGGCCGGCGATGTTCTTATCGGGATCCCGTCCAGCGGACTTCACAGCAATGGATACTCACTTGCCAGAAAGGTATTTTTCGACGTCGGAAAAATGAGCGTGAAAAAGAAACTGGCTGAAACCGGGACCACACTCGGGGAAGAATTATTGCGGCCGACAACAATTTATGTCCGGGCCTTTAAGGCGCTTTCTAAAAAAGTGGATATAAAGGGAATGGCGCACATTACGGGCGGGGGCATCCCCGGCAATCTTCCCAGGATCTTTCCGAAGGGACTGGGCGCTGTGGTCTCTGAAAATTCCTGGCCCGAACAGCCGATCTTCGGTCTGATAAAGCGTATGGGCAATGTGCCGGACGACGATATGAAAAGGACTTTTAATATGGGCATTGGGTTCATCCTTGTCGTTGACCCTGCGGACGCTGATAAATGCTGCGGAATCCTCAACAGGAGCGGCTACGGATCTCACCTGATAGGCTGGATCGAAAAGAAGGTCAATGGGGTCCGTTATGTATAGGCTCAGGGCTTTCATAAAGAAGGCCTTCACCCCGATAACCATCATGCTGATACCCCATAGCGACGCAAAATCCCTGCGCCTTAAAGTCCCGTCAATTGGAATCCTGGCCTCTATTATCCTGTGGTCGATCGGCATGGCCTACGTCTTTTCCGTAGCCATTGACGCCTTTGAATATAACAGGATGAAGAAGAAACTGGATTACTATTCCGGGCAGTTTGTTGAGTTGAAATCCACAATAACCGCGTTGAAAGAAACCGAGCTCCAGTTCAGAAAGCTTTTTTCGCTGAAATCCAGGGAGAAGGTGCTCGAAAATATGGACACCTCGGATAACGGTTCCATAGACATGGAGAGCATCAAGAAGCAGATTGCAACGACGATGGATACGGTTGGAGAGATAAAGGACTATCTGAGCCAGCAAAGAGACCTCTATGTTGCGACTCCGAGGGGCTGGCCGGTCGACGGACATATAACTTCTCCTTTCGGCGCGCGTGAACACCCAAAGTCGGGCAAAGATGAGTTCCATACCGGAATGGACATTGCCGCGGAACCCGGCAGACCGGTCACAGCGACGGCCGACGGCATCGTCAGCTTTGCGGGCTGGAGCGGCGGCAGCGGCAACCTGGTTGTGCTGGCGCATGGGTTGGGCTACTCGACATTTTACGGCCATAACAGGATGGTCGCTGTCAGGATCGGACAGAAGATAAAACGCGGCCAGATAATAGGCTATATAGGATCGACCGGGAACTCCACCGGGCCGCATGTGCATTATGAAGTGTGGCACGACGGACGCCCTGTAAATCCGGACAAATTTCTTTCCGGGAGGTCATGATGTTTCACAAGAATACCGAAAAACTGGAATCCCTCATCGGAGGCAATACTTCATTTAAAGGGCATATCGATTCAAAGGGCACGCTCAGAGTGGACGGGTCGGTCGACGGAAACATTAATGCGGACTGGGTTGTTATCGGCGACAAGGCCTCTATCAGGGGCGATATAACGGCAAGAGGGATTGTGATTGGCGGAAGGGTCGACGGCAACCTCAGGGCAAAAGAGATAGTCGAGATCAGGAGCAAGGGGCAGGTCTTCGGAGAGATCGCCACCAGCAAACTTACAGTTGCAGAGGGCGCCGTATTCGACGGGAAGTCTTCCATGCGCAAGGAAGAGTCCAACGTGGTCGAACTCGCTGCAAGGGAAAAGGCCAAATTATAAGTTAGACGTAACTGGACAGGTTGTTTTGCCTATAGTCTATCAGCCCGGCGTAAAGACCGGATCAAGTATCCCCGCGACTTTTTTATTGTAATCGTATCTACCGAATCGGCAGATACCCGTTAACCTGAACAGCTGCGGATTATTCACCGGGTTACAAAGATTACCAGTACGGCCGGAACATATAATAGTCGTTGAAATAAAACCTGTCGTAGTATGGACCGTACGGGAACGGATAGGGCGGGTATAGTCTCTCCTCTTTCCATAGGTATAATTCTTTGGCCTCAAAGACAGGATAAACAAGCAGCGTTGCCCCGGATTTCTTTTCTCTGACCCCCGTGAGTTTCCCGGCCACAGTTATGAGCCTTCTGACCTGGTAAATCAGAGGGTCCAGGTGAGTGGGCGCAATAACGATGAAGCGGCCTTCCGAAATATCCCGGTCTGTTATGAACCCGTATCTGTCGACAGGGTTCTGAACAATCTCGATCTCCGAGCCTTCTTTGGTATCCGTCAGACCTGCAATTGTGCCGCCGAAGATAAAGATATCGTTCGTATACGGGACGGGGTCCTTTGCCAGTTGACTCAGTCCTACACCCTTCACAGACGCCCTGACATTATCCGCTGAAATAACGTGAGCGCAGGATGACGTCATGATGGCCGCAAGGACCGCAACAAGTAACATCGGAAGCCGTTTCATAATTCATTTTTACACTTTTCAGGGCGCAATGCAAGCCGAAAAAACCCGAATAATACGCTGATTTTATCAACCGCTAAACAGCGGTTTCCAATCTTTTTCAGAAAGGCCTCCACTGAAACGATGGGCCAGGATGCCTCATCGATGAATAAATTCATTTAATAGACCCATTAATGCTGAAGTTTCGCGCAGTTTAAGATTGAATTTTTTTGGCCCTGTAAGGTACGCTATCTTGCGGAAAAAATAATTACCCGGAGGACATTCCAATGGCAACAAAGGCAGCAAAAAAATACGTCTATTTTTTTGGCAACGGCAAGGCTGACGGCAAGTCTGACATGAAAAACCTGCTCGGCGGCAAGGGCGCCAACCTCGCTGAGATGACTAATCTGGCTATTCCGGTGCCTCCGGGCTTTACGATAACTACCGAAGTCTGCACGCTGTATTACAAGAACAACCGCAAGTATCCGCCGGAGCTTAAGAAACAGGTTGAGACAGCGCTTTCGAAAGTTGAAAAAATAATAAACAAAAGGTTCGGAGACGCGAAGGACCCGCTGCTCGTATCGGTCCGCTCCGGCGCGCGCAGCTCGATGCCGGGCATGATGGAAACAGTCCTGAACGTGGGCCTTACGTCAAAGACAATCCCGGGGCTGATAAACAAGACCGGGAACGGGCGCTTTGTATACGATGCATATCGCAGGCTTATGATGATGTACTCCGACGTTGTCATGGAAAAGGCCGCGGGTATCGAACCTGAAGACGGCGAGGGTGTCCGCCATAAACTTGAGCACGCGCTTGAAAGGGTGAAGAAGCAGAAGGGATATAAGAACGATACGGATCTTACGGTCGACGACCTGAAGGCGCTTTGCGATGAATTCAAGGCGATCATAAAGTCCACATTGAAAAAGGATTTCCCCGACGACCCCATGGCCCAGCTATGGGGCGGAATAGGCGCTGTCTTCCAGTCATGGATGGGCAAACGCGCGGTTTCGTACCGCAGGATTGAAAAGATACCTGAAGAGTGGGGCACTGCTGTAAACGTCCAGTCCATGGTCTTCGGAAACACGGGCGACAATTCCGCAACCGGTGTGGCCTTTACCCGCAACCCGGCTACCGGCGAAGACATGTTCTTCGGCGAGTGGCTTCCTAACGCGCAGGGAGAAGACGTGGTTGCCGGCATCAGGACGCCTAATCCCGTAAACAAGGCAGGCAAGACCGCAGATACAAAACATCTGTCATCCCTTGAAGAGGCGATGCCTAAATTATACAAAGAACTATATGCGATACAGAACAAACTCGAAAAACATTATCACGATATGCAGGACATCGAGTTCACGATAGAGGACGGACGGCTCTGGATGCTGCAGACGAGGGTCGGCAAACGCAATGGACAGGCCGCGATCAGGATGGCGGTTGAAATGGCCAAGTCCAAACTCATAACAAAGGACGTCGCCATCATGCGGGTGAAGCCTGATCAGATAGATGAGCTGCTCCATCCGAGTGTTGCGCCTGCTGCCGAGAAAAAGGCTGTAGAACTCGCCAAAGGTCTTCCCGCAGGCCCGGGCGGAGCTGTGGGACGCGTTGTCTTTACTGCCGACGATGCCGAGGCCTGGGGCAAAAAAGGCGAAAAGGTAATCCTCGTGAGGAACGAGACATCGCCTGAAGACGTGCACGGAATGCACGCTGCCGAAGCGATACTGACCGCAAAGGGCGGCATGACAAGTCACGCTGCCCTTGTTGCCAGAGGTTGGGGCAAATGCTGCATAGTGGGATGTTCTGCGCTTGATATCAGCGTTCCGAAGAAGGAAATCAATGTCAATGGAAGGGTTATAAAAGAGGGCGATTGGGTAACCCTCAACGGCTCAAAGGGCAGGGTATACGAAGGCAAGCTTGACCTGATGCCCGCGGATCCGGACCACAACAAATGGTACAAGGAACTGATGAAATGGGCCGATGAGTTCAGGACCATCAAGGTCAGGACCAATGCGGATACACCGAACGATGCGACTGTTGCAAGGAGCTTTGGCGCAGAAGGCATAGGCCTGTGCAGGACAGAGCACATGTTCTTTGAGGCGGACAGGATTAAGGCGGTCAGGGAAATGATCCTTTCCGAGGCTGTTGAAGGAAGGAAGAAGGCCCTTGCGAAGATACTGCCCATGCAGAAGAAGGATTTCGTGGGTATCTTTGCCGCGATGAAAGGCCTGCCGGTCACGATAAGGCTGCTCGATCCGCCGCTCCACGAATTCCTTCCCCACAATGACGGTGAACTGAAGGAACTGGCCGATGAGATGGGGGTTGATTTTGACAGGCTCAATGCCAAGAACAAGTCCCTCCATGAGTTTAATCCGATGCTCGGGCATAGAGGCTGCCGTCTTGGAGTGACCTATCCGGAGATCTACGAGATGCAGGTCCAGGCCATTATGGAGGCTGCCTGTGAACTCGCCAAAAAGAAGGTGAAGGTGATCCCCGAGATAATGATCCCTCTGGTCGGTCATGTAAACGAACTTATTTCGAT
>Ga0334722_10000579_pt1 | contig 52506 bp, 51 predicted proteins | sample C3_bottom_MG_FD_207210 | JGI IMG/M metagenome (GOLD analysis project Ga0334722, IMG submission 207210) | Sediment microbial communities from Yellowstone Lake, YNP, Wyoming, USA - C3_bottom | ecosystem: Environmental > Aquatic > Freshwater > Lake > Sediment | place: USA: Wyoming | collected...
TGCACCCAATGTTCCAACTTAGTAAAGGACGGTGAAGGATATCATCTTGAGCCCGTTGCCTTAGTAGGGCACGGCGGGTTCTAATCGGGGGGAGGTCAAGCGATTGGCCTCTCTACCAAATAGAAAAAAGAGAGGGAACGAATCACAGAGATCGCAGAGGAGACTCTTTGATCTCTGTGCCATATGAGTTTAAGCTTGAGGAGCTTCTTGTTCTGGTGCGGCTTCTTCTTTGCCGGTAGGAACGAATTGTTCTTTCACTTTGGCTTTCTTGCCGGAACGGCCGCGGAGGTAGTAGAGTTTCGCTCTGCGTACTTTACCGGGACGGATCACTTCGATATCTGCAATACGGGGACTATGGAGGAGGAACACTCGGTCCATGCTCGATCCGTAGGCATTGCGGTAGATCGTGAAAGTTTCAGAAAGACCCTGCCCTTTCTTCGCGATCACAGTGCCCATAAAGGCTTGGAGACGTTCTTTGTCTCCTTCAATGATGCGAGTTTGGACGCGGACCGTGTCGCCGACGTTGAACGACGGGACTTTTTGCTTCATGTATGAGGATTCAACTTCCTCGAGGATTGGTGAGCGGCTCACGTGACTTCTCCTGTTCGTAAATTTCTGCTAGCTCGGGTCGTACCCGGCGTGTTTTTTTTAATGCTTCTTCCTGGCGCCATTTCTGAATCTTGGCGTGATTTCCTTCGCGCAAGACGGTCGGCACTTCCATCCCTTCAAATACTTCTGGCCTCGTGTAGTGCGGGGCGTCGAAGAGGCCATTTTGGAAGGAATCCTCCTTCACAGCGTCGGGATGCCCGATCACACCCGGAATAAACCGGATCACCGCATCGACCAGCACAATTGCGGCTGCGCACCCATTGGTCAACACGTAGTCGCCAATGCTAATTTCTTCATCCACTTCTTGCTGGAGCACCCGTTCGTCGACCCCTTCATAGTGGCCGCAGAGAAGGATGAGATGCTCTTTTTGGGCCAGCTCTTCGCATTTCTGCGCAGTGAGCGGCTTGCCCTGGGGCGACAGGTAGACCACGTGGGAGCGTTCGGTCTTTACGCTCCGGATGGCAAGGGCCACCGGTTCTGGGGCCAGAACCATCCCAGGTCCGCCGCCAAAAGGGCGATCGTCGACTTTCCGGTGCTTATTTTGCGCAAAATCGCGGATGTCGACGAGCTGCAGATCGATCGCTTCCAACTCCCTTGCCTTCTTCACCATGCTGACGTCAAAGGGGCCTGCAAAGTATTCAGGAAAGAGGGACAGGATGTCTATCTTCAGACCTTCTTCGCCTTTGCTGCTGGTTTCGCTTTTTTGGCAGCTTTTTTCTGTCTCTTTTTGCGGCTGTCTCGATCTTTGATCATACGAGCCACTTTCTTCTCAGTCAGAGCTTTTACGACTTCAGGAGCAAAGCGCTTCACAAGCGATTTTACGCGGTCGGAAATTTGCGCGCCCTGTTCTAACCAAAATTGGATGCGAGGCACATCGAGTTGGTAGTTTTTCCCTTCTGCTCCAAATGGGTTGTACCAGCCCAGTTTCTCAACATATTTACCATCGCGAGGATAACGAACGTCTGTAACGACAACGCGGAATCTCTGTCTGCTGTTCGCCCCTTGCTGTCTCATGCGAATAATTAAAGCCATGTTTTACCTTTAAATTTCATTGATTCTAAATCCGACAGGCCAAGTTTGCCTTTCATGTCGGGTAATCCTTTAAATAACTGCTTCACTCGTTTGAAGCCTTTGACCATCCGGTTCACGTCGTCGATCTCGACGCCGCTCCCCTTGGCAATTCTCCTACGTCGGCCATGCTCCAGCTCTACCCTCTCTTGACGCTCTAGTGGCGTCATTGAGAGGATGATCGCTTCGAGTTTATTAAACTCTTGATCGGAGAAATCGAGGTCCCCCATCATCCCAAATCCGGGCAACATCTTCAAGATACTCTTCAAGGAGCCCATCTTCCTCACCATCCCCATCTGTTTCAGATAGTCCTCGTAGGTGAAGGAGGCCTTCTTGAGCTTTTTCTCCAGCTCAAGACTTTCTTGTTCGTCGAAGGCCGCTTCAGCCTTCTTGACGAGATTGATCACATCGCCCATGCCGAGAATCCGGTCGGCCATGGAGCGCGGATTAAAAATCTGTAGATCGTCGATCTTTTCGCCTACCCCTTCAAACTTCAGAGGTTTTTGCGTCACTTCTCGGATCGAGATCGCAGCGCCAGCTCTCGCATTCGAATCGAGCATGGTCAAGATCGTACCGGTGATCTGCACCCGCTTATCGAATTCGGCGGCCGTCTTCACCGCATCTTGCCCCGTCGTTGCATTCGCTACGAAGAGCACTTCGCGCGGCTCTAGCATCTGCTTCATTTTTTCTAGCTGAACCATCAGCTCTTCGTCGAGGTGAAGCCTCCCCGCCGTGTCGATCAGTAGGACGTCGTATCCGTCGCTCACCGCTTTTTCACGGGCCCGCTTGGCTACATTGAGCGGGTCTGCCTCCCCTTCCAAGGAGAACACTGCAATCCCAGTGGCCTCTCCCAGCTTTTTCAGCTGTTCGATGGCGGCTGGCCTCTGCAGGTCGCACGCAGCCATTAAAATTTTCGCGTGCTTCTTGGTCCGCCGGATATAGGCGCCCAGCTTAGCGCAGCTCGTCGTCTTGCCGGAGCCCTGCAGTCCGCAGAGCATCACGACCGAAATCTTGCCGTTTAAGTCGAGGGGCGCTTCATCAGTTCCCATCAGAAGAGCCAGCTCATCGTGGACCAGCTTGATGAACTGCTGTCCTGGATTGACCGACTTGATCACGGCGGCGCCGAGAGCCTTTTCCTTGACCCGCTTCACGAACTCGCCGGCGACCGAATAATTCACGTCAGCATCGAGCAGGGCCAATCTCACCTGGCGCACAGCATCGGAAATATTCTCCTCCGTCAGCGCCTTCTTCCCACCCAACCCCGAAAATAAATTTTGGAGTTTCTCAGTTAGAGCGCCAAACATCAGAATAAACCCTTACATTACAGCCGCACATTTTAGTCGAGAAAATCATTGCTTTTCAAGGAAAAAGAAGCGGTCTAAGCCAGACCAGTCTTTCTCGACCTCCATTCGGCTCCAAGGTCCCAGACTAAAATTTTTTTTTAATACCTCTCCTTGCCCCGATCCAATCTCCAAAAATACGAGTCCGCCTGAGTGGAGACAGCCGGGTAAATCGACGGCCAATCGTTCATAGTATTCAGTGCCCCGCTCCCCGCCGACAAGAGCCCCTTTCGGCTCAAAATCGCGCACGGAGGGTTGCAAATGTAAATATTCATTTGCCGATATGTACGGGGGATTGCACACAATCACATCGGCCTTTTTTCCTAAAAAAGGGGCTAGAAGATCTCCCTGCACTAACTCCACCTCAACCCCATTTGCCTCCGCATTTCGGCTGGCCACGGCAAGGGCATCTGCAGAAAGGTCGGAAAGGGTCACAGACAATTGGGGCCATTTTTTCTTTAAAGAAATTCCAATGCAGCCAGAGCCTGTGCAGAGATCCCATAAAACGCCCTGGCCAATGCGCTTTGAGATATGGTCGACTAAAATTTCCGTCTCTTGTCGGGGGATCAATACCCGACGATCAATGGAGATCTGGCACCCGGCAAACTCCACTTTCCCCAAAATGTATTCGATCGGCTCTCCTTGCGCGCACCGCTTGAGCCAGTCGCGCATCGGACTTAGCTCTTTTTCCACAAGAGGCCGATCGAATTGCAGGTAAAGATCCATTCTCTTGACTTCCAGTGCTCCGGCCAGAAGCTCCTCGGCTCGGCGCCTGGCCCGCTCTACTTTCCTTTCAAGGAGAAACGCAGTAGAAAGTTGGAGAACATCGCTGATCGTCTTCACGATTGGAGCATCTGTTGGTAGAAGAAGTTTACGAGAGGGATGGTGACGTCGTCTAGATCGCCCTCCATGATCCGATCTAGTTTATAGAGAGTCAGATCAATCCGGTGCTCAGTCAATCGGTTCTGTGGAAAGTTGTAGGTTCGGATCCGTTCTGACCGATCACCCGTGCCCACCTGACTGGATCGGACTGCCGACATTTCTTCTTGGGCTTTACGGCGCATCTCTTCGGCAATTCGGGCCTTTAATAGGCGCATCGCCTTGTCTTTATTCTTATGCTGGCTTCTCTCATCTTGGCAGGCCACAACCGTACCCGTTGGTATGTGGGTGATCCGCACAGCCGAATCGGTGGTGTTGACGTGCTGCCCTCCCGCTCCCGATGAGCGGTAGGTGTCGATTTTTAAATCTTTTTCATCGACCTTGATGTTGTCGTCTTCATTGGGCTCCAACAAGACTGCCACAGTGATGGCCGATGTATGGACTCTGCCTTGGGTTTCGGTGGCCGGTACTCGCTGGACCCGGTGAGTGCCCGCCTCGTATTGCATGAGCCGGAACACATTTTGACCGGAGAGCGACATCACATATTCTTTGCAGCCTCCAATTTCCGATTCGGATACCGACAAAGCTTCGATTTTCCAACCTTTGCTCGTCGCATAGTTCCGATACATCCGAACGCAGTCTCCCACGAAGAGAGCCGCTTCATCTCCACCTGTTCCAGCGCGCACTTCCATGATGATGTTACGGCTATCGCGGGGATCGGGAGGAACTAACAGATTTTCGATGTGCTTGCGCGCTTCGGGAAGGGCTTTTTCCAAACTTCCGATCTCCTCGCGGAGCATCGAAAGCATTTCTGGGTCTTGCTCAGAGGAAAGCAGCGTCCGATTTTCTTTTAGCTGTTTGTCAACTAGGCGCATCCGATCCCATGCCTCTCTAAGCTCAGAGAGCTGCGCATGTTCCTGCGTCAACTGACGATACTTCTTCTGATCAGAGAGAGTCTCTGGAAGTCCCAGCAGCTCTTCAATAGCGCTCAGCTTTTGTAAAAGCTGCCGAACTTTCTCATCCATGGTGTGTTACTTCTTCTTCTTCGCAAGCTTCGCTTTTTCTTTCTTCGACTCTTCTTGCTTTTCCAAAGTTTTCTTATCTTCCGCGGATCGGCGTTGATATTTTTTCGTGAACTTATCGACGCGCCCTTCGGAGTCGATGAACTGGTTCGCTTTGGTGAAGAATGGGTGCGAGGCAGAAGAAATCGGCACTCGAATCATGGGGTATTCTTTCCCTTGGCAGGTCCCTTTTTCTTTCGGCTGCAAGGAGCTGCCAATTAAAAATTGGGTACCGGTTGAGGAGTCTACAAATAAAACTTCTTGATAAGGAGGGTGAATCTTCTCTTTCATAAAAACTAGATCTCTCTTAAGGTCAAATTTACCCAATTAAAATAGCTTTCGAGCGAGAAAAATACAAGAAAAAGCCACATTTATGCTAAAAAAAACTTTATGACTGTACCCACCTTTCCTAGCTCTTCTCCAACTTCCCCTCATTTGAAGGTCGTCTTATGGGCTCTATTCCTCTCTTCTTGCGCCTCTGCCTTCTTCCCCTTATCTCTCCCCTATTTGGGTCTCTCAATCAGCCAATTGTCCCATGGTTATGCGTGGACACTCCTGACTTACCCATTCGCTTCCTTTCCCTATGATGGGCCTGGATTTCTTCTCCATTTATGGCTTAACCTGCTGATCCTCTGGATGTTCGGATCTCCTTTAATCGATCGGGTTCAGCCGACCCGCTTTTTTGTCCTATTTTTTGGCTCCACCCTTTTTGCTGGCCTATCGGTCTCCCTTTCCCTGTTTCTCTTCCACAACTCCCAAATCTTTGCCTCACTCTCCCCACCCCTTTTGGCCCTGATCGTTTCGTGGGCAATTCTCCACGCAGAAAGAGAGGTATCAGTCGGGCATACCTTTGCCATTCGTCCTCTTTGGATTTTTCTCCTATTTGGGGGAATCACCCTCCTTTCAGATTTATTAGAAACCCGTTGGATCCAACTCATTGCCGACCTCTCAGGCGCCCTTTTTGGTTACTTTTTTTGCCTGATTTCAGAACGGACCCGGAGCACTCTTCCCTTTTTATTTCCTTTTGAAAGAGCGATACTACGCTCATTAGAAAGACAAAAAGGGCGAAAAGCGCAATCGAAGGTCGTCGACATCCACACCGGAAAACCCATGCTTAGTGACGAACAATTCATGGATGCCATGCTGGCCCGTATCTCGGCGCACGGCGAACATTCGCTCTCCTTGGAAGAACGAAAAAGAATGCAAGACATCTCTCTTCGAAAATCACACAAGCCCTCATGACAATCCTGTTTTTTCTCCGCTTGTTGGTATGGCGCCATAGAAAACCGATCCCCATTTTTTGCGCCCTTCTGCAAGACGCTTTCGTGGCCTCTGAGCTCTATTTCTTACCCCAAGCGATCGCCATTCCCCTTCTCATCTATCAATGGCTTGGAATTCTCTTCGCCGCCCGTTTAGAAATGCGGCTCACTCCGTCTCTTTTTTCTTTTTTGCGCTCACCCCGTTCCCTATTCGGTTCAGCGCGCGATCTAAAATTATTCCAGTGGGCCATCCCAGGGATAGCCGCCATTCTTTTTTGTCCCTATTCTTTTTCCCACCCCATTTTCCTGGTATTCGCCCCACTTGCTGCTCTTTGGAGCCGTCGCCTCGACTCCGTCGATGAGCTCCAAGCAAGCAATCCTCTCTTTTATCTCCAATGGAAGTGGTTGATCCACCCGCCCGAAAAAAGGGCTCCTTTTCTACACCAATGGAAATTTCATGAACGGACCGAGTTTCCCGATCCAACCTATCCTATCTATCGAAAAACGGCTGAGTTCCTGGGTCCTAAACAAATCGATCTCCACCTAGATCGCCCCAACGTAATGTTTATATTTCTCGAATCGTTTCGAGCGGAAAATGTGGGCGCCTTGGGGGCCTCTCCCTCTGCCTCGCCCCATTTCGACGCGCTAGCTAAAAAAGGGATTCTATTCACCCAATGTTCTGCCACTGGACAGCAAACCTTTCAGACAGTCCTCTCCTCTCTATTTGGAGTCCAGCCCTGCCTCAACACCGTATTCATGCAACGTTATGCAGACATTTCTCTCCATGGCCTTCCCGAAATCATGAAAAGCCAGGGATACCGGACGGCCGTCCTAGAAGCGGGATACACCTCCTTCGATGCCTTTCTCCTTTTTTTTCGCAATCGGGCCATCGATCTGATCTTAGGTGCTGAAGATCTAGGTGGATCCACGAGCCCTATGAGCTGGGGCATACTTGACGAAACACTTTTTTCGGCCGCTCTCGATTGGATGAAAGAACATCGGAACACTCCCTCATTCTCCTCTCTTTTCACCATCACCAACCATCATCCCTGGGAAGTTCCGCCCAATTGGAACTATCAAGCTCCTGACCATTTACCACCTGTGCAGCAACGGTTCCATAGCACATTTGCCTACACCGATGCCTGCTTAGGCCGCTTTATTGAAAACTTGCGGAAAGAAAACCTTCTCGAAAATACCCTTCTAGTCATTACAGGCGACCATGGGCAAGGCCTTGGAGAAAGATTCGGAAACGGCGCCAACCGCGTCAATCTATTCCAACACAACATTCATGTGCCTCTCCTGCTCTACGCCGAAGGCCGAGTCAAGCCCCAAGTCATTGACACGCCCTGCAGCCACCTTGATATCCCTCTCACGCTTCTCGATCTACTCGGTCTGGAAGGGCCCCACCACTTTCTCGGCCGAAGCCTCCTAAGAGACTTCGTCCAACCCTCCTTCTTCTCTATGGCTGCCTCTGTTCCCCGTTGGGGATGCCGCCTAGGTCCATGGAAATGGACTGGCCTCTCAAACGGGAAAGAAGAAACCCTTCACAACTTATCGAATGATCCAAAAGAGGAACAAAACATTGTCCTCACCCATCTAGAAAAGGGGGAAGAATTAAAGCAATTGGCCGCCGCTCACTTCTCTTCTGCCGAAGAGCTGTTTCGGACTAGACGATGGGCCCCCGCCGTCCCCTATTCCGAGCAATTTTTAGGTCCAAAAATCGATACAACCGACGATGAGCTCGAACCGCTCTTGACCCGATCTTGCATCACCATCAATTTAAAGCCCTGCAGTAAACTCACCGACCGCTCTCTCCAACTCGTTGCCCAAAAGGTAGGCCCATCTCTCCGCCATATCGCGATTCCCGACTCCCCTTTCCTCACTGATGAGGGGCTCTATGCCCTCGCAAATGGGTGTCCGAACATCGTCGCATTCAATGCCTGCGGCTGCCCCCGCCTCACTCACCTCGGCATCGAAAAAATTCTAGAACAGTGCCCTCTCCTCAAATCGATGTCCCTCGATGATCTCGACCAAGTGACCTCTCTCAACCCTCGTCTTGACCGCCTTACCTTGCGAATTCTATATCTCGGTGAAGACATCCAGATAGCCCCTTCCCACTTCCTATCCCTGCTCCATCGAAATCCCAACCTATCCTATCTCAATGTGAACACTGCCCAATTTGGCCCGTCAGACTATCTGCTGCCCGCTGAAAAACTCAATCTCCTCTATCTCTACCAAGCTCGCACAATTGAAGAATCGCACATTTTGCAACTTTTGGAGCGCAATCAGGACCTTTGGCGGCTGGAGTTAGAAGACTGCGAAACCCTCACCCAGCTCCGCTTGCCCAGTGCAGCGCCCCTCCAACTCCTCACCTTGAAAAATTGCCCTGAACTGACCACACTTCAATTTGATGGATTGATTCTGAACCAATTGATCATTCGAAATTGTCCCCGCCTGACAGGCGAGTTTTTACAAGCTTTGGACAATGGCCATCCATGCCGCCTGGTTATCTCTGGATGCCCCCTCATCTCCAAAGAAGAGCTGATCCATCTACGATCCCGCGGTCTCGAAGTCTTTTAATCTAGTTTTTGTGTAGAGCATTGAGAGCGGCGCGGACAACTTGGAGGCCATCTAGAATCCCCTCTTCATAACGAAAATGGGGGTGAAGCTCCAATTCAGGAAAATCATTGGGTTGTAAAAGATCATCGGGGGTGACGTGAGGAATGATCCGGCGCGCCGTTGACAATAGCTTCGCCTTCTGCTGCAAAATCAACTCTTCTAGCAGATGTTCAATCATCCCTTCTTTCTCTGTTTTTGAAAAAATTCACGTAAGAGATCAGCCGATTCTTCTTGCAAAATCCCCGAAATGATCTCAAGAGTGTGCATCGGGTGCTTGTACTGAAATAGGTCAAACCAGCTTCCATTGGCACCCAGACGTATATCGGGTGCAGCCCACACAAGTCGCTTGATCCGGGTCGAGAGCACCGCCCCGGCACACATGCAACACGGCTCCAGGGTACAATAGAGCGTCGTATCGGTCAGGCGCCAGTTCTGTAGATGGGAAGCCCCCGCTGTCATGCAAAGCATTTCAGCATGAGCCGTGGCGTCCTGCAGCAACTCCACCTGATTATAGCCGCGCGCAATGACCTTATTCTGATGAACTAGAACAGCGCCCACTGGCACCTCATCTTGCGCAAACGCTCTTTTAGCTTCCTTCAGCGCCTCTCTCATAAAATGGACATCCCGTTCTTGGACGTTCATTTTAGAAAGATCAATTAATGCAGAACTCATCTCATACCCGTCGTGACTGCAAAGCGCGGATTTGGCTCTTTAGTGACGCAACATCGGCGGCATATTTCTTCAACACGCCGGCAAGCTTCTGCTCATACTTTTCATTTAAACGAGTCATCTCCCTCTGGTGCCGCTCAATCATGTTTGCCAAGTCGGCCTCTCCCGCCTCTTTCTCTTGGCTGGCTTTCTGGTCAGTATGCTCGGCCTTTGCAGCGCTCTCTAACCGATTGAATACAGCCTGAGGAAAAACAACCCCATTGAGCATAGAAAAAAAGTAGACTGCTTTGGCTCCGAACGATTCGACCGCCCCTGCAAGCACCTGCTCGCTCTGCGCAGCAGTCAACTCTTTAATCGCATCGAAATCATCATTGATTTTGCTTAGACGTTCTTCAAAATGGCTATAGACATCACCATGCTTAAATACCCACCGGTTGATCACCCATTCAGCCATCTCTTCATTGCCCGCAATGAGCTCTTGCGTAAAGGCCCGATTGATCTCTTCCGCAGAGAGGCGGTTTTGCGGACGGTTGCCGAAATGGGTCCGGTAAAAGGGGGCGTCGGCGGGGAGGTAGTCAGTCTTAATATCTTTTTTAATCGCTGTGAGGATTTCGTCCAGCCAGGGCTGTAAAGTTTGAAATTTATTTTTCATAGTCTTCCATTGTATAAAAGGAATTTCATCATAGCAGCGACCTCGTCTAAAATTCAAACCCAAATCCTTGGGGCTTGATCGTATTGTCAAAATGAGGTACAATTTTGGTAAAATTAAGTCATAAACCACTGAACGAACCCCTAATCGGAGAGCTTCCTCACATGTCTTTAGATAAAGGTACCAAGGAAGAAATCACCAAGAAATTCCAGTTGCACGAGAAAGACACCGGTTCAGCCGATGTACAGATCGCCATTTTGACTGAGAGAATCGCAGAATTGACCGAACACCTCAAACTAGCTCCTAAAGACCATAGCTCCCGCTTGGCTCTTCTGAAGCTCGTTGGCCAAAGGCGTAAGCTTCTGGACTACCTCAATTCAACGGATACAAAGCGTTACCAAAACCTGATTGTCCGCTTGAATCTGAGAAAGTAAATTATTCACTATATATACGGGGTGGGCCAAAAGCTCACCCAAGGTAGAAAAAGGATAGAGAACAGAAAAAAAATTTTGAGCGAAGTTCAAAGTTTCCTTTCTGATTTCTATCCAATCGGACGTTTTCTACCTTTCATTCAAAAAATAAATTTAGGAGAAAACCCGAAATGTTAGAACGCAAAACCATCCAAATCCCGGTTGGCAATAAAACGCTGACCATTGAAACGGGCAAAATAGCCCGCCAAGCCAACGGCTCTGTCCTCGTACACTGCGAAGACACGATCGTCATGGCCACCGCCTGCGCATCCCCTTCAGCCTCAGCTGAAATCGACTTCTTCCCCCTACGAGTTGACTACCAAGAAAAATACTCTTCCGTCGGCAAAACAGCGAGCGGCTTCATCAAGCGCGAAGGGCGCCCCGCCGAACGGGAAATTCTCACCTGCCGACTCATCGACCGCCCACTCAGACCTATGTTTGAAGATGGGTACTACAACGAAGTACAACTGCTCGCCTACGTTTTCTCCTACGACGGAAAACACCAGCCCGATGTCATGGCGATCAACGCCTGCTCCGCTGCCCTGGCGATCTCAGACATTCCTCTCGTCAAACCGGTCGGTGCTGTCCGCGTAGGTCAAATCGATGGAAAGTTTGTCATCAACCCAACCGTTGAAGAGATGAAACAATCGAAACTCGACCTCATCTTGGCTGGAACCGAAGACGCCGTGTTGATGATCGAGGGCTATTGCGACTTTTTAACAGAAGAGCAGGTGCTTCAGGCTATTGAGATGGGCCACCAGGCAATTGCCATCATCTGCCGCCACCTCGCTGACTGGGCTGCCAAGATCGGTAAGCCAAAAAACCGCGAAACCCTCCGCCCCATTCCGAAAGAGGTCTCAAACGCCGTTCATGCCGCGGCTGAAACACTCCTCGAATCGGCTCTGCGCATCAGTGCAAAACAAGAACGGGAAAAAGCGCTCTCTGAAATCAAAGAGACAGTCGTCAAAACCCTCGTCGGAGAAGAAACAGAGGGAAAATTATCAAAAGTCAACGTTCTTTTAGCCTATAAAAATCTCCAATCCTCTCTCATGCGCAAAATGGTGTTGGCAGAGAAAAAACGGCTCGATGGTCGCGGACTCAAAGATATCCGCCCAATCGACATCGAACAATCCGTCCTTCCACGCACCCACGGTAGCTCCCTCTTTACCCGCGGCGAAACACAGACAATTGCCGTCTGTACGCTCGGTGGAGAGACAACAGGCCAACGTTTTGAAGATTTGCACGGCGAAGGGCTACAGCGCTTCTACCTGCAATACTTCTTCCCTCCTTTCTCGGTTGGCGAGGTGGGCCGTATGGGTACACCTGGACGACGCGAAATCGGCCACGGAAAACTGGCAGAACGGGCGCTCACAGCCATCTTGCCAAAACACGAAGAATTCCCCTATGTAATCCGACTTGAATCCAATATCACCGAATCGAACGGCTCCTCCTCAATGGCCTCCGTTTGCGGTGGCTGCCTCTCCCTAATGGACGCTGGCGTACCCATTAAACGTCCCGTATCTGGCATTGCGATGGGTCTCATCCTAGAAGGGAACCAATTCGTCATCCTCTCCGATATTCTCGGTGCGGAAGATGCCCTCGGCGACATGGACTTTAAAGTCACTGGAGACGAACACGGCATCACCGCATTCCAGATGGACATCAAAGTAGAAGGGATCACCTTCGACATCATGCGTGCTGCTCTTGCCCAAGCAAAAGATGGTCTAGCGCACATCCTCCGCAAGATGCTCTTGGCATGCCCCCATTCAAAATCGGAAATGTCTATCTATGCCCCCCGAATCGAGACCATCCAAATCAAGAAAAGTAAAATCGGCATCGTCATTGGTCCCGGAGGTAAACAGATCCGCTCCATCATCGAAGAGACCGGCGTCCAAATCGACATCAATGACAGTGGTCTTGTCAGCATCGCCTCAAACAATCCCGATGCCATGAACCGAGCGAAGCAGATCATCTTCAACCTCACTGCAGAAGTGGAAGTCGGCAAAGTCTACACAGGCCGGATCGTCTCGATCGTCCCATTTGGCTACTTTGTCGAGATTTTTGGAAAACAGGGCCTTTGCCACATCTCCGAAATCTCCAACCAACGGCTTGCCACGATTCATGATGCTCCCTATAAAGAGGGCGATATGATTGATGTGAAAGTGATCGACATCGATGACCGGGGAGAAAAGTTTAAATTAAGCCACAGAGCCCTGATGGAGCAAACAGCCGGACGGTAATCTTTTTATGGAACGAATTCTTGCAAAAGAACTTCCTAAATTCATTGGCAAACCAGTGCACATTCGCGGGTGGTTAAACAACACCCGCGCCTTTGGCAAACTCACCTTCTTAATCCTACGAGACCGAAGCGGACTGATGCAGGTCGTCGTACAAGATAAAGAAGAGGCCCGCAAACTCGATCACCTTCAACCCGGCTCAATCCTATCGATTCAAGGCAAAGCCGCCGCCTCACAAGAAGCCCACTTGGGCGCAGAAGTGATCGATCCGATCATCTCCATCGAAAACCCCATTCATGAAATTCCTCCGGTCGAATACTATAAACCGGAAATCCACGCCGACCTCGACTTCATTCTCGATCATCGGCCAATTGCTCTACGAAATCGGCAAATTGCTGCCATCTTCCGGATCCAAGCCGAACTGGCCCATGCCTACCGCCTCTATATGCATGACCAGGTCAAAGCGGTCGAATACTTTGCTCCCAATATCATTGGTGCCTCCTCCGAAGGAGGAGCTGAATTCTTCAACGTCGACTACTTTGGCTACACCGCCACCCTAGCCCAGAGCAGCCAGCTCTATAAACAAATCATGGTCGGCGTCAATGAACGGGTCTTCGCCCTCATGCCCTTCTTCCGCGCCGAACCCTCACAAACCTCGCGCCACCTATCTGAAGGGAAACAATTCGAATTTGAAATGGGCTTCTTCAACCGCTGGACCGACATCCTCGACATCCAAGAAGGATGCATCAAATTCATGGTCGACTACCTGCATAAACACTGCAAAGCGGAAATCGAACTCCTCGGCAACCGGATCGTATCGGCCCCTGCCCACATCCCTTTCCCTCGCCTCACCTTCAAGCAAGCCCAGCAGCTCTACTTTGAACGCACCGGCATTGACGAGAGAAACGAGCCCGACCTCAGCCCGGCCGCCGAACGGGAGCTCTGCGCCTGGGCCGCCGAAAAGCATGGCACTGATCTCGTCTTTGTCACCGACTGGAAAACCTCCAAACGCCCTTTCTACGCCTATCCGACCGATGGACACCCCGATCTGACCAACACCTTCGATCTCCTCTGCGCAGGCACTGAAATCACCTCTGGCGGCCAACGGCGCCACACCTACGAATCGATGGTCGAAGGTCTCCGCATGAAAGAGATGGATCCAAATAACTTCCCCGATTACCTCAGTATCTTCAAGTTTGGGATGCCTCCTCACGGCGGCTTTGGCATGGGGCTCGAACGGCTCACCATGACCCTTCTCAAACTCAAAAACATCCGGGAAGCCTCTCTCTTTCCCTCCGACCCAAAACGGATCGCTGGCAACCGAATTAAGGCCCATATCTTCTTTGGCGGTGAAAACATCCGCAATGAGATCATCCGGCTACTCCACCAGCACAAAATCGAATTCAGCCACCTCACCCATGGAGCCACCCCCACCTCCCAAGATTCGGCCCGCGTCCGTGCCACCAAAATGGAAGAAGGGATCAAATCGCTCATCGTGCGGGGAAAATCGACTAAGAAAAACTACCAATTCAACATCCCTTCCCACCTCAAGCTCGACATGAAAGCGGTCCAAGAAGCGGTGGGAGAAAAATGTGAATTCGAAGACCCTGCCATCATCAAAGAGCGCTTCGGCCTCATCATTGGCGGCGTGCCCCCGTTCGGCAATCTCCTCAACCTAGACAACTACTTTGACGAACAAATCCAATCGGAGCCCCGCTCCGTCTTTAACTGCGGTCTGACCACAGAATCGATCCTCCTAAAATCCAAAGACCTACTCCTCGTCACCGAGCCCAAATTCGGCAAATTCGGCAAAGCCTAGGTTATGAATATCAGTTTTCTCCGCGTCTTCGCGACTTTGCGGCTTTACGTTAAATTTTCGAAATAGCTTGAATTGATTTTTAAACTGGACTCCCAGAAGGGGGTCCAGCAAAGATTCCGTATTATACCATTTATCAAAAATAAGGTTTAGAAATGCGCAGCGTATTTTGCCGAGGACCAAAGTTTGGAGCACGAAGCAAACTCAGAGAGTTTGCGAGGGCAAAAACGAAGGCCCGCAGGTAAAAGACGCCCGCAGTTCTGAAGTTTAATTTTGATAAATGGTATTAGGTGTTTAGGCCAGGTTCTGGATTTTGTCCTGGGCCTGGAATCGGTGGCAAAATTACTTGCGGAATCGGCGGAGGAGTCTTCTTTTGCAGCTCATCTGCTGACTTGATACGACCTCGTTTCCGATCGGCATCCCAGGTGCCTTCCATCATCTCTTTGACATCGGTTGCATCGAGCGTTTCAAACTCCATGAGCATATCGGCCATGAGTTGTACCTTCTCTCGATTTTGCTCTAGGATCTCAAAGGCCCGTTTGTGCGCTTCATCGATCAGTTTACGCACTTGGAAATCGATCTCCTGTGCGGTTTTATCTGAATAGCTCTTCTCGTGGTACCCATTCATGCCAAGGTATTGGCCCGTCTCTGTTCGCTCATCGTAGGTCACGGTTCCTAGCTCATCATTCATCCCCCATTCGCAAACCATGCTACGGGCAATTTTCGTTGCCTGGGCAATATCATGCTGCGCCCCAGAGGACAGATCTTGTACAAAAATCTCTTCAGCTGCTCGACCACCCATGAGGATGACAAGCTGATCTAAAATTTCTTTGCGCCAATAACTCAGGCGGTTCTTTTTGGGCATGAAGTGGGTTGCGCCAAGAGAGAATCCGCGTGGAATAATCGTTACTTTGTCGACAGGATCACTATGTTTGACAATGAGACTTGCAATCGCGTGGCCCGATTCGTGGAACGCAGTGGTGCGCTTTTCATTTTCATCCATCTCGAGACTTCGTCGCTCTTTGCCATAGCGCACCTTATCACACGCCTCTTTCACCTCAGTCGAGGTGACGGCTGACCTGCCGTTACGAGCAGCGAGTAGCGCTGCTTCATTGAGGATATTTTCCAAATCGGCGCCCGATGCGCCGGGAGTGCTTCGCGCCACATCATTGAGATTCACCGATGAATCGATCTTGATGCGACGAGCATGAACTTTGAGAATCTCCAATCGTCCCTTGATGTCGGGCAGATCCAAGACAACACGTCGGTCGAAACGGCCTGGTCGAAGGAGCGCTTTGTCGAGAATGTCGGGTCGGTTGGTCGCCGCCATTAAAATGACCCCTTCTTTGGTGTCAAAGCCATCCATCTCGACGAGGAGCTGGTTTAAAGTCTGTTCCCGTTCATCGTGTCCGCCGCCGATGCCTGCGCCGCGATGGCGACCCACTGCATCGATCTCATCCATGAAAATGATGCACGGAGCATTTTTTTTCGCTTGGTCAAACATGTCACGGATACGGCTTGCGCCCACACCGACGAACATTTCGACAAAGTCAGAACCTGAAATGGAGAAAAAGGGTCGGTCTGCTTCGCCGGCGACCGCTTTCGCGATCAGAGTCTTACCAGTACCTGGAGGGCCAACTAGGAGCACCCCTTTTGGAATGCGCGCACCCAGGGCGGTGAATTTCTGCGGATCTTTTAAGAAGTCGACAATCTCTTCCAATTCTTCTTTGGCCTCGTCTGCTCCTGCCACATCTTTAAAGGTGACCTTGTTTTGTTCTTTGGTCATCAGTTTCGCGGGCGATTTACCAAAATTCATCGCGGAAGAGCCCACTCCTTTCATCTGGCGTGAGAAAATGAAGTAGAGAAAAAGGATCACCATTAAGACGGGCAGAATGGTGAAGATGTAATTGAAGTAGTTGGGCGAGGGTTCTTGGCTCTTGAAGGTTTTTTCAAGTACCGTATTGCGCGGCTGATCGGGAGCGCGGTAAGCAAGTCCTTTATTCGCGTCAAAACTTTCCCACTCCTGCTTTGCCTGGGCAAACCAGTGGTTAAACACTTCTGGATCTTGTTTTTCTAGAGCGCGAGTCGACAGTTCTTGGTTGTTGAAATACCAGATCACATCGGCCACTTTCTGGCGCGCCTTATCGAGAAGCGCCCCATTCTTTTCTAAATCGGCCGTCACTTGGCCATATTGCTGCAACTGCTCTACGTAGCTACGTACGCTGCGAAGTTGAGAAAGGCGTACCCCATCTTGCTCGCGGCCCAGATCATTCAATAGGGCGCTCACTTGGGCCAACGCATTGCGATTTACTTTCAGCTGCTGGTCAACCGACGCATCGGAGGCTTGTTGCAATTGCGTATCGAGATTTTTCAACTCTAATTTGATCGATTCGGAGCCAATGCCCAATGCAGGCGATCGGAGCAAAGCCACCAGATTGCGAATCTCTTTCGAGGCCTCGTCTACGCTTTCAAAGGTCTGGTTTTGCTGCGCCAGAGCGAAGGATCTCTGTGCCAGAGGAAGGCTTACAATATCTCGATCAGAAATGGAACGGATGATGACAGAACTTTCCCTTTCAGGGGTGTTATATAGGGTGCCTACGACGGCAAACCCAGCCCGAGGAATGGCCTGGCCGCTCAAATGGAGATATAGGTCGGCCGAGTCTTGCACATTTTTCTGCAACGTATCGAGTTCTGTAGTCAGGCGAGTCTGTTCGCTTTCTAGCTCATGGTTTTGATTCAATAGCTCCAGATATCGGTACCGTTCGGCGCTCTCATCGGAGACCCGATCCCGGAATTTGCCGCTAAAAGTCACTAAATTGTCATTTTGGGCAATTTTTTGGTTTTCATCTGGAACAGTGAGATTGAGATTCGTCAGGTGTTCCACTTGGTGGGAAAATGAAACCTTCCCCGCTTGTTCGGAGGTAAACGTCTGGATGCCGAGAATGATCAAGATCGCTCCCAATAGGAATAGGAGAAATCCGCCCGGAAAGCCCTTTCTTGGATCTGGTTTCATTTTTGCCATAAGAATCTTGGTTTGTTTACGTTATACTATCTGCAATGGTCTATTAAACCACTGTTTACTCTTAAAAGTAAAGAGCGATCGGGGTCATCAGACTACCCCAAAAGGGTCCTCATATCAAAAAAATATTAAATTGTCTCAAATATCCACAACTAATTTAAGTTTAAGTAGTTACAATTCGTGCCCGTGCCCGTGCCCGATTTTCAAAGGTTGGTTAACAGGCAGTCAGGGAAGCTCCCGCTGTCCCAAAACTCCGGGCACGCACACGGGCACAGGCACGAAAAAAAAGGAGTTACTCCCAATGAATTCTGCCTTGCTCTACAACCAAAGCTCTTCCCCTGCAATGGAATTGACGAGTCCTCCCGCCCGAGTAGACCGCATCGAGGAGTTGCTCCAAAAGATCCCTGGAAATCGACACCTTTTCGGCCTGAGCCATCTGCTGGATCGCAAAACGAGCTTCGATCCGCTCCAGCTGCGATAGGGGGGTCCCCTCTCGGATCACCTTTTCAGTTTTACGCCCCAAATACTCTTTTAACTCTCCTGCTCTCGCCGATAACTGAATGAGGTTATCTGTAATTTCTTTTCCAAATGTCTCTGTTATAAACGGGATGAGCTCACCTCTCAACCGGGCCCGTAAAAATCGGAGATCCTCATTCGTCTTGTCGAATAGCGCAGTCAGTTTTTTTCTCTTTAAATACGTCAGCAGTTCGTTCTTTCGAGCTGATGCAAGCGGACGCCAAATCGGCATCTCTTCATACATCGTCTTCGAGGAAAATCCCTCTAAAAAGGGCAAGTGGGCCCCTTCAAAGATCCGTTTGAGAGAAGTTTCGGCCAAGTCATCTCCGTGAGATCCCAATAGGAGCGCCTGGAAGGGATATTTTTTAAATAAAGAACGGAAAAAAATCAACCGCTCCTTCCGCCCATGATCTTCTAAATTTTTTGTCGGTACATTGTCCAATCGTTTGCTATGAAAAAAAAGTCCGAGCTCTTTTGCCTCTAGCGCAAGACTGGCCGCTTCCTCTCTACTCTCTTCGCGCCATCCATGATCGAGATGCGCCAAATGCAATGTATTCACTCCTGCATCCAATAGGAGATGTAGCAGCGCCTTCGAATCGGGACCGCCCGAATAGCCAAGTAGGAGCGGACTTGTCCGATCCCAATTTTGATCGATAAATTGCTTTGCCCTTTTCAACAGATTCACTACACTTTCCCTTTATGAGAATTCCAATTCTTTGGCGTTACGCAATCATCAGCTACCTCAAGATCTTTTTCTTGTCGGTGGCTGCCTTCGTCTCCATCCTCTTGGTTTCCCGTTTCAAAGAAATGGCTCGCTTTGCAGCATTGAGCTCAGACTGGTTAAAAACGGGACTGTTCACAGTATACCAAGTTCCCTTCATTTTGCCGATGGCAATCCCCCTTTCGGCCCTCATTGCCTCTCTTTTATTATTTCAGCGGCTCAGCCGCTCCTACGAACTAACCGCCTTCCGCGCCTCGGGCCTGAGCCTAAAAAAAATTATGACTCCCCTCTGCATCACCTCGGCCTTCCTTTCGCTCCTCAACTTTTGTGTCAGTTCTGAACTCGCCCCTTATTGCCGCCGCGAATCAAAAGCGCTGCTCTATCGGGAAACATCGGTCAATCCTCTCCTCCTCCTTCAACGGCAGCAGCTCATTAAAATCAAAGATGCCTACCTACAACTCGATGTCGAAGAAGAGGGGCGGCTCGCCCGCGATTTCATCCTCATTGCCCACAATGAAAGCAACCAGCGGCTCAGCCTTCTCTCCGCTAAAAAATTGCGAGTCAATGATGATGAGCTGCTGGGCAACCATGTCGCCATCGTCTCCCATCTCCACTCCGACCACAATGAGGCATTCGATCCACTCATCATTGAAAATCAGGCCTCCATGTCCACCGCTGCGCCTGTCCTTTCTGCGGCGCTCAAAAAAAATCGCCCCAAGATTGAAACGGGCGCCCTCGGATTGCGCCTACTCAAAATCAGATTGGGAGAAAAAGGGAGGATTGCCAAAGCCGCCCGCGTGGAAATCTTGCGCCGCATTTCCGTGACGCTCGCCGTCTTTAGCTTTACCCTTCTCGGCTGCACTTTCGGCATTGAATTGACCCGCACCCCTTCTCGCCGCGGCCTTCTCTATGCTCTCCTACTCACCCTCACTGTCTTGATGAGCTATCTCCTCGGCAAAGAACTGAAGTTCGATCCCCTCTTCGCTACCCTCGCCTTTCTTCTCCCCCACCTTCTCATCTGGCTTTCTTGCCTTCACAGACAAAGCCGCATCGACCGAGGTCTTGTATGAGCCTATCCGCAAAGTATAGATCCGATCTTCGAGTCCTTTTGAGCCCCAGCTCCCCAAAAAAGAACTTTTTTTGGGGCCCCTGGGCGTTCGATCTCGTGAACTTTTCTAAGTTCACCTCGATCTCCACGCCACGCTGGGACGCAAAATCTTCTCGAATCTCTAAAACCTCTATCTTGCGGATAGGCTCATGAAAAAAATCTGGCAACGCTACCTGCTTCGACAAATTGGCACCACGTTCCTTTTCATCCTCATTTGCCTATTTGTCGTCTTTATTCTCCTCGACTTCTCTATCCACGGTGTCCGCTTTTTAAAACGGGGCGCAACCGATGGGATCGATATCTTTATTTATTACTTTCGTCTCTTTGCGATGCATTTAGAGCTCTTCCTTCCTCTCACTTTTCTCCTCACCACACTCAAAGTCCTCTTCGATTTAAACCACCACTTTGAACTCGTCGCTCTTCAAATGGCGGGCCTCTCTCGCAAAACTCTTCTCCGCCCCTTTTTCCTCTTCGCGGCTCTCCTCTCCCTTGTCTGCTACATCAATAGCCAATGGTTTGCGCCCGATGCAATCTTATCCGCGCAAACCTTTAAAACACTCCACTCCAAAACGAAAAAAAGGGCGCCCCGCTCTCCCCTCCAATCGATTGCTCTCCCCGATGATTCTGAACTCGTCTACCAATCATTCGATGCAGAAAAACAAGAACTCTTCGATGTGTTCTGGGTCCGCTCTAGCGAAGACATCTGGCACATGAAATTTCTCCGGATCGACATCTCTCCACCCCAAGGGCATTTCATCGATCATTTAATTCGCAAAGAACGGCTAGAAAAATCAGAAAGTTTTGATGCGCGTCCATTTCCCGAACTGCCGATGAATCCCGACACAAAACCCAAAGCCTTTATCCCCTTTGAAAGCCGTTCGCTCACGACTCTCTTACACGAAGCGATCTATGCCTCCTCCAACAAAGCAAGCGTGAGAACCCATCTTCAGTACAAACTCGCTCTGCCACTCCTCTCTCTGCTCGGCCTTCTGGCCATCGCTCCGCTCACTATGCGCTTTTCAAGAGACCGCCCCACCCTCCTCATCGTCGCCCTAAGCCTCTTTGGATTTTTGGCCCTGAAAACTCTCTTCGATAGCCTTCTTATCCTCGGTGAAAACCAAGTTCTCCCCTCCTGGGTTGCCATGTGGCTTCCCCTTCTCGCGCTTTTTGCCTATTCCATCAAGCGCTTTGCAAAATTGTAACGATCTGCTTATATTGGACAATTATGTCTAAGAAAAAACCGAACGCATATCAGCAGCTTGTAGAAAAATCCAAGACGATTGCAGGCTACACCTCCGTCTTGAATCTGCTCCATTGGGATCAAGAAACCTACATGCCCTCGGGAGCCATTTCCCCCCGCAGCGATCAGATCTCTCAGATCTCCGCTCTGATTCATGGAGAAATAACCTCTCCCGCATTTAAAAACCTCCTCGAGCGGCTCGTCCACATGGGATCGGGCAAACCAAAGGCCAAACACCTCAAAAAATATCAGCACGTTGTCCTACGCGAATGGCACCGGGACCATTGCCGAGCTGTAAAACTCCCCTCCTCCTTCATTAAAAACTTCTCGCAAGTCACCTCAGAAGCGAGCCAAATTTGGGCCGTAGCTAAAAAATCCAACAATTTTAAACTCTTCGCCCCTTTCCTATCCAAAATCGTCAAACTCAACCAAGAAAAAGCCAACATCCTAGGCTTCAACGACCACATTTACGACGCCCTCTTAGAAAACTATGAACCGTGCGTCACCTCCGCACGCGTATCCCACATCTTTGGTGGCCTCCAAAAAGAGCTCGTCGCCCTACTTGCAAAAATCAAAAAAGCCAAACAGATCGACGCCCGCTTTCTCCAAAAACCCATGAAAGAAGAAACCCAGAGGGAACTGGCCCACTATTTCGCCTCCCAAATGCCCATCGATCCCGCTTTCTCTCGTCTAGATGTCTCTTCCCATCCCTTCTCGATGGCCCTCCATCCACACGACAGTCGAATCACCACCCGTTTCGTCCCAAACCTATTCATGAGCAATATCTTTTCCGTTCTCCACGAATCGGGCCACTCAATGTACGAAATGGGGCTTCCCCTCGAGCACTGGGGCACTCCCCTCTGCGAAGCTGCATCTCTTAGCGTTCACGAAAGCCAATCGCGCTGGTGGGAAACCCTCATTGGCCGTAGTCTTCCCTTCTGGAAATGCTACTATCCCATCCTACAAAAAAAGGTGCCTCATCTCCGCTCCATTTCCCTCGACCGTTTTTACCGCTCCATCAACCGAGTCGCCCCCTCTTTCATCCGCGTAGAGGCCGATGAAGTGACCTATGGGCTCCACGTCATCCTCCGCTTTGAAATCGAAAAACAGCTCATCTCCGGTTCCCTCTCCGTATCTGATCTGCCCGAAGCGTGGAATGCAAAATTCAAAGAGCTCTTTGGACTCACGCCACCCGATGATGCCTCCGGTTGCTTGCAAGATATCCACTGGTCGCTTGGCGATTTTGGTTACTTCCCCACCTACGCGCTCGGCAATCTCCTCGCAGTCCAGTTTTTCTCCACATTCGAGAAAAAGCATCCCGATTGGGCTACTCGCGTACAAAAAGGAGATCTTGCCTTTATCCGTGAATGGCTCCGTCAAAATATCCACCGTTGGGGGCGAACCTACTACACTGACGAGCTCATCAAAAAAGTCACCGGCAAGCCCCTCTCTGAAGCCCCTTACTGCCACTACCTCAAAACCAAGTACTCCGAAATCTATAATCTCTAAAAAAGAAAGAAGAAATAGACAGTCGGGTGCTTTGCTCCCGCTCCGCCCCTGCTGCCTGGGGTCTTTCAGGTCATTTTTCTCTGCGCCTCTGCGTCCTCTGCCTTCTCTGCGCTGATAAAAAAACGCAAACCTAGTAGCTAGCATGAGATTACCATACTTTTTTCTCTGTGTGCTCTGTGATCTCTGTGGTGATTTTTTGCTTATTAACCCAACAGGCAAATAGGAGACAAAGAGCGCTAGCGAGGCAAAGCCAGATCGAAGCTGACCCAACGGGGCAGCGATCCGCACGAATGAGACCATTGCTTGAAAAGCAAGGCGAGTGAGTAGAATCGATATGGCAAAGCCGCAGCAAGCTATTTGTCGCATATTTGACAGGCGGGTTAATAGCTATGCCAGCGCTTTTCTTGATTGAGACGAACTTTGCGCCGTTCTTCGGCATCTTCAAAGCGTTTTTTTTCAATGATCGATTCTGGAATGACAGGGACGATTTCCACCGGTTTGTGATCATCATCGACCGCCACAAAAGTGAAATAGGCAGATAGAATGTCTTTTTGCTCTAGCGTGCGGAAGTCTTCGGCTACGACTTTGATCCCTATTTCCATCGAGGTGCGCCAGGTCTTATTGACCGAGGCCATGCACACGAGAATGTCTCCCCGACGGGCTGGATTGAGGAATCGGACCGAATCGATCCCCAGGGTCACGCAAACCTGCCCTGAGTGCCTCTTGGCCACGATAGCGGCTAAAGAGTCCACGATCTGCATCACCCGCCCCCCAAATAGGGTCCCATGGGGGTTCAAATCATTGGGGAACACCTCCACCACTTGATCGATGATTGCTGATGCTATGACCGGCTTGCCTTCCATACCCCCCGAATAACAGATCCCTGGAATAGCCTAAAGTCCAATTATTCAATCAAATCATAACTAACTTAATATCAATTGTTTATATAGCGTAATTATATTGACAATTATATGTTAATATAGTATAATTATTATTTTACACTAGATAATAAGGAGTTAATTATGAGCGCCGTGCCTAATAGTAATAAGTATGGTCCCTATGTAGAAAACGAAGAGGAGTATTCATTTTCTTTGGAAGATTTGCAGTGCCCAGTTTTAATGCAAACTATGAAGAAAGTGGCTCAGTTCATGTGCGATAAAAGGCATGTCATCGACTCTGACGCATTGACTCAACTCGTTCCTTTCAAATGCCCACTTTGCCGTGAAATTACAAATATGAGTGAAAATCCAGCCCCCAGAACAAAAGCACTTCAAAGAGCATGTAACGAAGTGAATGATGTTGTTGAGGAAGTTTTTAAAGGCCCTTACCAAATAAGACCGGATCAAGTAGGCCAACAGCCTGTAGTACCCGTTGCTCTACCGCAACAGAATGGGCCCGCTCATCTAATCGTGGAAGGACCTCCTCTCGGACTACACGTATAATTGAATAGTAGATAGATTGAAGAATAGAAAAAAGGCCCTCGAAATGAGGGCCTTTTTTTTGAGGATTAGCGCTTGGAGAACTGGAAGCGCTTACGGGCGCCTTTGCGGCCATACTTCTTGCGCTCACGTTTACGTGGGTCGCGAGTGAGGAAGCCGAGGGCTTTGAGTTCGCCTCGGAGCTCTTCGTTATTGATGACGAGCGCGCGGGAGATGCCAAGACGGGTCGCGATGGCTTGGGCTTCAATACCGCCCCCTTTCACACGAACAATCATATCATATTTTTCTGGTTTATCGAACTTCTTGAGCGGAGCGAGAATCGTCTCACGCTGAAGGGCGAGAGGAAAATGCTCCTCGAATGCGCGGCCATTGATGTCAATGATCCCCGTCCCTCTGCGGAGGCGGACGGAAGATACAGAAGTTTTTCTACGGCCGATTCCAATTGTTTCATTTGCCATGGGTCAAGATTCCTTTACAGATTCACAGGTGCTGGGTTTTGCGCTTGCATATCGTGCTCAGCGCCTTTGTAAATGCGCAGCTTTCGTACTTGCTGGCCGCCAAGGCGGGTTTTAGGCATCATGCCTTTGATTGCGCGCTCTAAGATATACTCAGGCTTACGAGCCATCATTGTCGAATAAGGCACTTCGCGCAATCCCCCGACAAAGCCGGTGTAACTACGGTAGATCTTGCGAGCTTCTTTCATCCCTGTGACAACAATTTTTTCAGCATTGATGATGACGACGCCATCTCCACAATCCACATTGGGAGTGAAATCGGGACGGTGTTTGCCGCGCAGCACTTTTGTAATCTCAGCTGCAAAGCGGCCAAGGGTCTTGCCTGTTGCATCAAAGAGGTACCATTTGCGCGAGGAAATCGCCTCTTTTTTGGTGAGGTTCGAGGTATTCTGTTTGTAGTTCATGAACGAGCTTCCTATCTCAAAAAACTTAAAAAGATAGCATAGCTTCCTTCCCCATTTTATTCCAACATATTTTGAACCTTGAAGCGCTAAGTCCGTTGTGATAAGCTATCCCCTCTGTATAGGAAAATTTTCGAATGGATCTCAAGACCTACTTCATCCGAACCTACGGCTGCCAGATGAACGAGCTCGATACCGAGATCATGGCCGGCCAACTTCAAAAAAAAGGTTTAACCCCCGCCCCCGATGAAGAATCGGCCGATCTGCTGATCTTCAATACTTGCTCTATCCGGGATCTCGCCGAGCGGAAGGTCATGGGCAAGCTAGGCCGGATGGGTCGTGGAGCCAAGAAAAACTCGATCATCGGCGTCACCGGCTGTATGGCCATGGCCAAACGGGACTCCCTCTTCCGTAAGTTCCCCCACCTCGACTTCGTCGTGGGGACCAACAACATCACCGACCTGGGCAACGTCCTCGACGAAGTGCTCTACACCAACCGGCAAGTCTATAAGACCGACGACCGTTTTGAAGAAAATCTTGACTACCTCATTGCTCAGCGGGATAGCAAAATCAAGGCCCACATATCGATCATCCGGGGTTGCGATAAGTTCTGCACTTATTGCGTCGTCCCCTACACCCGGGGCGAAGAGGTCTCCCGCCCTCCAGAAAGCATCGTCGAAGAGTGCAAACGGCTCGTCGATGCCGGCTATAAGGAATTCACCCTCCTGGGCCAAAATGTCAATAGCTATGGCAAAGATAAGCCCGAATGGAATTGCCTTTTTCACGATCTCCTCCACCGGCTCGATGCCATTCCTGGCATGGAGCGGATCCGGTTCATGACCTCCCATCCGATCGACATCACCATCGAGCTGATGCAAGCCATCCGAGCCCTCCCTTCTGTCTGCGAATTTGTCCACTTCCCCCTTCAGGCCGGCTCGAGCCGCATCTTGAAAAAGATGCACCGCATCTACACGAAGGAGCAATACTTTGAAAAAGTGGCCCTTCTCCGCAGCATCGTCCCCAATGTCTCGCTCGGCACCGATATCATCGTCGGCTTCCCGACTGAAACAGAGGCTGAATTCCAAGAGACCTACGACGCGCTGAAAGAACTCCGTTTTTCGGTCGCTTTCCTCTTTGCCTATAGCCCCCGCAAAGGAACCCCAGCGATCCGCTGGAAAGACGACGTTCCCGATGAAGTAAAGCAAGACCGCCTACAGCGACTCATGGACCTACAAACCCAGATCACCAATGAAGAGCGGCAGCAACTCCTCGGCCAAACCTTCGAAGTACTCGTGGAAAGATTCAATAAGGGGGGCGAACTCCTCAAAGGGCGCACCCGCTGCTGGAAAAAAGTGATCTTCCCCGGTGATGCCTCCCTCATCGGCACACTTCAACCAATCAAGGTCCATAGCTACAGCCACCAAACCCTCATCGGTGAGCTTGTCTCCACCCAGGAAACTTCTAGACTTCATGTGATCTGATGACTCGGGTTGGAGAACTGCCGCCGCTCGCACAGACTCTACAAGAAGAATCTGCGCCCTCAACCATCGAAAAAGTAGCCCGAGAGACCTTCGCCGAAATCACTCTCTCATTCACTCTGGCTGGTTTTTGCACTCTATTCGCAGTTCCCGGCAGCGTTCCAATTCTTTTTGGAGAGGCCACAATCCAATGCATCGTCAACCTCGCCCTCCGCATATTCAAACCCTCCCGTACTGATTGGCTCTCTCCTACTCTATTTCATCTCGGATCGCTTCACAATGTACAGGTGATTGGGCACGAAGCGGGCCATGTGCTTGCGCTTCACGCGCTCCTAAAAAATCCTCAGCCGCAAGTCCGCCTGATCCCTTTCTTCGGTGGCTCCACCTCTTTTCGAGTGAAAGAAGCAACCGCCCTTGGCCAATGGATTGGAAAAGATTGGATCATGCCGCTCGTCTCCGCAGCAGGCCCCCTCCTTTCTCTCAGCCTCTCCACTCTCGGCCTCCTCTTTGGCCTCTCCCATCTCAAATCCTATCCAGATACCTCGCGCTGCCTCATCGTCGCCTCGCTGGTCGATTTTCTGATCCACACTCTCTATGCCTTCTCAGCCCTCTGGATCGATCCAACCAACTTCGCCAATGATTTTGTAGCCCTTTGGTCCGTGGGCATCCACCCACTGGTTCCTATCTTTCTAATGGTGGCCGTGCCGATTCTGATTTTAAAATCTTATTGGAATTAGACTGCAATTCGTACTCTAGACGGACCTCGAGGGCTAAAAACCCCCTGGAGTTGATCAGAGCGACCTTCTCGTTCCTTGCGCTTTTGAATGAGAGCAATCTTCGATAAGTCAAAAGAACGAAAAATAGAACGAAATAGATCGTTCGAAACATTGAGCTTTTCTAAAATAAATAAACGGACGCACATCTCAGTAGATGGCTGTATCTTGGCAATTTTTTCTTTTCTTCTTTCCCACTTCATCACAGCTACATGTGAAATACCAAACTGCAGAGCAAAAGCTTGCAAAGTCAATCCAAAATAATTTCTAATAAATTGCAATTCATCGCCAGTCAAAGGAAAAGGACGATGGGCTAAAGCAATTAAAACCTGTTTTTGAAACTGATTGTAGTCGATGTCTGGGGTCCAAATACCTCGCACTTTTACCATCGGAACATTGTGTAAAGAGATCGGGAATCCCAATCCTTCGTATACAAAGACCGCAACGCGTTTCCGCTCTTTCACTTTTTCCCCTTTGGACATAAATACATCGCTGTGATAATCAACATCCCATTCTTATCGAAACTTACTATGACTCGAATTTCTTTGTCATCGATTGTTTTGCCTCGAATTGCATAATTCCAAGCTTTATATTGTTCGCAGTACGTATCTTTTCTGCTTTCGCAAAAGCCACTTTTTAGAACGTGCAGTATCTGAGGCAATATGATTCTTCTTTCCCGCTGCCTTTCCAATGAGTGTGAAGTATCCCTATACCTCCCATGCTCAATACAAGTTTTGATTAGAGCCAACACATTTGAGAGTTTATTGGGTCTTTCCAAACTTGCCTCTAGAAAGGCCAAATAGTAACTGAGTTACAAGAATACAATCAAATGAAAAGTATTCTCTCGACGTCTAACCTGAGCAATCTTGGCTCAGAAACCGTAACCATATTCCAGTGAAACGGGGGGAGGAACTAGTTCACCTCCAAAAGCAGCACCAAATGTTGTAACAAGAGGAGAGAATTGCATTTGGAAAAAAGATCGCCGATCTTTTCCCGTAGAAAACTGGTACCCAACTGTGATTGGAGCGTTGGGGATCAAGAAAAAGTTCCCTCCGATGATTTGAAGGCCTGCTCCAAGATATGCGCCCAGCTGATCTTCCGATTTTAAATAGAAAAGATAGTTACATTGGAAGTCATACACAATAATGTGGTCCGTTTTCCAGAGGTATTGAGGCGCTATCCCAAAATTAAAATCCCAACCATTTTTAGAATTCAAAGTACGGTACCCAATGGCCGTTGTGGGAATGACTTCGAAGTAATTCTTAAAGTCAAAAACGGAAATGGCCCCAAACCGAGGCGTAGTAGAATCCATTTTTTTTGTATTCTTGCTCCTGCTCGGGCAACTCAGGAGGAAGAAGAGCTGAAGATTCGATCTGAGCATGAAGAACTGCAGAAGCAACTAAGAATAAAAGAAACTTTTTTATTGATCCTCCTTATTCATTTAGAGGGCCATTTTACCATTCCCTATTAATTAAATGAGCCGAAAATCAATTTTTCGATCGGGGCTTTTTTTGGTTTGGAAGTTGGTAATATCACTTTTGGTTTCTCTGTTTTTGATTTTTGCCCTAATTGAGGTGGAAGAATACTAGCAAGTATCGCATCGATTCCTTTGGGGCATCGTTTTTTTATAACGGTTTCTTCTCTTATTTTTATTTCACTTAATTCAACAGAAATAGTTTTAATAGTCATAATAATCTCCTAATATTAGTTACATTATTATAGTACTTTTTAGATTAATAATCAATGAGGTAAAATATGATTTAAGCTACTCTAATCCAGTAGGTTAAGAAATTCGCTTTCGGAGAGAATGGGGACTTTGAGCTCTTTGGCCTTATCATACTTGGAACCAGGGTCGTCGCCCAGGAGAAGATAGTTAGTTTTTTTTGAAATGAAACCGGTGACTGAGCCCCCCCGCTCTTTGATCAGCCGAGTGGCCTCTTCGCGAGAGAGTGTGGGAAGAGTGCCGGTGAGAACAAAGGTTTTACCGGCAAAGGGGTGACCAGAGATGGTTGTTCGAGCGGTTTTTTGGGGACGGACGCCATGCGCGAGGAGAAGTTTGATTTCTTCGAGATTGTCTGGGTCTTGGAAAAATTCAGCGATGGTATGGGCCGTTTTTTCTCCGATTCCTTCAATGTGGAGGAGATCTTCTTCTTTAAGCCGAAGGAGATGGTCGAGATCGATGGCATATTCGGCGAGCAGTTCAGCTGTTTCGGTGCCGACGTATTTAATGCCGAGTCCCATGAGGAAACGGGAGAGAGGACAGGTGCGTGAGGCGTGGATGCTATCGAGAAGGTTGCGGATCGATTTTTCTTTGAACCCATCGAGCTGGGAGAGTTTTTCTTCATTGAGGAGATAGATGTCGGAGATGCGGGAAATGAGTTTTTTTTCTACGAGTTGTTCGACGACCCGTTCTCCCATGTGTTCGATATCGAGGGCATGTTTGGAGGCAAAGTAGATGATTCGGCGCACTTGTTGGCCGGGACATTTTGGATTGGGGCAACGGACGGCGACCTCTTCTGTTCGATGGACGACGGCGGTGTGGCAGATAGGGCAATGTTTGGGCATGTGCCACGGATGGCTCTCTTTCGAGCGGCGAGAGAGATCCACTTGCACGACTTTTGGAATGACATCGCCTCCCTTTTCGATGATGACGTGATCGCCGATCCGGATGTCTTTACGGGCCACCTCTTCTTGGTTGTGGAGCGTGGCGCGCGAGATGGTGCTGCCAGCCAGGAAAACAGGATCGAGTTCGGCGACAGGAGTGAGCACGCCGGTTCTACCCACTTGCACGGTGATGTCGAGGATTTTGGTGTGGGCCTGTTCGGGCGCAAATTTGTAGGCAACGGCATAGCGGGGAATTTTGCCGGTATGGCCAAGATGATCCCATGCTTTTAGATCATCCACTTTGATGACAATGCCATCGATTTCAAAGGGAAGGTGGGGCCTTTGTTTTTGTATTTTGTCGGCAAATTTCATGATGCCAGTTAGATCATGAGTGACGGTGAAGTGTTCTGGTTTAGAAGAGGGAAGACCAGCATCGGCTAAAAATTTGTGCACCTCCGATTGTGAGGCGAAGGAGCGGTGTTCTTCGGCCACTCCGTAGGTGACGAGGTTGAGTTTTCGCTTTGCCACTTCGGAAGGATCGAGGAGTTTGAGCGAACCGGCGGCGGCGTTGCGAGGATTGGCAAAGGGCTCAAGCCCCTCTTCTTCGCGCGCGGCATTGAGAGTGTGGAAAGTGGCCAGACTGAGATAGACCTCGCCGCGCACTTCCATGAGGTCAGGGACATTGCCCGACAGTGTTAAGGGGACCGATTTGATGGTTTTGATGTTGGCCGTGACGTCATCTCCCAGTTTTCCATTTCCCCGCGTCGTGGCGTGGAGGAGTTTCCCCTGCTTGTAGAGGAGCGAAATAGCGGTCCCATCCATCTTGAGTTCGCAGCAAAAGGGGACCTCTTTTTTTTCGAGGAGTTTGTGCACCCGATGGAGAAAGTCACCCACCTCTTCTTCGGAATAGGTGTTGGCGAGCGAGTACATGGGGATGAGGTGGGCCCGTTGTTGAAAGCCATCGGTTGCCGATTCGCCAATCCGTTGCGCAGGAGAGTTGGGGTGGACATCTTCGGGATGGGCTTTTTCATAGGCGATCAGCGCCCTCATTTTTTGGTCATATTCGTAATCGCTAATGAGCGGTTTGGCCTCATCGTAATACCGTTTGTCATGCGCGATCATCTCTTCGACAAGGGCGAGGTATTCTTTTTGGTTTTTAACCATGTTTTACCTCGAAGATCATCGTGGCAAGGGGGGCTAGCGAAATGGTGAAACCGGCCGGAGAGGGGGCAATCGAGTGGTTGAGTTTGTTCGAGCCGCCATACCGTTCTGCATCGGTATTGAATACTTCAGTGACTGAAGCGAGATTTTGCAAGCCGATGGTGTATTGTTCGTGGAATTCGGGAGTGAAATTGTGGACGATGGCAAGGCTTTTTCCATCCCCTTTTCGCAAATAGGAAATGACGCTGTGGTCGGCATCGGAAAAGTCGATCCATTCATACCCTTGCCAGTCAAAATCAAGCCGCCAGAGAGCAGAGTGGGCTTGATAAAACCGGTTGAGTTCTTTGATGAATGTTTGGAGACCGACGTGAGGGGCATATTGGAGGAGATACCATTCGAGTTCTCCCTTGCAATCCCATTCGCTCCACTGCCCCAGTTCTGCGCCCATAAAAATGAGCTTTTTGCCCGGATGGGCAATGAGGTAGCTATAGAGAAGGCGAAGGTTGGCAAATTTTTGCCAATCGGGCCCCGGCATTTTGGAGAGGAGGCTTCCTTTCATATGAACGACTTCATCGTGCGAGAGGACGAGTGCGAACCGCTCTGAAAAAGCGTAGAGAATGCTAAAGGTCAGGTCATTTTGGTGGAAACGGCGATGGATCGGATCTTTGGAAAAGTAGCGGAGCGTATCGTTCATCCAGCCCATGTTCCATTTGAGATCAAAGCCGAGCCCCTCTTGATGGGTCACGCCCGTGTAGGCCGACGATTCTTCGGCAATGGTGAGGATGCCCGGGAACCGCTGATGGACGATCGAGTTGAAGTGTTTGAGAAATTCGATCGCATCGGTGTTGAAATTACTCCCATCGGGATTGGGGATCCATTCCCCTTCTTTGCGGCCATAGTCGAGGTAGATCATGGAGGCGACTGCATCGACTCGAATCCCGTCGACGTGCATTTTTTCTATCCAAAATAGGGCGCTGGCCAATAGAAAATTGGCCACCTCTTTGCGGCCATAGTTGAAAATTGCCGTATTCCAGTGGGGATGGATCCCCTTGCGAGGGTCTTCGTGTTCGTAGAGGGCGGTCCCGTCGAATCGGCTGAGCGAATAGTCATCGGTGGGAAAATGGGCTGGCACCCAATCGAGGAGGACGCCAATCCCTTTTTGGTGGAGATGATCGATGAAAAATTGGAAATCTTCGGGCGTTCCGTAGCGGCTGGTGGCTGCGAAAAATCCGGTGACTTGATACCCCCACGATTCATCGAGCGGATGTTCCAAAATGGGCATGAGTTCAATGTGGGTAAAGCCCATCTCGAGACAGTAATCGGCTAAATCGATGGCGACTTGTCGATAGGTGGGAAATTCGGTCCCATAATTTCTCCAAGAACCGAGGTGCAGTTCATAGATGTTGAGAGGGCGATTGAGGGTCGATGTTTGCCGCTTTTCGATCCAGGCACCGTCTTTCCATTTGTGTTGATTGAGGTCGAATACAACCGATGCCGTGAGAGGACGGATCTCTTGGGTGTAGGCGTATGGATCATTTTTGACACATAGACGCCCCTCTTTCGTCTGAATTTCGAATTTGTATCGTGTCCCCTGTTTGAGTCCAGGGACAAAGAGTTCCCAAATCCCCGACGCTCCCATCGAGCGCATGGGGTTGACTCTCCCATCCCAGTGGTTGAAATCACTGACGAGACTCACCGCTTTGGCATTTGGAGCCCAGACGGCAAAGTGGACACCGCGCACACCCTCTACCTCTCGAATGTTCGCGCCCAACACACGGTAGAGCTCGTAGTGGCATCCGGCATTGAACAGGTAGGCATCCATCTCGCCAATGAGGGGCAAGAAGGCGTACGGATCGTAAGCGAGGGTTCCATCGGTGTGGTAGATTTTGTAATCGGTCGGCTTGATTTTTTGTTGCAGATTGAGCGCAAAAAGACCGCTCGGGTCGATTTTTTGCGCTTCGTGGACAAAGCCCAACACTTCGACATAGGTCTTATCCGCACCGGGACGCCAGAGGTGGATCCGTTGTCCTTGCGGGGTGTCGTGCAATCCTAGGAGGTGGTGCGGGTCATGCATGCCAATAAGGTACTGCAAACGAATTATTTTTGGAAGCGATCGAATACGTAAGTTTTAGACGCTTCAAACAGTTGGATTTCTTGCCGTTTCCCATTGATCCGGTAGGAATCGATCTGTTTTTGAAAGAGAAAATTCACATCGCAGTTCCTCTCCACACGAAACACCATCCTGCGTAAAGTTCTACGGCTCCATTCCAAATCGATCTCTCCCACTCCGACGCGCAAGCCCACAGCCCGACCCGCATCCCAATCGATGGGCAGATGGGGTAAAATGTGGAGGGAAGGAGCTTTTTCTTCGATCAAGAAGCTTCTGATCCACTGATACGTTGCAGGGAGAAGTCCCACCGGTTCCCCTTTCCCATCCGATCCAGAAAGGCTTTGGTACTGGGTATCTTCCAATCTGGGAACAAGAAGATCGGAAAAAGCGGCTCGCACAAACAAATCTAGCTCGGTCCGAAGAAGATTTGCCGTGCCCCCTTTCGGTTCTTTGGTATGGGGAACCATTTGGCCGAGGAGAAAGAGGGCAGGCGCGATCTCTTTGAGATCGAAACGGCGCTGGACCAGCTCCCAATCCTGCGCTTTGAAAGAACCGAGCGAAAGCCGTTCTCGATGGGTGGAACCAAAAAATCGTCCCCCACTTGCAATGAGTTTTTTTTCTTTGGAACCGCCGAGATTGAACCCTTCCTTTGGCGCCCGATCCACAGTGAGCGCAAGGCCTTCTTCCGATCCTTCCATTCGAAAACGGAAATGCCCCTCTTTCGCAATCCCCCACACCCAGACGCAAGACCGTTCTAAATCGAGCTGGACGGTGAACTCTTTCACAGGTCCTGTGAGATGGATGGGAAGATCAGAGTGCTTTTGAAGAACTCCTTCCTCGAAGGAAGGAGATTCTCCGCTCCGGTAAGGGGCGGCAAGTTCCTTGCCGCACTTTGACTGACAGCTCGCTTGACCCGGCGGCCTTGAAGGACTGGGATTGCGCCGAGCGGCCCGTTCAATGCGGATGAGCGCCGGAAACACCTGGATGATCCAATCAGTTCCGGGAACCAGGACGCGAGTCCCCGCCACGTGAGAATAGGGTCTGAATTTTTCGCCGATGTGAATTTTCATAGGGGGACTCCCACAAGACCCTCGGGTCTGTTTTCTACTAAACGGCACATCACAAGCTCATTGCGCTTGCCTTGCACAAGCACGCGTAAAAAATTATCGGTATGCCCTTCATTGCCATTTTCTAGCAGGACCATTTTGGTTTTGCCGACAGACTGTTCCCGCAGCTGGAAAGCGGTCCGCTCTGCCAATTGCAATAGCTCTTGCTTGCGGCGCCGGATCACTTCAACCGGAACTTTATTGGGATACAGGGCTGCGCGCGTCCGTTTTCGTGGACTGTAGGGGAACATGTGCACCTTCGCGAACTTCACTTTCCGGATGATCTCCATTGTTTCCTCAAAATCCCCTTCGGTTTCACCGGGAAATCCGACGATCACATCGGTGGTCACGGTGAACTCAGGATTGCGCTTCACCATTTTCTCCACCGTTTCCAAAAATATCTGTTTGGTGTACTTCCGGTTCATCCGTTTCAGGATCACGTTGGAGCCCGCTTGCAATACAATGTGCATGCTGGGGCAGGTCCTCTTGCCGTTGAGTACCGCATCGGCCAAATCGTCATCGATTTCATCCGGGTCGATGGAAGAGATCCGGAGCCTCTCTAGCCCCTCGACTGCATCCACTGCCCGCACTAAATCGGCCAAACGACCACCTCCATCGAAATCGCCCACGTTGATCCCGGTGATCACCACTTCTTTGTACCCATTGGCCACCAGCCCCCGCACCTCGGCCACCACTTCTGAAATCTGTCTAGAGCGGGAACGGCCCCGGACGTACGGGATGATGCAGTAGGTACAATACGAATTGCATCCATCCTGCACTTTCACAAAGGCCCTGGTGTGGGCATCAAAGGCCTGGATGTTGAATTCAGGGAGGTGCTCCTCTTCCGGGAGTATCTCTGGCACGAGCTGCTCCTTGCGGGCATTGGGGACAATCTCGACCCTCTGACCCAAACTCAAGATCGTCTCAGGAGCGCTCTCGGCCATGCAGCCGGTCACAACCACTCTTGCCCCCGGATGGTCCCGTAGAAGCTGGCGGATCTCGTGCCTAGAAGAACGGTCGGCCGATTCGGTCACCGTGCAAGTGTTGACGATGCAAATCTCCGCAGCCTCTCCTTCCCCAGCCTCCGCATAGCCAACGGCTCTCAGCTGATCGGTATAAGCCTGCGATTCATACTGGTTTGTGCGACATCCAAGAGTGACGACTTTAAACTTTTTCATCCCCAGTATAATGCCATAGCGCTAGATTAAAAGTCCCCTTTCGCCTATCCTTTCGGTGTCTTAAATATTAGGTTTACCCATGGTCCTTACAGAAGTCGACTTCGTCTCCATTGCCTCCTCCATCTTCTTCGTCCTGAATGCGACGGGGCAAATCCCCCTCTTCCTAGCTATCCTAGGCCGCTATGACCAGCGAAAGCAGATGAAAATCATCACGAGAGAACTGATTTTTGCTCTGATGATCCTCCTCCTCTTCACCTTTTTCGGCGATTGGATCTTGAAAATCCTCGGTATTTCTCAGCCGGTCATCGCAGTGGCTGGGGGAATCCTTCTCTTCCTCATCTCGCTCACGATGATTTTCCCGCAGAGCTCTTCGGGCCCCCAGGAGCCTCTGAAACATGAGCCGATGATCATCCCGCTCGCGATCCCCGTGATCACAGGACCTGGCACCATCACCATGGTTATGTCGTTTTCCCATCAGACGGGCAATCCCATGATGGTCGCCGCCGCCGGCTTTTGCGCCTGGCTCCCCTCCCTCATTATCCTGCTGCTCGGCTCCTACATTAAAAAAATCCTTGGCGACAAGGGCCTTATCGCCGTAGAACGGCTCGGAGGTATGCTCGTCTGCCTCATTGGCATCAACATGACCACCACTGGCATCATGCACCTCGTGCAAAATCACTTCAAAATCGTAGTGCAGTAAGACATATTCAAGTTGAACTTCATCTGCGCAGAGGCCGCGAAATGCGGCAAAGAGAGACGCAGAGAGCGCAGAGGAAGATTTATATTCTTTTTTTGCGCGCCTCTGCGTCCTCCTTGTCTCTGCCTGCGCGCTGCGCGCACTCTGCGCTGATGAAATTCAGAGTAGGTACCGCTATATTCAGTAACCGGATTCTTTGGGGAGATCCAACAGCCCTTTCTGGCGGAAAGAAAAAAAGGTCCCTTGGCCAATGATCAGATGATCGGCCAGGGGAATGCCGATGACCCCTCCAGCCGATCGGAGATGGTGAGTCATCTCCAGGTCACTGGTCGAAGGGCTTGGATCACCAGAAGGGTGATTATGGGCGACAATGAGGCTGTGGGCCCGATGGCGGATCGCCACATGGTACACCTCGCGCGGGTGCATCAGCACCTGATTGATCGTCCCCCTCGAAATAATCTCTTTGTGAATGAGATTTCTTCTCGTATCTCGTAAGAGAACCGCCAACACCTCACTCTTTTCTTCACCGAGAAGGGCCAGCTCAGAAAAAGCTTTTTCCGGACTATCGATGCAAACCTTCTCCGCAGAGCGAAAAGGGACTCTTTTAAATAGAGAAAACGCAGCTTGTAGCTGAACCGCTTTCGCAAACCCGATCCCTTTGATCTGCTTGATCTCTTCCAGCGTCGCTTCTGACAGTTTTTCTACCGTTTCGAAATGGGTAAGGAGATCCGATGCGATTTGCAAGGCAGACCGCTTTTTTGAGCCTGTGCGGAGTAAAATGGCGATCAATTCAACGGAGGAGAGAGCTGCCGCCCCATGACGCGCTAATCGCTCTCTTGGCCGATCTTCCGCGGGCAAATCTCTAATCGTCATGTACTAACTTCAAACAAGGCGACCTTTTTTTCGAGATTGCGCGGGATTTCCACCTCGAGCAAAATGTCATTTTCCTCATATTCTATCGCAAGGATTTTTCCCTCTCGGAGCATTTCGCTAACGAGTGCATAGTGGCTCTGCGGCACGCGCAAGTGAACTGTTTTGCGTAGGAGAGCGATCTCTTGGGTCATGAGCCCCAACAACCGATCAAACCCCTCTTTTTTCAATGCTGAAATTTCGACCGTTTTGGGATAGGTGACTCGCATTTTTTCCACCATCAGTCGGCTTTCGCACTGGTCGATCTTATTCAAGACGGTGATCATCGGGTGTTTTTCGGCGTGCAGTTCTTTCAATACATCGAAGGTGGTCAATGACTGAAATCCGGCTTGGGGATTGCTCACATCGACTAAGTGGAGCAAGATGTCTGCTTGCACCGCCTCTTCCAACGTGCTCTTAAACGCCGCTACCAGAGGGTGGGGCAATTTGCGAATAAATCCCACTGTATCGATGAGTAAGATCTCTTGCCGATTTGGCAAAACAAATTTTCGGGTCGTTGTATCGAGTGTGGCGAATAGTTTGTCCTCCACCAGCACATCGGCATCGGTGAGAGCTCGGAGCAAAGTTGATTTGCCCACGTTCGTATAACCAATGATCGCAAAGGTGGGGACCCCAGCTCGTTGCCGAGCGCGCCGCTGGGTATCTCGATGTTTTTTTACTTCGATGAGCTCTTTTTGCAGTTGGCTGATCTTCTTCTTTAAGATGCGCCGATCAATTTCGATCTGCTTTTCCCCTTCGCCCTTGAGAAAGCCCCCTTTTCCTCCACCGCCTGTTCTCTGGCGGCTTAGGTGAGTCCAAAGACGGGTCAAGCGAGGCAACTGATAGCGGCTCTCAGCCAACTCAACCTGAATCCGAGCCTCTCTCGTATGCGCTCGTTGGGCAAAAATTCCCAAAATTAGCTCTGTCCGGTCGATGACCGTCTTTTTCAAAGCCTTTTCCAAATTCCTCTGCTGCTGAGGGGAAATCTCATCATCGAATACAACTACATCGATCTCTGGAATCGCGGCAATTTCTTCCACTTTCCCTTTTCCGATGTAGGTGGCTGAATCCACTTCGCGTAGAGGACAGGGAAGCTTCATGGCGGTTTCTAAACCAAATGTGCGGCCCAGGCTCTCCAATTCTAACAGCTGATCCTCACACTGCCGCTTTTGCGTAGCCCCCTGAAAGGTGCCGACGAGCAGCGCCCGCTTTTCGCGAAGCGTCAAATCGTGCAGTCTCCCCTGCCCAGGCTTTGAAATCGTCGTCGGTTCGTGCATATAGTAACCTGAGTTATGGGTTCATTCCCTCGGTATCAAGAGAGGTTTTCGATGAGATTGACCCGAATTTTTTCGAGATCATAGCCGAAAGGCACTATTTTCGAGAAAAAATTAGCGTCAAGATCGCGAAAAAATCCTTGAGGCTGAGCCGGATTGAACCCAAAATTCAGGTTACAGGTCTCCAAATGAAAGTTCGAGCCCATCGAATCCAGGCTTCACATCGGGCGGCAATACTCGAATGGCATCATCATACTCAACAGAATGGGAAAGGTGGGTCAACCAGGTCTTTTTCGCTCCGATTCGATGGGCAAAGGCCGCCGCCTCGTCCAAAGAAAAATGGACGTGGGAAGGCTCTATTCTCAAGGCGCTCAATACAAGTGTTTCGATCCCTTCAAGCTCATTGAAAATCCCCTCTTCATATCGACGTATATCTGTAACGTAAGCAAAATTCCCGATCCGAAAGCCATTCACCTTCATGTTCCCTTGGTAATAGCTCATATACCGAATCTTGATCTCCAAAAAATCGATCTCACCCGAGTCTTTTGGCAAAATTTGGCAATCGAGCTGTGTCGAACGGGTCTCCCCTTCCTTGGCGGGTTGAAAAAGATAAAAATATCGGCGCTTTAAATCTTCCAACGATTCTCTGGACATAAGACAGGGGAACGGTTTTTTTTGGTGAAAATTCATCACTCTGAGCTCGTCAATCCCGGCAATATGGTCATAGTGGGTATGGGTCAATAAAAGGCCGTCCACTTGATCCAGGCGATATTTCAGCGCCTGCTGTCGAAAATCGGGTCCAATATCAAGCAACAATACTTTCCCAGCCACCTTCACCACTCCAGCTGGCCTCAACCTCTGATTTTTAACATTCGTCGAATGGCAAACAGGGCAAGAGCACCCGATGATTGGTACTCCAGCTGACGCACCCGTCCCCAAAAATAAAAATTTTCCTTCCATGAGCCGGTTATCTTACTCTTTTGCAATTTTATAGGCTAGTTGCTCGCCGAGAAGCGCGTGATACAAAAGACCGCGTGAACCAAGGCCAGTAAATAGCCAAACTTTTGGACTCAACTGCATCACTAAAGGATGGTAGCCCACTTTTGGCGAAATACGAACCCCTGCGCGTAGTTCCACCACTTCAAAATCTTTGGCCGGCGGATAAAAACGGGCCGCCTTTTGAAGAAGGAGGGGGATTGCCTTTGGATCGGGTTCTAGGCTACGGAAATTATGCTCATAGGTAGAGCCGATTTGACAAAGTGTGGGATCTTCCGTTGGCGTGATATGTCCCAGTGAAACAAGACTGCAAGGAAGCCGCTCTGGCCATCGGCACACAAGGGTGTGTCCTTTCGTCGGTTCCAAGGGAAGATGCGCACATTCTGGGAACTGGAGCGTTTCAAAACCTGTAGCCAAAATAATTCGGTCGAATCCGGCGAGCTCTTGCAAAGAGCGGACTGCTGTTTTTTCCAACTTAATACCAGGACAAGCGAGAAAAAGTCCCTCGAGATAACGCCTAGAATACACCGTCTTGCCGCTCGGGATCCAAAGACCAGGAGCGGCGTGCGGAATCCTTGACCACATCTGTTCCGCCTCTAACCACACCGCTTCCGGATCTTCCAAAGATCGTTTTTGGTAATCGTTTTTTTGCTGTTCAGTCACTGCGCTTCGAAGTACCCCCGTTGACTCTGCAACCGGACGTCCCAGCGCCCCGGCTGCGATTTCCAATAACTTGGCCGATGCAGCCATCCCTTCTGATGCCATCCAAGAGCGAAGAGCTTGCCTCCCAGGAAAAGGGTGCAATAATCCCGTCGAAATGCCCGAAGCCCCCCCACCGATCCCTTTTGGATCGAAAAGAGTAACATCAAGTCCCTGACAATGAAGATGATAGGCAACGGATAGGCCCGCTACCCCTGTTCCGACAATTGCGATTTGCATAAGGAAGCTAGTGTAAGCCAAATTACAATGAGAAAAAAGGCAAAATGGAGTATTCTCTCCGACGCATGATTACAACAGACATTAGTTCACACATTAACGAATGGCTATACTCTTACGCCTTAGTCCCTTATATGGAAGGGGCTGAACGGATCAACCGCTTTTTCCAAGGGGTTGATCTGCACCATATTGAGAGAAAAAATTTGAATTGGGAAGAGCGGATCATCTCTTTGATTACGGGTCTCTGTTTAATGATCCCGATGATTAATTCCATCATTTGGCTGGCGATGTGCATTTTTGGCACTCCCGAACGTCTCTCCAACCCTTACGTGAGAGAAGAAGATGGCGATGACCTTGAACTAGAACTTCCCCCTCCACCAGTTCCCCAGCTGCCCGCGAATGCGCAACCTCTCAAAACAGAACACATGGAATACATAGACAATGAACACGAGGGTGAAAAAAAATCGACTTGGCAATTCGACTATTTTCCTGATAGGACAGTGATAAAAAAAGAAATGCCCGGAATAGACAAATCAATCGCCATTTATGCCAAAAATGGAAGGCTAACCTTTTATCAGCACGAAGAGTACAATCCTCTCAAAAAACTTGAATGCCAGCTCGTGGGTCCCCATTTGTACGTAAAAGGGACTAAAAATGGAGCCACAAAACAAGTGGTTCATGAGCTCAAGGAAGATCTTCCCTGGATTCAACAATCGACTACGGGATATAGAGACTTTGCTCTTCATTCAAAGAAGGGCGACACAATGCCCTATTATTTTTTTGGCCCAAAAAATTTGCTAGAACAAGAAACTTTTGAGCTAAAGAGAATGATCGCAACTCATCGAGGACACGAATTTCTTAAGAACCACGGCGAAGTATTAAAAGTGACGTGGGCACCCGATAGCTGGATAGCATCGGCGCTTTGGTGTTACCATATTTGGCTCCACCCCGTAACGGGACAAGTGCTCCGGATGGAATGGACACATCCCAATCCCATGAAAGGGGATATGCTCACCACCCTCACTTCAAATCCTCTGTCGCCCGCACAAGGGCATCTGTAATTCCAGGTTCGCTCGCTGAGTGGCCCGCGTCCTTGATGATCTCCAGACGTGCCTCTGGCCAGGCTTTGTGTAAGTCCCACGCATTTTCCAACGGACAAATCACGTCGTAGCGCCCATGGATAATCACAGCAGGGATCGAACGGATCTTTCCCACATTTTCAATGAGCCAATTATCTGTCTTAAAGAAGCACCGATTCACAAAATAGTGGCACTCAATCCGCGCAATCGCATCGGCATGGTCATCTTGCGTAAAATATTCGAATAGGGCGGGATCGAAGAGAAGCCGAAGCGTAGCCCCTTCCCAGACAGACCAACACTTCGCCGCCCACTTGCGTACTGCGGGATCAGATGAGGTGAGGCGCCGATAGTAGGCGTGAATGAGATCATTCCTCTCTTCAACTGGAATGGGATCGAGATATTTTTCAAATTCGTCGGGGAAAAGATGGTGGGCGCCAAACTGGTAAAACCACCGGAGTTCTTTTGGCCTCCCCAAAAAAATCCCTCTTAGCACAAGCGCAATGACGCTTTGAGGATGGGTTTCAGCATAGGCTAAAGCAAGAGTACTGCCCCAAGAGCCTCCGAATACAACCCACCGGTCAATGTGCAAAAATGTGCGGAGCTTTTCAATATCTGAGACGAGATGCCAGGTCGTATTTTCCACAAGGTTGGAATGGGGCCGGCTTTTGCCACAGCCTCGCTGATCGAATAAAATGATCCGGTAGGCCTTTGGATCGAAGTAGCACCGATGACTTGCATCTGTGCCCGATCCGGGTCCGCCGTGCAAAAACACCACCGGCTTGCCCTTTGGATTGCCGCTCTCCTCCCAATAGAGAGTATGCTCTTTGCTCACTTCTAAAAAACCGGTCCGATAGGGCTCAATAGGGGGAAAACGGCTCTTCATGCTCGTGACTTATAAAAATAGAGGGGGCGAATGATCGGAGTCCCTTTTCCTCCTCGAGCTTCTATCCTCTCATAGACGATTTGGATTGCAATCCCCACACACCGGGCAAGACCGAATAAAACTGTGTAGTACTCTGGATAGGGAAATCCAGCCGCCATTAAAATCGATCCTGTGATTGCATCGATATTGGGATAGGGATCGGTGATTTTTTTGTTCTCTTTGAGCACTTTTGTCCCTTCTGTGCGAAGAAGCAACGCAATTTTAATCAGTGGGTGATTTGGAAAATGTTTTTTCGCGTAGTTATAGAACACGGTGGCTCTTGGATCCTCGACGCGGAGCACCGCATGGCCAAAACCAAAGACCAGCTCACTTTTTTCTAATTTTTTGCGGATCAAATGTTCCACATCAGTGGGCTTCGCCTGTTCCCCCACCTGATCCAATACATCTTGCACAAACTCTAGGCAATCTTGGTTCGCCCGTCCATGTCTGGGTCCAGCCAGAGCGGTCATGGCAGCGGCCAGTGATCCCCACATCGGCTCCAATCCAGAGGCCACAGCCTTACCCACAAAAGTCGATAGATTGCCCCCGCAATGGTCGTAGTGGACCACGTTAAAAATCCGCATCACTTCGATCAGTTCCTGCTTCCGCTCTCCCGGAAACTTCAACATGTGCACAAAGTTTTCCACGTAGCCGAGATCGGGGTTCGAAGCCGGAGTGGGTCCCCAGCCTGCGTGGCTATTGATCACCGTGGCTGCAATCTGTGGAATTTTGGCAATGACGTTGAGACAATCTTCCCGATAATCGCCCGTCCCCTCATACATCCCCGCAATCAGCAGGGCCGCGGCAAACACATCCATCGGATGGCCTGCATGGGGAAGCGCTTCGATATGCTCCAATGTTTCAGGAGAGCATACGGCTCGCTGACTGAGCTCTTTTTGAAACGCCGCAATCTCTGCCTTTGAGCCCGCCTCTCCCGTATAAAGGAGGTAGATCACCGAAATCGGGTCGTGATTGGCAATCTCTCCAATCGGGCGCCCCACATAAGTTAGCCCCTTCAACGGATCGACAAACGAAGTGGTACAGTAACCCACTGGAGCTCCCCGTAAACCGGTCTCCAGTTGGTCTTTGGTGATTTCGAATAACACCCCTTCACGCATCTTAGGACCTCAGCATTGGCGCGACCAGATCGCGCTCTTCTAAGAGCTCTTTTTGCGTGATTTGGATTTTTTCTTTCAAGAACGGAGTGAGTTTTACCTCGGGAACAATTTGACAATCCCCTTTTCCGATCGATCGGCAAGGAAATGAAAAAATAAGATCTTCCTCAATTCCGTACCGATTGCCTTGTGCACACATGGCCATCGAAAACCAATCGTCAGCATGCGTGGGATAAACCACCGAACGCATCGCCTCCAACGCCGCATTGGCCGCCGAAGCCGCAGACGATTTTCCCCGAGCCGCGATCACCGCAGCGCCCCTTTTTTGGATCAGTGGCACAAACTCTTTTTCCAGCCAGTTCCGATCACCGATCGCATCCACAGCTGACCGGCCGTGAATCAGCGCATGCTCAAAATCGGGAACCTGCGTGGCCGAATGGTTACCCCAAATCGCCACGCGAGTCACCGCCTCTACCCCAACTCCGGCTCGAATTGCCAATTGAGAGAGCGCCCGATTTTGATCCAGCCGCGTCATCGCAAAAAATTGACTCGGATCTAGATCAGGGGCGTGGTGCCTTGCAATCAAACAGTTCGTATTGCAAGGATTTCCTACCACTAACACTCGCACCTGCCTTGAAGCAGCCCGATTGAGCGCTTTGCCCTGACCAATAAAGATCTTGCCGTTATCGGCTAGCAGATCTTTCCGCTCCATCCCTGGGCCTCTCGGCTTCGATCCGATTAAAAACGCATAGTCGGCATCTCCAAACATTACCTCTGCATCGGAACCCACCTTCACCTCTTTCAACAAAGGAAACGTGCAATCCTCCAGCTCCATTGCAAGCCCTTTCAAAGAGGCGACCGCCTCAGGCACCTCGAGCAACTGAAGAGCGATCCGCTGGTTTGGCCCCAACAGCTCCCCATTTGCAATCCGAAACACAAGACTATAGGCAATCTGTCCACCAGCCCCTGTAATCGCAATTCTCTTGATCGACTGCGTCATTGCCCTGATCCACAAAATTGGTTCATTAAAGGCCCCTTGCACAGTGTTTGGAAACAATTTTCCGCGGCCTGGTGCGCTTGACTCAGCCAAGGATCAAAGTTCTCCTTATCCTGCGGCACCGTTTCTCCAAGCGACTGAATGAGCGTTTGGAAAATGTAGGCAGGCTTCGAATCGGCCTGTCCCAAACTCACACTCAGAGCCAAATTCCCCACGGGGCGATTCAGCGCATAGGCCAAATTCACATTCACCGCATTCGGCTTCTCACTCACCTCATTCAATGCGACGATCTCTGGATCCACTTCGAGTTTCAGATGCAGCTTATCACTCAAGAACCCAAGTGGATTTTCCTTCACTGGATCGAAATGAACGCCATTGATGTATCGGATCTCACTTTTAATAAAATTGAGCGGGAAGGTCTCGGCCGGATACAGTTCTACGACCGATTCTACGAGCCTTAAAATCAGACTCTTAAACTGAGTCCAAGAATAGCCCTTCGTATCGTTGATTGTCGCAATCCCAGGCCCAATTTGCATCAAGGGCCATCCATTTTTCTCTTTCCTCAGCCGATGTCTCAAAACATACGGATTGGCCTCTGGATGCACTTGCACGGATGGCAAGTCTTCAATCAAGGGAAAATCTTTCTTTAGCCGTTCATAAATTCGGCCATACATCATTGGGTAAGCCGCATCGCGAACTCTACCCGTCTGTTGATCTGCTTGCAGCTCCCATCGAAGCTCAAAAATCGCCTCAACCAGAGGCGGTTTCAAAAGAGGTGGAATCTCATTTCGTTTGATCTTTTCGCCTTTTAGTGCTCCCACGCCTGGTCCTCCAAAAAAAGGCTTAACGTACAATGATTTCAGAATAAAATCAAGTTTAGATCTGATCCATCAGGATTTGTTCGCGGACCTCTTTCATCCGTTCCACCATGAAGTGGAGATTGTGGACAGTGGCCAGCGTATAGGCGGTCAATTCGCGCGCCTTAAACAGATGATGAAGATACGCAAGAGAAAAATGGCGGCAAGTCCAACACGTACACCCCTGCTCAATCGGAGCAAAATAATTGGAATGGTCTGCCTTCTCCACTTTAATCGCTCCTTTCTTCGTCAAAAGCATTCCGTGACGTGCAGCACGCGTTGGATACGAACTATCGAACGTATCGATCCCAATCGGGATACACCGCTCCAGCGATTCCAAATCGCCAATCCCCAGCAAATGGTTCGGTTTCTCTTCTGGAAGACGTGGCAAAACAAACTCAAGCATCTCTACCATTTCTCCCTTCGTCTTTCCAACCGATCCGCCGATCGCATACCCATCGAAAGGAAGCGCCGTCAATACCTCGCAGCTCTCTTTCCGAAGATCGGGATCAATCCCTCCGTGGATCACTGCATAGATTGCCTGACTCTGCACATTTTTCACGTGCTCATCCAATGACCGTTTTTCCCACCGGTGTGTCCGTTCCAACGACTTTTTCAACTCATCTCGGCCAATGTGATAAGGAGGCAACTCATCAAACGGAATGATGATGTCTGCACCCAGCGCTTTTTGCGCCTGAATCGAAGTTTCTGGCGTGAGGAGCACCTTCGATCCGTCCCGATAAGAACGGAAAAGGACCCCGTCTTCACTGATCTTCAAGACATGCCCATCCCGCTTCTTCGCCCCTCGACTCTTCAGCTCATCGGCTACCGAACCATAGGCCAAAGAAAACACCTGAAAGCCACCCGAATCGGTGATGATCGGAAAATCTCTCCGAATAAACTTATGCAATCCCCCGGCCCTTCTCACCACCTCCACGCCGGGCTGCAACAGCAGATGGTACGTATTGCAAAACATCAGCTGCAGACCGATCGAATCGACCATCTGGTTATCGAGCGCTTTCAACGTCCCATTCGTCCCGACCGCCACAAAATTCGGCGTATCAATCACCCCATGAGGCGTATGAATTCTCCCGACCCTTGCCCTCGATTTCTTAGATTGGTGGATGAGTTCAAATCGAAAGTAGCTCATGACTGCCTCGCAATGCGGTTTGCAAAGGCCGTAAAAGGAGCGCTACAACCAATGGCAATCCACTTAATCGCCAAACTCACCACGATCACATCGAATACAGAGGCTACGATTCCGTACAAACCCAAAAAGCTAAATAACACGGTATCTAATCCCTGCGAAATAACAAGTGAAGCGCCGAGGCGCAGAGGCAGCAACTTCCCCATAGACCGCTCCCTCATCCAACCAAATAACTTCACATCGATCTGCTGCACGACAAAATAAACTGCGATCGATGAAGCGACAATCCGCAGATTCGAAGAAAAAATCGTCCCAAAGGAGCCCTGCGTCTGGTCGTGTCCGCTCGGCGAATACAGCAAATGGATCTCCGCCATCACAGCAAAAAACAATAAACACAAAAATGCCCCGCGAACAGCCCGTTTGGCCTCGTCTTTACCAAAAAACTCCTGGATCAAATTCAATGAAAACAGGCTGCCGATGGCAAACACATCACTACAGGTCGCCTCTAGCCCAAACAAGACCATCTGTTTCACAACGAATAAGTTAGCCAGCACTGCCTGGAGCGCCACGAATGCAGCCAGAGCCCGCACCCCAAGCCGCAGGGCAGCCAATGAAAAAGCCGCTACGATCAGCACATGCCCTAAAAATAGAGCCTCATTCACAAAAATCCCTTGCGAAAAGATCCCTCCCAGATGTAGCATCCTTTTCCTTGTAAAATTTATGCATAAATCGTACTCGAATAGAGGCTAAAGATCCACTATGATCCAAACAATCGCCGACCAGCCCCTTTTTTCTTTCACCAGTGAAATCATTGATGACGTAAAAAAAACTTTTAATAGATCTTTCTTGAACACGATGGAAAAGGTTTACGATATAGCATTAATTATTATAATCCAAGGCATCCCCTCCCTTATTTTTGACATCCTGGCCACTCCCTTCATTCTCACCAGCAGAGCCGCCATCTACTTATATGATCTCGCCACCACCCCTGAGCCTCTTTTACAAAATCCCATAGAGAGAACTGTTCAAATGACCGTCGAAAACTATCTGCTTGAGTCTATTCAGCGCGCGATCTCCTTCCTCTCCCTAGATCGACAAAGATTTGTCAAAGAGGCCCTTCAGTCAGATGGATTCATCGAAGAAAATGACCCTCGCTTAAAAGGGAAGAATTTTAACTTATTCAGTTGGGCTATTGAATGCATGCTAATCAATATTTTAATGACTTGCCAACGGTATGAACCTATCTCAATAAATCTGATTTCGCGATCTTTGAGCGTTTTTTGGCACATTTTCGAACTCAGTTCGTCGTCTACCCTCTGGGTATGCCTCCTCCCTCATTTCAAAAATCTGCTGAAAAAGCAGCTCAAATCTCATCGAAAATCTTTATTGAGATAGATTCAGGAGACTTAAAGAATTAAATAGATTCAAACTACTAATTGCTTAATTATCTAATAATGATATAATGACCAGTGAAAAAAACGGGGTTATTATATGATTATTGAATTTAATTCTCCAATTACAGATACTGCCTGTAAAGGACTTAAGGCAAGATGGACGCAAGAAAGCCAAAATTGGCAAGAAACTATTTTAAAAGTAGTCACAATCGCTCTGAGCCTGCTTCTTCTCCCCCTCTCCCTAGCCGCAGACTTTGTGGCCACGGCGGTGCATGAGCTGCATGGACCTAAGCAACTCGAACCATCGGCGCCCCCCTACTATCTATGAAGTCTATTAACCCTCAAGAAGGGGCTAATTCTTTTTGACTCGACGCCTCGATCCTGTTATCCTCGCGAAGGTTTATTTTTAGGGGAACCGTGTCTATTTTTTTAGTTGTTTTGATGTATGCCACTTGGTCGAGCGTCTTTTCTCTCGGCAAATGGACCTTGGAGCACTGCCCTCCCCTCTTTTTAACCTCTTCGCGGATGATCCTCGCTGGTATTCTCATCCTAGGCTATCTAGCCTGGAGAAATCGAGCCTCGTTCAAAATTACCTGGAAACAACTCTTTTCTTTAAGCCTGTTGGCCCTATTCAGCATTTATTTGACTAACGCCTTCGAATTTTGGGGCCTTCAACACATGACGGCCGCCAAAACCTGCTTTTTCTACAGCCTTGGCCCCTTCTTCTCGGCCCTCTTCTCCTACCTCCATTTTGGAGAAAAAATGAATGGTCGTAAATGGCTTGGCATGGCGGTTGGATTTGCTGGCTTCATACCTGTTTTAATGGCCCAAAAAGGGGCAGATGAACTCCTCTCTAGCTTGAGCTTCGTCTCCTGGCCAGAACTTGCGATCATGGGCGCTGCGATTTGCTCCGTCTACGGCTGGGTTCTCCTCCGCCTTCTCGTCCGCGACCAAGCAGTTTCTCCGATGATGGCCAACGGGTCCAGCATGCTCATCGGCGGTCTCTTTGCTCTCACCCACTCGCTTCTCATTGAAACTTGGAACCCTCTTCCTGTGGCCTCTCCTGATTTTCCCCGCTTTGCCCAAGGTCTCCTCCTCATGACCCTAATTTCTAACATCCTCTGTTACAACCTATATGGGTATCTGCTCAAGCGATTCACAGCCACCTTCCTCTCCTTTATGGGTCTGCTCAGTCCCATCTTCGCCTCGCTTAACGCCTGGCTATTCATCGGAGAACCTCCTTCTGTCAACATCATCCTCTCAACGGGGATCCTCCTCATGGGTCTTTGGCTGATTTATAGTGCGGAGCTGCGTCAAGGCTATATTCGTGGAAAAACGGCGGCAGAGCCTATCTCGAATGGACTCGATAAAATTGCAGTGCAAACACAAACAAAATAAGAAGGACTGCCCCGCTAGCAACTAGTGGCAGTATTTCACTCACAGAAGCAATCACACCAGAATCAAATTCAAAAAAAACAAACCGGCGACAAACCAGAAAGGGGTCGCAAAATCACCCCACTTAATCCATTCCGATGAAGAGAGCAAACCTCCAAGCGGAGAGCCTAAAATCCAAGAGAATCCGCCAACCACTCCTGTCAATGACAAATTCTTCGATTTATCACGCTCTGAACTCACATCTGAAATCGCTGCTTGTGCAGTCGCAGAATTGGCAGAAAAAATACCGGCGAGCAAGCGGGAAAAAAACAAAGCCCAAAGGCTTCCTATCCAAATCGACAAAGCAGACAGGACAAACGCAACGCCAGCTCCTCCAATCGTCCACTTCAAGATCCGTTTTCTGCCCCAGTGATCTGAAATAGCCCCGATAAAGGGCATAAACAAAAACTGGGTAAATGCATAGGAGCTGATTAAGAAGCCTAAAATTAGATTTCTCGTCTGCAAAGAAACCCCTGCCCCTAAAAATCCAGCAGAAGGATCCATGACTAACGGAGCAAAAATCGTCAGTACGATTCCCCAGCCAATGGCATCATTGAATATCGTAAAAAGAAGACAATAGAGAGAACTCTTCTTGATCACAGAAAGCGATCATAAAAGAGCAAACTCTTTAAGCAAAGAAAAATAAGCCCCAGCAATCACTGGGGCGAGCTTCGCAGCTTACCGAGCAGATTTCGATTTTAGCCACATCACTACGCGCCAAGCGGCTGATAAGCCAACGAGCACATAGATGATTCTTGTAAGAGCAGACATATCGCCAAAAATAGAGGCGACGAGATCGATACCGAACAGGCCAACTAGCCCCCAGTTCAATCCCCCGATCACCAATAAAACAGCGGCGATCATTTCAATTGTATGAGCATTTTTCATTGGGCGTACTCCTTCCTTTGAGTCCCTTTAACCCCCTCATAAGAATCCCGCCCCAATTTTGTAAATAAAAATCTTAAAAAGGACAAAAATTAGTTTCTCCCGTATCCTTTTCAGGATAAAACTATATGGACGTAATTGATGTGCATCCAAGGCACCCCTATAAAACAGCAAGTGATTATGACTCAACGGCTAAACCAAGACCTTTATGCAACAGACCAGGAACTCCGATTCTTAGAAAAGCAGCAATTAAAATCTGTTTACCCCCAGATTCAACAAAAGGCAAAAGAACTTGGACCCGACTATTTCGAATGCTTCGCCATTCCTGAAATGGAATCGGTCCCTCTAGCCTTAGAATATCGCTATCTCTACGTTCCGATTCTCTACAAACTGGGCATGAAAGAAGCATCCCCCTTAGCGCAAGCGACTTTTGAATATTTATTCCCTTCACTGCACAAAGCCATTGAAAGGCGCTTGATTGAACTATTTGGGAAAGATTATCGACAAACCTGCACTGTCTTAATCCGAGAATTCCAACTTCAAAATCGGCAGATTTCCCATATTTCAGCCAGGATTAAATCCACCCATTCCGTTTGGAAAAAGATCCCAAGCCTGGAAGCATTGGAACAAATGTCTCTCGAAGAATTCACTGCCTGCGTCAATGACTTCGTTGGAATTCGTTGGGAAATGAACCTGCCTGAAAACAACAATCGATATGACGCCCTCATCAATGGCGTTCGTCTTGCCCCTGCAAAAAATAGAATTTCTTTCCGAAACCAGCAGCTTCCCCAATCGAACGGCTTCGACTGCGAACCAGTGATGAAACTCTACTACGTCATCGACAACATTCCTGTCGAATTACAACTCCTCGGTGGCCCAGTTTCTTCCTACATGTACGCGAAAGGTTACGCATCCTATAAAACAAAGCTTCCTCTTTCCCCTTCTATCTCTCAAGATCAATGGGATCGTCGTCTTGCCATGTCTATCAAATACAACAATTCATCCCTGTTTCGCCAATACATGCTGAACGAGCTCACTGGCGAACAACCCGACTATTCCAACTTCGATCCCTTCCTCCTCGATACTTCTCCTGCCATCCAAGAAAACCAAACTCTCCAATTTTCCCCCTCTTCAAGTCCTATCTACCAACTCCCAAGCTTTGACTTTCGAGCCTCCCAATAGTCTTCCCCCTTTAATGCAGCTCATAACTCCCTCGTGAATGTGCCCGTGGTGAGGTTCTTTTTTACAGAAAAAGGACAGGATAAACAAGATCGACGAAACGTCGGCAGGATGCGCAGGATAAAATTTAGATAAAAAAAAGACCCTGTCGGATTGCTCCGACAGAGTCGTGAATAAAAAACCTGGCAGCTACCTACTCTCCCAACCTCTTGTGGTTAGTACCTTGGATCTCCTCCCTCCAGTCCAGCTAAGATCTCGCTTGTCTTTTTGCTTCATACGGCGTCATTCGTCGCGGCCGATGCTAATCGCATCTGTGCCCGCTCCTCTTCCTTGTCTGAAGCAAAAATCCTGCGCGATTTCTTTTACGCTGTTCTGTCAGTCCGAGATCTTGGCGACGAGAAGCCCAAAATTTCCTATCACGACAAAAAAAAGACCCTGTCGGATTGCTCCGACAGAGTCGTGAATAAAAACCTGGCAGCTACCTACTCTCCCAACCTCTTGTGGTTAGTACCATCGGCGACGAGAGGCTTAACTACTGAGTTCGGGATGGGATCAGGTGTGTCCCTCTCTCTATTGCCACCAGGAGAACTTTCAAATCACAGGTATTTTCGTGCCCGAGCCCGTGTGCGTGCCCGTGCCCGATTCTTTAGTTTTTACTAATTTAAATCGGCTCTTGAAGTCAGTATGTAGATACATTTCCCATTAGCTGACCCAAGATTACTCCTGAGTTAGCTAACGGGTTAAAAAAAAAGTTAAGTCGTTGGACCGATTAGTATTGGTTAGCTCAACGCATTGCTGCGCTTACACACCCAACCTATCAACCTTGTCATCTTCAAGGGGTCTCATTGGGATACTTTATCTCGAAGGAGGCTTGGCGTTTAGATGCTTTCAACGCTTATCCTTTCCGAACATAGCTACCCGGCTATGCACTTGGCAGTACAACCGGCACACCATTGGTTCGTCCACTTCGGTCCTCTCGTACTAGAAGCAGCTCTTCTCAAGTATCCTACGCCCGCAACAGATAGGGACCAAACTGTCTCACGACGTTTTGAACCCAACTCGCGTACCGCTTTAATTGGCGAACAGCCAAACCCTTGGGACCTTCTCCAGCCCCAGGATGCGATGAGTCGA